>ERZ791815.171-NODE-171-length-67846-cov-9.458202_pt1 | contig 67846 bp, 57 predicted proteins | sample MGYA00510302_ERZ791815 | MGnify/ENA primary metagenome ERZ791815 (study PRJEB30046, sample SAMN00791995) | human gut metagenome | study: EMG produced TPA metagenomics assembly of the A metagenome-wide association study of gut microbiota in type 2... | reverse complement strand
ATTACTCCATTATTTTACGGAATAGTGGGCTGTCTTTCTTTATTTTAGTTGTGTTTCTTTATCACACATGAGCATTATTTTAAGAGATTATACAGAGAAGGATTTTGAGGCATACAGCAGATTGAAAATGGATGCCGAGACCATGTACTATCTGCAGGACATACAGTTGCATTCCGTTGAGGAAGCCAGACGGGATTTCGCGGAAGTCCTGTCTGACATGAAATCCCCGGAGCGGAAATTCTATTTCTGTCACATGGAGCTGAAAGACACGCACGAACAGGTTGGCAGCATCGGGTATACGGTTGAAGCCGACACTCCGGTAGGAAAGCTTGTCCATCTGGGCTATTTTACATATCCGAGGCATTGGGGGAATGGCTACACCTCGGAGGCATTGAAGAAGGTTCTGGAATATGCCTTCACACAAGACAATGTGTACAGAGTTACAACCGGGTGTCTGGCAGAGAATAAGGGCTCCGAGAGGGTTATGCAGAAAAACGGGTTAATAAAAGAAGCCAAGCATATTGATTATGAATGGCACGATGGTAAAATGAAAACCCGCTTAGAATATCGATTATTAAAACATGAATGGGAGCAATTACAAAAAACACTTTAATTTCCCCTTGCAAACCACACGTATTATGTTATAATACATTTAACAATTAAGTTAAATGTTAAGCGTAGGAGGGATAAGTTTGGGAATGCAGGATACGCTTCGCGCGCTTGCCGATCCAACAAGACGCGAAATCCTTAATCTGCTCAAGAAATCACGGCTGTCTGCGGGCGAGATCGGCGACCATTTTTCGATTTCCGGTGCGGCGGTTTCCCGGCACCTGTCCGTTTTGAAGGAGGCAGACCTGATCCGCGACGAGCGGGAAGGAAAATTCATCTATTATGAGCTCAACACCACCGTGCTTGAGGAGATCATGCTATGGATCACTGAATTAAAAGGAGGAAATGACCATGATCAGACAACATAAAAAAATGATATTACTCACATCGATTGCGACGCTGCTCCCGATCCTTATCGGATTGCTTTTGTGGAAGCAGCTTCCGGATTCCGTTGCAACCCATTGGAGCACAGGCAACGAACCGGACGGCTACTCATCCAAGGCTTTTGCAGTGTTCGGGCTTCCGGTGATCATGCTGATCCTGCATCTGGTATGCGTGATCGCAACGAACATTGATCCCAAGGCAAATAGCATCAACAAAAAAATATTCTTTATTGTCCTGTGGATCTGCCCGGTATTTTCCATCATTGTATGCAGCACGGTTTATGGGTATAATTTAGGGTATCAGTTTGATATTGGTTTTCTTTGTGGGCTGCTCATCGGAGTTTTATACTTGATATTAGGCAACTTCCTGCCGACGGTAAAGCCGAATTACACCATTGGCTTCCGCATTTCGTGGGCGCTGAATGATGCCGATAACTGGTATCACACGCACCGGTTCGGTGGAAAATGCATGGTGATCGGAGGGCTCCTTCTGATCGTCACCACGCCGTTCCAGAATATCTGGGTGCTTATGGCGCTCGCCATCCTCCCGTGCATTTTGCCGGTGATCTACTCCTACATGTACTACCGCAAGGGGCAGTCACGGTAATACTTTTTATTGTGTCAGACACCAATGGTTCAAATACATTTTAGGAGAATTGCTCGTTTATCACAAGATATTAGTAAATTTATAAGTTGCTATTAAATTTCATAGTATGAAAAGCCACGACCTGTACTCTGATTTGAGTACAAGCCGTGGCTCCTGTTCTTGCTGTCTTTTTTCATAACCAGCCGATTTTCCCTCAGACATCTTTGCCTGAATATCAATGAGAAGGTGAAAGTCTCTTTATGAATTTTCTGATTTTTCAAATGGAAAATACAGGCAGATCCGATAAGACTCCTCCCCACATTCTTCTTCGCATCTGCCCTGCATTTGCTCCATCATGATTTCAATATTATGAACCCCAATTCCCGTTCCTCTATGATCCTGTTCTTTATTTGCCGCTGCATTCATAATGGAAAAGAAAAACTCGTCCTGACAAATTCCCATATCCAACAGGATTTCTTTTGTCTTGTCTGCATACTTCAAAAGATTGGATAACAAATTATTCATAATGCGTCCGATATAATCATAACAAACACTTATCTTTACTTCCTCCCACTGTTTCCATCCCAGTGTAACCGTATAGCCATTTGTCTGCAATACATTGCACAATTCCGAACAGTAATCCTCCATTACAAAAGCTATGGATTCCGACTTTTCCATCTGTGGCTGCTGCCCTGAATTGATAAGAAAAAACTCAAATAGCTGATCTGAAAGATTTTTAATCTGAATCGCTTTTCCCACGGTTTTCTTTACATAAAGTTTCACCTTATCGTGTTCGGGTTCTCTTTTTATAATTTCAAGATATGCCATTAATGCAGTCAATGGCGTCCGCAAATCATGTGCCATCCCCAGAACCAGTTTATTCTGTGCCTTTTTCATATTTCGTTCTTTTTCTTCCTTCTCCAAAAGAACTGTTTTCATATGCTCCAGACCGCGTGCCAGATCTGTCAGCTCATCCTCTCCTTTTATAGTAAAATCCACCGACCATAATCCATCTTCCAGTTTCGCTACTTCCCCACTCAATTGCCTGATGTACCGTACATATCCGCTTACACCAAACGCAAACACTCCAATCCAGACCAGCACACCACAAAGTGCCGCAGCCACATCTACCAGGATATAATACTTTCGCTCACGATTCACATATATAAATACATCTGCATTCCCATCTGTAAACGATACTTCTTGAAAATATTGCCATGTATAGTGTAATTGCTCTGATTTTGTACGATCTAAGGCAACCGGAAGTGTGTAATAATTATCGTAAAGCAGCATGCGCTTTCTTGAAATCGTAAAATACCCAATATGGTTTTCTTTTGCCCACTCCCGGATACGCTCCGTGTCGGAAGCCGCCAGATGATGTCTGGATACATATTCCTGAAACATTGCTATGGTTTCCTTAGAAACATTTCTTCGATACATAGAACTTTCAAAATACCGGTTTAATGCTCCATTTCCCATAAAAAATATAAGCAAAAACAACAGCAGTGCAAGAAAAAATCCCAACAGCAGAATTCCGATCATTTTTTCCATCAGATGTTTTCTTTTTCGTTTATTCAATGCGGTATCCTTTCCCCCACACCGTTTGTATAATTTGCGGTTTCTGCGGATTCTTTTCAATTTTCAGTCTCAATTTCCGAATATGAACCATAACGGTATTTGCAGAATTATTGAAAAACGGCTCCTGCCAGACGCTCTCATATATGTTTTGTACGGAAAAAATTTTTCCCCTGTATTTCAGCATTAATGATAAAATTTCATATTCTGTTTCCGTCAGGTAAATCTCCTCATCCCCTGAAAATACTTTATTTCCTGTAGTATTGATCTTCAGATCTCCTTTTTTTATCCACACATTTTGTCCATTTTCTTTCATGTTTCCACAAGTATAAACCTGTTTTCGACGCAACAATGCCTTTATCCTTGCCAGCAATTCTGCATAAGAAAATGGTTTCACCAGATAATCATCTGCCCCGGCTGTAAATCCGATAATTTTATCATTCTCACTGCTTTTTGCGGTCAAAAATAAAATCGGCACATAGGAAATCTTGCGTATTTGTTCACAGGTTTTGATGCCAGAAATCCCAGGCATCATAATGTCCAAAATAACAAGATCCGTATCCTCTGAAATCTGGTGCAGCCCATCCATTCCATTATCCGCTTCAATTACATGAAAACCCTCGTTTTCCAGCAATATCTTTACGCTTTCCCGGATATCTTCATCATCTTCAATAATCAAAATTGTTATTTCATCCATATTTTCTCCCATTTATCAAGCATTATTTAATTTATATAGTATTGTACCATATTTTTATAACATAATATCACTCTGTAAAAATGTTAAGATTTGTTAAGAAATATTAAGACTTATTTTAAAACATATATGCTATGATTAAGCTATCCGTTTAGGAAAACAAAAGAAAAGAGACCGTATAATGAAACAGAAAAAAAAGAAACGCAAAAGAAAAATTTTTCTACCATTATTTTTAATATTTTTCATCATCATCGGATTTTATTCCCATCAATCCTACGAAACAGCCATGCACGAACAACTCCCGGATTCTCTTATCGAGTTTGAGCAAAAATATCCGGAAGCAACCGATTTTGTAGAAAATTATCACAAATACAAAAACAAATCCTTTGACCTTGATGTGTCACACGAAGTAAGAAAAGACAACATTCCTCTATTCATCCAGTGGGATAAGCGATGGGGGTACAAAACATATGGCAGCAATTTCCTTGGTGTCAATGGTTGTGGTCCAACTTCACTTTCTATGGTTATCTGCGGATTAACTGGAAAAGCAACGTGGAATCCTTATAAAGTGGCACAATTTTCGCAAAAACAGGGTTATTATATCAGTGGACAGGGCACTTCGTGGGATCTGATGACTGCAGGTGCAAAAAAGCTGGGCCTTACATCCACAGAGGGAACCATAAATAACGATTATATCCGGCAAAATCTTACCTCATCCACCCCGATGATCTGCTCCATGCTGCCCGGAGATTTTACTTATAGTGGACATTTCATTGTTCTCACCGGCATCGATTCCGAAGGACGCGTTGTCGTCAATGATCCCAACAGCCCCAAAAACAGCGAAAAACACTGGGATATGGATCGACTTTTGCCACAAATCCGGCATATCTGGAAATTTGAGGTGGAAAAAGCTGCATAATTCTTTGTTCTATGCCTGTCTCGCCCGTTGTTTATTGTGTCAGGCACCAATTGTTTTCTGATTTTTGCTTCATAGAAAATATTTCCGAATTCAGGTACATCACTACCTCATTTTCCAGCATCAAGCAACTTCAAAATGCTCTGTGCCCGTTTCTTAAATACTTCGTTTTCCGATCCCTGGGCTATACCCGCAATGCGCACCATCTCATCCTCATACGGCATACAAAATTTAACCGCATCTGTTAAAAGCCGGTCAGACTCTAATGTGCTGTCTAATGCATGATCAAAGTCATACAACGGTGCCATGCACACATACTCTCCGGTATCCGTATTTCTAATCCAGCCAAAATTACCTGCATGCCGGTCTCCATTTCCGATTATCGCATCTATAATAAGCATTTGCGCTCCGGCTTTTCCAAACAGATCTATAATTGTCTGCTCATCAAAATCATCCAGATCAATTCTTCCCGACTGATCTGCCTGCTCAAGCATCACCTTTGGGGAGGTTATATTAGAAATTGCGATTCCTCCGTCTGTCTCATCTGCTCTTTCTACAGAAATTCCGCATTCCCTGCAAAGCTTAATACATTGCAGTTCCACGGAAATATCGCCATATTTGTAGAGCTTTCCGTCCTGTTTCCATTCCTTTGACAGTGCACCACCCACGTAGAGTGTCGGTGCCGCCTGTCCCGTAAATTCTTCGTTTCCGTCCCAGAATGGTTTGTAATACGGACTGATCTCCTCAAAACATATCGAATCATCCTCAGCTTTTGTCCAGTAACAGTCGATGAAACTCAACGCTCTAGTCTCACGGTTAATGCGCATACGCGCTCCCTGTCCGAATGTGATGCCCTTTAATTTCCGTGCTATCGTGTTGGTACCTGAGGAATAGCGGTATTTCATCCATTTTGTGAAAGTGTGATTGTCTGCACCTTTTTGCTGCATCAGCCCCGGAAGAAGATTATAATTTAATGTTTTTTCATTCTCTATGTCGTAAACAGGTGTGTTTTTACACATTAGCATCATGAGATCACCCCTTTTATATAAATTCGATCGGTAATGCTACAAGATTTTCTCTTAAATATGTCTTTTTATCAATCAGACATAAAATAACTCCGAGACCTCTTTTTTTATCACTTACCTTATCCAATACCTGATTCGTTGCTCCCATACTTGCCTTGGGATTGCCGGACATTTTAATCTCGACCGGATATAAGACTCCATCCTCCTCTATCACAAGATCAATTTCGTTTTCACCGGAAGCATTTCTGTCTTTCCCTCTGTAATAAAAAATGTTAAATCTGTAATCTTTGCCCTCGTTGGAATAGGATTTTAAAATTTCAGACACTACAAATGTCTCAAACATATTCCCTGCAACCGCTGAACATTTCAATGTATCGGCAGTAAGCCATCTGGTAAGATAACATGCCAGTCCGGTATCCCGGAAATAAAGTTTTGGTGTCTTTATTGCCCTTTTAAGTGCGCTCGCACTATACGGCTGGAGCAGATATACAATTCCGGTTCTTTCCAAAATAGATATCCAGTTCTTAATTGTCGGCTCACTTACCCCGACGTCTGCTGCTATGTTGGAATAATTGAGAAGTTCACCTGTTCTTGCAGCAACTGCCGTCAGAAATTTGGTAAATGTAATACCATCTGCCGCCACCAGTTCATTGATATCCCTCTCCAGATAAGTTGCAACGTAAGAAGAATAATATTCTTGCCAGTCCCTGTCTATATCATAAAGCTCGGGATAAGATCCTTTGTGGATAATTTCCCATATATTGTCATATTTTACAATCTCTTTTTCACGTTCTTTGATATATGCATCGGTTGGGATAAAATGCCGGTTAAATTTTACACCATAAATCTCCCGCATGGATAATCCGGTAAGCTCTGAGATTGACACTCTTCCTGCCAACGATTCACTCATGCCTTTCATAAGTTCAAGTTTCTGAGAACCGGAAAGAAGAAACATCCCTCGCTCATCCGATTCATCGACAATCTGCTTGATATCTTCCAGAATACTGCTTTCTTTTTGAACCTCATCTATAAAAAGCGGCTGTGGATTGTTTAAAAAAAACAATTTAGGTTCTTCCTTCGCTTGCATTCTTGTCAGTCTGTCATCAAAATTTGCCCGGTTAAAATCCTTGAATTCATGCTTTATAAGTGTTGATTTCCCGACCTGTCTGGCTCCTACCAGTAACATGCACTTGCTGGTAGACACTCTTTGTTTCAATATTGGCGTTATCGCTCTTTGTATATATGGCATAACAAACCTCCGGCTAATCTAAACTCTGATTTTATTATAGTCGTTAATATATACAAAATCAATAAAAATATACCGGCTAATCTAAAGTTATATTTTAGATTAGCCGGTATTTTTCAAGACACACAAGCTGTACATCCGGAATCCCGTTAAACACGCACGGTACAATGCCAACTTCCTCATCATGAATGTGGTTGTATATCGTTTCAATCCGGGCAAGATCCATTTGTTTTGCACTTCGGATATTTATCATAAAATATACTCCATCTGCCGCTCCTTGGTTTTCAGCCCCATCTTTTCATAAAATTTCTCCGCCGAGGTATTTCCCGCCCAGACATTGAGCGTCACTTCATAGCAGCCTAAACGCTTTGCCTCCTCTTTTACATGCACAAACAACTTCTCTCCGATGTGCTGTCCTCTGGTACTTGCATCGACGCACAGATCATCGATAAAAAGTGAGGTAAACGGCACCATATTGTTGGAAAATGGCTGCTCCAGCAACTGACAGAATGCATAGCCGAGACAGTTGTCATTCTCATCTGCCGCAACATAAATCGGTTTGGTATCATCCTTTATCATCTGTGTAAGTTCTTCGTTTGTGTATTTTGTGGTTCCCGGGATAAAAATATCCGGCCGGATATCTGCATGGATCTGAAGCACCTGCTCCAGCAGTTCGATCAGTCTTGGGATATCGTTTTCGTTTGCTCTTCGAATGTTCATCTGCTTCTTCTCCTTCTGCCTGCGTTTTAAACTTTTTGCTCTTGTATAATTATAACTCACTTTTGCCATGCGAAAAAGGAGAAATCTCTTTATGTGTCTTTTCCTCGAAAATTAAAATAAAAATTAACACCAAAACAGCAGTACCATAAAGATTTTTCACCTTTCCTGATACCGCTGTTTCGAAGTTTCTTATCCGAAAACAAATATTTTTAATAATCCAGCAATCACGATAACAATTCCCACCACAACAACAATGGAATAAATTTTCTTTGATTCCGGATCGTTTTTCTCTTTTCAAATGCCCCAAACTGATTGACCGTTCCGGAAGAAACCTCATCGCCCTTCGCCTTGTCAACCGGAAGGGATTCTCCGGTCATAACTGCCTGATTGATGGAAGTCTGTCCCGATACGATTACGCCATCAACCGGTATGGTTTCTCCTGGAAGTACCCGGATCAGCTCTCCAACCTTTACCTGCTCTGCCGGTATAACTTTTTCCGTTCCATTTCCGAACACACAGGCAGTCTGCGGAGTCAGTTTTACCAGTTTTTCAATACCTGCTCTCGCTTTTGCCACGGTCAGATCCTCAAGCAGTGCTCCAAGCTGCATGATAAATGTGACTTCGCCCGCAGCAAAATCTTCATGGATACAGATCGATGCAATGAGCGCCAGTGACACAAGTACATCCGCTTTTATATCAAATGCTGTCACCAGACCGATCACCGCTTCCAGAATGATCGGGTAAGCCATCATAATTGTTGTAAACTTCCTGTCTTTCGGAAACACCGTAAAAATCCAAAAAATACTTGGTTCTGCTATGCTTTTTGATGATTTTATTGTCCTGTTAAGTGATATAATAATATGGTAAATTATTACAATACAGTTATAAAAAGGACGATAAAAATGTTTTTTGCATACGGAGAAAAAGAGATTACATACCTCAAACAGAAAGATAAACGCCTCGCAGAAATTATCGATAAAATCGGAATGATTGAACGGGAAGTTGACACCGATTTATTTTCAGCCGTAATTCATCATATCATCGGTCAGCAGATTTCAACAAAAGCACAGGCAACAATCTGGAAAAGAATGAATGATCAGTATGGTATCATTAACGCAGATACCATACTGAGTGCCGGAGTTTCCAATTTACAGTCACTGGGAATTTCCTTCAGAAAGGCAGGATATATTACCGATTTCGCCCGAAAAGTAAAGGACGGAACTTTTGATATTGACGGAATCTGGAAAAAATCGGACGAAGAAGCCATAAAAGAATTATCTTCTTTACAGGGAATTGGTGTCTGGACCGCGGAAATGATTCTGTTGTTTTGTATGCAGCGTCCAAATGTATTGAGTTTTGGTGATCTGGCAATCCAACGCGGCATGCGGATGGTTTATCACCACAGAAAAATTGACCGCAAACTGTTCGAAAAATACCGGCGGAGATTAAGTCCGTATTGCAGTGTGGCAAGCCTGTATTTCTGGTCTGTAGCCGGAGGTGCTATTCCTGGCATGAAGGATTTTGCACCCAAAAAGCAAAAGAGATCTTCAAATCCATGCCGTAATGATTCCCTGGCAGCTTCCGGCATATAGCCTTTTCCCCCAAATGGTTGTCCAAGCCAGTATCCCAGCTCACACTCATCGTCTCTTTGTGTCATATCCGTATATCCATTCAGCTTCAATTCCACTGCACCAATTGCAATATTATTCTCTTTTTCACAAATTGCATAGCATTCTGGTGCAATTTTCATTCTTTTTTGGACAATGCACAAAGTGAGATATATAGTGGATTTTACCCCTGCACTGGAATTTACTTTTTCAAGTCAGCTTCAAGTAGTATGCTATTTCAACTTTCTTATTATTTTGTGGTGCTCCTCATCTAACCGGGGACATATGCACGATATGTATAGCTATGTCCCTCTTTTTCATCTACTTTTTGGACATATGGAAAGTATTTTTTTTTCCATGTCCTGAGTTACAGTATTCTGATACTTTTTAATCAGCTGTGGTTCATAATCACCGTTACGATCCCTTGGTATAGCTACATCCATATCTCCATAACTGGTGTGCATGGTTTTACTGGAATGACCGTTTCTGCTGTTGTCTGTTTCTTTGTTACGATAATCATACTTGGAATATCCTAATTCTTCATCCAGTTCCTCGTCCAAAGCACCTTCCAATAGGACAGACATCATGTCACGCATGATGCCATTTACATCGGTGCCGTCTTTGATGCTGATATCATTATTTTTCAGATAATCACGCATCATTTCTCTCATTGCTGCTTTTTGTGGGCTGTCTTTTCTTCTTGCCATAAAAATAACCTCCAAACTGAGTAATTTTATCTTACATCAGTTTGAAGGTTTACACAAACTTTGGGATACTCCCGAAATTTTCACTTCTTTACTCTTAGCAATAAGAAATCTGGCTTATGGAACAAATCCTTGTAATCTGGATATTGTTCAAGTATTTCATCTGTTGGTAATGGTTCAATCATTCTTTCTATCGAAAATCCTGCACTTATTAATGTGTTTATGATTGTCGAGAAAGTTCTATGGTATTTTTTGACATTATTAACAAACCATACGGACTCTCTTTCACCCTCGATACCATAATCCGCAAGATTAAGATGTATCTTATTGCCTAGCTCGTCTCTTGTCCATCTGTTTCCTCCAGAATGGCAGGTGCATAACGGATGCTCTTGTGAAAAAATAAATATCCCTTCTGTATCAAGCATATTGTAGATGTCTCTAACAACTTCTTCAAAATCTTCAATATAATGGAACGCTAATGAACTAACTACTATATCAAATTGGTCATTTAATTCTGCAATTTTTTCCATAGGCATATTGATGTAAATTATATTAGGGTCACTATTTTCGTTTCTGGCAACCTCTAACATTTTTTCGGATATATCAATCCCAACCACCTTTTTTGCTCCGCAATCAATAAAGCGTTTACAATGTTCTCCAAATCCACATCCCAAATCTAATACTCTTTTATTTTTTATATCTGGCAACATAGAAAACAATGCAGGTATTTCAAATAAGTTATTGGCATTTATTTTGTTATCTCTAATCTTTTTGTACCCCTCAAAGAACACTTCGTTATCATATATATTCTGCTGTGCCATCTTATCCTCCATCAACTTCAATTTCATTCTCTATTGTACCACGCACACCTCTTATATTCCATTTACATTTTTCTAAAATATTGTGAAAAGCGGATGGCCAATATGCAGGTAATTTTTGGTGTGGGAAGTTTGCGTATTTTATTTAGGAAAATTTGCCTCGATATATGAAATATATGGTTTTTTATTTATTTCTTTTTCATGTTCATCATACCACCTGGCAGCTTCTTTAAGGCCAATATCTAAAGGAATGGTTTCCGGATATATACATTTTTGTCGACTCACATCTAATTTGTATTCATAATTATAAAAACTAAAATAATTCCTCTGCTCTATGTCATCATACACATATATAAATTCCGGTTTTTTCCCATAACAAGCATAGCATTTAGTTACCCAATCTTTGATCGATATCGTCTCCGGATTACCAACATTTAATATATGTTCCTCTGGTTTATTACTAATAATTACTTCCATTAGTTTGCACAAGTCTCTAACATGAAAAAATTGCAACTTCATTCTTCCATTTTCAGGTAAATAAAATTTCCGATTTGTTTTTGCGCAATCAAATACAAAAGCCTCTCGATAAACATTATTCATTGGACCATATAAATATGGCGGACGTAAAATATACGCATCGTGAACTCGGTCTAACAATGCCCTTTCCGCTTCTATTTTATCAGTACCATATTTTCCCCAAAACTTATTCAACGCTTTTTCTGTATCTTCTCTAAATGGCTGTGCTTCATATTCCGGATACACGGCACTTGAACTAATCATGATATACTGCCCGAATGGGACAAGTGCCTCATATAAATCTATAACATCTGATGCATTGTATGCCGTAATATCGACTACTACGTCAAAATATTTGTCCTTTAACACACTTCCTAAATGGTGCCTATCTGCCTCTATTAATTGAACCCCTTCCACTTGTGACTTTGAATTCCTGTTAAGTACATATACTTCATAATCAGCCTCTACAAAATATTTTGCAGCATATTTACTTACAAAAGTTGTTCCCCCGGTTATCAGTATTTTCTTCATCACCGTCTCCTTTCTATTCCCCCTTGCACTTCTCAAACGCAAAAATCGCTGCCCCCAGTGCTCCACAAAGCTGCGATTCCTCACAGATATACAGCTTCGCACCAAGTTTTTCTTCCAGTGCATGCACAATGCCCGGATTTTTTGCAACGCCGCCGGTCATCATATATTCTCCCGGATTGTTCTGTCCCAGACGCGCGGCCAGTGCGCCCACCTTGGAAGCCACGGACACATTCAGTCCATGAATGATATCTGCCACATCTTTATTCTGTGCGACAAGGGACACCACCTCGGACTCCGCAAATACGGTACACATACTCGAAATCACAATATTTTCTTTCCAGTCTAGTCCCTTTACGCTCATCTCCTCTAAGGATAATCCGAGCGTCCGCGCCATCATTTCCAGGAATCGTCCGGTTCCGGCAGCACATTTGTCGTTCATCAGGAAATTTTTGACAGCACCATTTTCGTCAATGCTGATTGCCTTGATATCCTGTCCGCCGATATCGATGACTGTGCGCACATTCGGATTCAGATAATTGGCTCCCTTGGCATGACACGTAATCTCGGTGATGCTGTCGTCGCCGTTGTCGATATAGGCACGTCCGTATCCGGTTGTGACAATCCGCACAATTTCTTCTTTACGGATTCCGGCTTTTTCCACTGCCTGCTCCAGACTCTTTTCTGCACTCATCATCGCACCGCCGCCGGTCGGAATGATCATGGTGGATTTTATTTTTCCATCCTGATCTAAAATTACCACATCGGTACTTGTCGAACCACTGTCAATTCCTGCCACATAATATACGCCTGATGCCATTTTCTCCCTGGCCTCCTTACTGATTTCTTTGTCTGGATTTCCATCACCGGAACCCTCGATCGTCTCTGCAAATGCCTGAATACGTGTCAACAACTGTCCTGCACTCTGGCTGGTAAAATCGGTTTCGATCTTTAAAAGCGGAACTTTGATCCCCTTTTTGATGCTGGCATATTCAAATCCATAATAATCACAAAACTTGATGGTATGATAGATAATGCCTTTCAGGTTCGGGTCCAGATACAACTGATTTCTTCTTGTGTTGTTGTTCATGCGAAAACACGGAAGCTGCCCTAAAAGTGCCTCTGCGTAGGCAAGAAACATCACATCTTCTTCCATATCGCTTAATTCTTCCGGAAGCAATATCAGCTTTCTTCCGCCGGTGCAGGTCAGGTTGTCCACCCGCATCCGGATATTGTCCTGAATCATCTGCTCCAAAACGCCGCTCACTCTGACGCCCATTACTCCGATGTATGGCTGTGGCTCTGTCGTCCGTTCTTCAAATGCCTGCAAGAAAAGCGTTTTGTCAAAGGTTTTCCCGGAAAAACGTTCATATGCCTGCTTCAATCGTCCGATTGCCTGTGCAAACTTAACCTTTTCACATTCATTATCTTCATGCGGCAGATCCAGCAGATAGAGAAATTTGCATTTTCCGGTACTCTCCACAATATCGTATACCCGCCGCATGGAATCGCAGCAATTCACCAATACGAGATTCTCAACTTTTCCTTCAAGAACCGCCTGAATGACCGATTTTCCAAACCCACACAGATTGGCATGTGCGATTTTGTCAGACAGTTCAAAATTCTCCGGCATTTCTTCTAACACCGCACAGTCTTCCCCGAATCCTTTGAATAATTCTACCGGTGTATATTTACAGACATAATGTATCATGGGATTTTGCCTCCTTTAACATTTCCATATAGGCCTGAAGCCGGGTAGACACCTGGCCATCGCTTGTATTGGCCGGATTGCAGCCGTCCCCATCTAAAATAATGGTCGGAAGTCCCGATGCTTCCAGCGAATTTTTTATAAGGCCGGATGCTCCGATCGTTCCCTTACAGCCCCAGTGCGCAAAAAGGATGCCTCCATCCGCTTCTGTCAACTGTGCCAGTTCCTTTGCTTTTTCTATCCTCTGTCCGACACTTCCATTGTAAATGCAGTTTACCATCTTCTCTGCCATCGCTTCATAGGGATCTTCGTGATGCACTTTCTGAAATCCATCTGCGACAAAATCGCACGTACTGATATGCATCTGATCACTATAATTAAACACCTCTTTGACCGGCTGCTGCAAAAATGGCATCATGTGCATCCATAAAATACGAAGCCCCTCTCCTTTTGGTGCTTTTTTTACATCCTCCAAAAGCAGTTTCGTATATGTTACAGACTCCTTTGAACCGGCTAACAAATGGCACATAAAGATCGCGTACAGCTCATTAGTGAGTGTGGAAACCGGGTCATGGTCTTTTCTTAATGCAAGCTGCCTGCTGTAATACTCCGCGGCCTGTTTGCTGTTGGCAACGGCCTGCTGCACCGCAGACTCTGCAATCTTTTTTCCGGTCATATCCTCCAGATACTTCTTTAATTCCCGAAGCTGTCCTGCCACGTATTGAATGGAATCCTCATTCTTTTCATACGGCACATCAATATAAAAGCCTGAAAGCTCCTGCTTTTGCTTCAAATATGGAAACGTCATCATATTTCCATCACAGGCAAGATTTGTATAAACCATGCATTTCGGCGCCGGAACCAGCCCTGTCAAAGATGCGCCCAAAAATACACGGTGGTACGAACACATCGTCTCCGGAAAACCTTCCTCCTCGGTTTTCCTTAAAAATGGCTGCTCGCACTGCGTTCCCGCAATAAAACAGGACATTGCTTCTACGGAGTAAGGCGTCAGTCCTGCCGCTGTCAGAAGTTCTCCCGGCACAAAGATGCTGACCATCGCAGTATCCTCCGGTTTCGAAAGTGCTTTGATGATATTTTGCATAACAATTCGTGCCACATACTGACCGGAGTACGGCAGCTTTTTATCCGGAAAAAGGAGCAGCCGTTTCTCCTGAAGCTGATATCCAAGAAGCAGCAGCTTACGTGCTTTCTTTGCATCTTTCAGGGACGTACTGCCCACCATTTCACCAAATTTTTTTATAATATCCATCGTTTCTTCTTCCTTGTATTCAATATTCACAGATAATATTATACCCATTATCTTTTATTCGTCAAAGAAGAAAATTGCCGGGTGCCGAAACATTTCTATTTCGATTCCTTTCTTTGGGCTGCCCGGTTGAGCCACAGATAATAAATCACATTTAATATAATACCAAATATAGTAGCTGCCGGAGCCGCAAATCCGATTTTTGTAAGGCTCGCATCCGGCTGGATACCCATATAATAAGCCAGCGGCAAACGCAATCACTTTACATCCAGTATCAGGTCTATGCCCGGCACCAGTCTGGCACCAAGATAACTGACAAATGCAAATCCAAGTCCACCTGCCGCACCAGCGCCTTCCATTTGTGCATAGTCTGTTCCCATGCATTCTGCCGTTTTTTTCGCATTTCCAGCTTCCATGAACTCATGCTCCCTTTAAAGGAGTCGATCAAAACCATTACTTTCTTTCTTATATTGCACGAAATCATCTGTCAATAAACGTTTTTCATGAAAAAAGTAGTAGGTTCACATACTTAGGACTAGCCATCGCACCAGCGGCTTGGTACAATAATTAAAAAGGTCCATCAGAAGGAGTCTGCAAAATCTTATGGAAAATTCCAAGAAAGAAAACTTTATTCACCAATATAAAAGTCAGATTGCTCATGCCACACTGCCCCGGAGACTTGCTGAAGACTATTCCATCAGCAGTATTATCAAAGATACCGCTGATAAAAAAGTTTATCTCCTGAAAGATCAGCACAACCAGTCTTTTATTCTGAAATGCTGTTCTGCCATGTATGCAAATGCCCTTCAACAGGAATATGATTTTCTGACGCATCATACAAACATGGACTGTTTTCCTGGCGCTGTAACTTTTTTCGAAGAATCGGATGTGTGCTTTTTGCTGCGTGATTATATCAAAGGTCCGTTACTCGGAGAACATTCCGAACATTTATACGCAAGGTACACGCACTTCCGGGATTTTGAGAATGCACTGCTGCCTTATATGATGGAATGTTGTCAGATTATCTCCATCCTGCATCATGGGAAACCACCCATTATCCATCGGGATATCAAACCGGAAAACTTTGTCTGGGAAGAATCTTCCCAGACACTTGTGCTCATTGACATTGATGCCGGCCGGCAATTTACCCCTTCCAAAACAAGAGATACTGTTTTTACCGGAACATATGGTAATGCTGCTCCAGAGCAATTCGGTTTCGGACAAAGCGATATCCGTACCGATGTATATGGGTTAGGCAAAACATTCCTGTCTCTCCTATCTGGCAATGAATCTTCTCCAGAATCGGATACGGACATTCCCGGTCTTTCCGCGGATCTTGCCACGATCCTGCAAAAAGCAACCTCCTTCAAGCCAGAGGATCGTTATACGACCGTTTTACAATTTCAAAAAGCACTCTTAAAGCTGCAAATACAACGCAATCAAAAAAACGACAAACCACGCTCCGGTTTCGGACGCTCACTGACACTTCTTTTTGCCGGAATTGTCTTAGGTTTCGGAATCGGATCAGGAATCGGTGTCATGGTAGCACAAAAATCATTTCAGACAGCGTCAACGACATCAGTTAACACACAGCAGGACGAATCGGCTCTGCCTGTATCGGAAACGGACACAATAAAATTCTCGGAGCCAGATACTTGCGTCTCTCAAAAAGATGACAAACCCTCACTGGCCGAGAAGGCGGGTGTCGAAACATTTGATGCATACAAGTATCAGGATCAGATTGATACGATCATCGTTGCTGCTTACCAGAATGATGCAAAATCCGTCACATCCAACTTAGAATCGCTGATCTCACAACTATATGAGGAACCAGAGCTTACACGCAATCCCCCGGAAGATTATTCCACCTATGATGTGCTCCCAAAAGGGTATTGGATTCTATCTGGAATGGACGCTGTCCGTCTTCGCCTTGTTTACCGCGACAGTATCCTCAAAAAAAATATCGGCTCCTATAAAGACTATGATGCACAGCTTCTGCATATGATCCGCCACTGTCTCTACGGAACAAACGGCTCTGATACCAGCAACCTTTACCAATACGCACACAGCACTCCCGATAAACGAAACAATTACTATGAATTTTGTCTCAGCGATCTGTTAGACAATGTGCAATGTGTACTTGACCAACGCGATAATTTCACCTGTCCACAGGAAGCAGATTCCCAATGAGTGAGCATTTTTGCCCACCATCGCATATTTTCAATATGGTAAAATATAGAATATACCAAAAATAGCCAATATCGAATTTGATTGAGTTGATGTTATGGAATAGGGGAACCATATGAAAGCGACAGATGAATTACTAAAACAGATCAAAGAATTGAATATTGAAGATTTTAAAAAACAAGAAAGTTTTGACTGCATTTCTATCGATGAATATCTGTGCTCGCTTCTTACAAGTCATAATCTACAGCCAAAAGATATTATCTTTAATCTGAACATGGAACGTTCTTATACTTATCAGATACTTAATGGACGCCGAAAACCTACGCGCAATTTTCTTTTGCGTATCGCAATCTTTATCAGCTTGTCTCTGGATGAAACCCAGAAAATGCTCACCATTGCCCAGCGTCCGCAGCTCTATCCAAGAAATCGCTTTGATGCAGCTATCATTTTTTCTTTGGAGCATAAAATGTCTTTGGACGAAACCTACGAACTTTTAGAAGAAATCGGTGAAGAGCCGTTAAATTAATTTAACCTGTTCAAAATACAGCGAAAAAGCCCGGAGGCTTTCCTTTTTGGAAAACTTCCGGGACTTTTTGTGTGTTCTATACTCTGCCTGTTATTTTACTTTCACCTTGACCTTGACTGTTTTGGTTGTTCCATCCTTCAAGGTAACTTTCACTTTTACCGTGACATTGCCTTTCTTCTTCGCAATAATATTTCCATTTTTATCAACCTTTACTGTCGATTTATCGGAAGATGTATAGGTAATCTTTGCAACATTATCCATATCCAGCTTACTGCTCAGTTTTACGGTTGTCTTTTTTCCTTTGTCAACCGACACATTCCCCGTCTTTGGTGTTACGGTTTTTAAAATTTCTTTCTGTAATGCCTTTGTCTCTTTTTCATTGAGCAGCTGGTACTCACCTTCTTCTGCTTTGACGCTTACATTACCGTTCTTGTTAACGGTAACCAGCTTAGACACAAGAACTTTCTTACCATTTTCAATTTTTACAAGTGTCAGTTTCTTTCCTGCAGCCAGATCCTCCGCCTTTGTCTCTACAGTATACAGTACATTTCCCTTAGTATCCTTTACCGTCTGCTTAATGGTCAGATCTGTGGTTCCTGCTGCATCGGTCATCTGCTTTACAACACTTGCAGAGATTGTAGTCTTAACGGTATCACTTTTTCCCGGTTTTACAGTATTCTCTACAGTTGCCTCTACCGCAGAAATTTTACCTTCTGCATCCTTGGTTACACTAACGCTTGCAGAAGTATTCTTTGCAATGTTTTCGATCTCGGATTTGGTTGTTGTAGAAGCTACAGAGCCATCTGGATTTTTTGTTATTGTAGTCTCCTGTTTTACTGTATTTCCCTTACTGTTTGTGGTAGTCTCTGTCTTTGTTTCCGTGGTTGTCTCACCCGGATTCGGTGTCGGTTCTGGTGTTGGAGTTACAGACGAAGCACCACCTGTTGAGCCTCCGGTAGATCCTCCACCAGTGTTTCCACTGCTGCTCTTGTCTGTATGAATCCATACTATTCCATCCGCATCGTATGTTTCATACATATTGGTCAGTTTTGCATGGACTTCAATAAAGAAATCTTCTGGAAGATCTGCCTTTGCTGCCAATGTAATCTTGTAAATATATGGTTCGCTGGCATTTACCTTTTCACACGTAAAATATTTTGTATTATCTGCAAAGTATTTTTTCTCTCCCTTATCCGTTCCTCCACGAAATTCGATTGACGTTACCGGATCGTTACCCTCATTTTCTACCATATAAAATACTTCATTGCCAGAAGCTGTTGCAAGTGAAGAAAGATAAGACTCTTTGGAAACTGTTGTGTTCTTATAAAATGCAACCTCTCGATAATACACCTCCAGATTAACAACAGCTTTTGGATCTGTCTTCTTTACTACTTTATAATTTCCGGTCTCCGGGAATTCCAGATCACAGAAATTAGGATTCTTTGCATTCGCCTTAATGCTTCCAACCGATTTTCCATTCTCATCGATGAGCGATAACTGATCTGCTGTCACATAAGTTATCTTTCCTTCGTCATCGATATCTGCAAATACAATGCATACATCATCCGTATAATATGCACCAACGCCGGAATACCAGTTGACATCTGTCGGAACTTGTGGGTTTTCTCTGTCAACATCCGCTTTAGCTACGAATCCTGTTTCATCAGCTTCCTGACCTCTGTTCTCTGACCAAACAGAAGCTTCTGCAATCTCTGTATTTCCATTCTCCGTCCACTCCATCGTAACTAAAACCGTGAAGTTTTCATTCTTATCCTTGTTAATTACAATCTTGTGATTTCCATTCTGTAAATCTTCTACGGTATAATAACCATCATATGCAATCGGCTGATCCGAATCTGCCGGAATTACAGAGAAATTGTATGTTGGTGTCACACCATCATCCAAACCATGCGGAATCACATACAATTCATTACATTCATCTCTCCACAAAGTGGATTCGGAATCACATGCTGTATCTACGCTCACCGTCTGTGAGGTATACAATCCAACCTTATTAAAATCTGCCGAAATCATTACATAATCAGCCGGATCGTCTTTTGCATATACTTTATAGGTACCAACGCCATTAAATTTAATTCTGATAACCTTCTTGTCCTGCAGAAGATATGCATCTCCGGTTCCATCGGCCATCGGTTCAATCGTAAGCTGATCCTTGGTATATGTTTTTTCTACCTCTCCGTTCTCATTAACTTCTGCAAACTGATAAGGTGCCGAATGACTGAAATCTGCCCAGCATTCTTTTCTGTACGTCGCATCAGGTCTGACAACCGGACAGCCTGCAGCATCATTCCAGTCAAATTCCTGCGTTGCGCTGAATCCTACCACATTACCGTCATAATGGATCGTTATTCCTTCTTCCGGAGTCCACGGTTCAGAACCGTTCTCACCAATGGTTCCGGTTGCTTTCACACGAATATCCATCCAGTCAAACGTACCCTTTTTTAATGTGATTTTATAAGTCTTATCTTTGCTGCTTTCCGTTCCTGTTATTAGAGTTTTCTCAAAATATCGTCCCTGCTGACTCTCATCAATATTTTTTCCATTCGCATTTACTTCCCACTTCAGGCTGCCATCCCACGTAACGTCATCCGGCACGTTGGTAATCAAATAAATACTATTGGAGTCCTGTGGTGTAAATGTATACAAAGCGGCGGATTCCATTGCGCTCTCCGGTGTCTTTGTCTCTGTTGTATAAAAACCAAGTTCTTTATAGCCAACATTGATCACAATTGCATCCGATGCATCCGCTGTCTGATAAAGCTTATACCATCCGGTCTTTGTGAATTTCAGTTGCACATAATCATTATTATAATCCACAGGTGAAACTGATCCCACATTCCCTGTCTGTAAATTATTATCCGGCTTATCTTCGTCTCCGCAATACGCCAGTGTAAGTGCATCTGCGTTGATTGCACTTCCCGTTGTTACCCCATTTTCAAGTTTTTGCACCAACAGTATCAATCCATCTACTGCAGACCACAGTTCTTTCGACCACTCTGCCTGATCCTTCGGCTTTGTGACCTGTCCTTCGTCATCATAATCAAACCAGTCCTTCGCCGCCAGACCAGTAATGACATTGTCTGTGCCCCCACCCTCATTATCATCTGCCCATACCGTATTTACACCAAGCCCGGAAAATAGGCTCAGTACCATTGCAAATACCATAAAAAGCGCACTCAGTTTTTTCTTCATAAGCAAATATCCTCCTTTTATTTTATAGTACAATTGTACCAAAAGGAGGATATCGCTTGGTGTGCACGGATGCCCACATTTTAAATTATTACTTTATCGTCTGATTTTATCCAAACAGCCCGCGCAGCACATTGACGCACCCGTCAATCCCAAACCTTCCACTGTCAAGCACCAATAGTACAAAATTTTCCGGTCGCTTGACATCCTCGTCAAAAACGTTGGCTCTCAAAACAGAACTTCTATTTTGCTTTGACCGCCTCTGCAGCCTTTCCCACAACCACACAAAGAATCACCGTAATCACCATATCCGGCAGTGTATTTCCAACCGGTGTATCCACATGCATCAGCACACGATAAATAACAAAACCGATCAGCCACACGATCAGGTTCCTCCACTGAAATGCCGATTTTTCGGCATCGGCCTTTTTTAATAAAAAGTAATCTGCGACCTGAACGGCAATCATTGGAGCAAAAACAGATCCGATCAGATACAGGAAATTGGTAATGTTATCCATCGGATAAACAATCGCTGCAACCGTTCCGATCACTGTAACCACAATCGCTGCCCATTTCTCCTTGATTCTGGAAGAAATGGAAACGCTCGAAACACCTGCTGAATAGGCATCTAGAAACGTTGTCGTAACGGTGGAAAATACAATAATCAAAAGTCCCACAACACCAAATCCTGTTTTTAACATAATCTGCGCAATGTCATACTCGCCGGTAAAGATGGCAGCCCCCATACCGATCATATACATAAAAATGCTGACAAGACTGTAAACCACAACGCTGACAAGCGTTGCTGCAAACGGCTTTTCGGCTTCTCTGGTATAATCGCTGATCAGCGGCAGCCACGAAAGTGGCATGGCTACGGCAAGCTCTACGGCTGCGCCAAACGTCAGGCTTCCATCATCTACAATTGCAGCCATGCTTCCGGAACCAAAAAAGATCACCTTAAAAAGCACTAAGGACAAAATAAAAAGCGCGGTCATGGCTACGGTATTGAGCTTTCCCAGATTCATAAGTCCGATAAAAATCCATACCACAATCAAAACACCTATGATAATCGCCCAAACCCAGATGCCGGTACGTAAAACACCATCCGCTGCGAGCGCGCCATCGTAAATCATGATTGCGGTCCATCCTACAAGCTGCAATACATTTAATATCGCAAACAGCAGGCTTCCCCGCTCACCAAAACTCATTTTTACGGTTTCCATAGCACTCTTACGCTCTTTTGCGCCAATCATTCCAGCGGCAAACATCATCAGCCCGCCGATCAGATGCCCCAGCAAAATTGCTGCCATTGCTTTTCCAAAACCAAGCGGTGCAAAATAAGTACCAGTCAGAATTTCTGCCAGAGATACTCCTGCACCAAACCAAATCAATCCGTTTGAAAAAACGGAAGTTCTTTTTTCATTCATCGCACGTACTCTCCCTCTATTGCAAATGCATGGTTCATAGGTCCGCTTCCTTTTCCAAGATCAAGCATGGCGGCAAGTGCGCCGGAAATATAATTTTTCGCATATCTTACGGAAGTTTCCAGATCTCTCCCTTTCGCAAGGTTTGATGCAATCGCAGAGGAAAGCGTACAGCCGGTTCCGTGTGTATTTGGATTGTCAATCCGCTTTCCGTGGAACCATACCGGCTCTTTTCCTTTCTGGAACAAAAGATCATTGGCATCATTTAACTGATGTCCGCCTTTTAATAAAACAGAACAGCCTAACGTATCACAGATGGTTTCTGCGGCTTTTTCCATATCCTGCTCGCTCTTTATTTCCATGCCGGAAAGCACTTCTGCCTCCGGGATATTTGGCGTAATTACCGTTGCAAGAGGTAATAATTTACTCTTTAAGGTACTGATGGCATCCTCACTGATGAGTCTTGCTCCACTGGTGGCTACCATCACCGGATCTACGACAATATTTTTGGCGTGATACTCGGTCAGCTTCTGCGCGATCGTTTCGATCAGTTCACTCGAAGCGACCATTCCGGTTTTAATCGCATCCGGATGGATATCCGTAAAAATACTGTCCAACTGCTCTGCCAGGAATTTTGGAGTTACCTCCATAATATCGGTTACGCCGGTCGTATTCTGGGCGGTCAATGCCGTAATTGCGCTCATCGCATACACGCGGTTTGCGGTCATGGTCTTGATATCTGCTTGGATGCCGGCGCCTCCGCTGGAATCACTTCCAGCAATTGTTAATGCTGTATACATATACATCCTCCTTATCGTATTATGCATTAATTTTCTATAGCGGCCGAAGGTGGTGCCCCCGATCTGCCGCTTGTGGTGCAGCGTAAGCTGCATCACCTACGTACATCGCTTCCGCGTAAGCGGAACTCTCATGCGATGTGCTCCTTGTAGTGCAGCGTAAGCTGCATCACCTACGCAGTTTTCTGCAAAATAAAACAGGAATCCCGTTTTGGATTCCTGCGCGCAAACGATTTTTCACCGTTTCTGTTTCCCTACGTTGGCATTATCCAAATCAGGTTCTGGGTTAAAGCATTTGCTTACTCTCAGCCCGCTTGTGCGAGCACCCCGTTTTATGTTTTATAACATTTCTATTATACACACCGTTTCCGGAAATGCAAGGTTTTTCCAATTTACTTATCCAATCACCACTTTACAATCTTTCTTATAGCAGGCAATCCCATATTTGATGAAATTGCGCATTCCATCCTGCTTCAGTTTTGCCACATAATCTTTCGCTTCGATCTGCTTTAATGCCTCAGTGCATGCCGCATCCATATCACCATCCTCGGCATACTTTAATTCAATTACGATTCCGGTTCGGTTCTCCGGTGCTTCCACAAGGATGTCACTGTAGCCGATTCCGGATTCCGCATTGGATTTCGTAAGCCAGCTTGCTTTATAACCGAGAAGCCCCAGCAGAATACCGTGGTAAAAGTTTTCCTTCTTTTCTTTTGCAACTGCGGTATCCCTTATACTGATCGTATTCCACAGATAGTCGCCAAAAAGCAGTTCAATTTTTTCCGGATTTTTCTCTAAAAATGCATTGCAGAATTCTTCAAGTGTTTTTCCATCATTTCTGGATACATCACGAAACCACTCCCGGATTTTCTTGATAAAAAGGTTCCTTATCTCTTTATTTGGAATCGACAAACGATATCTGCCGCTTTCGGTGCGCCCCTGCTGTGTCAGATAACCGGTAGTAAAAAGCACACTCCAGAGGTTTTCAATTTTGTTATCCAGCTCGTCATAGGTGAGTTCCTGGGAGACTTCTTTCTCAATGCATTCTCCTGCGATCAACCGCTCAATTTCATTCTTTGTGCGAGTATCTGCTTTGTCAATAAATCTACGTACAATCGCATTTCCGCTGGAATTTGACCAGAAATCCTCTGGCTCAGCGGTCAGATCGTATTTCAGCTGTTCAACATAATTGATCACATCCCACGGGCAATATACATCTGCCTTTCCAAAGTGATAGCCATCATACCATTCCTTCGTTTCCATAAAATGTGACGAAAGTCCATAATCTTCCAGAAGCATTTTTACTTCATCATCCGTAAATCCAAACTGCTCATCAAACCTGGCATCCAGAAGGGAAAGCACCTTAAAATTATTAAGTCCTGTAAAAATACTTTCCTTTGAAATCCGCAGACACCCCGTTAAAACCGCGAACCGTAAAAAATCATTCGTCTTTAATGCCTGCCCGAAAAGTCCCCGGATCAGCGCAACCATTTCCCGGTAATAGCCATTCTGAAATGCCTTATCCAACGGAACATCATATTCATCTATGATAATAATCACTTTCTGGTCAAAATGCCGGTACAAAAGCTCCGACAACAATCGAATACTATCCGTCAGATCATCCGGCTTTCCTGCCAGAAGCTGCGCAAACTGCGCAATCTCCTCGTCAACCAGCCTATCACTGTTCTTTAACTCATAGTGCCTCCGGGCCTCTGTTCTTATAATTGTAGTAACACGGGTCTGTGCTTCCTCAAAAGTCAGTCCATCCACGCCCTTAAAAGAAAGAAAAATCACCGGATATTTTCCCATATATTCCGCACACATTTCTTTATTTTTTGAAATATATAGTCCCTCAAATAAAGACGGATCTGCACCTGTCTCAAAAAAAGCGCGCAGCATACTCATATTCAGTGTTTTTCCAAAACGGCGCGGACGGGTAAAAAGATTTACTTTCCCCCAATTTTGTAAAAGCTGCTCTATGAGCTTCGTCTTATCCACATAGTAAAATCCTGATTTCCGAATTTCTTCAAAGTTTTCAATTCCGACCGGCAATTTTAAGGTACTGTTCATCAAAGCCTCCACAAATACTTTGTTATATAACTAACCATAGTATAACGGTTTGGCTTATAAAATACAATCATATCTAAAATGACACTGGAGGGATTCGAACCCTCAACTTCGGTTTTGCAAACCTATGCCTTACCAGCGGCCACAGAATCGTCGGATTGTTTGCCAGCCCTCTGGCAATTGCGGCACGCTGTGACATACCGCCGGACAACTGGCTCGGATAACTGTTTTCGAATCCTGCCAATCCTACAAGTTCCAGATGTTTTTTTACTTTTTCCGCATCCACTGTGCCCCACGATGGTAATGAATTCTCCTTTTTTTACCTGCAGATTGATGTCATGCAGCACCTCCATCGGCTGTTTGTTCACCAGAAACTGTTTGTTCAGGTGTGTGACCTTAATAATGTCTTCTCTTGCTGTTTCCATTCCTGCACCTCCTTGTTTGAACATCCTTTGAAGTATCACAATGTCTCGTTGATGTTGACTGCATTATATATGTGTGTGTATGCCAATAGCAAAGGCTATTCGTGAAATCGTTTGCACGATTTCCATTTTATTTCCCTGTATTCATATTAAATTAATATGTTTTAAATTTTATGTGAAATATACCGAAAAAATAACGATTCCAGCAAGTTTTTCACTTGCATGGAATCGTTTTGGTTTGTATTTAAGATATGAATTTTTAGATAGAAACGTACAATTTGTGAAATCGTTTACACCTTGAAAAATGGGGCTATTTCTGTAATTTCTGCAGTTTTTGCAACGCAATTACAGGCTTTCCTGCATCATCCATCAGTTCCATAAAGGTTCCCCAGCCATTTTCGTCATTATTCTCACAGCGCATAAAGGGCTCCCAGTAGAAAAATCCGCTACATGCCGGCACGCTTTGGATAATCTGTGTCAAATGCTGCAGGCTCTCCTGCTGCCCCACAGGGCTTGCCGGATATCCAGCACACTGCTCCTCTTTTTCCCCGAAAAAGCTTCCTTTGCTTCTGCGGAATGGATGCGCAAACTCTGCAACATTTAACTCTTTGCCATACTTTTGTGACAAGCGCTGCAGACAATCCTCAAAATCAGAAAAACTGCCGTGAATATAAGGATAGTACGATAATCCGATCACATCAAAATCTGTCATTCCCTGGGCCATCATATGGTCAAACCATTCTTCATAATATGCATATGTAGCACCTTCATCCAAGTGGATCATAAGTTTTGTATCTGCATTCACCTTGCGCGCTGCTGCTATTCCGCTATTGACAAGTTTTGCAAGATTTTCCCATTTCGGGACTTTCGCCACCGGAAAAAGCATTCCATTTCGGATCTCATTGCCAATCTGGATCATATCCGGATACACATCCGCTTCTTTTAAGGCAAGAAGTGCCTGCTCCGTAAATGCAAAAAGCTCCTGTGCCATCGCATCCACGGACAAATCTTTCCACGCCTTCGGAATATTCTGGTGCTCCGGATCTGCCCACCAGTCAGAATAATGGAAATCCAGCAAATAGGGAATGTCCAGCTTTTTTAACCGTTTTGCCATTGCAATCGTTTGCAACAAATCACAATATCCGCCAGATTCCGGTATATTTTGCGGCGCATTCCACAACCGCAGCCGCCCATAATTAAATCCTTTCTTTTTCCCATATTCCAGCACATCAATTTCTGTGCCATTTTCATCGTAATACCGATACCCCTTATCTTTCATTTCCGGATATGAAGATACATCCATCCCTATAATCATTTCCTGCCTCCTCATCTATACACACTCCTCAAACGCACAAATACTAGAAAGCACTTTCCCATGTTCATCAAACAATGCCTGATTTTCCCACTCATTTCCCTGGCCTTTTTCTACACCGACGCCTTTTTTGCAATACCACACCGGTTCCCAGTAAAAGACTCCACTTCCATTTTGCGCAGCTTTCACCTCACAAAGCACACGCGCAAGCACGGCTTTTTGGTTTTCCACGGAAGGAGGAAGTCCCATCTTTTCCATCGTAAGCTGCCCTGTCACAATGTTTGGCATTTCATCGTGGGAGGCGTCTGTATAGGGAAACGCTGTTTCCATAACAATAACTGGCTTGTGAAATTTATGCTCAATGTTTTCCATGTTGATGCGCAATTGTTCATAAGATCCCGCCCAAAACGGATAATACGACAATCCAATCTCGTCAAACGTATGCAATCCATTGGCAAATAATTCGGTAAAAAACTGCTCTGTGCGCGGCATATCCGCACCACACTCCACATGCAGCACCGTGCGCATCTGTAACCTGTTCTTTTCACACACAGCCCTCACTGCGGAAAGTCCTGCGTTTAAAAATATGGCAAGCTGCCGGGGATGTTTCAGGCTTCCGTATTCCCATAACATTCCCTTTCCAATTTCATTTCCGATCTGCACCATATCCGGGGCAGCACCGGCATCTGTCAGCGTCTGCAATACTTCGCAGGTGTATGCATAAACCTGGTGCTCCAGCTCGTCTGCTGACATTCCCTGCCACTGCACCGGAATGGTCTGTGCCTTCCAGTCCGCCCAAAAGTCACTGTAATGGAAATCCAAAAGGAAGCCCAGCCCGCGCGCTTTGGTCCGTTTCGCCATAAGAACTGTATGTGGCAGATCGCAGTAATCTCCACCATCGAACGACCGTGTTGGCTGATGAAACAGCCGTAACCGTATATAGTTTACGCCATGCCCCTGCAATATGGCAAGTGCATCCGCCTCGTTCCCGTTGAGATCATAAAATTTTGCACCGTAATCCTCCATCGCCTGCAGCGATGAGACATCGGCTCCCTTGATGAATTCCATAGTATACTCCGTCTCTTACTTTTTAATAACTACCTTTTTGCCGCAATTGGCTTTTGTAAAATATTTCACGTATTTTGCATACTGCTTCTTTGCATTTCCCTTTAATTGAATCGTTGTAACTGCTGATCCTTTCAGACAGTTTTTCACAGATTTTTTTGTCAGCTTTCCGCTCTTAAGCGTAATCGTTTTTAACTTTTTCGCACCGGAAAATGCACCCTTTTCGATGCTTGTAATATTGCTTCCAATGACAACAGTTGTCACGGTTTTGTTATTGGCAAATGCCTTTACATCAATAGATGTTACCTTATAGGTGACACCGTCAATTTTTACCGTCGCAGGAATTATTACCGTTTTTTCCTTTGTCTTTCCAACTTTGTATACAACCGTTTTCTTTTCTGTATTTGTTACGATATAGGCTGCCTTGCTGTTGGAAATAGTAGTGCCTGTTTTAACAGTATTTTCTGTATTTCCAGTGTTGTCTGTTTTATCCGTATTATCCTTTTTCTGGGAATCGTCCTTTTTATCTGTCGGTACGACAGTGGTTTCTGCATTTCCGCCACTTGTACCTCCGTTGCTGCTGTCATCCTTCTTTGCAAGCTCTCCAGATTTAATCAAGGTGATATTATCACAGACTACCCATGCGCCGAGTTCATTTGCGGTACATGCAATTCTGGTTCCCACTTTAACCGAAACTACATTTGCATCCAGTTCCACATTGACTGTTGCCTGATAGAAGTCTTTCCAGACATTGTGGATTTCGATCCCTGTACTGCATGTTTTTGTAGTTCCATCCTTATAAGTAATCACCGCATACAAAGCTGCATCCTTAGACACCTCTGCAATACCAGTTCCCTGATAATATGCAGACAGCGCATATACACCATCCGGAATCTGCTCCTTTGTGATTTCCTGCTCGATAGCAAAATCCATAGATTCCTTACTCCATCCGGTATAATAATATATTCCCTTCTGTGCATTGGAAGAATTTTTATCCACCTTTGGATAGCCGACATCCTCTCCCAGATAATTAATCAGGTTCCATCCCTGTGCATTTCCAGTTTCAAAATCCCCATTTGTAATATAGCTTTTTCCTTCAATCGTTACATTGCAGCTGGTTGTCCACGTTCCTGCCGGAACTAAAACCGTTTTTCCACTTAATTTATCTGTATAGGTAAAGGCATCCACTGAACCGCTTACCTGATAATCTCCATAGGTTGCGGTCTTTAATGCATCGACCTCCTCCTGCTTCCAGGTCACTGGAGCCTCCATGGTACTATCATCATTTAAAGTAACCGTAACGGTTTCCGGAAGCTGTGGGGTTTCCTTATAGTTCATAACCACGCTTGTCTTTGCAACACGCTTTACCTTTGTCGATCCGACTGCGCCTGTGTATACCCACTTGTATACATTCAGCGAAGGAAGCACCTTTCCATTAAAATCGAAAAATGCCTGATTATCCCATGTGCCTCCACCACGCTCATTTTCTGCAATTTCCGGGTCATAATCTTTAGAATAAACGGTTCCCCAGCCACTGCCGTTTAATTTCCATGCCAGTTCATTTTTTGTGGCTGTACCGTCCTTGTCAGCCGCATCGGCATAGTTATTTACCGGAATCCAGGCTGGCTCCCAATAAAATGTACCAAGTCCGTTTTCTCCTATTGCAGAGATTGCAGCAATCGCGTCTCTTATAGCTGTTGCCTGTCCCTCAACGTCAATCGTATAATCATAGTTTTGATCTCCAGCACCAGAATATACGACGTTTCCATAGCTGTCACCATCCTCCATGGTCCATGCATAGGAGATTTCGGCAACCATTACCTTTTTATTAAATTTATCAGCAATTCGCTGTAAATTTTCCTTCAGTGTCGTTGCAGAGCCATGCCAGAACGGATAAAAAGAGGTTGCAAAAACATCATAATCTACACCTGCGGCTTCCAGCCCTTCAGCTCTTTTATACTGATAATCCTCACTCTGCGGATCTGTAAAATGCAGTGCTACTAAAATTTCATGATTTTTTTCTTGGGAAACCTTACGAACTGCTGCACTTCCAGCCTTTAACAACTGATATACATTTGCCTCGTCCGTCTCTCCCGCCATACCATTGTTGATCTCATTTCCTACCTGTACCATACCAACATCCACACCAGCATCCAGCAGGGTATTAAGACTCTCCTCGGTAAATTCTGATAGAGCACTGGTCTTTTCCTCTAAGCTCATACCCTCCCACTGCTTTGGTACACGCTGTTTCTTTGGGTCTGCCCAGAAATCGCTGTAATGGAAATCGATCAGCACTTTCATATTGTGATCCGTTGCTTTCTTTCCGATGATAGCTGCGGTTGCTACATCGCAGACACCAGCACCATATACCTCCCGGTATACCTGTGTGTCTGGATCATCCACAAGACAATACTGCTGCACACCATTGACGCTGATGCCTGCCTGCGTTACCGCTGCTGCCTTGTATTCAGTGGTTCCGTCTGCTCCAACATATTTGTAATTGCCATCCTCATCCCATGGAAATGGATCGTTCCAGACACGAAGCCGCACATAATTGACTCCTGCATTTTCTAACAAGTCAAATAAATCTGCCTCGTCTCCTTTTTCATCGTAATACTTTGCGCCACTCTCTACCAGACTTAAGTAGGAGGACACATCCACACCATTTACAAAATCCTTAGAAAGTCCATTCACCTTCTGTACCGTAATCGGTGCATTCTGCACTGCTTCCTGCTCCTGCTCGAAAGTAATATTTTGTAAGGTGCCATTTTCCTGTGCATAAACCACCGATGTATTCTGTGGCACATTGGTGAGCACCAGTCCCAGTGCCAGTCCAGCACTGATTAGTTTTTTCCAATTTTTCATATCATTTCCTCATTTTATCTCGATTTGTCGAATCCTTTATGAGTACCTCGTACCCCTGCAGAATCCGTTTCTTTGCTTCTTTTCCCTGTAATAAATCATACAGCACCCCGGAGGCGGTCCGCGCCAGTGCCTGAATATCGAGGTTCACGCAGCTGATCGGCGGGTAGTATTCCTCCAGCACGCTACTGTTGTAAAAGGATGCCACCAGGATATCCTCCGGAATACGCACCTCAAATTTGCGCAATGCGTTGAGCACATTCAGACAGATATTATCATCCATACAGACAATACATTCTGCTCCTGCCTTGAGCATCTGCTCCGTGCAGCGCTCTGCCACATCTGCGTAACCGGTTTCTTCAAATAAAAAACTTTTATCAAAGTCCAGCCCCAGCACTTCATATGCCTGTAAAAATCCACGCCAGCGGCTCTGGGTGACGACATGTGTGCGGTTTGCGCAAAACAGCGCAATATTGCGCACTCCCTGCTGCAGGAGCCGCATCGTCAGCTCCTTACAGCCTCCGCGCTGATCCACGTCAATCTGGTAGAGCGTATTGTCATCGTAGCTGCCAATCGTCACAAACGGCACGCCCTTTTCCTGCAAAAAGCGGATATCCAGCGCATTGTCCAGCGTCCGCGACAAAATCACACCATCGCATTTGTGCTGCTTAATCACTTTTTTCAGTGGCTCGATATCATCCTCGCTGGTTTTTGCAACCAGTACCTGATACCCCAGAGGCTGAAAGAAATCGTAAGCTCCCATAATCACCTGTGAAAAATAAGGCAGCAGACCATAATTGCGCTCGCCCGCTACCGTAACAAGAATATTTCTCGTTTTCCGTGCGGTATAAGGACGCCTGCGTACCGCGGGTGCGGCATTATTTGCCTTTATATACTCCTGTACCCTCTGCCGGGTCGCATCTGACACTCTGCCTTTTCCGGAAAGTGCTCGGGACACCGTTGTCGAAGAAAGTGCTAATTCCTCTGCAATTTGTTTAATTTCCAGCTTCTTCGACATCGGCTTTCCTCCCCATATCAGATCTGTTTATAAATCCTTCTGTTCCATGTATACTTTATACTGTGTGTTAAATTCATCACAAACCTTCTGGATGCCCGCATCCTCTAACTGCTTTTTGAAATCCTCAAAGGTTTTTTCGGTATCATCTCCGTAGATTCCAAGGGCAAATGCCATCTTGTACTCATCCACCAGAGACTGTACCACGGTAAACTCTGTCTGTACTTCACTCGGATCGAAGGTAAATCCAGTCTGCTGTGGTACATATTCCATTTCCTCATTGTGCTTGTCAATGGCAATCTGACGCTCGTCTAAGCCCGACTCGTCCGGCTCATCCTGACGGTTGATCGCCCATGCCCAGTTGTTCCAGGTATAACCATCTGCATCGTCCAGTGTCGTGCGGGTTCCATCCTCATTAAGCTGATAATGCTTGCCTTCGATTCCACCAAGCAGCAGACGGTTTAAGTTCACATCGCCCTTCATATAATCCAGAACCAGTGCAGCACGTTCCGGATCTTCTGATTTTTCTGTAATCGCGATCGCATCTACCGCATAGCTTCCGCGGTTTCTCTTGACATCCGGTGTCACATCATAAGCTGCATAGGTTCCATTTCCGGAATCCTCCAGATTCTTGCCAGCGGTAAAAATGGAAGAATTCCATACAAACGAACCGCTTGTTCCATTTTCAAAGTATGCCTGTGCATCACTGGTGTCGTTGATTGCATCGGTAGACCATACCCCGGATTTTGCGAGATCTGCCATGGTCAGGCAGTAATCTTTATAAAAATCTGAAGTATACAGATACCAGATATCATCCGTGGACGGTGCTGCATCACTATTGTTTGCATAATATTCAAAATCATATCCTTCTGTCACACCCTGCACCCCTTTGGACTGTCCATAGGTGGTCAGAAGCTGCTCCCTGTTTGCATTCGTATTGAGTGCAGTCACACCGGTTTCTGACTGCTTTTGTGCAAGTTCTTTTAAATATTTGACATAATTATCCCAGCTATCCGGCACGGTCAGATTGTATTTATCAATCAGATCCTGACGCACAGCCACCTGATTATATGCTGTAAAGGTTGCCTTGGATTTCGGCACTGCATAGATTGTATTGTTAATCGAAATCTCATCCCAGCTTTCATCTGGCTGCTGGTCATAAGAAAGCAGCATATACTGCTTTAACCAGTCACGGTCTAAAATTTTAAATGCACCGTTGGCTGCTTCTTCATTATAGTAGCACCAGGACGCGGTGTAAATCAAATCCACCGGATCTCCTCCTGCCAGAAGCAGACTGTACTTTGTGCTGTAGTCGCTCCAGTTTAAAAACTCCAGATCCAGCGTCGTATTTAAGTTTGGTTCAAAATACTCGGAATTTGCCTTCTCCAGCACTTCATCCATATCCTCCGGTGTATCCCCAAGCACATACATGACAACTGTTTTCTTTTCGGACAGGTCATACCCCTTTCCCGCATACGGGCTGTCACTGGCAATTCCTTCATCCCCTGTGCTGCTACTGCTGCCCGACTGTGTCGCATCCTTTGTTCCACTGCTGCCACAACCTGCCAGCCCCATCAGCATGGTTGTTACCAGTACAGCACTTACCATTTTTGCTACGTGTTTTCTTTTCATTGTATTTCCTCCCTATAAAAATCTATCTGAAAAGGTTATCCCTTTACAGCTCCAAGTGTAAGTCCTTTTACAAAATACTTCTGTAAAAATGGGTACAACAGCACGATTGGTCCGGTCGCAATAACTGTCATTGCAAGTTTTAATCCTTCGGATGGCATCTGTCCTACCTGTACCCCGGTCTGATTGGCAATGCGCTTTAATGCCTCTGAACTGTTTAGAATGTTCTGCAGTGTATATTGTAAATTCCAGTTGTCACTGTTGCTCATAAACAGCATGCAATTATACCAGTCATTCCAGTATGCCAGTGCAATAAAGAGGGTCAGCGTAGCCACAAGCGGCTTTGCCATCGGCAGGATAATCCGCAGATAAATATAGAAATCTCCTGCTCCGTCGATTTTTGCTGCCTCCGTAATTTCAAAAGGAATCCCTTTCATAAAACTTTTGGCAATAATCATGTTCCACACCGAAAACAGCCCTGGTATAATCAGCGAATAAATATGATTATTAAAATTCAGATACTGCGTACAAAGCAAATACCATGGCACAAGACCACCATTAAATAATGTCGTGAAGAAAAAGAAAAAAGAAATGCCATTTCTCCACGGAAAATCCGGACGTGACAACACATAACCGGTCATCGTTGTCATAAAGATCGAAAGCAGTGTTCCCACAACCGTTACAAAAATGGTCACACCATATGCGTGCAGAATACTTTGTGGATTTTTCAGTGCCAGATGATACGCTTCTGTTGAAAAATTCTTTACTGTTAAAAAGAAACTGTATCCTTCTTTTACAATTGTACTTTCTGATGTAAAAGAACCCACTACAATCAGGTAAAACGGCACCAGACATAAGATTGCAAACAACCCAACCAGCACATAAGCTAAAATATTAAATACGACTTGATCTTTTCCTTTTTTCATATGCCCCTCCTAAAACAGTGTATATTCAGGATCGATCTTCTTTACGATCCAGTTCGCCGTAAGAATCGTCACGAAACACAAAATTGACTGATACAATCCTGCAGCCGCAGTCAGTCCGACATTTGGAGATGTTGTCAGCATACGGTAAATATAGGTATCCAGAATATCTGAACTGTTGAGTAAAAGCTGATTAGAGCCGACCAACTGATAGAACATTCCAAAATCTCCACGGAATACGTTTCCAAGTGCGAGCAATACCATAATCATAATGGTTGGTTTTAAACTCGGAAGCGTGATATAACGGATTTTCTGCCATACACTTGCACCGTCTATCGATGCCGCCTCATATAAATCTTTTCCGATTCCGGCAATCGCCGCCAGATATACAACGGTTCCGTATCCGGTCTGTTTCCATAACCGCACCAGTACCAGCACGATCGGCCACTGCTTCACCTGCTTATAAATGCTAAAATCCGTCACGCCAAAATGCGCCAGAATAGAATTTAATACCCCGTTACTACCAAAAATATTTAACATTACGGTTGCTACTACAACCCATGAAATAAAATATGGCAGAAACATAAATCCCTGTGCAATTTTCTTAAATAATTTGTTGTTGATTTCACTCAGTAGAATTGCAAAACCGACTTCGAAAAGAAGCCCCAAAAAGATAAATGCAATATTGTACAAAAGTGTATTTCTTGTCAGGCTCCAGATTTTTCCGGTTACAAACAGATAACGGAAATTATCCCAGCCACACCATGGACTCTTAAATATTCCAAGTGCGTACTTAAAGTTCTTGAAAGCCAGCGAAACCCCGGTCATCGGTATGTAACAAAATAAGATAACATACGCCAATGCCGGGATCAGCATACACAAAAGCACTTTGCTTCGTTTGATCTGACTTGTGAATTGTTTCATAGCGTCTCTCCCCCACTTCGTTTTGATAGGTAAATTTTATATTTTTTGCGAAGAAATAACTACGCGAGAAACAACCCAAGTTTTTTTATTTTTTTGTTTTTATTGCCAAAAAGAAATGTAATTTACTTGCGCAATTTATTTATTGCGCTTTTTGGAATAATTCCTGCGCTTTTGCGTAGGAAAAATTATAGCTGCGCACGCCATGATTGCTTTCCTTGTCGTATTCAATACCGTTGACATATTCCTTTACCCACTGTCCATGGTGTCCTGCAATCACGGGTGCCGCATCTGTAGACAGATACGGAAGCAGGCTTTCATTTTCCCGCTGCGGCATGTAGGTAATGTCATATTTTGCAATCCAGTAATCCGGACGCACAATGCCAAATGCAAATACCGCAATTGTCACAACTACAATCATATAGCGAAACAGTGGAAACGTCTGCCGATAAATCTGTGCCACAATTCCCCCAAGTAGCACACCAATAAGCACCAGCATCCACAATACAAACACACGCAGAAATGTAAGCCGGTAATTTTGAATATACAGACACATCCGAAATGCCGAAGAAGCAATCATAACATAGGTACATCCGGAAATAACGGTCAGTAATATCTTTTTTAAACCATTTTCACGAAAACATCCCATGAAAAACAACACCAGACAGACATTGATCATGCATACAAATAACAACTGGAAAAATCCCTCTCTTGCATATCTGGCATACGTGTAGCCAGCCGGAAGCTGCATTTTTCCGAGAAACAGAGAAAAAATCTGGATTATACAAAACAGCACATATACCACGGAAATAAGCACAAGAATCGTATTGGCAATCATTGGTTCCAGTTTGCGCAGATCCCTACTTTTGGCGGAAATCGTTCCTTTTCCAAGATAACGAATGCCACAGTACGCCGCAAGCAACGCATACGCAAAGGTAAATACAATGCCAGCCACACGTGATACCGGAACATCAAAGGAAAACATACCGGAAAGTGCATGAGCAAACACTGCATCCGCCTGATACAACAGCGCGATAACGATTCCCAGAATTGGCACCGCACAGATGACACCAATAAGTACATAGACCGTTTTTGTCATCTGATGTTTGGTGCGCAGTTTCCGGAAACAGGAAAAATCCGAAAACGGTTCTGCAAGACATCCTATAGCACCGAAAACGGCTGTTACAACCGCTGAAACGCCTTTTGCCAGTGTCCAGTTCCCTGTATCACAGACTTCAAACAACAACATACATATAAGAAGCACAAATATTCCCGCATGATTCATCATACTTACCGACCAGTTTCCGGTCATACAGGTCGATACTGCAAGTGCAAGCATTCCAGCCATACAAAACACACTCATCGGTTTTACATGAAGTTGCCGCATGGCACATCCACGAAATCGCGCCAGCACATATCCACAGTAACCGATCGTTACCACGACAAACAGCGGCAGCGTAATGCTATGAAAGTTATCATATAAAAGAAATGTGTATAGCATAGCGTACACAAGTGTTGGAACCATCATAACCGAAAAAATATCCGCTCGTTTTGCCTTCTGCTGTGGTGTTTCCCCGAACGTCAACTGTTGCTGCAAACGTAACTGCTCCATCCGCTGCTGTTCCGACAGCTTGGGCTGTGTATAGGATGTAACATTTGAATTCTCATGATTTTCCATCATTCTGTGTCCTCCTTTTCCTGATCCGGTTCATATGCAAACAAATCTCCCGGCTGACAATCCAGTACCGCACACAATTTGTTCAGTGTCTCTATTTTGACCGCCTTGGCTTTTCCATTCTTTAAAATCGAAACATTTGCCATTGTAATTCCAAGCTTTTCCGATAATTCTGTCACACTCATTTTCCGCTTGGCAAGCATGACATCAATATTTACAACAATCGCCATATCTTTCCCCTCTATATCGTCAGATCGTTTTCCTGTTTCATATCATGTGCATACCGTACCAGCCGCGAGAGTGCCTCACACAGTACGATAAAAACTCCTGCAAGCAAAATCTCGCCAATCGAAAATCCTACATTAAGCACATCCACACGTCCGATTGCAGCCAGCCACAGCAGCCGCCCTGCAAAGCCGATGATTCCGCCAATTCCATACAGACCCATATAATGAAAATACCGTGCATTTTCTTTCGAGAACGAATTATTCTTCCCGATCTGCGTACAGATTCTCCAGAATTCAAATAAAATCAAGTAACAGAGTACCGCGATATACCAGCTAAAGAAAATCCACATCCACAGAGGATTTCTTTCATCGTATGCTCTCAATTCAAATGCCATCCAGGTCAGACCGCTGAAAAATACAATTCCCATAATTCCAAGTATAATCGTAATTGCTTTCAGCCAATTTGCGATTTTTTTCTGTTTCATAATATTCCCCTTTTCTTTTTATGATATCTTTCTTCTTTTTCGTTATTATATTCCATTGTTTTCTGAAAATCAATACTTTTTTATCGTATTACAATAAATTCATAATAAATTGCGATATAAAAAGAGCAGGAACCAAAAGCCTGTGTATAGCTTTTCATTCCTGCCCTGCATAATAATTCGTGAAACTTACTTTACCTTTATCTTTGTAATTGTAGAACATACTCCATATAAGGTACTGTTTTCATATTTCTTGTATGCCCGCACCTTATACTTATATGTCGTACCTTTTTTCAGATTTTTGTCCTTATAAGAAACTGTTGTGCCACTCTTAATCGTCGTAACCTTATCATATTTTTTCATTTTACTGTTATAACGGTATATCTCGTATCCTGCTGCGCCATTCGTCTTTCCCCATTTCAGTGTAACTGCAGATGACTTCGTGCTCAGTTTCAGATTCTTTACCTTCAATGGAGTCGTACATGTTTTATATTCTGAAGAAGCAGAACCCCATACCGTTTCCACATCCGTTTTCTTATATGCTTTTACCTTAAATTTGTATTCGGTTGCATCCTTAAGCCCTGTAACTTTATAGGAAGTGGTCGCACCTCCGGAAATCGTTGCAACACTTTCATACGTTTTCTTGCTACTGTTATACTTATATACCCGATAACCACTTGCACCGGAAATTTTATCCCACTTCAAAGTCAGATACTGACTGCTTCTCTTTTCTAACTTCACACCAGTCACTTTTGCAGGTGGAATCGTTGCTGTCACTGCAGAAGAATAGGTTCCATAATAATTGGTACCGCCAATCGTCCAGTAACAACGCACTTTATACTGGTAGGACTTTCCACTTTCAACATCTGTATCGGTATAACTTTTTGCAGTAGTCTGTTTTACATATACATACTTTTTCTGTGCCTCATCATAACGATATACGCGATATCCTGTCACCCCATCTTCCGCTTTACTCCAGCTCAGTTTAACCGGATCAAACGCATCCCCTACGGTAGCTTTCAGCCCTCCGGTTTTTGCACTGGTGTCCTTGTACCAGAAATTTACGTCCAGATTTCCCGTATATCCACTCACTTTTGCAACGGATGAATACTGCCAGAATTCATAGTCATATGCTGTGTCTGCATAAGGTTCCCCGCTTTTTGCATTGCTCGTTGTCGTATTATTGTACCGCGCAATCCAGATGCCGCAATCCTCCAGAGAATCTGTATCAATATAGGATTTGATCCATGCATAGGAAGCATAAACAACCGGCTGATATCCCGCATCGGAAATCGTATCTGCAAATGACTGGCAGACCGCTGTCTCTTTTGCTTTGGAGAGTTTCCCCCCTGTCAGGCGGTTGTGACTTCCTTTTTCCCTGTCTATAACAATCGGAAGGGTCACATCCCAGCCGTATTTATCTGCCAGATCCAGCACATATTCTGCTTCCTGTTTTGCCTCTTTTTCTGTCAGTGCCTGTGAAAATATGTACAGACCGACATTGATGTCGTTCTCAAGTGCCGCCTGAATATGGGAATCTGCCGCCGTATCTTCATAAATACTTCCATCAGAAGTGTCTCGCGATGCTACACGGACAAATGCAAAATCTATCCCTGCATCATGTATTTTTTCCCAGTTAAGTGCTGTTGTTTTTTTATTTTTTGCCTGCCACCAGGAGACATCTATTCCGTTCAAAAGCTGCGCATCTTCATAGTCTGCTTTATGATAATACGTCACACTTGTATAATCTACCTTTGATGTAAAGGAACTATCCAGAAAATCCTGCGTATAACCGGAAGATGCCTTAGATGCCCCCAGCAGCCGTGGCATGGCATATGTGGACAACAATCCGTCCCTCTGCGTATCCACGTCTGAAATCTGTGTATCATCCATCTCTTCTTTGATGCTTTGCCCCATTACACCATCCATCTGTGCTTCCGGTACCTCTGCTCTCAGCTGCTGAGGTGTAATCATACAGATTCCTGCCAATATCACTCCTGCTGCTATGATTTTTGCTTTCGTAAATTTCAATTTTTGTATCTCCTGTTTTCGTCTTTTATTTCCTATCTTTACACACATTCTCTATAGTAACTATTTTAGCGATCTCTTGTCAATGTTAATTTCTTCCTATAGCCCCAAAAGGCATATATCCATAAAAGATATATGCCCGATGTTTATTTTATTACTTTAATTGAACTATATTTACTGTACACATTTTTTCCATTAGAAACATAGCAGCCTTTTACTCTAACATAATAGGAAGTTCCTTTTTTTAAATTGGATAGCGTTTTTTTATTACCAGTTACCGTATATACTTTTTTATTTTTAAACGCCTTACTTGTGGATATTTCGACTTTATATTTTTTTGCCCAGGTTAATTTTGTCCATTCTACTACAGCACTTGAAGAAGACCTTTTTGTAATCTTAGATATTTTGTTTGCACTATCTGTAAACAAAGCTTTCACAGCCTGTCCATAAGAAGAAAAAATGCAATAACGCAATGGCAGCATTTTTTTTATCCATGTCTTATTTTCACGGTCATAAAAATGTGTATCTGCATTTACAGCAAATGGAATTCCTGCTTTTTTCAATTCTGAAACCATAAAATGTGCAAAGATTACCTGTTCTTTCACGCTGTAATCATCACCATCATTATAATTTCCAGCCATCCATGCACCTACCCAGGTAGGAATTCCTGTCTTTTTCTGCCATTCCAAGGCTAACTGAATCTTGTTTCGGATTAAATTTTTTTCTTTTTCTGTTCCTGTCGTCCAAAGCTTTCTTTCATTTTCTTTACTTGGACCAGACGCATAAAAATGCCACTCCGCCATCATATATCCATTTGCCTGTGTAGGAACTTTTAATTCACTTAAATATTGTGCATCTGACCGAACACGCGGAGACATCATCAAAATACGCGTTGGATTTGTTTGACGAATTGCCGTTACCACTTTTTCATACAACTCATTTAACTTATCCGGCTGTTTATTTAAAGCATCGGTACATTCAATCATCATATCAAAAGAAAGAAGATAGGATTCATTTTTATAATGTTCAGCAACTGCTGACCACCATTCGACAACTTTGTCCATATCTTCATCAGAAGCACTATTCTTAAATCCATTTGCCTGATATGCAATGATTGGAATAATTCCAGCTTCCAGACAAGCCCTTATCTGTTCATCCAGATGATAAAATAAATCTTGGGAAACATTATCTTTTACGCGAATTCTTACATGATTAATTCCAGCATTTTTAAAATCTTTAACTATTGTTTTATGAAATGTTTCCTGTCCTTTTTTGGTTTTTGACCAATCCACATCCATTCCTTTTCCTAATAATTTTTGATATTGCACAGGAAGAATTGGCTGTATTCCATTGATAGTATCTGCTTTTGCAGTTTCTGGTTGACTAACAAATAAACTACAAACCAAAAGACAACATAAAAGTAATTTTGTTGTAAATTTTCTCATAATATTTCTCCATTAATGTTTAATAAACGCAATTATAATCTGCGCACTCTGCCAGCACAGCAATACCATAATCTTCATCAACAATCCACCAATAATTGGTCGAATCCACTTACGAATAATGCGGAATACCTGCAATGTGGTCAGATAGTCATACAAATGATATGCCAGCATAAAAAAGCTGCTGGACGCTGCAACACTGCATGCAAAGCCTGCAATCGAAAATAAAATTCCGACCATAAAATTTCCGGTCAGATTCCATCCCATATAATATCCAACTGCTGCCAGGGTCTTACACAGAATTGATCCGGGAAGCACATTTACTGCCGGTACAATATGATTATAATACTGCTGGGAAGTAACCATATTTCCTTCTACAAAAATTCCGTCTGCAATGGTAAGGTAGGCATCTCCACCGCCAAACGATATCCAGGAAGATAACAGCCCATTTCCGGAAAAAACAAGTGCATGACGATTCACCAGAAATGCTGGAATGATACACACCAATGCAAACACTGCCCAGATCCCAACATCTTTTCCAATCACTTTCCAGTCTTTTTTTCCATGAAATCCTGTATCGGCTATATTCCGGATCATACCATAACTGCCAAGCAGTAACATTCCGGTATCTATCAGAATATGCCATTTGGAACCAGCCAGAAGCATGCCTTTTCCATGACACATGATATAGGCAGCCGTAATTCCCATCAAAAACAGCAGATTTGTTTTTTGATAATTTCCTCTTGTAAAAAATATGGCAAAAAAGAATAATGCCAGTATTTCCACGGATGAAATGACAAAAGACATTGCAAAAACCAGAAACATCAGAAAAACTGCCCGGCAAATTCTTCCCCTTCCGGCTTCTTTGCATTCTTTTAACATATTTCGAATATAGCACAACAGTAAATACACTATAAAAACAGATACACCAACCGAAATAAGATTCACAATCGATAAAATTTTTTCCTGAAACATGGAAAGAACCGCAACCAGCAACACCGTCATAACAGTTCCCGGAAGGGCAAACATGACAGCTCCGGCAATCATTCCTTTGGAGCCAAATGCCCGCCGCCCGATAGATGCTGCAATCTCCACTGGAAGTGCTCCTGGTGTAATGCTTGCAACGATAACATCTTTATCGATATTCTGTTTTGTATCAATCCCCTGCCGTTCCACAATTTCTTTTTCAATTACTGGAATGAGGGCACTTCCTCCCCCAAATCCGATACATCCAATTCGAAACATGGACCGGATAAACTGGCCCGACCGACTCACTTCGATTCCTGCAACAGTTCTTTTAACTGCTCCAAAATATGATTCACACATGTTTCCACATCCATCTCCGCGGTATCTACGACAACATCTGCATGTTCCGGAATTTCATAAGGGCTGGTAATTCCTGTAAACTGCGCAATTTTTCCTTCCCGCGCAGCCTTATACAATCCTTTTACATCCCTCTTTTCACACTCTTCAATGGAAGTGCTGACATAAACTTTCCGAAAACCGTCTCCGATAATCTGTTTTGCATTCTCGCGATCATGCCGGTACGGAGAAATAAATGCGGTAATCACGATCAGGCCTGCATCATTCATCAGCTTTGCAACCTCTGCAATCCGCCGGATATTTTCTACCCGGTCCTCATCGGAAAAACCAAGATTGCTGTTTAAGCCCATCCGCACATTATCTCCATCCAAAAGCATGGTTTTCTTTCCCATTGCATACAATCGTTTTTCCAGCGCATTTGCTATGGTAGATTTTCCTGCACCGGATAATCCACTCATCCAGATCGTAAAAGCTTTCTGCTTCATATGGTCTTCGCGCATTTTTCTACTGATTTCCATCGTATGCCACACGAGATTGTGTGTTACATCTTTTTTTTCATTTCTTTCTGTTTCTTCCATCTTCTGTCAGCCACCCATTTCTTTTATCGAAATATTCTTTTTAAGATCGTTCGGAACGGATGTCTTACTTTGTTCTGGAACACCTTAAACTCTGTTTCAGTCTTTCGAAGCTCTGTCTTTAAATCTTTAATCTGATTTTTCTGTAAATCATTGGTTCTTTTCAAATCAATCATAAACTTTGAAAAAAACAAAATTACTTCTTCCAACATTCCTTCATTCTGTGGGGACCATTTTGGCAAATCTTTTATTTTATCGGAAAATAACGGACCTTCTTCCTTCATATATTTTTCTGCTACTCTATAATTTCCTTCTTCGTACTTTTTCAGAAATTGCTGCAATTCCTCTTTTGACAGCATTTCTGTCGTATCTTTTTCTATATAGGTCTTTGAAATTTCTTTCAGATATTTTCCCATATACGAAATTTCTTTTTCAGAGAATTCTGATTCCTGATTCAGAATTCTTTTAATTTCCGTTGTATTTTTATCCAGACGAAGATTCACATTTTCTTCCAGTTCCTGAAATTCTGATGTTACATCCATTCCGATTTCATGCATAAAATCATGAATAATAGAACCATCTCGCCAGCTCTCCGGTACAAACCGCCGCACAATCAGATTTTCTTTTCCGATCACTTTTGCAATTTCGTCCAGTTTTTTATCATACTGATATATCTTTTCGTTCTTTTCCTGTGTCATTTTAAAATACTGGTCACATGGCATTTCCGACACATGCGAAGTTCTCTGCTTCACACTCTGATTCCAACGGGATAATAAAAATTTATCCTGTCTGCGAAGATAAACGATCACTTTAATTTGATAATTTTGTTCATCTGCCTCCTTTTTCAAATCATAAAGCAAAGATTTTTTTCCATAACTAAGACAATACCAAATAGATTCATCTGTCAGAATTACATGATCATAGTTTTCAAACGCATCCCGAATCTGTTGTAATCCCTCTTTTAAATAAATGGTTTCTTTCTTTTTATCCCTCTCTCCCTTCTCATTTTGAACTTTCCCAACTAAAAAATGTGCATTTCTCCTTGCATTTACGCCAGGATACATATGTAAGGATTCAGGAAAAAAATATCCATGCTCTTGCAGAACATCCCAGTTTTCTTTCAGAAATTTCTGAATCGACGATGTTGCTGTTTTTGGTGTTCCTATATGTAAATACAGTGTTTTCATGTTTAAATCCTTTCCTGTTATAATCCTTTTTACACGTTTATCATATATTTTCTTCCTTGAATGAACCTTGAAAATATCATTTTTTCTTTCAATAATAGGAATTTTTTGGAAAATTAAATTTCTGATTGCAAGATTTTCCAGATTCGTTATAATAAATTTCAAATACAACAGATATGATTTACAAAATAAAGGGGATTCCAATTGAAAATTTTAGTAATTGAAGATTCTATCCGACTTGCGGATACCATTGCAGAAACTTTACAAAATGAAAACTACCAGGTGTATACTGCTCATGATGGATTGACAGGCTATGAGCATGCCTCCACCGGCATCTACGATATGATTATTTTAGATCTGATGCTTCCTAAAATGAATGGATATGAAGTTCTTTCTTCTTTGCGCAAAGACGGACAAAATGTACCGGTGCTGATACTCTCTGCGAAAACAGAATTGGATGATAAAATTCAGGGATTTACAACCGGTGCGGATGATTATATGACCAAACCCTTTGAAATTCGTGAACTTCTTATGCGTATTCAGGCAATCAGCAGACGAAGCAACCATCAGGATACTTCACATCCTGTAGTAGGAAACCTCTCTTACGATCCTGCTACCTGTGAAATCTGCAATACCCAGACTGGAAAATCCGTTCAGATTTCCGGAAAAGAAATGCAGCTATTGGAATTTTTTATGAACAATTGTAATCAGGTTCTCGAAAAAAATCAGATTACTACCAAAATATGGGGATTTGATTCTAACGCCGAATACAACAATGTAGAAGTATATGTTTCCTTCCTGCGCCGCAAATTTCACCACTTACAAGTGAATGTAACAATTCGTGCGATCCGCGGTGTCGGTTATATTATGGAGGTTTCCGAATGATTAAATCTTTGCAAAAAAGAATTAGTACACTTTTTATTTTTCTGCTTACCATCATCTGGCTTGTTATTTTATTTCTTTTTATTAATAACTCATACCGGAATAACTTAAGTGATCTGCAGCAAACCGTTCGTGCAGCTCTCCACTATACGACATGGGATGCCTTCGTTATTTCCAATGGACAAACCTCGCCATCCGAACTTGATCATATTCCCTATTGCCTTTTTTCCATTGACGAATCCAATGAAATGGAAATCATGTTTGACACTTTTTCCGATGTATCTGATAAATTCCTTTTAAAACAGGGAAAAGCCCTTATTTCCAACAACAAAAAATATATCTTTTTCAAACGCTATGTTTCCGTAAATCATCTCCGCGCCAAAAAAGGACAATATTATGTTTTAATGCTCAGTGGAACACCGGCTCTAAAATCAACACTGCCAACCGTCTTTCTCTGTTTCATCCTCGCATTGCTTGGAATTATCGTATTTACCATTTCCTCCAAAGCACTCTCGCGATGGATGGTAAAACCCATTGAAAATACAATTCTTTCCGAGAAAAAATTTATTTCCAATGCCAGTCATGAGCTGAAAACCCCTCTCTCCGTCATTAGTGCCAATGCCGAACTTCTCTCTTCTGAAATAGGCAGGGACAATAAACATCTGCTGTATATTCAGCAGGAAACTTCCCGGATGATCTCTCTTGTCCAGAAAATGCTTACGCTCACGCGGCTGGATGCCCCGCAGATCCAGAATACCCATGCGGTTTTCCCTGTAGATGACGCACTGCTCGACATTATCTATCCGATGGAAAGTGTTGCTTTTGAAAAACACATTGCGCTTTCCATTGATGTTCAGGAACAAATGAAAATGGATGGAAACGAGAGTCAGATTCAAAATCTCGCTTCCATCCTGTTAAATAACGCATTAAGCTATACCCCGGAAGGCGGAAATATCGAAATTCACGCCCATATCCATAACCGTAAATTTTATTTATCCGTGGAAAATACCGGCAATCCAATTCCGGAAGAAATCCGTGACCGCCTGTTTGAACGTTTTTTCCGCGCAGACGAAGCACGCGCGGATAACGGTCATTTTGGACTCGGTCTGTCCATTGCGCACTCTATTGTCACGAACCATTCCGGCAAAATTACCGTAGAACGGCAGGGGGACAAAAATGTATTTTCCGTTATGCTGCCTGTGACTTTCCACAAATAATTCAGCGCACCTGATTGCCCACAATGCGGTAATAAATTTTTGAAGTGATCCGAAATACCACATAATAGATAACCGCAAATGCAAGTACCGTTGTAACGAGACACCAGACAAACAACTGCCCGCTGTCCATAATCAACAGGGAAAGCACTCTGCGGATCAGTGGAAATGCCGCCACGACATGCAGTGCTGCCACCACGATCGGCAGAAAGAACACCATGCGGATCTGCGTCTCGATCGCTGACTTCACCTCGACATTGCTCATGCCCACCTGTTCCATGATCCGGTATCGCTCTTTGTCCTCGTACCCCTCCGATACCTGTTTGTAGAAAATAATCATCACTGTCACTGCCAGAAAGACGATGCCAAGGAAAATCCCAAGGAAGAAAAACCCTCCGTACAGTGCCAGCAGCTCCTTCCGGTTTACTGCCCTGCCGCGCACGCGCCTCCAGACAACGCCATATTTTTCCCCAGAGGAATAATTCTCCACGTTTCCGCTGCACGCGATCTTTTCTGTCTCCGTTCCGGTAATATTGATTCCAAGTACATTTTCATAGGCATACGCACTGACATTCTCTGTATTTGCCTCAGCGATCGCCAGTTTCTGCAACTTCTGCAGCGTCTGCATATGATCCACAACAATATAATAAACCCCGTCCATGAACGAAATAGCCCCTCCATTGCAGCGATTCTTACAGTATCCATTTTGCTGTACGGTAAACGTTTCTCCAAGAATCTGTATCTGATCTCCACGCAATGTTTTCGTAGACTGGAACCGTTTTTCCCGGTAGATAAGAATTTTTCCGGCTTCTACCTTTGGCACATCCGCCTCTGTCAGCGTGTGATCCATCCGAAGGAAATTATCTCGCGTCAGAAAATACAGGCTCGCATTTGTCGGTTTCTGCCCAATCGTAAGAGAATCTTTCTCCAACGTCATCGCAAAATTCAGATACGAATAACTCTCACTGTCCGTCACGTTTGTTCCCATATCCTCTATAAACTGTATAATATCCGAACTCTGCTCCGATACATTTTCCTTCACCTCAGAATAGCCGGTCTGCACGTTGATCTCATACGGATAGAGCATGTTAATCTCATCATCAAGACCCGCAAACATACAGACCGTGGTAGACACCATGACCATCACCATCGTCGATAAAATACAGATGCTTGCCAGCCCCGCTGCATTCTGCTTCATCCGGTACATCATCGTCGATACCGCGATAAAATGCTTTTTTTGGTAATAAAATCCATGGGTTTTCCGCAGCAGCTTTAACACCGCAATACTGCCCGCCGTAAACAGCAGATATGTTCCAGCGATCACCAGAAGCACTGCCACAAAAAACAGGCTGATCACTTTCATTGGCTGCTCTGTCGTAATGGCAATTGCATATCCCGCACCGAGACATACTACTCCTAAAATTGCCATAAGCCACTTTGTTTTCGGCTCCTTTTCCCCCACACTGCTGCCCCGCAAAAGTTCCACCGGATTTGCCAGTTTCATCTGCATCAGATTGTAAAAAAGCGTCATCATATACAAAATACCAAACACCAGCACGGTATTTTTCACGGCAGACGGCGGAACGGAAAATTCGATCGTCACCTGAATCCCCAGAATCCGGTAAATCAGCATAAGTGCCAGTTTGGAAAACAAAATTCCAGCAACAATGCCTCCAACGATCGAGACAAATGCGGTAAACACCGTCTCAATGGCAAGCACTTTTGCAATATGCCGCTTTTCCATCCCGAGAATATTGTAAATTCCCATCTCTTTTTTACGCCTTTTACTGATAAAGCTGTTTGTATAAAAAATATAGATATACGAGAAAACGCCTACCACAATCACACCAAACGACATGATTGTTGTAATATAATAGGCTCCGCGCATTTTTTCAAGCCCGGCACTGTTGTTGATAAACATCATAATGTAAAACATAAGCACCGTGATCATTCCCGCAACCATATAAGGAACATACAGTGATTTGTTATTTTTCAGGTTGTTTTTTGCCAGCCGTACATACAGATTATTCATAGTTCTCACCACCTGTCGTCAGAACGGTCAATGTTTCCGAAATCTTTGCATACAATTGTTCATTACTCATGCTTCCGCGGTACAATTGGTGGAAAACTTCCCCGTCCTTGATAAAAAGCACCCGGTTTGCATGGCTCGCCGCCTTGGTACTGTGCGTTACCATAAGAACCGTCTGCCCCTCCTTATTGATCTGCGAAAACAGCGTCAGCAGGCTGTCGGTTGCCTTGGAATCCAAAGCTCCTGTCGGTTCATCCGCAAGGATCAGCTCCGGCTTTGTGATGATTGCCCGCGCCACCGCCGCACGCTGTTTTTGTCCACCGGACACCTCATACGGATACTTCTCCAGAATATCCACAATGCCAAGTTTCTGCGCAATTGGATAAAGCCACTCATTCATCTGCTTATAAGGCACATTTGAGAGCACCAGCGGCAGGAAAATATTGTCCTTCAGCGAAAAATTGTCAAGCAGATGAAAATCCTGAAACACAAAGCCAAGATGCTCCCGCCGAAATGCTGCAATTTCTTTTTCCCGCACCGTCACAAGGTTTTTCCCGTTCAGCAGTACTTCTCCCTCCGTCGGACGGTCAAGTGCCGCCAGAATATTCAAAAGTGTTGTTTTGCCCGATCCGGACTCGCCCATGATCGCGACATACTCGCCTTCCTCTACCGAGAACTGGATGTTTCGCAGTGCCTGCACCTGATTGCCACCAAATCTCGTCGTATAAACTTTTTTCAGATTATGCACTTCTAAAATTGTCATGATTTTTACTCCTTATAAATCTGTCCTTTTTTCTACTGTTTTTCATAAAAATAACTCTATCCCTTTTTTACAGTATCAGAATAACAAAAAACCGAAATGCAAGCCATTGATTTGTCTTACATTTCGGCTTTGTATCTTACATTTGTGTAAGATACCTGTTTTTACGTCCCGAGTATCCATGTTATTTATCTCCCACGTCAAAACACTTAATCCCGGACATCCAAATTATTTCTTTCAAATACAATTGTCACATCCGTACCTTTTCCAATTTCGGATGTGATCATAATCCCATGCCCAAGCTTTTTGGTAATCTCCCGGCACAGATAAAGTCCGATTCCCGTCGAAGTTTTATCTGCCCGTCCGTTATACCCGGTATAACCTTTTTCAAAAATCCTTGGCAGATCCTCCTTCCGGATGCCGATTCCCTGATCAGAGATCACAAACTCACAGGTATTGTCGGCTTCATTCCGGTTTATATGTATTGTAACCGCGTGATTTTCGCCGCTGTACTTAATCGCATTGGACAAAATCTGCTCCACAACAAATTCCAGCCACTTTTCATCCGAGAGCACCATCTCCCGGCATTCCTCATAGTGAATGGCAATCTTTTTACGAATCATAATCGGTGCAAACCTCCGGATCGCAGTGCGCACCACCCGATCCGCTGAAACCATCTCAAGCACCAGATCATTCATACCGGAATTCATCCGCTGGTACTGAAGTGCCATATTGACATACTGGTTAATCCAGAATAATTCCTGCTGCATGTCATACAACACACTTTTTTCCATTCCCACTGTTTCATCCTCTGTCTGTTTTTGTTCTTCCCTCTGCAAAAGCAGACGCATCGCGGAGATCGGCGTTTTGATCTGATGCACCCACAGAGCATAATATTCTTCCATTTCCCGCTGCTGGTTCCTGTATGCTCCCTTTTCCTCCTGCCGCTTATTCTGCAGTTGTTCAAGCGCATCCATATACACTTCCTCCAGCGCATCCTCCGTATCTGAAAGTGCCTGCATGCCCTGCATATAATCCCGGATCTGCCTTTTTACTGTCCGCAGGCGATACCAGTACCGTATCCCGCAAAATACAGCGGACACCACAAGAAAAACAATTTCCAATCCCGCAAAATACCGGATATCTGCTGCGGATACGCCACAGAGGTAAAGCGTGAAAATATAGAAAATCATAATTCCTGCCACAAGTGCAAAACAGCCTTTGTATCTGTTTAAATACTGTTTGATGTATACCTTCAAGGTGTTCCCCTTTTCATGATCCATTTTTAATCTGATAACCGATCCCTTTTCGTGTTAAGATAAAATCCGCCAGCCCAATTGTTTCCAGTTTCCTTCGCAGCCGGTTCACATTGACCGACAATGTGTTTTCATCCACATACACATCACTTTCCCACAATGCCATCATCAGATTCTCCCTCGTTACAATTGCCCCCGGATTTTCAAGTAGCGTCTGCAAAATCTTCCGCTCATTTTTGCTTAACTCCAGTATCTGCTCTTCGTAGGTCAGTGTCCCATCCGACAGATTCAGCCACACCCCCTGATGCTCAAGCATATGGCTTTCCCCAGCAAATTCATAAGTCCGGCGCAGCATCGCCTGAATTTTCACCGTCAACACATTCAGATCAAAAGGTTTTGTGATGAAATCATCCCCTCCCATATTGATCGCCATCACCAGATTCATATTGTCATTCATCGAAGAGACAAATATAATCGGCAGCTTTGATACTTTCCGGATCTCCGTACACCAGTAAAATCCATTGTGAAACGGAAGCCTTATATCCATCAGTACCAGATGCGGTTTTACCCGGGCAAATTCTTCCATCACACTATTAAAATCCACTACTGCAAAGACTTCATAATTCCAGCTCTGTAAATGCTGCCGGATTGTTTTTGCAATCACTTCATCATCTTCCACAACTAATATCCGATACATATTTTTCCTTTCCTGTAAAATATTCGTTACTGCTCACACCCACATCACAATCATACTCCCCCGGGCAGGATGATATTCAGATGCTGCGTGAACAGCAACAAAATTCCACTATGTCCTCATATACTTGCACCGTCTGCCCTTTCATGCTAAAATGAGCGCGTAAAAAGGAGTATAAATACAAATAAGGAGAAATTTATCTATGAAACCATTGAATTGGGCAACCCTTGGCTGTGGTGTCATTGCAAACGAACTTGCCACTGCACTTGCCAGGCAAAACCGTCATCTGTATTCCGTTGCCAACCGCACACATGAAAAAGCAGTAGCATTTGCGGAAAAATACCAGATTGCCAAGGTATATGATCACCTTGAAGATGTCTTTACCGATCCGGATGTGGATATCATCTACATCTCTACCCCACATAATACGCATATTCAATATCTGCGTCAAGCACTGGCAAACGGAAAGCATGTCCTTTGCGAAAAATCCATCACCTTAAATTCAAACGAACTGGATGAGGCCATTGCCCTTGCGGAAAAAAATCATGTCATTCTGGCAGAAGCCATGACCATTTTCCACATGCCGATCTACCGCAAACTTGCAGAGATCATAAGCTCCGGCACTCTTGGACCACTTCGTCTGATCCAGGTAAACTTCGGCAGCTATAAAGAATATGATATGAACAATCGATTTTTTAACCGCAATCTGGCCGGAGGTGCTATGTTAGATATCGGTGTTTACGCTTTATCCCTGATCCGCTGGTTCTTTGCCGAAACTGCCAATCAGGTACTTTCACAGGTAAAATACGCACCAACCGGCGTGGATGAACAGGCAGGCATCCTTCTTATGAACCCAGCCGGCGAGATGGCAACCGTCACCTTATCGCTTCACGCAAAGCAGCCAAAGCGCGCAACCATCGCATTCGATAAGGGTTACATCGAGATCTTTGAATATCCAAGAGCTATGGAAGCAACCATTACTTACACCGGGGACGGACATAAAGAAACTATTTCCGCAGGAGAAACTGCAGATGCCTTAAGCTATGAAGTTGCTGACATGGAAGCCGCTGTATGCTCCGGCGATTTATCCACAATTGAATCACTTATGCATCTTAATTATTCACAGGATGTTATGCATATCATGACTGAAATTCGAAACAACTGGGGTATGAAATACCCGGAAGAAGAGTAATCTTACTTTAAACCAAAATTCGACTACACATTTAGTATAAATGTATGATTTTTCCTGTCAATCTGGTTTTTAAAACCACATCTATCCAACATGATAGTCCTTGATCCTCTCCCAGATGTGCGTATCGTACTGCGCTTCCGTGCTGCGCCGATCTTCTTTTAAAAGCTGGGCATAGATCAGATCAAGGATCAGCAGGATCGGAAATTGCGGGGAAATGACATTTCCGTATTCGAGGTTCTTTTTTACCGGTGCGAGCACGATCTCCTCATACGTCCGTTTTTCCCGCTCTGCGTTGGAGGAAGTCAGATATATGACCGCTGCCCCACGCGCTTTCGCCCGGTCAAGTGCATCAATGAGCTCGCGCGTCGCGCCGCTTAGGCTGATGCCGATCACGAGGCACGCGTTTGTGATACGCGCTTCATTCAATACCATCTGGTGCAGTTCCGTGATTGCCTCCGCATCCATGCCAAGCCGCAGCAACCGAAGTTGAAACTCCTGTGCCGCCAGCCCAGAACTGCCAAATCCATACAAAAAAATGCGCGTATGTTCCCCGATTAGCTGGGACACATGTTTGATCTGTGGTTCGCGGATTAAGCTGTATGTTTTTTGCAGCAATTCCTCATACGAATACAGGACGTGGATGGTCTGTTCCTCCACATTCGGTCGCTCCGCGATCGAGGGCTGGTAGTTGTAAATAAACTCCCGGTATCCGCTGTAACCCATTTTCTTGGCAAAGCGTGACAGAGATGCTTCTGAAACATGTAGCATCTTTGCCATGCGTCCCGATGAAAAATCCATCTCTTTTTCATTCGAAATAAAAAAATCGGCGATTGTTTTCTCCACCACCGTAAACATCTCATAATTTGCCTCGATCATCGGCACAACACTGCTTCCATAAGTCTGCATACGCGTTTTCTCCTTTTCCTGCTTCCTCAGTTACTTGCGGAACATCAGAGTTTATGGTGCCCACGTCCAACGGGATATATAACTCTATGTCCATAACCCGATCTGTAATTTTATTTCATTATATCATATATTTTTGAAAGTTCTTTCAAAAGCACACACGATTTTTCTTTTTTTCCGTTTTTGGGGATTGTTCTTTCCATTTGCCCAAACCCTATGGATTTTTCCAATTTTGCATCCTATAATCAACTTAACAAATGCAGGAAACGCAATTTTAAGGAGGAGAACTACTATGCGTATTTATAAAACAAAAAACTATGACGAAATGAGCCGCAAGGCGGCCAACATTATCTCCGCACAGATAATCTTAAAACCGGAATCTGTGCTCGGACTTGCCACCGGTTCTTCACCGATCGGCACCTACAAGCAGCTGATCGAGTGGTACAACAAGGGCGATCTTGATTTTTCACAGATCCGCAGCATCAACCTTGACGAATACAAAGGCCTTCCTGCCGACAACGATCAGAGTTACGCTTACTTTATGCGCCACAACCTGTTTGACCACGTAAACATCAAATCCGTAAACACCTTTATTCCAAACGGCATGGAAGCTGATGTGGAAAAGGAATGCTCCCGCTACAATGCCATCATCCGCAGCATGGGCGGCATCGACTTACAGCTCCTTGGCATCGGCAACAACGGACATATCGGTTTTAACGAGCCATCGGATTCCTTTGCAAAGGAAACCCACTGCGTCGACCTGACCGAAAACACCATTCAAGCCAATGCACGTTTCTTTTCCTTCATTGAGGAAGTCCCGACACAGGCATATACGACCGGCATCAAAAACATTATGCAGGCACGGCACATCCTACTGATCGCAAGCGGTGAAGCCAAAGCCGATGCACTCTATGAGGCAGTTTACGGACCGATCACCCCGCATGTACCGGCATCAATCCTGCAGTTACACGACGAGGTTTCCGTCGTTGCCGATGAAGCTGCATTATCCCGCATCATCAAAGAAGGACTGATCTAGGAAAAGGAGTACGCCATGATCATAAAAAACGGACTGGTCTGGGAGGAGTCTGGCTCCTTTCGGAAAAAAGAACTGGTTGTTGATACAACGACACACCGCATCGCAGAAACCGCAGAAGACGATACGGTATTTGATGCCGAGGGGCTTTATGTGATCCCCGGTCTGGTGGATGTCCACATCCACGGGGCAAGAGGTCACGATTTCAGTGACGGAAATTCCAAAGGACTTGCCGAAATCGCACAATATCTGCATTCCTGCGGTGTGACTTCATTCTGCCCGACTTCCATGACCCTGCCGGAAGAACAGCTTACAGCTGCCTTTGCGACGATTAACGATGTGCCGGATGCTGCCGGATATGCCCACATCGCGGGCATCCACATGGAAGGTCCATACCTCTCCCCGGAAAAGAAAGGGGCGCAGAAAGCAAGCTATCTGCACGCGCCGGATGCCGCCATGTTCCGACGGCTCTCTGCTGCAAGCGGAAACAAGATCCGCATCATCACGATCGCCCCGGAACTGCCGGGTTCCGATGCGTTTATCCGGGAGTTCAAAGACACCGTTGCGATCTCACTCGGACACTCCACAGCATCGTATGAAATCGCAGAAAATGCCTTTGCCGCCGGTGCCAACCATGTCACCCATCTGTTCAACGCCATGCCGCCACTACACCACCGCGATCCTGGCATTATCGGCGCGGCAGCGGACTGTCCGCATGCGATGGCAGAGATCATCTGTGACGGCATCCACATCCACCCGTCGGTCATCCGCAATGCCTTCCGCATGTTTGGCAACGACCGCATGATTTTAATCAGCGATGCGATGCGTGCAACCGGTATGGAGGACGGCGAGTACGAACTCGGCGGACAGCCGGTAATCAAAAAAGGCCGCCTTGCGACCTTAAAAGACGGAACCATCGCAGGTTCCGCCACCAATTTGTTTGACTGTATGAAAAATGCGGTGCAGTTTGGCATTCCGCTCGGCGTGGCCGTCAAAGCCGCCACCTGCAATCCTGCAAAGAGCATCGAATGTTCACAGGAAATCGGCACCCTTGCCGTCGGGGCAAGAGCCGACATCCTGCTTTTAGATCAGGATCTGAATATTGTAAAGATCCTGTAATTATGCTTCTGTGCTCACCACGCCTTTCCATACAAAGGAAAACTGCATGGTTTTGTCCGTCTGCAACAGATATTCCGGATGCGTCTGCGCGCCCCAGCTGTCGTCGCCGCCGACACCCATCTGGGCTTTTGCCACACGGACAACCGTGTAGTGTACAGGTGGCAGCTCATACGGATGCATCGCATTTTCTATCTCATGCGGCGTATACGGCAGTGCGGAAAATACCATCGGACCTGTTTCTTCTGTCATTTCAAACAACATGCCATCTCCGGCACGGTTAGTCACACGCGCCCAGCGCACGCCACATTTTGCCCCACATTCCTGCGGAACCATATACCGCGCCACATTGTCTTTTACCTTATTGCTGTAGATGCCAAGTTTGGCTCCCTTACAACGGTCAGCATAGGTTTCCTGTTCGCCCAGTCCATACCACTGCAGTCGGTCGTAATCGGCATTAAATTTAAACAGTACGCCAAATTCCGGCATGTCGCCCAATTCTTTGACCGGATCATAACAGAGCGTGGTCTTTACCCTGCCATCCCCAAATACTTCATAGGACAACCGACATTCCGAAACCGGTGTGGTCGGCATAAAATAGCGGAACGAAACGGTAATGCTGTGTTCGTGTTCCGTGACTTCCGGCGTACTCGTCTCCTGCGGGCTTTTATGGCTGACATACAGACTGGCCGTTTTCCACTGTGCATAGCGCGCCGGCATGAGATTTCCACAGTCATTGTCCGTCGGTGCCCGCCAGAAGTTTGGTTTCGGGATCGCCTCGATCATCTCTTTTCCCGCATATTTGTAGGAAACCAGCCCACCGTTTAATACGGAAAACAGGACGGAAAAATGCGCACCCTCTACACCGATGTTGTGTGTGCTGTGGATCACTTTGATCTTGTCTGTGCATGTTTCTGCCTCACCCGCAACCGGATAGACATACTGCCCGAAAGCCACCTCATGCCCTGCCTTTGCCCAGACAGTGTCCGCTTTCAGATGGAAGGAGACGGTCACGGTGTATTCGCCTGCCTTTGTCTCTTTTGCAAACGGCAGTGGATAGGTCTGTTCCGAGAGCGGCTCCACAGCCGTCGGTAAGTCTGCCCGGCGGATCTCCTTTCCGTCTTTTGCAACGGTCACAACACACGCAAAGCGGTCGGTGTTGACAAACAGGTTTTTATTTTTGACCGTTACGGACTCCGCAGTCACTTCCGCCGTGATGTTCTGGTAATTGAATTTGACTTCCTGCATTTTTGGTGACACATCGCGGTTTCCACCGTAGACAATACCGTTTCCACTAAAGTTATAGTCGGTTGGACGTTCGCCAAAATCCCCGCCGTATGCTTGAAACTCCTCGCCGTAGCGGTCTTTTTTGTAGATCGACTGATCGATGTAATCCCAAATAAAGCCGCCCTGATACTTCGGTTCCGTGTCGGTCAGATCCGTATATTTGTGCATCGCACCACAGGAATTGCCCATTGCATGCGTGTACTCGCAGCAGATAAACGGCTTGCTCGAATCCTTTGCCAAAAATTCTTTGATGCTCTCCACCGATGGGTACATCTGACTTTCCATATCACTCGTATCGTTGTAACTTCTGTCGTGGAACAGCCCCTCGTAATGAACGAGACGGGTATCATCCAGACGGTGGAACAGACAGGACATTTCATAGATGTCCTTGCCGCCGTAAGACTCATTGCCACACGACCAGATCAGGATAGCCGGATGGTTTTTGTCACGCTGGTACATCGAATTGGCACGGTCAAGCATCATCGCAAGCCACTCCGGTTTGTTGTGCGGCACGATATAGGTATCGTCCTTCGTAAACTCTGCCACATCCCAGGAACCGTGCGATTCCAGATTTGTCTCATCAATCATGTAAATGCCATACTCATCACAGAGCTCATAAATCTTAGACGCATCCGGGTAATGGCAGGTACGGATCGCGTTGATGTTATTCTGCTTCATCGTGCGAAGATCCTTGCGCAGCTCTTCCTCCGACACATGCCGTCCGCTGACGGAACTGAACTCGTGGCGGTTCACGCCCTTAAAGACGATCCGCCTTCCGTTTAATGTCATAATACCGTCCTTCATCTCAAACCGGCGGAACCCGACGCGCTGCGGGATCACTTCCTGTAAAGTTCCCGCGCCATCGCAGACTTCAACCGTAAGGTCATAAAGCTGCGGGTCTTCCGCGCTCCACAAAACAGGCCGCTCCACGTTCCAGGTCAGGATCTGTTCCCCTTCGGTAACAGCCGATTCGTCTTCCAGCACAGTCTGTCCGTCTTTTTTGAGGACGACTTTCACCTTGCCGCTTCCCCACATCTGTAAAGTCAGTGCCAGTTCGGCAGCGGTAAGTGCTGCATCCGGCAGTGCCCGCACCTTTACATCATAGGCATGTACTTCCGGCACAGTATACAGGTATACATCGCGGTAGATTCCGGAAAACCGGAAGAAATCCTGATCCTCGCACCAGCTGCTCGCTGTCCACTTAAACACCTGTACCGCCAGTTTGTTTTCCCCGTCTTTTACCGCATCGGTCAGTTCAAACTCAGACGGAGTAAACGAATCCTCGCTGTAACCGATGAATGTGCCGTTTAACCAGACTGCAAGTCCGCTCTCCGCGCCCTGAAACGAGACAAAGAGCCGCTTCCCCTGCATCTGCTTCGGCACGGTAAAATATTTGACATAGCTTGCCACCGGGTTAAACTGCTCCGGGATCTCGCCCGGATGGATGTCCTCATGGCCTTCCCACGGATACTGCACGTTAGCGTACTGCGGCACATCGTAACCCTCCATCTGGATATGAGCCGGAACCTTGATGTCATCCCAACCTACACAGCAGTAGTCTTCCTTCTCAAATCCGGCAACTACGTCGGCATAGTTTTTTGCATAGTGGAACTTCCACAGCCCGTTTAAACTGACGCGGTAGGAACTCTGTTTCTCTTCTGCCTCCTCTTTCGTCCGGTAATATATGTGGTCAGAATGCGCATCCATGCGCGCATCACGAAAATACTGAGGATCTTTTACTTTCTTATAATCAAATGTATTCATAGGCATATACCCCTTTCCTGTTATGGTAAAAAATGCCCTCCAAAAAGGAAGGCATTTTTTACCATTTTTATTTAACCGCTCCGGTGATACCTTCTGCAAACTGCTTCTGTAATACGAAGAATACGATCATCGTCGGGATTGAGCAGAACAATACACCACACATGAGCATACCGTAATCCGTCTTGTATCCGGTAATCAGGTTGGCAATGAGCATTGGCATAGTCATCGCACGGTTATCGGACATGATTACCTTTGGCCATAAGTATGCATTCCATGCATTCATGAATGTGATAACAGCGGCTGCCGCATAGGTCGATTTCATCGTCGGGATAAACATCCGGAAGAAAATCTGTACCTCGCTTAATCCATCAATACGCGCAGCTTCGATGATGTCAACCGGAAATGCACGGGCATTCTGGCGGAACATCATGATCATAAACGGTGTGGATATGATCGGAAGCATAAATCCAACCGCTGTATTTAACAGCTTTGCCTTGGAAAACATCTGAAACAACGGAACCATTGTTGCAACCTGTGGTATCATCATGGCAAGAAGCAGGATGGAAAACAGGCGGTCTTTCCATTTGTCATGGTAGATCTCAAAACCATAACCGGCGATGGAGCAGACCAAGAGACACAGCACCGTCGTAAGGATCGCATACAGGAACGAATTCCCGAGGGCTCTCCACAGTGGCTGCTGGGACATTAAGTTCTTAAAGTTCTCCATAAAGTGCGTACCCGGAAGCAGGCGACCACGGGATACGTCCGTGGATGTATTCGTGGCTGCGGAAATCATCCAATACAGCGGGAATACGGAAATAAAGGACACGATCCCCAGAAAGATATACGTCGGGATCAATCTTCTCTGGATCATTGATTTGCTTTTCTGCTTAGTCACGCGTATCACCTACTTTCAAGTTGATAAATGCAAGGATCGCTACCATGATAAAGATCAAAAATGACATGGCTGCCGCATATCCAAAGTTTGGCACATTGATAAAACATGTGTTGTATACATAGTGTGACATGGTAATAGTCGTATTGGCAGGTCCACCCTTTGTCAGGTTGACGGACTCATCGAACAACTGCAACGTACCATTGATTGACATGATAAAGGTCATGATGATCGTCGGTTTTAACAGCGGTACGGTGATCCTCCAGAATGTTTTCCAGCCGTTTGCACCGTCGATCTTGGCGGCTTCGTATACGGAATACTCGATATTCTGTAAACCAGCCAGATAAAAAACCATGTTATAACCAGTCCATCTCCAAATCAAAGCAAGGATAATGACCGCTTTGGCACTTCCGGAATGACCCAGGAAATTATAGCCGGAATGTAAGATACCAAGTTTCATGAGGATACTGTTAATCAGTCCGTCTGTTGCAAACATCGAACGGAAGATCAACGAATAGGAAACCAGTGAAGTCGCACATGGGAGGAAGACACAGGTTCGGAACAATCCCCGCAATTTTAAATGTTTGTTGTTTAATAACTGTGCCAGCAGAATTGCAAGTATAAGCATGATTGGCACCTGGATAATCAGGTAGAAAAATGTGTTGCCGATGGACTGCTGGAACACCTTATCAACAAGGATTCTCTGATAATTGGAAAATCCAGTAAAGCGCATATTGGCACCCGTTCCCTTTTGCAGGGAAATGATAAATGCCCGCACCATCGGATAAAAACTCATGATCGCAATCAGAATCGATGCCGGTGCTAGAAATGTCCATCCTGCCGCTCTTTGTTTTGCAATAAGTGACATCCCTTTTTTCTTGGAATTCACAACAAATTCCCCCTTTCGCATTTCTGGTCATTTTCACATATAGCGGAGGTCGCCCCCCGCTATACAAACTTGTCATTCTTTTTTATGTACCGGATTACTCCGTCATCTTAAACTGTAAGGTATCTTGTGCTTCCTGTAATGCATCAGCCTTAGCTGTTCCATTTACGATATTGACAACTGCTGTGTTGATGCACTCTCTTGCCTCATAGTGATACGGAGTCTTTGTAAACTCCGGAATATGGGAAGAGTATTCTACGATCGTGGAGTAAATCGGCTGATCGTTGAAGAACTCGTTTGGCTCGTTGTATACATCCGATTCTCCGGCTGGTAAGTAGCAGGCAATCGCACCGGTCTGTGGAAGGATTGCATCATAGAAATCTGTACTGGAACCAAAAGTGCTCTTTAAGAAATCTTCTGCAAGATCTTTGTTCTGGCAGTTTGCGGTAACATACCAGGAAGATCCACCGTTGTTTGCATAATGAGTAGCGGAATCCACACCATCTACACTTGGCATTGTGGTGATTGCCCACTGGCCTTTCTGGTCTTCGGTAGAAGCGATCGTTGCAGTGATCCAGTTACCATTGACAACGCCTGCTGCCTCACCATTTGTGATGGTGGATACATACTCATCCCAGTTGTTTACTAATTTTACAACATCATTCTGTACGAGTTCGGTGTAGATGTCGACACACTTCTCAGCGATGTCATTTCCTACAATGTAAGCATCTCCGTTTTCATTGACAAAGTTTGCACCGCAGGACTGGATCATCATCATCATAGTGTCTCCGCCAGTTCCCTCACTGGTCAGTAAGTATTTGCCGGTCTTATCATGAACATCTTTTCCGATCTTTGCAAATTCGCTCCAGGTAATATCGGTCAGGTCGTCGATGGTGTATCCGGCTTCTTTTAAGATGTCGGTACGGTAACATGCGATAACAGCACCGTTATCAAACGGAACACCGTAGTGCTTGTCGTCTACCATAGAGTAAGACTGTTTTAATTTTCCGAAATCATCCCAGTTGATTCCCATATCCGTCAGGTCGGTAAAGGCATCCGGATAACTTTTTAAGAATTTCTGGTAGCTGTTGTCCTGCATGAGTACGATATCCGGCAGTGTGCTGTAATCACCGGCATTTGCTGCGGTTGTCAGCTTGGTCTGGCAGTCATCAGAAGAGGTCTCAACCACTTCGAGTTCAAAATCCGGATGGTCTTTCTTGTACTGCTCGGCTGCGGTCTCTATTGCCTTGATGTTAAAGTTCTGGTCCCATGCCCATACGGTCAGCTTATTACTGTCGGATGAGGAAGAAGTACCGCTTCCGCTGGAGGATGTATCCCCGCCACCGTTGCTGTCTGTTCCGCCTCCACCGCAAGCAACCAGTGACAATACCATTGCACTTGCAAGTAATGCTGTAATCATTTTCTTTTTCATATAAATTTCCTCCTTCTCCCTAAGAGTATTTGTTACTTTTGCTGATGAACGTATTATAGCATTGCTTGAATATATCTAGTTTGCATAATTGTCCGTATAATGTGCAATTTCAATCATTTTGTGTGCTTTGCACTATTTTTTCGCATATTTTCGGTTATTTCCATTCATATTGCCATTATGCGTGCCATGTGATGCAACAAATCCACCATTACAACCGCTTGCATTCCTGCAATTCTTCGTCGAAATGATGGATTCTCTGATTTTGCGCACATTTGTTGTTCATGATTTGTTTGCAACTGTTCATATTTTATTCACCACTTTATGCAAAAACCTTAGAAGGATACTGTTTTTTGAGTGCAAACAGCAGTTCCTGATTGAGATCAAGCAACAATTTTTTCTTTTCCCGGTCCTCAATGACGATCATCGTGTAGTATGGAATGTCATCCTCATAGGAGGTATAATCAAACTTCGGCAGTCGGACCCCGCCCCCGTCTTTGCGGTACTTTGCCACAGCCTCGTGGCGGTTTGGCGCGGTCACTTCCATCTCGGTCATGTCAATGATGTGTGCCGTTTTACGGTACCGCTTCCCATAGATCACATCAATTGTGAGTGTTTTCCCGTCGAGGATGTACTCGTACTCTTTCCGGCTTAACACATCAAATACAAAATACAGTGCCACCAGAAGAAAGCCCGCTAACATAAATGCCTGTGAGATCATGATCCCAAGCAGCACAAAAAATACCCCGAATACGACCATGAGCTTCCGCAGAACCCCCGTCATCTTCTTTTGTTTCCTCTTTACCTGTTGTATCAGTTTTGCCCCCTGCATCGGTTGTTACCATCCTTTCTCTGTGTGGATCTCATAATTGAGCAGCCGCTGTTCGTAATTTTCCGGACGCTTCCTCCACTCCACGGGTGTGACCCCCATCATCTGCTTGAAATTGCGGTTGAACGTGGAGTTGGTCGTAAATCCGCATTTGTGGGCGATGTCCGCCACCGGTTCCTCGGTCTTTTTTAAGTGCTCGCACGCCGTGCGGATGCGCACCGTGTTGATATATTCAAGCGGCCCCATATGCATATATTCGGTAAACACACGCCGGAAATGTGTCTCGCTCAGATGGCTGTACTTCGCCAGTTGTTCTACCCTTATTGGTTCCATGTAGTGATCGGAGATATAGTCCATGGCGCGGGAGACGATGCAGGTGATCCTGCCCTGCTCGGCATCCGCGCGCGTCTCTTTGTTCGTGTAGTTTAACCGTGTGATCTCCAAAAGAAGACAGCCCAGCAGTGCCTTTGCCTCCTCAAGATAAAATTCATCGCCTTTTCGCATGATGTTTAAGATTTCTTTAATTTTTGCCGCTTCCTTCGGATACTCTGCTTCCTCCAAAAACCACGGCTTTTCATAGAGCCGCTGCAGTGCGCGCTCTTTGCGGAGTGCATTGTCCGGGAAAATACCGTCAAGTACCACCTCCACATCGACAAACAGATATTCCCAGCGACTGATGTTGCCCGGATCGCTGTTTGTCGTGTGCGGAAAATTCGACGGGATGACGGTAAACTGCTGCCCCGAAAAACGGTAGGTGTCATCCCCCAGTACCACGTCGCCTGCCCCGTAATAACAATAGCCAAGTTCCATGTAATTGTGGAAATGAAGCCTGTCTGCCGTGCGGTCACCATAATTCTGCACCCACTTTTCTCCCAGAAGTGCAAGAATCGGACTTCCGGGCGGTAACTGGTAGTACCTAAACTCCATCTTCTTCTTTTTCTTTTCTGCCATTACCCTGCTGCCTTTCTTACAATGTCCTGCATCTGCTGCATCTTGCGCTCCATGTCTGCCACAAGCGTAAGCTGCGTGCGGGCACGGTCGAGATTCTGTCCGTCCCGGTGGATCTTGAAATAACGATCGCCCTGTAAATAATCCATAAGAAACCGCATGCCGCACTCATACGTCATGACCTTTGCCCCCATCGGAAGCAGCGCGGTCTCCTCCGGAGTCAGGCTGCCGCCGCAGCCCTCCAGAAATCCTTTGGTAAAGAGGGAAAACAGCTCCATGCTGCACGAGACTTCGGAGAGATCCCGCTCATCCTCCGCCGCAGTGCTCGCCCCGTAGCGGATCGCATCGCCAAAATCATTCATGGCAAGCCCCGGCATGACCGTATCAAGATCAATGACACAGACCCCCTTTCCGGTCTTATCGTCGAGCATGACATTGTTTAATTTCGTGTCGTTGTGCGTCACGCGGATCGGAAGCTCCCCGCGGTCAAGCCGCCCGGCAAAATAGCAGGCCGTCTCCTTCCGCTCTAAGAAAAAAGCGATCTCCTTTTGAACCTCCGCGGCCCGCCCCACAACATCCTCCCGGACGGCTTTTTCAAATGCCGCAAACCGCGCCCGCGTGTCGTGGAACCCCGGAATTGTCTCATGGAGTGTCTCTGCCGGATAATCCGCCAAAAGCCGCTGGAAGCTGCCGAATGCGACCGCGCTCTCATAAAACTGCTGCGGCGTTTCCACCTGATCAAAGCTGCTCGCCCCGGTGATAAACCGGTACGACCGCCAGTAGTCCCCGTTTGTGTCACGGTAGTACGGTTTGTTGTCCACGGTCGGGATGATATTTAACGTCTCCCTCTCCGGGTCGCCGCCCCGCGCAATAATCTTCTTTTTTAAGAACCCCGTCACACCCGCAATGTTTTCCATGAGTTGTTCCGGATGTGGAAAGGCATCGGCATTCATCCGCTGTAAGATCACATCCAGATCCCCCATATTGCCGACTGCAAACGTCAGGCGGAACGTGTCGTTGATATGTCCGCTCCCGTACACCGTATCTGCAATCAGTGTTCCCTCGTATGCAAATGCTGCAATGGCTTCCTGTTTCTGCTGTTCTGTAATCGCTCTCATATTGTTTTCCCCCTTATGTGTTGTGTCTGTTACCACTTCATGATAAGGCGCGTGCTGCCGCTCCGCTATCGGGATCTTGTTTACATTGTTATAAATCTTGCGCTATAATTACTATAACAGATTTCAGGTGCAAATGCACATGCTATTTTCAGGAGGGGATGCCTATGCCATACCAGCAGTACAACTTCAAACCACAAACCTTTGACGCGCAAAAGAAACGGCCGGATCTGCGCCTGCTTTATATCAGCCATTCCAGCTACGACAAGACCTGGCCGAGCGTGCTGCACTCCCACCCGTTTACCGAGCTGTTTTATGTCTTAAACGGAACCGGCACATTCCAGACCGAGACACAAACCTTCTGCATTGCGGCAGATGACCTGATCCTCATCAATCCCCATGTCATGCACACAGAATTCAGCAACGGCGATGCGGCTTTGGAATATGTTGTTCTCGGATTTGAGGGCATAGCGTTTGAAACCGACGGACACGCGCCCATAACCTGCCTCTGCAAAAATGTAAAGACAATCCGCCCTGCCTGTCTGTTTTATACCAGATCGCTCATACAGGAACTGCATGACCGCAAAGAAAATTATGTAGAAATGTCACAGAATCTGCTCGAAAATCTGCTCTATCTGATCCGGCGGGAGATCCGCGTCACGCCGGAGGCCGTCTCCGTCGGCAAAACCTCACAGGAATGCCGCATGATCGAGCAGTACATCAATGCGCACTACGCGGAAACAATCACGTTAGATACACTAAGTGCCTTAACATTCCACAGCAAATATTACATTGCCCACGCCTTCACCAAATACAAAGGAATCTCGCCCATCAATTATCTGATTACCAGACGCATTGAAGAGGCGAAATCCCTGTTAGAACACACCGACTTTCCGGTCGCAAAAATTGCCCAGGCGGTCGGCTTTTCTTCCCAGTCGTATTTTTCGCAGGCATTCCGTCGGGAAACCACGCTCTCCCCCGATGCCTACCGCAGACAGTTTCTTTCCTAGATCTCGTACCAGAGGATCGCATTGGCCGCAAGGTCGACCGCAAAACTGCTGCCGTCCCCCCGGTAAACGGTCGTCTGCTGCGGTTCATACGTGTTGTTGACGACACAGTATTTGCCGTTTTTTACATAAGCATGCACTTCGACATTGTAATTTGTGGAAAACCAGCGGTGAATTTTCCCCTCCGCCGAAGCCGCCCACAGAATCGCCCGGTACAGCAGGCGGCTGTTTGCAAAGCTGTACGGCAGGCCACTGATATACACACCCCTGCCCTGCCCGAACGTATTCACGGCAAGCTGTACACCTTTGTCGATCTGGCGTAGCACGGTCGCGGATTCGAGCGCGAATATGTTTTTCTTGCCCTCGCCAAAATCAATCGCATCGCCGCTGTCCTCCGTGATAAAATGCGCATGATCTTGCCAGTTATACTTGTCCACATTCAACGTGTAGCCGGTTTCTTCTTCCACGCCAAGGATGTCCGCAAGCTGGAAGAAGTGCCCCTGCCATTGGCAGGATGCCGGTTCGCCCACGCCGATGAAACCGCCACCCCGGTAGACAAACCGGCGGACTGCGGTCAGAATCGCCTCATCCTTCCAATTGTCCCCGCCGGTATAAGCGGTGTAGGCATCGCCCACATTTAAGACAACATCAAAGGAATCGAGCAGATCCGGATGATTCCTTATATCATCAAAGCTGATAAATTTCACGTCAAACGGAGCACCGCTGAGTGCCTCGATGATGCCCGCATAAGAATAATTCTGCTTGTAGTAAATGGCATGGTGGACCATATGGTTGCCCCACGCGCGCATTTTTCCCCAGCAGTTTAATATTGCCACGCGCTTGACGCAGTACGGGGTCGTTCCCTTAATATTTTCGTACAGTTCGCGGAACTCTTTGCACACGCTCTCCACATAGTCGATAAAATCCGGAAACTGTGTGGCAAGTTTTAAGTACCCACCATAGCCGATCCGATCGATCGGTTTGCGCAGAATCGCCCGGCGCGCCGTCACCCAGTTGACTTTCGCCTCGCGTGTCGGATCGCCTCCCTCGTGGAAGGTATCCGGGAAAAAGTACGGCAGGAACCGCCCCTCAGTGTATCTGACCCCCTCAATGTCACTAATGAGACGCAGCGTTGCACCGTTTCCGACGCTTCCGACCACAGCATCCAGCCCGATCGTCTGGAACTCCTCCATAAACGGCTCCATACCGATCCAGTGGTCACCGAGGAACATCATCGCCTCTTTTCCGCACGCATGTGTGATATCCACCATCTCCTTTGCAAGCTTTGCCACTTCCCTGCGCTGAAATGCCTGAAAATCCTGAAATTCTTTGGACGGCACGCGGTAAGTATTGTTCATATAGCCCTGGTCGATAATAAACTCCGGGCGGAACCGATAGCCCACTTCCTTTTCAAACTGCTCTAAGATATACGGGCTGACCGATGCGGAATAGCCATACCAATCCACATATTTTTCCCGCGCCAACTCGTCAAAGATGAGCGTAAATTGGTGAAAAAAGGTCGTGTAGCGGATGACATCCACATACGGATGCTCCGCGATAAATCTGCGCAGCCGCTCCATGGAGTAGGTGTGGGTCTTTGGCTGGCGCACATCAAACGTAATCTGCTTTTCCACATCTTTCCAGCCGTTGGTCACGGCATTATACATATGCACCGGGTCCCACATAATGTATGCCAGAAAACTGACCGTGTAACTGTGGAACGCCTCCGGCTTGTGGATCGTCACGTCGCCAGTTGTCTCATCATACGACCACTGGCTGGTTGAAACAACCGCCCCCGTCGTGCGGTCGATAACTTCCCACCAACGCGTAATGTCATCACGGTTGTTGACTTTTAACATATCCGGGTACAGATGCGTCATGAGATGGATCTGTAAATCTCCGTCGACCGCCGTATAAAACGGCGTCATAATATACATCTGCTGTATCTCCTCCGGATGTGCCTTTGCCCATGTATTGTCTTTTCTTGTGGTGTAATAGGTCGAATAGACCTTGGCATCCACAGCGCGCAGTTCCTCTGGGTAATCCGTACCATCGCAGTCGCGGATGGCATCGGCCCCCCAGCGCTCCATCAGTGTAAGTGTCTCCGGCACGACATCTACATCAGTCGGAATAGTGACTCTTCCTCTTTGCTGCATATTGCTTCCTCCTCCGTAATTCCTGTATTCTACTTTCAGCATACGGAGTTTGGAAGCAAATGTCTATGGATTTCTTGCTGTGAATGTTAGAAATATTGTTCTCTATCTTAATTTACCAGATAAGCCAAAATGTCTTTATATTAGACATAATTTTATTAAAAAAACACGATGAGAAGTCTCATCGTGTTTATAAAAGGTGACTGACGGATTTGAACCGACGATCAGGGAGTTGCAGTCCCACGCCTTACCACTT
>ERZ791815.168-NODE-168-length-69061-cov-40.062516_pt1 | contig 69061 bp, 64 predicted proteins | sample MGYA00510302_ERZ791815 | MGnify/ENA primary metagenome ERZ791815 (study PRJEB30046, sample SAMN00791995) | human gut metagenome | study: EMG produced TPA metagenomics assembly of the A metagenome-wide association study of gut microbiota in type 2... | reverse complement strand
AGATAGGATCAAGCTTCTCTGTACCCTTCTTCCTCCTCAACGTGGGCACAGTAGATAGGATCAAGCTTCTCTGTACCCTTCTTCCTCCTCAACGTGAAATAGTTTATGGGTATGAGAAGCTTGTTTTGTTGCTGATACCCAAATTGTGAAAACCGGAAGGTATAACAAGGGAACTATATATTCTAAAATGTTTGTCGTGGGCGTCCTGTATTTTGGGTCTATACAGAAAAAAATGAGTTGTGAGATACTAAAATTGCTATAAATAACGCATAAAAAGATGAATATGGGTCTATAGGGAAAAAACCGGCTCTGAGGTACTCATTTTGAAGAAATTGAGTATCTGGCAGGCAAATTTTTAGCTATAGGCCCATATTGTCTAGTTTTTGCTTTTTACCCGTCCCCAAAAGTACCTACAGGGAAATTTATCTTCTATAGACCCATGAAGTTTTTCAAGAAATCAGTAGCCCCGGCTGGGTATAAGAATAAGCAGTGCCGCGTTTCTTATACCCTGCCAAGGGCTACGGAGAATTGAAAACAGATTCATTAATTAACTCTCAAGTTGGTGTAAAAAACCTAAAACAATGAATTCCGTACAAAAAAAGTTTCTAAATCAGGAATTTTTGTACGGAATTTCTTCATTTTGCACGCTCAGCGAAAATAACAGCTTTTTGCATGGCAAAATCTCATGTTTTTGTATTTTTTTAGAAAATAATAGCGTTTTTAATACAAACAGAACTCCCCGCGTAACTCTCCATTAACTACGCTTGGCCGCATGTTCCAGATAGAGGAAACATGCCACGTTCAACACAATTCCAAACGCAGTAGAGATGGGGGCTGCGAGGCCGATATTGATGAGGCTTGCGTCCGGCTGGATGCTCATATAGTAAGCAAAGGGAAGGCGTACGAGAAGGGTCTGGATCAATCCCTGGAGCATGACCCACACGGTCTTGCCATTACCGTTAAAATATCCCATCATGCTGAACAGCACAGCAGTCAATAGCGTCTCCGGTGCGAAACCTTTCAGATACTCATACCCTCTCTGCACCACTGCCGCATCCGCGGAGAAGATACCTGCCAGCAGATTCCCCCGGAAGAACACCAGTACAAAGACGAAGCATCCCACCAAAAGTCCGATGCCGATACCGGTGAACATGGTCTTCTTCGCCCGTTTCTGTTCTCCGGCACCTACATTCTGTGACACAAAAGAAGAAGTGGACTGCATCAGTGCACTGGGGATCAGCATGGCAAAGTTGACGATCTTGCATGCCACGCCGTAGCCGGAGGAAGCTTCCAGTCCCAGACGGTTGACAAAGGCGCACAGTGCCAGGAAAGAGCCTTGCGTCAGGCACTCCTGCAAAGCTAACGGCAGACCAATCTGCAGGAATTTACCGCACTGGGGATTCCAACGAAAATCGTATCTGGTAATGGTAAAGGGCAGTCCCTTTTTCACAAGGCGTACAATTGCAAACACTACGCTCAATGCCTGTGCAAAAACAGTAGCCAGCGCTGCTCCAATGGCATCCATGCCCAGTCCTGCCACCAGCACCAGATCACCCACGACATTGACAATGCATGCCACGAAGACAAAAAGCAGCGGTGAATTGCTGTCGCCAAGTCCTCGAAAGATCGCGGACAATACATTATATGCCACGATAAAAAAGATTCCGGCACCACAGATCCGGATGTAAGCTGCGGTCAGCTCTACCGCCTCTTCCGGCGCCTGCATAAGAACTGCAATAGGCCGGGCAAAACCAACCATGACCACGAACAACACCAGTGAAATCACTGCAAATACAACGGTTCCGCCGCCGATGATACTGCCGATCTGCTCCTCCTTCTTCTCTCCCAGATACCGGGCGATCAGCACAGTAATACCCATTGCCAGCTGAGTCACCACGAAAGTTACCAAATTCAGCACCTGACTACCGGTAGAGACTCCGGACAATCCCGAAGTGGAGCCGAACCGTCCCACTACGAGCAGGTCTACCGCACCGTAAGCCGCCTGTAAGATTAAGGCTCCCAAAATGGGAACCATGAAGCGGAGCAACTTTTTCAAAATGCTTCCCTGTGTAAAATCCATCATGTCATTTTCTTTATTTTTCAAACTTCTCTCTCCTCTCGCACATCACCTGATAAAAGGTCTCTATGGTCTGTATCATCACTTTCGCATCTGCTTCGGAAATGCTCTCCAGATACGGTGCCAGACCGGCAAAATAATTCTCATTATATTGTTCCGACAGTTTTCGTCCCTCTTCTGTCAGAGAAATATAGGTGATCCTGCCGTCTTCCGCCGCATTGGCTTTCCGCAGATAACCCTTTTCTTCCATTTCTTTTACTGTTCGTGTCACGCCGGGACGGGGGATGTTCAGATAGTCACTGATATCTGAAATCTTCACAGCAACCCCCTGCCTCTCCATGATCTGGATCACATCCAGGAAATGAATATAAGAAGGTGTCACGCCCGAGGGCAGCGCAGGGAGCATCTCCCGGATCCGTTTTGCCTGATAGCAGGCATCCAACATTCGTTTTATCGTCTGAATCGTCATTCTTTCCCTCTCTGATATCTTTTCTATCCTATATTTTATCCATATAGTTACCTTGGGTAATTATCTTTGGTAATTATATGGAAACAATTTCAATTTGTCAATAAAATATTTTCATAAACACGAAAACATATACATGAAAACAGCAGACTCTTTTGGGAGAATCTGCTGTTTTTTCTACAGACTTCATTTTTTGTTTTTCTTTATCTCAATTCAAATCATACGATTTTAACTTATAGAACTGTTTACGCATCCGATCTGGCATAGGCGTTTTTCATCTGCCCACTGAGTTCATACAGAACTTTGTCCAGAGTATCGGCTGCCTCACACTGAAGCATCCCGGCAATCTTTTCGTTGGCCTCTTCCTGTATTTTTTTACGAGTTTCCTCATCGGTCTCCTGCTCCAGCAATGTATCGTAACGGTTCAGGAGCTCGTGACTTTTCGCTGCTATGCTTTCCTGATAACGTTCGATATGGAACACGGATTTGCTATAAGAAGCATCGGCCATGGCTGCGATCATACGGCTCATCCAGTAGAAGTTCTCGGTGGAAACTTTTCCGGTGGTTCCAGACAGGTAGCCGGGTGTCGTATCTATGTCAGTGTAGATCGGAGCCAGTACATTAAATGCATTGGATGCAAACGCCAGCCACTGGATCGGCTCGCCCTCCGGGCGCATCTGGATCAGAGTCATGACATCATTACGGTTGATGCCAATGGAACGGTATGCTCCGCACATAGTTTTATCCCCATACGAAGCATACGGATCATAGGGGGTTCCCTGATAATGAGAAGACAGCACGTATTTTACATCCTCCACCGTGATCTTCTTCTCAGGCACCATGCACCAGGGCAGATCATCCGAAAAAGGAGTGTAGTCCGCATCCGGACCATCCCAGACGAGTGTCCGGGGATTCAGGGTCCGCAGCATGTACCAGGCTCTTGCGGTATTGTATACATGGTCGGAATCGTCATGGCTGCCAAAGGCATCTCTGGCAGAAAAGCTGCCGTCCTGTGACAGATCCAGATGATGCTTTTCGATAAACTCTTTCAGATCTGCAGAGCACATATGATTCTCCTGTGCGTTCAGGGCATCCTCCAGATCAAAAGCATCGATTCCGAACTGGTTCGGCATCACCACATATGCTTCATCCGGCACTCTGCGGGCAATCCAGTGATGACCGCCGATCGTCTCCAGCCACCAGATCTCGTTTTTATCGGAAAAAGCAATCCCGTTCATCTCATAGGTGCCGTATTTTTCCAACAGACTTCCCAGCCTCGTGACACCTTCTCTGGCACTATGAATATAAGGGAGCACCACAGATACAATATCCTCCTCACCGATACCTCCGGGAATCTCTTCTGCGCCGTCCTTCGCCGGTACATATTCCACCAGTGGATCTGCTCCCAGGACTCTGGCATTGGAAGTGATGGTCTCTGTGGCCGTCATGCCCACACCTGCCGCATTGATACCGTGTGCCGCCCAGATACCTTCTCCCTCCAGCGCATTGGGCACTGCAGTATAACGCAAAGCCTCCTCGGGCAGATCGATCTCCACATGAGAAAGCACAGATTTATATTTTCTCGGCTGTTCTTCCGGATGCACCACCACAAATTTCTTCGGGGTAAACTGTCCGGAGGGGGAATCATCGTTCCGGGCGATCATGGTAGATCCGTCATAAGATGCTTTTTTTCCTACTAATATGGTTGTACATGGCATAATCATTACCTCCTGCTATTATGCTACAAAAAATTTCCCGTGAGTAACAAAAATCTGTTTCCTGTCTGGAACCTTACACCAGCTTCTGTCCATTCACCACAACATTACGGATTGTCTCCGGTCTGCCCTGCAGAGGCTCAATCTTCGTAAACTGTCTGCAGCCGGTGACTTCGATATTTTCCATAGACAGATCTCTAAAATATGGGATGTCCTCCTCATTTTCCATGGCAATGGTCTCATTACGGTTCAGAGAATTCAGGACATAAGACATCGTAAGGATCACTGCCTCGCCCTTGATCTCGCTCATATGGATATTGCGGAGTGTGATGTTTTCCACCACGCCGCCGCGTCCCAGCGCACTCTTCATGCGGACACCCACATCGGTTCCCACGAAAGTACAGTTCTCCACCAGAATGTCTTTTACCCCACGGGACATCTCGCTACCGATGACAAAGCCTCCGTGGCCTTCATTCACCAGACAATCATGAATGTAGACATTGCTGCAAGGGCCTTCGATCCTGCGGGCGATGGCATTTTTGCCGGATTTCATGCAGATAGCATCGTCACCGGTCTCGAAGGTGCTGTGATGAATGTGCACATTGGTGCAGGATTCCACATCGATGCCGTCACCATTCTGTGCATAGTACGGATTACGGATCTTCACACTGTCCACGGTAAGGTCCTCGCAAAAATAGGGATGAATATTCCATGCCGGAGAGTTCATAAACGTTGCGCCCTGTAACAATACCTTTTTACAATAACGCAGACTGACCATCACCGGACGGTAAAAATCATAATAAGGTGCCGCAGCAGCCAGTGCCTCTTCGGTGGTTCCCTGGATGTTATGGCGATTGCCTTCCAGAATGGTCTCAGTAGGCATCCAGATCTCCGTCTCCTTCGTCTCGATCACACAAGGACTGATCTGAAACAGCGCATCCCACTGCTTTGCCGTCATCTTGAATTTCTTGACTGGACGCCATTTATCACCGCTTCCATCTATGATACCATCTCCGGTGATGGCGATATTTTCTGCATTTTCCGCTGTGATGGGAGACACGGTACGAATGCAGTCCTGCCCTTCGTAACTGGTAATGCGCAGGGGATAATCCTCTTTTGATTTGATGAATTTTAACATAGCCTGACTGTCCAGATGCAGATTAACGCCACTTAACAGCCGGATCGGAGCCACTGCCCAGATTCCTGCGGGAACTCTTACCATACCACCGCCCTGCTCAGACACCTCACGGATGGCACGATTGATGACTTCGGCATTGTGTCTGCCGGTCTCGATCTGCAAATCGCCGCTCTTCGCGCCGTATTCTGCTATGGACACCTCCCGGTCCGGGAACTGGGGAAGTTCTACTTTATAATTCTGATTATACATGGTTATTGTTTTCTCCTTTGAATATTTTCATGGATACTTTCACATTTTCTACGTTTCTGATTCTAGCGTGTTCCGTTTCGGACTTCCACCCGATTTTTGCGTTTTTCCGAAGGGTTCTACTGCTTATTTGTGCCCTTCCGCGCAGATCCAGTCCTCGCCGTCTTTTAAGCGAATCCGTACCTCTTCAAATCCTGCATTTTCCAGCAGTTCCCGGAATTCTTCCGGTGTGGGATTAAACAGATGGAATCTTTGAATGTTTTCCCGCACCTGTTCTGGCAGATCCTCCTTCTGGTAAATGTCGGCCACCAGTAAAAAGGTTCCCTGCTCCTTCAATACCCGGTAGACTTCTTTCAGATTCTCCGCGGGATCCGGCCAGAAATAAAAGCTTTCCACCGTAATGATCTTGTCAAAAGCATTGTCCGCAAAGGGCAGTTTTTCCACTGAGGCTTCCACGAGATCCATTTTTCCCTGCTGCAGTGCTTCTGCATTGGTTTTTCCGGAAAGTTCCAGTGAAGTGGCGGAATAATCCACTCCGGTCAGATGTCCGTCACGCACCTCTTCACTCATGCGTTTCAGAGTTGCTCCTCCACCGCAGCCGATGTCCAGAATCCGGTCATTCTCCCGGATCTTCCAGTGTTCCAGCGCCCAGCCGGTCACTGCGTAGTGGCTTTCGTTCATGCGGCGCAGCATCTTCTCCCCATCCTCCCCGACCGGTTTCCCGGGGTTGCCGGAAATAGTGATCGCCTGCTGGGCGCGTTCGTTGGTGGTTAGGTTTATGGTATTATTTTCTGTTTTTTCAGTCATGATCTTTATTCCTTCTTCCAGCCGCTTTCTTTTTGGATCTTTGCGGTTTTCTTTGCAATTTTTACTATCTCTATTATAATAGTAATTGTTTATAATCATGTAAAGGGCAATCCCGTTATTAAGAATATCTCTGAATAAGGGATTTGGCAAAACACCTGATACAAAGTACAATCTGCGAAAGCATACGCCGAAAATGCAGTGGAACGCTTGCAGGTTACGGAAAGGCATACATTTTTTATGAAATATTATCTTGCCCCCATGGAGGGACTGACCACTTATAATTTCCGCACTAACTGGAACCGCTGTTACGGCGGCATGGACAAATATTTTACCCCTTTTATCTCCAATCGGCACATGAACAGCAGGGAACGCAACGATGTGCTGCCGGAGCATAACGTGGGGATGTACACGGTGCCGCAGATTCTGACCAATAAGGCGGAGGAATTCCTGTCGCTGGCAGAACAGCTGGCCGGATACGGCTACCATGAGGTCAACCTGAATCTGGGCTGCCCTTCCGGAACAGTGGTAGCAAGAAACCGAGGTGCCGGTTTCTTAGGTACGCCCCGGGAACTGGAGACTTTTCTGGACGAAATTTTTGAAAAATGTCCACTGGATATCTCCATTAAAACCCGCATCGGCATGGAGTATTTGGATGAGTGGACTCCGTTACTGAAAATATATCAAAAATTTCCCATGAAGGAGCTGATCATCCATCCCAGACTGCAAAAAGAAGGATATCAGGGGGTGCCCCATCTGGAGGCTTTTGCGGAAGCTGCCGACACCTTACAATGCCCGCTGTGTTATAACGGAGATATTACCTCTCCGGAGACGCTCGCGCACATCCTGGAAAAATTGCCCATGGTCGATACTGTCATGATCGGTCGGGGAATCTTGCAGAATCCGGGACTGTTACAGCAGTTGAAGGCTGCTTCCACAGATTTCGATGGGGTGTCCCTGCCGTCTTCGGAAGATTGTCTGGATGTTTTGAAGGAATTCCACAATTCTCTCCTGGCGGGATATCAGGTGATCATGTCCGGCGATACCAATACTCTGTATAAAATGAAGGATCTCTGGACTTTCTTAAGCCGCAGCTTCGAATCTCCGGACAAATACGTAAAAAAGATCCGCAAAGCCACAGATGCCAGTGACTATAAACTGGCAGTCAATGCACTGTTTAGAGAGTGCGCTCTCAAATAATCCGAAAAAATCTTGCTCCTTTTGAAAAAAAATTTATTTCTCATGCAACTTTTCTGAAGACTGTACAGTCTAATCATCAGAGACCTGTAAAAAATGGTTTTATTACGAAAGGAGTTTTATTATGAAAAACAAATTTATCTGTGCACTTTTAGCTACTGTGATGGTATTATCTTTTGCTGCCTGCGGCAGTCAGGGAAACGGAGCTGCTGCCTCTGCGGAAAGCACCGTAGCTTCCGAAAGCCAGGTTACAGAAAGCAATACAGAAGCCAATACTGAAACCGTATCCACCGAAAGTACCTCTACGGCGGAAGGAGCCTATGAAGACAACTTTGCAGTTCCCACAGAGGATGCTACCGCTTTCGCTAAAAAGATCCAGGATGCCGTAGCCGCTGAAGATCTGGATGCTCTCGCTGATCTGGTCAATTATCCGGTCTATGTTGCTCTGGGCGATGGCAGTGTGATTGAAACCAGGGAAGATCTGATTGCCTTAGGTGCAGACAAAATCTTCACCCCTGAACTGAAAGATTCTATGGCTAATGCTGATCTGTCCGAATTAAGCCCCAGTATGGCAGGCTTCACCCTCTACAGCACCGGTGACGGTCCTAACATCACCTTCAATGTCCAGAACGGAGTACTCGGCATCAGCGGTATCAATTACTAATTTCTACTTTGAACCATTAAGGGGAGCCCATGATCAGGCTCCCCTTACTCGTGTCGAAACAACCGTTGTCAACGGTACCATAGTGATGTCTATGTTCCCGTCTGTCTTACGTGTGATCAGCGTTGCTCCACGCTGGATATATTGCTTCGCGATGCCGGAATATCCCAGATAATCAATGGACATTCCGTAAGTCATGCGGATACCCTTATAGGTCAGTGACAACGTATTCAGATGATCGTGTCCACAGAATATCCATTTTAACCAGCCGTTATCCACCGCTTTTTCGAAAAAATGAGGTGGTCGGTTCGATATTCCGAAATACTCATCCTTTTCTCCGATACTGCCGTGTTCATAGATCACACTGTGATCACCTAGTTTCATCTTCTCGTAGGCTTCCTTGAACTCCGCGGGCGGCATGTGGAAAAACGCCATAGCCGGTACTTTTCTCTCGTTCAATTTCTCCATACACCAGTCCGTCTGATCCTCATGGATGCAGTCGAAACCACTGAAAAACCAGCCGTCACCGTACATGTTAGAGTCCAGGTGGATGAGCGGCAGGAGAATCCTGCCTTCTCCATCGATCAGATCGAGTACAAAATTCCCGACGCCTGCAATAGGATTTTGAGGACTGTGCTCATATCTTCCTTTGGTAAAAACAGCGTATTTTCCCATTGCAAAAATCTCCGCCAGCTGCTCCTTATTGCAGGCGGAACCCATCTCACAGTCATGATTACCGAAGACAAACGTATAGGGGATCTGAAAACCATCCATAAACGCTAACAGCCTTTGCGCCTGTTTTCTATTATTCATCGTCCCGCTTTTGGGGAAAAACGGGAACACGGAATCCCCGGTCAGGACGATCAGATCCGGTCCCGTCCGGCGGATCAGCTCCGTCACCGCTGCCAGCGCCAGTCTGTCCTTTTTCTGGGAAAACATGCCGAAACCAAGGTGCAGGTCTGTCAATTGTAATATTTTATAATCTCTGTCTGTCGGGATGCGAAGGAAAAAAGTCTCTTCGTCCAGAATTTGAAAATTTTGAGAGGTATACATAGGAATCTCTTTTCTGTCACTTAATCTGTTTCACTATGGTATTTGAGGTTTTTCTTAAAATCAGCTCAACGGGATCAATGCACCGGTTGCAGACAGCAGCGTAGACAACACCATCAGCACCTGAAACGGTACCGTGCCGATCACGCCGCAGATAGGACTGCTGCCGGCTTTTTTCCTGGACTTTCCATAGGTCAGCACCAGCATGATGCTCACCAGTACCACAACGCCACTCATGATCCGGGTCAGAACGATAAAGCTGTTCACGCCAAACACAGCAAACAGGATGCAGGGGACTGTGGCGATCAGCCAGCTGATGCGGTTGCCGCTGCCGATCTGCTCATGAACCACATCGCGGAGGGCGAGAGTATTGCTCCAGAACGTGGTAAGTAAAGCAAACAGGGAAAATACGCCTGCCAGGATCATTGCCCAGGTACCGATGCTCTCTCCCAGCTGCATGTATGCCAGTTCTTTTTCCAGTGCTCCCTTGGTTCCCAGGAGAACCGTGCCCGTTACGATCAGGACAAACACTGAGGAAAGCCCAAAACCGATGAAGATGGAGCGGCGGATCTGTTTCGCGTTGCCATCCAGACCTTTCACCACCTGGATCACTGCCTGATTGGCGGAAGTGGCGAATACCACCATACTGTACAGCGCTAGCAGATTATTCCAGTGGAACTGTGCCCGTTGCAAAGAATTCAGCGGATGCAGAAAAGTTCCTACCGTCATCACTGCCACAATTCCCATGAGGACAATGACTGCGTATTTCTGCGCGATTCCTACTGCTTTCATGCCGATAAACACCACGACTCCGGCGATCACATAGTATAAAACCTGCGCCGCCACGAAAGGCATTCCGAACCAGTTCACAAAAATCTGTGCTCCGCCGTTGATATTACCGCTGACACCAATCATAATTGCCAGCCCATAGACAATAAATACGCTCCAACTGAAGATCTGCTTCATTTTCCCATGAAACAGCTCTCCTTCAAAGCTTTTCACCAGCTGGACACCACCGTTATTGTAAGACAGCTCGGCAATGATCAGGTGCAGGATCACGTTCACACAATAGGCGATCAATACCATCCACACGACATCCAGCATGCTGTTCTTCGTGGCAAGATACGGAACGGCGATAATGCCGGTGCCAATGCTGTTGCCGACGATCATGCTGATGGCTTCAAAGGTCGTGAGATGGGCTTCGGATTGGATGGGGTGGGACATGGGGAGGACCTCCTTTGTAAAAATACTGATTTTATAAAAGTTTTGTGGTAAGTGCTTCCTGCAATACTTTTGAACAGTTGATTCCACGTTTATCGGCAAGTTTGGACATCCATGCCGGAAGCGAGACATTTTTTCGGACCGCCTTGGTGTCAGTCATGCTACGATATTTAATCGTATCTGCCTGGATGATCGTAAGAATATCTGTCGGTAAATGAGGAATCTCTGCCTGGGGTGTAGGCGCATTCGGAATAATTTCTTCATCCTCCAGACCAACAAGACAAAGATTCAATGCATCTGTAATAAGTGCAATCGCTTCTGTCAAAGTCGGTGCTGTTGTAATACACCCGTCCACATCCGGAATCTTCGCATAGAAAGTGCCGTCTTTTTCGGTAATAACAGCAGTATATGTGTATTGCATATCATTTACCTCCTTCTATATTTGCTTCTTTCAAAATATATCGCATATCATTTTCATTAAAATCATGACGTTTTACAGGAATGGTCTGCTTGGTATTCGGTTTGAAATACAGGTCATGACTTGCTCCATGTCTTTTAAAAATAAAACCGTTCTTTTCCAATTCTTTAATTGTTTTCTTTCGTGGATGCATTCTTCTCTCCTTTTATATTATACACAACATTACACAAAATCAATAGCAAAATACGCAAATTTACGCAAAAATCATGTGATATTTATAACATTAAAAATTCAAATTGTGACATAGGAAATATAAATAGATTCTGTTAAAACTGACTTTAAAAGATATCGTAATTATCAACATGCTATACAATATCAGACATAAAATAGAATAGTATAAGAAATGATTACAATCTGTTTTGATTTCAATATAAAGCATTTCTTGTCTGTAAATGAAAAAATCCAAAGAACTAATTATGCTTTCATGTTCTCTTCTTGCATCCAAAGTGGCATATAGTTTCCATCTTTTTGCTTATAAAAATTTTTACTCAAATATCTGTTTTCCATCTCGTATTCTTCCGGTGTCATTCCGTTTCTCCAAAATGGGGCTTCCATAAGCGTTTCCGTTGCCCAATCGCTTTGCCTGACCGTCTTGCTCAATTAAATGTCCTCCTTCTATGTAATCACACAGTACATTATATACGATTGTCTTTTCTATTTCAATCGTCGCTCCCGCAAGGGGAGCGACGCCCGTGAGGATTTTGGTATTCATGTAGGTGACATTTCAATCCACACTCACGCGAGGGGAGCGACGTACACGTTCTTATAACCCAACAGCTTGTAAGCGATTTCAATCCACGCTCCCGCAAGGGGAGCGACGGTTAGCCTTGTGACCAAGGACAGCGCCCACAAGCATTTCAATCCACGCTCCCGCGAGGGGAGCGACCACTCTTCTCGGCGAGCAGACCGAGTACGATATGATTTCAATTCACGCTCCCGCGAGGGGAGCGACAATCGAAGTCCAGCGGGATGAAGTTGGTATCATAGATTTCAATTCGCGCTCCCGCGAGGGGAGCGACGCCTCCTTATCCGGCATATTCTTGGTCTTTTGCAAATTTCAATCCGCGCTCCCGCGAGGGGAGCGACCGCTTCCGGGCATCCTCCAAAATCTTGCCAACAATTTCAATCCGCGCTCCCGCGAGGGGAGCGACCTTGTCCATACCCTCTACGTGGTGCCCAGGTGGGATTTCAACCCGCGCTCCCACAAGGGGAGCGACAACGTAATCAGTGGCTTAGGAATCAGCGTCGAATTATTTCAATCCGCGCTCCCACGAGGGGAGCGACGTTCAATATAACACGGGTTCCCGGGAATGTAAAATTTCAATCCGCGCTCCCACGAGGGGAGCGACAAAGTCCTTGCCCCATTCCTTGCCGACTTTATTATTTCAATCCTCGCTCCCGCGAAGGGAGCGACCACTACCCGGAGGACAAGCTGGATGAGATGGAGCAATTTCAATCCTCGCTCCCGCGAGGGGAGCGACTGCTATCGGATAATATAGGATCATCAGTTCCAGATTTCAATCCTCGCTCCCGCGAGGGGAGCGACGAGTATGCCGAGTGGATGCGCTTTAACATGCCGCTATTTCAATCCTCGCTCCCACGAGGGGAGCGACGCTGCACTTCCTCCGGCATTTCCGTTGCCATGTATTTCAATCCGCGCTCCCACGAGGGGAGCGACTAGTAGGTAATGACCTTTTTTTTAAGAAGACCATATTTCAATCCACGCTCCCACGAGGGGAGCGACTTTCTAAACTGGAATAGTCATAATTATTTTTCGATTTCAATCCACGCTCCCACGAGGGGAGCGACGATCGTGGAAAGCACGTCTTTAATTTTATCATGTATTTCAATCCACGCTCCCACGAGGGGAGCGACTCAGATAGTCGATGTATGTATTTGCAACGTTTTATTTCAATCCACGCTCCCACGAGGGGAGCGACGGCACACGTAGAACAGTAGTATCCCTCATGGTTGATTTCAATCCACGCTCCCACGAGGGGAGCGACTGTAATACACCACATTATTCTCGGTGATTTTACCATTTCAATCCACGCTCCCACGAGGGGAGCGACGGCGGTTCGGGTTCTGATCCTGGATTCCAACCAATTTCAATCCACGCTCCCACGAGGGGAGCGACACAACGGCCATTCCGGCGGTTGCAAATGCTATTATATTTCAATCCACGCTCCCACGAGGGGAGCGACAAGACGTACAATCCGCGCTTGATATGTCCCAGGAATTTCAATCCACGCTCCCACGAGGGGAGCGACGGCGGACAAGCGCCGTGGGGAATTGCCGGAAAAGATTTCAATCCACGCTCCCACGAGGGGAGCGACGCGCTACGTCCTTCGTCGTCATACGGACTAACATTATTTCAATCCACGCTCCCACGAGGGGAGCGACTATGTCCCAGGAGAAATTTAACGCCATGATGGCAATTTCAATCCACGCTCCCACGAGGGGAGCGACGTTTATTGGTTTCGATTGCTGTTTTGATATTCTGATTTCAATCCACGCTCCCACGAGGGGAGCGACATTAACAGCGTGTACGAAAGAGGGCTTCGCCAGATTTCAATCCACGCTCCCACGAGGGGAGCGACCGCCAGTTGATTCAAAATTCGATTTACTGGTATATATTTCAATCCACGCTCCCACGAGGGGAGCGACCTGCTGGATCAATGCGTCAATCGCTTCGTAAAGCAATTTCAATCCACGCTCCCACGAGGGGAGCGACCAGATCAGCTTCATAGATACCGGGAACCTCAGGATTTCAATCCACGCTCCCACGAGGGGAGCGACAAATGAGAGACGCACGCAATTTTGATGCATTTTAATTTCAATCCACGCTCCCACGAGGGGAGCGACATTTGTTCTCTTCAAATAAATAATACCATGACTGATTTCAATCCACGCTCCCACGAGGGGAGCGACAGGGCATCGCCAAACACGAATATACACAGTTGGCATTTCAATCCACGCTCCCACGAGGGGAGCGACGTGGCGGTTGCTGACCGTATGCGTGCCGTGGATATTTCAATCCACGCTCCCACGAGGGGAGCGACGATGCCTGTTGTGAACCTCCGAAGATTCAGAAGATTTCAATCCACGCTCCCACGAGGGGAGCGACATTTTTGGAATTTTCCCCAAAAGCCGTTTCGGGATTTCAATCCACGCTCCCACGAGGGGAGCGACCCTTGACAGCAACCACCTTTTCCGAGAGAGCAGAATTTCAATCCACGCTCCCACGAGGGGAGCGACCTATGCGCACCGGCAAATTTCTTGTGTAGGGTAATTTCAATCCACGCTCCCACGAGGGGAGCGACCCATAGTGTTGTATCTCCTTTCTTTAGAATCTTATTTCAATCCACGCTCCCACGAGGGGAGCGACAACGGTCGGTTCTGGAGCAGGGCTGGATCGGTATATTTCAATCCACGCTCCCACGAGGGGAGCGACATGAGATCAGAGTGGATGTATATCACCTGTTCTTATTTCAATCCACGCTCCCACGAGGGGAGCGACGAGACCATGCGTAGATCATATGCAAAGGATCAGCGATTTCAATCCACGCTCCCACGAGGGGAGCGACTATGATCTAGAATATGATACCGTAAGATACGCTAATTTCAATCCACGCTCCCACGAGGGGAGCGACGGGATTCGGAGTGTCCGCTTACATCTAACACGGTATTTCAATCCACGCTCCCACGAGGGGAGCGACCGGCATCCAAAAGTACTGTTAATGCTATAACAGATTTCAATCCACGCTCCCACGAGGGGAGCGACGTTGCCTGCTTCATCCTTCATGTCGTACTGGTTAGCATTTCAATCCACGCTCCCACGAGGGGAGCGACATCGCTTCCGCATTGCCACCGGATACGGTGACAGATTTCAATCCACGCTCCCACGAGGGGAGCGACATTAACAGCGTGTACGAAAGAGGGCTTCGCCAGATTTCAATCCACGCTCCCACGAGGGGAGCGACGGCGAGCAGCCAGGCAGAGCCGATGGCGACCATTTCAATTTCAATCCACGCTCCCACGAGGGGAGCGACTTTTGCTAACTATGATGTTAAATATATAGGTACGATTTCAATCCACGCTCCCACGAGGGGAGCGACCTAAACCGTGCTGTGCTTCTGTATGTTTTCTGTATTTCAATCCACGCTCCCACGAGGGGAGCGACTCTTTTTTGATATGATTATTATATCATTTTGCAATTTCAATCCACGCTCCCACGAGGGGAGCGACCGGTATAACCGAGTATATGTGCGAAATACTTGCTGATTTCAATCCACGCTCCCACGAGGGGAGCGACGGAAAATAGTGACTGACAGTGCCAGAGTATTACATTTCAATCCACGCTCCCACGAGGGGAGCGACGCATAATCACAAAGCAGCCAAGCTCCCCCAGCCGATTTCAATCCACGCTCCCACGAGGGGAGCGACAGCTCTAAAAAGTGATGATGCATTTATGGAAACATTTCAATCCACGCTCCCACGAGGGGAGCGACCGGCAACAACCGCCCATATTCCACCGCCTTTTACTATTTCAATCCACGCTCCCACGAGGGGAGCGACTCGGTATCAAATGCGTGTACCATTGCTGCGGTAGATTTCAATCCACGCTCCCACGAGGGGAGCGACCCACTCAGCAACCGGATCAGGAGTTGCCCACTGGATTTCAATCCACGCTCCCACGAGGGGAGCGACGTACATAAATGGTCTTGAAGGCATTCCTTCGGTATTTCAATCCACGCTCCCACGAGGGGAGCGACGATAACCACGATTGCAACACAAGTTCCTACCTGTATTTCAATCCACGCTCCCACGAGGGGAGCGACGATTCCCGGGCTTGTAGCAAAATAATGCAGAGCATTTCAATCCACGCTCCCACGAGGGGAGCGACCGGAGGCGGAGGCGGTGCATCCCCGGCGGGAGACGATTTCAATCCACGCTCCCACGAGGGGAGCGACAGCAATTTTCGCCAAAAAGTTCTCTTTTCTCTCAGCAAAAATTGTCTAAAATATTTAATCTTAACAACAAATTATTTTAATTAAAAATATCTTTGTATGTTATTTCAATAAATCGCATAATTTATAAGGTGCGAATCCCCCAGGCATTTTATGTATGCTTGGCTTTCGCATCAGTTACAAAATCAGTGGCTGATCCAGAGCTATTCCTCTATCCACTCCAATATGTTCTATCTTGGTCTGGTATTTATTCCCCAGGTAATAGAAGCGAAGGCTGTCCTTTTCTGTATCAATGATATCCTCAAGTGTTGCTTTCAACGCAATGCTCTGTGCATTATCCAAAATACATTCAAATACAGAATTCTGAACTCTTCTGCCATAGTTGACGCATTGCTTTGCCACTTTTCGCAGCCTTGCTTTGCCGGCTGCATTTTCTGTGTTGACATCGTATGTGATCAATACTAACATACCACACCTCACTTCCATAGAAATGCAGGATAGCCGTCCAAGTCGCCACGTAGAAATCGTGCCAGCAGCATTGCCTGCACATAAGGAACCATGCCCCATTCCACTTTTTCCTGCAAATAGGGATGCGTTATGGTCTCCTTTTTACGATTCTGCCACTCCGTCAGTATTATCTTTCGTCCAGCATCATCCAGCAGAACCGCGCCGTTTTCTTTTTGGGTAAAATTTTTAGCTGTGATCATCCGTTTATTTACCAACGACAGCACAAAGCGATCCGCCAGCACGGATCTTAGTTCCTCCATCATATCCAGTGCCAGCGATGCTCTGCCCGGACGCTCTGTGTGCAGATATCCCACGCAGGGATCTAACCCTACGCACTCCAGTGCAGATGCTTCCATATTTGTCAGTAATGTATACACAAAAGACATCATTGCGTTCATTTTATCGCAGGGCGGTCTTTTATTCCTGCCTTGAAATGTAAAATCTTTTTTCTGCTGCAGAATCAATTCGTCAAACACACTAAAATAAATACTGGCTGCCTCTCCTTCATATCCCCTGAGTTCGTCCCCGGAGGTACTGTTCTGAATCAACATCAAAGAATTTTTCAGCATTTCGGATGCCTTTTTTACCTGCTCTGCATCAATCTGCATACTATGATCTCTGACTGCCCGCTCCAGAACCCACCTGGCATTATGTACTTTTCCGAGGATACAATTTTTAGCAATCTCCAATCCCACCAGTTCATCTTTGCTGCTGGTATACTGTTGTTCCCGCAGGATCACGTTGCCCCTCACTTTTCCGGTGACCCGTGCCAGAAATTTTCCCTGGGGAGTCATGTAACACAGAGAAATATTTCGTTCTGCACAGGCACCCATAAGTGCCGGACTGGTTCCCCGATATCCGAACGATACAATTCCCTCGAGATTATGTAGCGGAACTCTGCCAAGTTCTTTTTTATCATCGTAAATAACAATATTTTCACCATCTAACGCCAGATAACTGTTTTCGGAAGTAACATATAACGTATTCAATAATTTTTTCATACGTTTTCCTCCATAAGTGCCTGATCCATATAGTTTTTCACAGAACCGGTTTTTGCGAGTCTGGGCATACAAAGTTCCTTTAAAGAGCAAGAAGTACAGTGCTTTCCCATCTTTACTTTCGGTGTATACCGCCGTTCATAATATTGATGCATTTCCTGAAACATCTCCCGCACTTCGCTGCGAAGTTCTTCCGTGATCTCCACGATTTCCCTCCGTTTTGTCTCTCCGTAAAAGAGTGCACCTTCCGGAATCTGTGTGGAAAACATTTCTTCCAGGCACATTGCCTGCGCCGCTAATTGTAATTTGTCTTCCTCTGTGATCTTCGGCTTTCCCTTCTTGTATTCGATCGGATATACCGAAAAATTACCCCTGTGCCCGTGCAGGCGGATTCCATCCTCACATCTATGGAATTCCACCACATCACACTCACCCGTGACGCCCATTTCTCTGGACGCCACGGGTAATGCTCTCGCTATGATCGTGTCTCTTCTTTTCTCGGTAAGATATGGATCATGTGCTTTCTTATGCATCAATTCACCAATGACCGTATGTTCATTTTCAGCCCACTGCTGCTCTATATGGATCAGTGCCCACTGTCTTTTGCAGAATCTGAAATGCTGGATCCCGGATATCATGAGATAATCATCTTCTGCATATTCCATTAATTCATCCTTCTCACTTCCACAGAATCAGGAATCTGCTCCTCGTGAACGGTAACTGTGTAATCCTGATATTTTCTTGGATATTCCACATCCTCGTTTTTCTTCACTTCTACGGCATCGAATAATTTATATGCCGGGCAGTCACCCAACTCTTTGCTATGTTTGAATACGATCAGTTCCCGTACCGCCATATTGCCTCTCGCTGCGGAATGGTCCACTTCGAACATATTAAGGATTGCTTCCCATAACAGTTCCAGATCGTCTTCGGAAAATCCGGTTATTTTCCGTGCCAGATTTGCGGAAATATAGCCTTCTGCACGATACAGACCGTAAGGGACGATGGTCTTTCTTCCCATCTCTGTATTCTTGTTTTCCGCATCTTTCTCTGTGGTGATAGCAACTCTGGTGATGGTTACTTCCTGGCTGATGATCGGATCGATGCTTCTTGCAAATCCGATCTGCACAGGCCCTCTCACCTGCCCGCAGTTCAGCGATGCTTTTACAAACGTAGTCATTACGGCTCCAAAAGTACGGATATCATAGAAATTCCGGCACATATAGTCTTTCAATTTAAGATCTACACCGGGATCATTTTTCTTTAGCTTTTTGAGTTCCTCCGTCACCTTTTTATCATCTGTTTCGGTGATTCCCATATCTGCACAGGCTTCTCTGTCGCTGCGGTTTAACGGTATATCTTCTTTAATGTAGATTTTATACCCCTGAGCATCCTCTTTTACAGTCTCGACATAATTACGGATCTTACGTTTCAGGCAGACATCCGTTACCAGACCCAGTCCGCTCTCCGGGTCCACTCTTGGCATATTTCCAGCATCGGGATCTCCGTTGGGATTGCCATTCTCCACATCAAATAATACTACGAACTCATATCTGTTTTTGATCACTTCACTCATTTATTTGTCCTCCCCTTTTTTATATTTTTCCTGCTGTTGATGATAGTAGCCAAGATCAAACTGTCCTTGTTGCTCCAGCGACAAACGTTTCGGGAAATCATCCAGTTTTCCCATAATTTCCGTCAATTCTTTTTCGTAATAGACTTTTGTACCGCCTTTATCCCGTTCCAGCTTTTTCACATGGCTGTTTTTCAGTTTGATCAGCACCGGGAAAATAACCGCAGGTGTTGCACAAGCGGAATTAAAATAGCGATCACGGATTGTTGTTGTGATTGACGGATTTGCTTCCTTCTGTATAGTTTCCAATACAGAAAACAATCTGCCCAACACATAGGCTGCATCATTGCAGTCTTTATTCAGTCCCATAAATTTTTCTCCTTTCATACAATCATAGTTTTTTATTAAATACGCCTTAATGATTGCTGCTCGTCCCCAGCTTATTTTTTTATCCCCACTCTCAGCCCGAATACGAATCAGAGTGTTCGCATATAAGCTTGTCGGATATCGCCCACCGGATAAAATTGCCTGCAATACCTGCGCAGCCATGTCCGGAGCCGGTGTCTTATCTTTTGATTTCTGATTCACTGTTTCATTCAGCATGTCACGAATCCCCAGATAATCTTGCTCCGCCCATGTCGGTTTTATGATTTTGAGCCGTTCATAATGGTCAGCTATATTCTGTATAATGTTTCCGAAAGAATTCATATAGAAAAAGCGGACTGACAATCGCGCTGCATTTGGCGCCAATGCCAGTATGTAAAAATTCTGTTTGGGATCCATCTCCGCATCTTCCAGATAGGTTTTCGTATCTTCTTTCAAACTGTCGAAAATGTCCTTCAATTTTTTCTGGTTATCCTTCGTGGGTCTAAACATATTCAGAAAGCATTTCTGATACTGCTCTTTACCGCTTTCCGCCCAGTACACTATCATGGAATCTCCCATGGAAAAAGTGTAGTCTCGCTGGGACAACAGATAATTCAGCGCAGTGGTATAGGCAAATTCCGCATATTTTCCCACCGGTGCATTGTAACTCTGTTCCTTTCCGTAAGACTCAAATGACGGTGCATTGAATGACACCAGTGCAGCTCCACTGGACTGTGCCCCGGGTACTCCTTTGATTGCTTTATGGATTCGTGATATCTCAGCTTTTTTACCGGTAACCAGACAAATGCCGTTATCTTCTCCGTCATTCTGTGCCCGATAATTCTCCCAGCAATCACGAATCTCCGGATCATCCTGTGCTTCCTGCCCTTCCACGGAGAAAATAAGATTGCCGCCTTCTGTCAACTCTTCCCAGTTCTCCCGGATCACGGGATGTTCCGCAGCTTTCTCCGGATCCCATTTTTCAAAATAGGCTAAAATTGCCCGGGCTGTTTTCCCTTGTGCAGATTGCAGGATCTGTCCGTGTTTTTCTTTTGTCGCCTGGAAACAATCCATTACACGCGGGTTCGTCCCTTCTGCATCAATGCCCAGCATGTACTTGGAATTGTCGCACAGGAAATTTGCTGCCACGCCGGAGGATCTGGTAACCATCTCCGGTACGACGAGATTTGCCGGTACCCATACTGCTTTCTTGCCACGCATATCCTCTATTTTCCGGGAGGTAATACCTATGATATCCCCCTCTGAAGACAAATGGATTTCGTAGGACACTTTTGCATGACACCATCCAAGCATGGAAACTTTTCCCTGCTCCGCCAGATTTTCATAATACTTTACCAGTGCCTGTAATATCATCGTAGCACCTCGCAATCTCTCAGATCCACCACGCCCTGACGCATTACTGCCCGGAAAAACATAGGTTTGATATTTTCCGGATCACTGTAATCCATGTCAAACAACACGATGCCAAGATCTTTTTCTGCTACTACATCATAGGCGGTGTGAATCTCTTCTTCCTCACAGAGAGCAAAATTGGCAGGGAATTCCCGGCAGCCAAAATATGGAGCATGGAAGCATTCACCTTTACGTAGCCGTCTCATGATAATGTCCTTGAACTTTCCGGGATTATCAGAAGTATTGGCTTTCTCTGTCATCTCAAAATGAGCCTCGATGGTGTAGCTTACATTGCAGAGCAGCTGTGATGCTCTCTGTACAATGTCCTCCTTTGTACTGATATACAATGGTTTGTCTGCACCATTGTATGCCTGCAATACATTGCTTGCCAGGATCTTGCTTTTTACTTCATTTCGTCGTACACTTGTAAATTGGATAGGGTTTTTGACATAGATTTTGTCGATGATCCACCGCATTCCCGGATGCCAGTATATAGCTTCCAAAATGCCGCGTGCCGCTGAGGGCGTGATGATGTCATAGCTGTAACGTTCAACTTTGAGTTCGGGTCTCGAAAACAATGCATAGTCTCCCCATACATTTACTTTTACTCCGACTCCCATTTATTCCACCTTCTTTCCACAATTAAAGCGCTGTTCCCGTTTACTGTTCCCTTGTAGTACTATTTTCTGTCTGACAACAATACCCCCTTTGTAAAATACTGTCTTTTCACAGATATGATATGACAATATATTAGTTTATCTGTATTTATCTGACAAATTCACTATACTACAAGTCTTACATAGTTGCAATACCTAATTTTTCTTTGTTACGTGAAACTTAATTGAAATCGAAATAATATATATTATAATTCTTTAAAATATATGGTATACTTTCAGTGTCAGGTATATTTCCTGTGGATTGAAATAATTATGTTTCTTGTAAAATCGCAAGGTAGCGGTACACTTTTCCATCGTGTACCGCTACTTCCATTTACTGCAATATTAAAGCATCATCATTCCGCCCAATTCCACTTCCAGCTTCAATCCGGTGTCTTCCCGGTATTGTTCTTCCTGCGTCAGCACCCAAAAATCCTTTGCACCCGGATCTACCTCTTCCAACATGCCTGCTCTATACATTTCATCAAACAACATATTGCGTTTCTCATATTCCCCTTTTTTCCGAACACTTACACAATATTGCCCTGCTTTTCGCATACGGCTCTTCGTCAGTCCCTGCTGGCGGATCTCCTGCAAAAGAGCCTTCGCTTCCGGTTCTTGGTCGATATATACCGTAACCGTATTTTCTTCAATCAGCTTAAAATCTTTCGCAGCCGCCGCAAATTGGTAATCTCCACCATCGAATTTCTCCAGAATTTTCTTCATATCCAGACTTTCACCCTTGATATGATATAGTCTCCGAAAATATTCCGTGATATTATCCAGTGTCGTAATATCCCTGCCTTCCGCCAGCAGATTTTCCGTCGTATCAATCTGCTGCCGCTGACCAGATACATTTTCTTTCTCGCTCCACCGGAAAATCCGTACAATGCTGTCTTCTTTCCCTCTATTACCATTTCGGTTGCACCGTCCTGCTGCCTGAATGATGGAATCCACTCCGGCAAGTTCCCGATATACTGAAGTAAAATCCAGATCCACTCCGGCTTCCACAAGACTGGTCGAAATGACGATACATTTTTTCCCGTTTTTGTCATCCAAGCGTTCCACAATCTCCGCAAGCACTCGTCTTCTATGCGCCGGATACATGGTGGTTGATAAATGGTAAACGCCCTCTCCCTGCAGCCGTTCGTAAAGCTGCTGTGCTCTTTTTCGCGTGTTCACGATACACAGTGCATGCCACTCCTGCTGTAGTTTCTCCGACATTTCCTCTTCCGTGACGGTATCGATATTCTGATAGGTTACCCTTTCAAAAAATCGAAATTGTTCGTCTCTCCGGGGGCATAATTCCCGGGCAACATACTTTTCAGGCAGAAACTGCTGTAATGCCGGCTGCGTCGCCGTACACAGTACAACACTTGTCCCATACTGCTGCAACAGTTCTTCTATCATCGCCATGCACGGTTTCAAATAATTTGGAGGAAGCATCTGCGCCTCATCGAATATGATGACACTGTTTACTATATTATGTAGTTTTCTGCATTTTGATGACTTATTAGCGTACAGGGATTCAAAAAACTGAACATTTGTGGTAACTACCACCGGTTTATCCCAGTTTTCCGCTGCCAGCTGCATAGGTTTGAAGTCTTCCGAGATCTCATAGTCTACATTGCTGTGATTTTCCAACACATTTTCATTACCCAGAATTTCCCTGAACACCTGCGCATTCTGTTCAATGATACTTGTATAGGGAATCACGTAAATCACACGATCCATATGATGTTCCACTGCATGCTGCAACGCAAATGCCAGAGAAGCCACGGTTTTGCCGCCACCGGTGGGCACTGTAAGCTGAAACAATCCTTTGGGAGACTTTCCCATTTCCAGACAGTTCCGGAGAATTTCAGATCGTCTTCCATCAATCGTAGTATCATTCCGATTTATAAGCCATTTTACTGTGTAATTTTGCAATTTCTCCAAAAGAACATCCATGCTCTCTCCGGAATCCCTTTGAACCGTTCCGTTGTTCATAAACTGTTCTGTATCCAGAAAATCGGCATCCACCAGGCAGGAATACAGCATGCGGATAAATACACTCAGCGCAAAGTTTGGATCCTTTTCCGGATTCATGGCAATGGGTGGTGTGGTAATTTGAGGGATTTCTATTTCCTTTTCATACGCACTGTAATCGCACAACCTTTTCTTAAGTCTCCCCAGCAAAGAGGACGGCAATCCCTCTCGTCCCAGATCCGGCAACCCTGCATGATGCCCTGCTATGCAGTAAGTCAGAAGCCAATAGCAGCCATCTAAATTTTCGCAGACCTTCGCCCCGGCAGTGGAATGATCCACCCGGATATCCAGATTTTCTTTGATCTTCTTTTGAAATTCCGCGGAATATTTTCCAATGTCATGTAACATTCCACAACAATATCCCCAGTCTGCTTTCCCGAATTTTGCCGCAAATTCTTCCGCAAGGTCTGCAGTTCCCTGCAGGTGATCCTTTATGGATTGTGCTCTGTCTCCATCAATATGTGCAAGATATTCCATTTTTCCCCTCGTTTCTTTTCACTTATTCCTTCCGCTCCGGCAGCATCCCTTTGATCTTCACGCCACTCAGATCCACATCCAGCACGATCTTCACCATCCAAAAGAACAGCAACAGTACCAGCATCGGGATCACGCAGGAAGTAATGATCATCACGGCAACCGCCTCGATAAAGTGATTGAGGGAATTCTCCACCTTCTGTACCAGTTCTTCGGTAGAAATTGTCACATTTTCCACAACATTTGCCACCGAATCTTTAGCGCCGGAAATAGCGTCTTTTGCCCAGTCGAAAATGTTTGAGACAGATCCGGAGTTATTGTTTTCCTTCTCCTGCACATTTCCTGCAACAGTTCCAGAAGCTTCTGTTGTTCCGATTCCTGTTGCTTCCGTCGCATTAGTATCATCATCCACCACGCCACTGTTTTCCAGTATGCTCTGTGTGTTCCTGGCATCCTCAATGGTAGCTTCGATCTGGGCCTGATAGGTGTCACCGATGAGGTCAGAAATCTTTACACTGGCGGGAACCACGAGGGAGATCGCCAAGCCAAACACCGCCAGTTTTGCTGCCAGTTTTCGCACGGTGGCATTTGCAAAGATCAGATTGAATATCCACAAGCCGCAGGCAATCGGAATCAGGTAGGTAAATGCCACATAGCCGGTAATCGTCACAAGATATTTTTCCAGATAGATAGCGCAGAGAACCACCAGCAGATACCCGCTGACATCCGCCATTTTCTCCGCAATGGGTGTTGCCGTGTCGCCCGGAAGCAAGGTGATCAGCGCCGAAGTCACCGTGGATGCCGCCGTCAGTTCCATGACAGTCTGTTTTTTCTCATCCAGAGAGGCGATGGTCTTCTGATGATTCTCCGGTGCGGAGACGTATTTTCCTACAACCGTTATGGACAAAATAGCAACCAGCAATAATACTGCTGCTGTAATGCATTTCTGTTTGATAAAGTTCATACTAATTACCTTCTTTCCTTCACGATTTCTATATTATTTCACGCTAATATCCTGCTATTACATTTTTCAGGACGTAATTCAGGCTATACACTACACTTTTCAGGACGTAATCTCGTGCCATCTCACACTTTTCAGGACGTTACCTCAAAAACCGCCGCAACAGCTTCTCTTTTTTCTCATCATATCTTTGGTAGCGTATCGGCAGATCCATCCATGTCTTTTTGTCCACGATACTCCGATAATGGCTGAAGGTCTCGAATCCGGTGCGGCCGTGATACCCACCCATACCGCTCTCACCCACGCCGCCGAAGGGCATGGCGCTGGTGGCGAGATGAATGATGGTGTCGTTGATGCAGCCGCCGCCAAAATGACAGTGATCCAGGATCCGTCTCTGGGCTTTTTTATCTTCACTGAAGAAATACAATGCCAGCGGATGAGGATGTTCCTCCACACAGCGGATCGCCCAATCCACAAAATCTCCCGCGGCAGCATGGGTTCCGGAAACCTCCCCGCTAAAATCATTTTGTGTAATGCTTTTCTCTGTATCATACGCATTATAAGTCACCACCGGCAGGATCGGTCCAAAGATTTCTTCTCCCATCACGGCATCCGACCAGTCCACATCCATCATCACCGTAGGCGCAATGCGCAACGTCTTCTCGTCATACTGTCCGCCGCAGACGATTTTTTCCGCATCCAGCAATCCCAACAGTCTGCGAAAATGCTTTTCGTTTATGATTTTCCCGTAATCCGGATTCTGCAGGGGATCTGCTCCAAACTGCCTCGCGATCTCCTCCCGGATAGCTTCCACCAATCGGTCGCAGATCCTGACATCACACAACACATAATCCGGTGCCACACAGGTCTGCCCGCAGTTTAGATATTTTCCGAATACGATCCTCCTCGCCGCCAGCGGAAGCTTCGCCGTAGCATCCACGATACAGGGACTTTTCCCGCCCAGCTCCAGCGTCACCGGGGTCAGATATTCCGCAGCGCTTCTAAGCACCTCCCGTCCCACGGTCTTGCCTCCGGTGAAAAATATCATATCAAACCGCTGCTGTAACAATGCCTGATTCTCTGCTCTGCCGCCGGTGATCACCGCCACATATTCCGTAGGGAAGCATTCTTCCAAAATCATTTTTAACACTGCTGCCGTCGCCGGAGCATAGGCACTGGGCTTTACCACTGCGGTATTCCCTGCGGCAATCGCATCGATCAAAGGATCCAGTGTCAATAGCACCGGATAATTCCATGGACTCATGATCAGCACGGTGCCATAGGGTGACGGAGACCGGAAGCTCCTCGCCGCGAACTGCGATAACGGTGTCGGCACTCTCTTTTCCCGCATCAGTCCCCGCAGGTGCTTCTGCATCCAGGTCAGCTCCGAGAGCGTCAGCCCGATCTCGCACATGTAACTCTCCATCCGGCTTTTCCCCAGATCCTGTTGCAGTGCAGCGTTCAATTCTGTTTCATGGCACTGCAGGGACGCCTTTAACTTTCCCAGCTGTTCTGCCCGGAATTCCCGGGAAAGCGTGGCTCCCGTAGCAAAATATTCTCTTTGTCTGCTTAATATGGTCTGGAACTCCTGCTCTGTCATAGATGCCTCCTGCTTCTATTCTTTATACTGCCATAACTATTCAGAACCCTATTCACAAAACCACCTCTGAATAATTACATACTACCCAATTTTGAGTCTCGGTGCAACCGCTTCCCTGCTCATCCTATACACAAAAACGGCAGAGTTCTCACCCCACCGTCGTTTGTCTCTTCCTATCTTGATCTCATTTCTCCTATTTCCATGCAAAATTTACCATTCCGTACACATAGATGAACAGCACTGCCGCCGGCACAAAATATTTAAACACCGGTTTCATCCACGGCTGGACCTTTAAGCCTTTGCCTGCATTTGCTTCCTCCAGGAATTTGTCCCAGCCCCAGCCGACCTTATAACAACAAAATACTGCCAGCAGGATAGAACCTATGGGCATGATGTTATTCGACACCAGGAAATCCCAGAAATCGAGCCAGGTCGTTCCCGCCGCAAAGGGCTGAAAATGAAATACACTGAAGCCCAGTGCTGTCGTCAGAGCCAACAGGAAACATCCGGCACCACACGCCACGCACCCTGCCGGTCTGGACCATCCGGTCAGTTCCCGGACCATGGCCAGAATATTTTCACATACACCCAGCACTGTGGACATGGCTGCGAACACCATGAACAGGAAAAATAAAGTTCCCCACCATCTGCCGCCTGCCATGTTGTTAAATACGGTCGCCATAGTATCGAACAGAAGGCTGGGACCCGCCGTCACTTCCACATCATAAGTGAAGCATGCCGGAAATATAATGATACCGGCGATCACTGCCACCAGTGTATCCAGGATAATAATATGGATAGACTCACCCATGAGAGAACGGTCCTTGCCGACATAGCTTCCGAAGATCGCCATACCGCCCATTCCCACAGACAAGGTGAAAAATGCCTGATTCATGGCGCCCACCACCACAGAACCGGTGATTTTAGAGAAATGTGGGATCAGATAGAAGCTCAATCCCTCTCCTGCTCCCGGAAGTGTAAAGCTGTGCACCGCCAGCACCAGCATCAGCACGATCAATGCTGACATCATATATTTGGTAATACGTTCCAGCCCACCCTGCAGATGGAAGCTTAAAATGGCAAAAGCGATCAGCAAAGTGACTAACAGATATGTCACATTCACCGAGGGCGTCGTGATCATTTTTTCAAAACCGAAATCCTGATTCTGCCCTGTCAGAAATTTTACAAAATAATAGAGGATCCATCCGGACACCACCGCATAGAAAGCGATCAGCGCAATGTTTCCGATGAGACAAACGATGCCCCACAGATTCCATTTGCCCCTTCCGCCGGATAATTTCCGATACATATAGAGTGGGCTGGTCTGCGCCGCGCGCCCCACGGAAAATTCCATGATCATGGTGGGCAGGCCCAGCACGATCAGGCAGATCACGTAGATCAGCATGAAGCTTCCGCCACCGTTCTGCCCGCACATCCACGGGAATTTCCACACATTTCCGCAGCCGATGGCGCACCCCGCCGACAGCATGATAAATCCCAAACGACTCCCCAGTCTCTCTCTGTTTTCCATACCTCTGATCCTTCCCAAAACTACTTATTCTAAACACGGGATACGGCATATATTTTTGCTGTTTTCCCATATTTTTCGCTGTCTTTTCTCATTGACAGCCCTATTTTCTCATTATATAATTTTCTTAAATATTTGAAAAACAAATTATTTGCATTGCATTGATCGAAGAATTGAATTTACAATATAGAAAGAGTATCTACCCTATGGATGTCAAAAATCTGGAAACCTTTGTTATGGTGAACGAACTGAAGAGCTTTACACTGGCGGCAGGACGGCTGGGTTATACCCAGTCCACCGTATCCTTTCAGATCAAACAATTAGAAAAGGAGCTGTCCATCCCTCTGTTTGAGCGGATCGGGCATACCGTAACCCTGACCAACGAGGGGGAGAAGCTGTTACCCCTGGCCCAGCAGATCCTGCGTCTCGCCGCCGAAGCGAGCCACATCAGCGGCAACACCGCCCCGGAGGGTCTGGTGCGGATCGCCATTGCAGAATCCCTGGCCAGTTGGGAATTTCACAGCCGTTTTAAAGATTTTCATGAAAAATATCCCGGAATCCGGTTGAAGATCATTGCTACCAGCACCGATGAAATGTTCCAGATGCTGGGACAGAATCAGGTGGACATTGTATACACGTTGGACCGCCGTATTTTTAATCACAATTATGTGACCGTTTTCGAAGCTCCGGTGGATATTCACTTCGTCACCGGTGCCGGTCACCCCTTAGCCGGACAGACTCAGGTCACCCTGGAACAGATTCTGGAATATCCGCTGATCCTGACAGAGAAAAACATGAGTTACCGGGCTGCTCTGGATGATCTGCTCTCCCAAAACGGTAGGGAGACCATGCCTATCATGGAGGTGGGCGATACCCAGCTGATCCGCAATCTTCTGTGTCAGGGTCTCGGCATCTCCTATCTGCCGGAGTTCGTTGTAGCGGAAGATCTGACAAAAGGAAATCTCGTCAGTCTCCCCATGACAGAGATTCATCCGGATATCTGGCGGCAGCTTCTGTATCACCGGAACAAATGGATCTCTCCGGAACTGAAATGTGTAATAAAATACCTGCAGGAGGAATAATCCCCTGCAGGTTTTCTATTTGTCATCTTATCATCTGAAATTTCTAGAATCCTATCAGCAAGCCGATACTATGTACCAGGAAGGCCGCCACCCATGCCACAAAACACTGCCAGAGTACCACGGCAATGGCCCATTTTCCACCCAGTTCTCTGCGGACAGAAGCGATGGCGGCCACACAGGGAGTATACAGCAGACTGAATACCAGTAACGACGCGGCTGCCAGCGGGGTAAGTACGGTGGCAATGCTGCTGCCGAACAATACTTCCAGGGTTGCTACCACACTTTCTTTTGCCATGAATCCGCTGATCAGAGAGGTACAGATCCGCCAGTCACCCAGGCCGAGCGGTCGAAACAGCGGTACCAGCAGACCGGATACCATAGCCAGCATACTGTTTGCCGAATCCTCAACGAGATTCAGTTTCAGGTCAAAGCTCTGCAGGAACCATACCACGATGGTGGCAATGAAGATCACAGTGAATGCTTTCTGTAAAAAGTCTTTTGCCTTTTCCCACAACAGCTGCCCTACATTTTTGGCTCCCGGCAGACGGTAGTTCGGCAGTTCCATTACAAAAGGCACCGGTTCTCCCTGGAATAACGTGCCCCGGTATAAAAATGCTACCAGAATTCCCATAAGGATACCAAGCAGATACAATGCCGACATGATCAGTCCGCCCTTTCCCGGGAAAAATACGCTCACGAAGAACGAATAGATCGGTAATTTGGCGGAACAGCTCATAAACGGTGTCAGCAGGATCGTCATTTTACGGTCTCTCTCACTGGTCAGTGTTCTCGTGGCCATGACCGCCGGGACCGTACATCCGAACCCGATCAGCATGGGCACAATGCTTCGTCCGGACAGACCGATCTTTCGAAGCAGCTTATCCATAACGAACGCCACACGGGCAATATAGCCGCTGTCCTCCATCAGAGACAGGAAGAAAAACAGAGTGACCACGATGGGCAGGAAGCTCAGTACACTGCCCACGCCGGTAAAGATACCGTCTATTACAAGGCTTTGGACCGCACTGTTGACATGAGCCGCCGTCATAGCTGCATCCGCAAGTTCTGTCAGTCTGCCGATTCCCAGTTCCAAAAGCCCTTGCAGCCAGGCTCCGATCACATTAAATGTCAAATAAAACACCAATATCATGATCACAATAAAACAAGGGATTGCCGTATATTTTCCGGTAAGGATCCGATCGATCTTCTCACTGCGAATCCGTTCCTTACTTTCTTTGGGTTTTACTACTGTCTGTTCACATAATCTCTCGATAAAATCAAACCGCATGTCCGCGATAGCCGCACTCCGGTCCACACCACGCTCTGTCTCCATCTGACAGACAATATGCTCCAGCATTTCTTTTTCATTTTCATCCAGCTGCAACTTCTCCAGGATCAGGTGGTCTCCTTCAATGGCTTTGTTGGCTGCAAAACGCAGGGGCAGCTTCGCAGTCTCCGCATGATCCTCGATCAGATGGCATACCGCATGGATGCAGCGGTGTACGGAACCGTCATGATCGTTTTTATCGCAGAAATCCTGCCGCAGCGGCCGTTCCTGATATTTTGCCACATGGACTGCATGACGAATCAGTTCGTCCACGCCTTCGTTTTTCGCAGCGGAAATGGGGATTACGGGTACTCCCAGGAACGCTTCCATTGCGTTCACATCGATGGAGCCGTGATTGCCGGTGACTTCATCCATCATGTTCAGGGCTACGACCATGGGAATGTTCATTTCCAACAACTGCATGGTCAGATACAGATTACGCTCGATATTCGTCGCATCCACGATATTGATGATAGCTCTGGGTTTCTCATACAGGATAAAATTACGGGATACGATCTCTTCACTGCTGTAAGGGGACATGGAATAAATACCTGGCAGGTCTGTCACCAAGGTATCCGGATACCCTTTGATGGAACCGTCCTTACGGTCTACGGTAACTCCGGGGAAATTTCCCACATGCTGATTCGAGCCGGTGAGCTGATTGAACAGTGTAGTCTTGCCGCAGTTCTGATTTCCCGCCAGTGCGAACGTTAGTGTCGTTCCCTCCGGCAGAGGATTCTCGTCTTTTTTCGAATGGTATTTTCCATCCTCACCTAAACCCGGGTGCTCCGCATCCGTCACCCGATCCAGCCCCTTATGTTCTCTTGTTCTCTTCGATATGGGTGCGATCTCGATCTGATCCGCTTCCGTCAGCCGTAACGTAAGTTCATATCCGTGCACCTGCAATTCCATGGGATCCCCCATCGGAGCAAGCTTTACCACCGTCACCTCTGCTCCCGGGATCATACCCATATCCAGGAAATGCTGTCTGAGTTCTCCGGAACCACCGACGGTTTCGATCACGGCGCTTTTACCGATTTCCAATTCTTTCAGTGTCATAACACTTCTGTATCCTTTCGTATCTCAACATCTTAATGTTCTGTGCTGTAACAGAAGTATTATAGCGCATTTGGTATTGAAAATCAGTATCAATTTGTTTTTTTTATTTCCATGATTTTTTTCAAAAAATTTTTCAAAAATGGAATAAAAATGTAGAAAAAATTGACGAAAACAGTTACACTTAAAATAGCATCAATAAAAATAGGGAGGGAACTTATGAATATGAATATAAAAGAAAATAATAAATATCGTTATACGGATACCGCGGAACGCAATATCAGAATGAACCGGTTCTATATTATCGCTTCTTCGCTTTTGGCGATCGTGTTCCTGTTTTATCTGTGGTTAAAACTGACAAATCACAACATTGCACCCATTGTTACATACGCAAATACCATTCTGATCGCCGTTTTCTGTGTAGTAAATGCCGTGACACACCTTCGAAATAAGGCGACACGACTATTAAAAGTCTTCGCTACCATCGAGATCGGCATTGAGTATCTGTTGGTCGGTTTACAGACAGATGCAAGTTTCATTCACTATGCGCTGATCGCCATTTTCATATTACAGATTCCTTATTATGAGAAAAAATCTCTGAAGAAAACCGCTGTGGGATTATTCGTGCTCTACCTGATCGTCATGATCGTTCAGGCTACGAAGGGAATCTACGGTCAGGATGTGAATGCCGTCTGCTCTACCCTGCTGGTATTCCTGATTGGAATCATTATTTTGGAAACCGGTAAGATTACTATATTATTTAACAATGATGCCATCGGTTCTTCCCGGGAAGAACATAACCATGTAAAAGAAGTACTGGATAATGTTCTGGACGTATCCCAGACCGTACATCAGGAAACCACCAAAACCACAGATCTTATGAACCAGCTGGTACAAACTACGGAATCTGTAGCCAACAGTATGCAGGAGATTTCCTCTGCCACCAATATGACTGCCACCAGCATCGAAGAGCAGAGCCAGATGACCGGTACGATTCAGAATGCTATCGAGCAGACCAGTCATATCTCCGAGCAAATGGTTCAGATTGCTGAGGATTCTAACGAAAGCATCCGTAAGAACATGGCTGCTATGGAATCCTTAAAACAGCAGTCCGCCATGATCAAGGATACCAACCATTCCGTCACTGACGCCATGGCAAAATTACAGGAAAAGACAAAAGAGGTGGAAACTATCGCCGGAAGCATCATGGCAATCTCCGGTCAGACAAATCTTTTAGCCCTGAACGCTTCCATCGAAAGTGCCCGTGCCGGTGAAGCCGGACGTGGTTTCGCCGTTGTAGCACAGCAGATCCGTCAGCTCGCAGAGCAGACCAAGAGTTTTACTGAAGAGATCACCAAGATTACCAACGAGCTGAATGTCAATGCCAACATGGTAGTCAACACTATCAACGGTTCCATTGAAGCTACCGAACAGCAGGGCGAAAAGATCCTGGCTGCTTCCGAGACTTTCGAACAGCTGAACAAAAATATGGAAGCACTGGCTTCCCAGGTGGAGGAAGTAAATCACCACATTCTGGGATTGTCAGAATCCAATAATAAGATTATGGAGAACATCTCCCATCTGTCCGCTGTAACTGAAGAAGTCACAGCTAATGCCGAGCAGGTGCACACCATGAGCCAGAACAACCTGGATTGCGCAGAACAAGTAAAAACGGCAGTAGAACATATCCGCTCTACTACCGATGAGATGGGAACGCAGGAGGGTTAAACCTCCTGCGTTCTTTGATCTTACTATTTCAATTTCAAACCATCTTTAAAAGCATTTCCTACTTTATCTCCCATTGCAAGATAAGTATTGTTCACGGGATCATAGCTGATCGGTTTCAGTTTCTTCGGGTCAATCTTGCCATCCGTCAGGATACTTTCCTCCGCATTGACATTGACGATCTCGCCTACGAGAATACCATCTTCAAATCTCTTTACCTTACACTCCAGTGCCATGGGAAGCTCATCAATCAACGGTGCATTGACAAAGGTACTCTTGATTGCATGGAAACCGGACTTTGAGAATTTATCAGGTACTTTCTTCGCAGATTCCACGCCCACATAGTCGCAGGCTACCACGGTATCTTCGGTTCCGATACTTACGGTAAATGCTCCGGTCTTTGCCAGATTCTCCGTGGTCTTATGCTCTGACATACTGATGGATATCTCATTCATGTCCGTAATGATTCCCCATGCTGCGTTCATGGCATCGGGTACTCCATTTTCGTCATAAGTTGCAATGATCAGCACCGGCATGGGATACATTACCGGCTTTGCTCCAAAATTTACTCTGCTCATATTCGTCCTCCTTGTACTAAATTAATTTTTCCTTCCATTCTGCTTCCCGGAATCCGGTCAACACCAGATCCCCGTCCACGACAAACGGCCGCTTTACCAGCATTCCGTCCGTGGCCAGCAGCCGAAGTTGTTCCTCTTCCGTCATGTTCGGAAGCTTGTCCTTCAACTGCATGTTCTTATATAACAACCCACTGGTATTGAAGAATTTCTTTAACGGCAGCCCACTTCTGCTCTGCCATTCTTTTAATTCTTCGTAGGTGGGGTTGTCCTCTACAATGTGACGATCTGTATAGGTGATATTATGTTCCTCCAGCGGAATCCAGCAGAAATCCAGATTGATTCTCTCATGATCCAATTCATCATATCCATGAAACACCCCATCCATAGGAATACTATCGTCCAGTAAATGAACATTATAATATAAGCAGATCTGGTGGCAGGGTCTCTTTCCCCATGGAAAATAAATTTCGCCTATAGCCAGCAGATTATCTACCTCTATCTCAGCGTGAAGTTCTTCTTCAAACTCCCGTTTCAGCGTTTCCATGCTGGTCTCCATAGCCGCAACATGCCCGCCGATGATAGCATAGTCATCATTTTTCGGACGTTGCAACAGGATCTTTTCATTATGGATCAATATACCGCCAACCCTGTAGGAAAATACAAAATCATCGTTTTTAAATAGAATGTCCATGTGATCTCCCTTCACGTCAGATATACTCATCCTGTTTTACCTAAACTTTAAAATCAAAACTGTTATTCCCACGGAAATCATCATAAGCCCAAGCAAAATGACCAGCGCAATAACCTTTGCATTTTTCTCCATAAATCGGATAGGTGTCCCATACTTTTCATCAATGTTTGCATCTCTTCGCTCATTCCTGATATTCTGCTCCCACTCCAGATCCTTCAGTTTCATATATTCGTCATAATGGCGTTTTTCCAGACGGTCTTCCTCTTCGCGTACCAATAATTCCAGGTTTTCTTTATAAGAAGCCCCACAATTACTACACCCCTTTTCGTCTGTGCTTTTTCCCCTTATTTTATTATCACAGTATTCACAGGTAAATTCATAATCACTTGCAGGTTTATAAACCGGAGGCTCGCCGATTTCAAAATTGTAGTATTTATGACGTATCAGCTTATATTTTTGAATTGCCTGCATTGTAGTACTTATATATTCCGTTTCCTGTGTAATGGCTTCTTCCTGGGATTTCATATACTCTAAATACCTTTGATGCATGGCCCGTTTCTTTAACTGATACTCCTTGTTCTTTCCAAAATTACCGCCACAGGTTGGACATTTTTCATCCGCAGAAGATACCTTGGATCCGCAAAACTCACAGGTAAATTCAAAATTCTCCTGAAAATGATCCTTTTTGTAGGAAATGTGCTTAACCGGTTTCAGGTCCTTACGTGCTCTAATGCCGGAAGAGAAAAACAAGTATATAAGTAATAACAGGCCAAAGGTAATTGCTATATTAAAAAATACTGTTGAAAACAAACTGAAAAATTCCATAATAATGTGTCATTCCTCTTTCGTATTAAATATAATTCTTAACTAAGCATATCATAGTAAATCCTATTTTTCATCTAAATCCTAAGAATGTACTGATTACAACTCTTGATACTTCATGCATGGGAAATATCTTAGAAAAATCCAGTTGCCATATCTCCATTTTCTGCTACAATTTGATCATAATAGTTGCGAAGCAACGGCCATCGTCGCAGAGTCAGAAAACGCAACTACTGCCACAGAACCGGATGCCGGGCAGAGTGAAACGAACGCAGAAACCGAACGCACTGAAACCACAGAAGTGATAACGGAAGATTCCACAGAAACTCCGGCACCGGTGGAAGTATCAGGAAACACGGAGAATAGCACCATTTTGCCTCTCTCTTATGATGATTTTAATGTTAATGGATTTGGATATAGCAGTTACGTAGACTTATATGGAGCCGGAAACGGCTATGAAGAATGTAGAACGTATTTCTATTATGACTACAAATTGTACGCCATATACTGAATACCCCGATCAAATATCATCAGACACAGAAACTTCGCGTGGTATAAAATTAGGCGATTCCAGAGAACAGGTAATTGCTGCTTATGGAGAGTCCCGAAACGAGGTTGTATATAAATCTAAGGCCTATAATCATGATGGTCTGGAAAGTCAATATAATTTGTGCTATTCCTATCTTGATGAACGCTACCCTGAAGTCTTTTTCAATTTATCCTTCAGTATGGATCAAAATGATAATGTGCTGGATATTTGCTATGAAGCAATATTGATGAAATGGTATAAATAATTAGTCGTTTATAAGTATACCCTTAGTAGATATTATATCATATCCCCTGGGGGTATATTAACCTTATAGTTTTATTTCCAATTCGAGGCAAGCATCATACTTCAGGTTCGGCATCTACTTATCGTGCGTTTATTAAATCAATTCATAATGTGCTGACTGTCCATTTCCAACTAGCTTAATCCTACCCTTATCAGACATCTTTTTCAACAAACGATAAGCTTGTGATGGAGTAACATTTAATAATTCTACAACGTTATCTCTTGTAATCCTTCCGCCTTGCTTCTGTATTAGTTCCATAATCCATGCTTCATATTTCACCGCATCAATTCCAGTCTGTCGAACATATCCTACGATATTATCCTGTTCTTTATACACCTTGGAACTAAGTATATAAAACCATGCTCTATTATTGCCACTCGCATTAACCAAGCCAGCTTCAACTAGCTTTTTCTATCCTCTAATTCCTAATTCTTTTGCCAAAGTGTTGGCATTTCAATATAACGATTGCAGATACTGTGTGCAACCGCTATTTTGAATAAACTGCATCGTTTCTGGAAAGAAGATATACACAATACTGATTCATGCTGATACCTTCCCTCTTAGAATGTTCTGCAAGGGAACGATGAAGGCTTCGTGGGATTCTAAGTTTAAACTGTCCAGAATAATCCTCTAAGCTGTCCGGCTCATGAATTTCAATACCATCTTCCATAGCAGCTTCCAACCATGCTTTCTTGGCATCTAAAGCGTTTGCGACAGCGGATTCTACTGTTTCTCCACAGGTAATACATCCCGGGAGCTCCGGAAATGAAACCACAAAACCGCCCTCATCCTTATCCTCTACAATTTCCATACGATAATTCATTGCAAAATAATCATTCAACGTTTTCATCATTCACCGCCTCACTTTCCACAATCTGCTTTACCATCTCTACATACACTTTTTTGATGGGTTCATGCTTCGGTATCGTAATCGGTTGACATCCGGCTTTTCTGAACGTGTAATGACTACTTCCGCCCTTTGGGGCATTCATTACATATCCATAGCTTTCCAATACCTTACGCAATTCATCAAACCGGAGGTCTTTTGATAAAGCACATATTCTCGTTAATAGTTTATCCCATTTTGACATTCTGAATACTTCCTATCTATATTATATGTGGTACCATATTTGGTGTCAACATTATTTATAAAAATTTAGGCAACTACCAAAGTTGATTCTTTTACTTGATTGATTTTTCATTCTGCTAATAATTCATTTGTGGAGGGGGCTCCTTTGAACGATGATTAATTAACCTGCCAATTAACAATCATTATTCTATGGGTGGCACTCATTTTTTTGCAAACCGGTTATTTGTTACTTAACAGGAATGCTCCTATTTAACAAAACTCACCTTCCATCCAATCAAATGGGAAATCCGGATCTTCCCAATACTTTATACCATACCATGGTCTTTCATACGCATGAAAACACTCCCGTGCGCGCCTTTCCTTTTCTCGATATTCTTTATGACAGAAAGGCATATATATCTCTGCTTCGCTTTCCGTACATGGCACAACATGTAATGTAGGTTTATTATCCTTAAAAAGAGGATCTATTTCATATACCCATTTAAATGGTTTTGGTTTACATTGACTGTGATTATATACCTTGTCATAATACTGTTTCCATGTATACTTTTCGCCATATTCATCATAGATTTCAACAATATTATTATTCTTAATGCAAAAATCTTCTAACTGCTTAAAGCTCTTAATATTCTTATGTTTCTGAAATAACGGACGCCATCCACAGCTCAATTTGTTAAGATGAATCTGATATCCCAGATATGGCTCATCTACAAGTTCATATTCGACATCTGTAACTCCATAATTTTTTTCAACTGCAAAATTTTCTCGAATCAGTTTCTTACTTTTGCTCATCAGATAAAAATTTGTTCCCATAAGCTAAACTCCTTATCTTACCACTCACATGTCTCAACATGATTTTCACTCATTTTCTTCATAACAATATCTGTGATTTCAGTATTTTCCTCATTTGTTTTAATAAGAATCCAGTCATCAAAATAATCAAATATTGTCCGATACTTGTGATAGAATTCCATAACCGATAACAAGCCATCTTCGCTTATATTTTCAAGGATATCCTCTACGCAATATCCTTCTTTATTCAAAAACTCAGCAAACTCCGGATTTTTTTCTCTATAATCCCCCAAAATATAACGAAGTATTTTATCTTGAACTTTTATACAAAAATCAAATTCAAAGTTTCGTTCATCTACATTCTGATCGATCAACTCTAAAGGCATCTTAATCCTAAACGGTCCCGGAATGATATAGTACCATTTGTGATCCAGATCATAAAAATATCCATAATCAATAAATACAATTCTACTGAAAATACTTCGTTCCGAATAGTCTAACCAAAATGGTTCACCCGTAAGGTCATGTGTTTCAATCCAACGGTATCCTCCGTATTCGCTTCCACGTTTTCCAATTAATGCGGTCTGCCCCAATCCAAAAAGATATTCCACATCTTCCGGCTCCAGATACCATAATAGAAGCCGTACCCCTACCACTTTATAATATCCACCATTTCCGCTCCATCCATACTGAACATGACCATCCTCAAGTCGTCTTGCAATAATACTTATATCTCCCATATTCTCTCTCCTTTTATTTTATCGTATATGCGTAACGTATATGCGTATTTTATTTCAAAAGAAATCGTATGTCAAGACATCCCTGACATACGATTTTAAGTGTCACTTATTTTCTTTCAAAGCAGTCATATAGCCCAATAATCGTTCTTTTTGTCGGCTTTCCAGACTTCTGAAACTTTCCAGAACAACCTCTTCGTCTCTATTCAGTGCAAATACATAATCCGTCCTGCCATCATGAACTGTTCCCTCTGCTAATAATTCATTTGGCGTAATATGTAATACTTCACATATTTTAAGTATTTTGTCCGCAGATGGATTTGTTTTTTTTCGTTTCCAATCACTGATCGTACTTTGGGAAATTCCGGTCTGCTCTGAAAATTCTTTCTGGCTTAGTCCGTTCTTATCCATTAAAAGGAAGATTCTTTCGCTGATAAGCACTTCAACAACCCCTTATTCAAACTCGGCAAGTTGATGCTTTAACTTAAACTATTTTGTTTAGGTTTCATTTAAAATCTGCCGATATTTTACCTCATTTGCACATTTTATTTTGGCTTACTGATTTTCTGTTGCCATGAAGATATTATAGCATAGGACGTGATAAAATCAATCGACATTTCAATAAATGCAACTTAATCTAAAACCTTATCTCTCTTTTAGCAAAACATGGTTAACCAGCCCAACTGTCCCATATCCACTTAAAACACCAACCATATTAAGAATTATATCATCTATATCAAAACTTCCCAATCTGTCATATACTGAAAGATTTCTATAAACATTACTGCAAACATTCCTACTAAAAATACTTTGAAAAATGCTTTAATTCGGGGATATGCAATAGGCAAAAGAACCCCAAAAGGAATAAATGGCAACAGATTTCCCAAAAGATTTTTTAATGCCCACCAAATCACTTTTTCTACTTGATTTTTATTCATAGTAATTTCTCCCGAAAAATCACATTCTATTTTTCAAGTAGCATTGCGCAAGTGCCTCTAACAGATTGTCATCAGCGTATATCTTATCATAATCACTAATAGAAAGAGTCGTAATCTGCTCTCCACTCCAGAGACTCGCCTCACTTTTCTCATAAGTTTGGCGGTCCACCTTTTCTCCAATAATCTCTTTTACATAACCTGTGTTTTCATCTCGTATAATATCCGAAACATTGACATAATACTCAACATTAAATGTGGCGTCTGCATACTCTTCCTCAACATAATTATAAATGGCATGTAACATTTCAATATTAGCATTCGACGAGGTACAGGTCAAGGTATCCAAATCCCATACATCCATTTTAGACATGTGATCATTCACATTATCAATCATATCTGTCTCGCTATTATATGTTGTAAAATCATATATATAATAATAATCGCAATAAACCATACCCTTTCGTTCTACATAGCTGAAAGGTTTATTATATCCGTAGAAATCATCTATCGTTTCTGCACCCGGCGTCAGAAGTACCGCTTCTCCATTTTTATAAGTGTATAAGTAATTTTGCAAATTACATCTATCATCATAATCCAAATCAGTACATCCGTGACTAAATAACATTTCTGGAATTTCATCATCATTCAGATATATAAAACAGACATTTGCATAGTAGCGTTCGGGATTTTCATAATAGGTACTATTTTCTCTATAATACTCCCTCAAAATATCCTCATAAGCTTTTAACCATTGCTGGGATAAGATTTCATCATCTACTTTTACATCGGAATCCAAGGTTATAATTCTTTCTCTTTCCACATATTCTATATAAGGCCAATCACTTCTTATCCCACGCTCTATCTCATCCTCTATTCTTTGTCTACAATAATCAACTTTTATTTGAAAATCAATTAGTTCTAAAAGCTGTTCATCGCTCAATTCATCATTCGGAAAATAAAAAGTACAATTATTAACACAAAACGCTATATCTTCCCCACTATATTCACTCTCCTTTTGAATGATAGGCATTGTGTTCTCCGGCTGCTTTTCTCCGCTTTTATAAAGCATTTTCAGAACTTTTCTTCTTCCCAATTCATCAAAGGATAACTCTCTATTGTAAAAGCTAGTCTCCGTATTGGCAGAACTATAATTTATGTATAATTCATCAACCTCCTGCATGGTCATTTGTTCTAAAGCATTCAAATAGTACAAAGGGTTGCTCGCTTTCACATATGCCTCATAATCAACATATCGTCCCAGCAGATTAAATACCACAAGCTGAAGGATTTCTTCGTCCGTCATTTCCTGCATAGGAAGGTTTAAGATACCCTCTTCTTTAGAAAACGCAATTCCCTCTCCATTGTATTCATCTTTTGAAGAAATAACAGCAACTTCTCCCTCCGGCTCTGCCATATCTCTACAATACAAATCATATAATTCGCTAAAACGTCTCTCCTCATCTGCAGACATAGATCTGGACATATATTTACTATCATACTGGAAGATATTCTCATACAAATCAATAACTTCTTCAGCTTCCATGTTTCTTATTTTTTCTAAATGACTTATATAGGCTTTTACAGATAAAAAAGTACCACCCGATAACAATACAACTGCCCCGAATACAACTGCAATTTTAGCAAGAGCATTCACATTTTTCCATTTAGAAATTTTCACAATATTTTTATCTGTTTCTTTTTCCATTTTAATTTGTTTAATAGCATTCTGATATCCTTCCCATACAACATCAGGCACCTGCACATTATCACTAATTTTTTTGTATTCATCTATTTTCATAAACAAACCTCCAACTAATCCATTGCTCTTACCGTAAGAATCTGTTCCAGTTGCTTCCGCCCTCTGACCATTCTACTACGGACATTCACTTCTGTTATATGTAGCATCCTTGCAATTTCTTTTGTAGAAAACCCATCCACATAATACAGTTCCATAACAATCTGGTACTTTCCATTTAAATTACTTAATATTTTTCTCCATTCATTGGTAAAGTAATGATCCTCATGTATAAGTTCCGGAAACTCTTCAAGTGGAACAACCTTTTTTCTTTCTTTCAAAATATCTTTGCATTGATTTATTAGTATTCTAGTGAGCCACGTTCCAAAATACTCTTCACTTTTCAGTTGTCCAATTTTTTGCCAGCATTTAAGAACCGTTTCCTGTATTGCATCTGCAGCATCTTCTTCATTATGCAGCATAGAAATTGCAACACGATACATTCTTTGTAATTGTGGCTGTATAAGCTGTTCAAACGCATCCGGATTCTTATTTTTAGCATCTTCAATAAGACTCATCGCCCTCTCCTTTCCAAACTTGATAAGCACTAAAATATAATTCATATCAAGTTCTTTGTTTCTGTCTATTAGACACTTGAAACATGCATTATGTGACAAATAAATCAATTTTTAATTACCAAAATTTTCAACAAATAAATTTTCACTAGACGTAATGATTATATCAAAATTTGTATAGCACGTTTGCCTAATCACCTTCTTCGTGTAATACAATCGGACAACGAATTCGATTTTTCCGTAACAGAAAAGGCATGACACAAAAGCAGCTTGGAGAAGTCCTCGGCTTTCTTGGCAAGACTTCTGATGTCCGTATGGCACAATATGAATCAGAAGCAAGAGTACCCAAGCATGACCTCGTAAAAGAAATGGCGCATATCTTTGACATCAGCACCCATGCGCTTACCGTACCGGATATAGATACCTATATTGGTCTTTTGCACACCTTTTTCGCATTGGAAGATATGTATGGACTGAAAATTGACGAAATGGATGGTGAAGTAGTCTTACGTCTGGATAAGTCCGACTATTCCACCTATTCCTCCATGAATAAAATGCTCCGTGCATGGCTCGCCGAAGCTAAGAAGCTGGAGAACGGAGAAAGCACCAAAGTGGAATATGATGACTGGCGTTACAAATATCCGGAACTGGATACACACCAAATCTGGGCTAAGGTTCCTTCACAGGAAATCAGCGATATGCTTCTCGCTGGATTGAAAGAAATGGAAAAAGAAGAAAAGAAACAAACGAAACGTAAAAAGAAAAAATAAGCATGAAAAAACCTTACCAATTTTCAGTTTGAGTGTGTGAAGAAAACTCTGTAAATACGTAGATCTTCTATGATAATGAATGGCGGAAGGCTTGTGAATAAGCTTTCCGCCTTGTTTTTATATATAACAGCGAAATGATTGCATGTCAAGAACACAGGTCTGTTTCCCTGTGTTTCATGGTATTATTCCGGAAGGCGTCCCTCGTACATGATACTCAGTTCTCCATATACCTGCGCCCAGTTTCGAATCGTTGTAGTCCATTTCTTGGTAGCTTCAAAAGTGGACAGATACAATGCCTTTAACAGTGCAGTATCACTCGGAAATACGCTCCTCTGGCGGTTCAGTTTGCGGTATGTTGCATTCAACGATTCAATGGAATTCGTCGTGTAAATGACCTTTCGGACTGCTGCTGAAAACTTAAAAATAGGCGAAACAGCATCCCAGTTGTCGTACCAGCGTTTCATGGAGTTGGGGTATTTCGGAGACCATTTTTCATTGACTCTCTCCAGTGCCTCTCTGGCTTTCGATTCATCTGAAGCATGATAGATGGTTTTTAGGTCTGTGGCAAAAGCCTTCCTGTCTTTGTCAGGGACGTATTTCAGAGTGTTTCTTACCTGATGGACAATACACCGCTGGTATTCTGTCTTGGGGAATGCAGCAGCAATTGCTTCCTTGATTCCTGTAAGTCCATCGGCACAGAGAATAAGGATATCCTTTACTCCGCGATTTTTTAACTCATTTAAAACAGAAAGCCAGTACTTTGCACTTTCGTTATCGCCTACATTGATGGAAAGTACTTCCTTTTTTCCTTCTGTATTGATACCAAGAATGACATATGCAGCAAGTTTCCGAATCACCCCATTATCACGTACAGAATAATGGATTGCATCAATGTAGACGATCGGATAGATTTCATCCAGAGGGCGGTTCTGCCAGTCTTCAATCTGAGGCAACAGCTTGTCTGTCACGTCGGAAATAAACCCTTCTGAAACGTCAAAACCATAGATATCTTCAATCGTTTCAGATATCTGTCTGGTAGTCATTCCTTTGGCATACATGGATATGATCTTACTGTCAATATCGGAAATATCTTTCTGACGCTTTTGAACAACCTTAGGCTCAAAAGAGGATCTGCGATCCTGTGGCACCTCAATCTCCATAGTGCCATAACTGCTGTTGACACGTTTGGTTTTGTAACCATTCCGGTAATCATCACTATCGGAACGCTGGGATTTTTCATATCCAAGGTGATCATCCATTTCGGCTTCCATCATTTCTTTGATTGTGCCACCCAGGAGATCTTTGAGAGCTTCCTGAATATCTTCAGCAGACTGGATATCGTATTCGTCCAAAAGCTGATGAATGATATTCCGTTTTCCTTCGGTCATTTGTACTTTGTGAACAGGTTTCTTTTCTCTTGCCATAATAATAGGCCTCCTATGATTTAGATTTTATCATAGAAGACCTATTAGCTAATACTTATTTACAGAAAAACTTTCACAGACTCTTCAGTTTTCATATCTGAAAATCAGTAAGGTTTTCTTATGCTCACAAAGTAATTTTATTCATTGAATAAGGAAAATCTGTTACCAAATCGTTGCCAATTCTTAAACAAATTTGTTTGTAAACCGCACAAATACTGGACTTTTTTGACCCTACTCCTTATTCAAACTCTTGGGCGGAGAGATTTATCTGGTTGTTTTTCGGTACACATTTGTGTGTTTCATTCTTCATATTCATCATATTTTGCAATTTTGTGTGCCTCATCTAAAATTATTAGAGCCATAATGGAGCCAGCATCAAAATAAAACTTATATGAAAATTCCATGTCTAGATAAATATTCCTCTCGTTCATTTACCACCATGCTATAATAGTCTGCTTCATCTTCATAGTCGACAAAGCATGATATATCATGTTGTTTCATATCTGGGATTTGATTATATAATTTGTTTTGATTAAATTCTTGTACTAGTGCTGGAAATAATGTAATTGTATGGTCTAAATATTTTTCAATATATTTTATAATTTTATTTCGATAATTTTTCTCTAATGAATCAATGTATGCGATATATCCTCTAATTTTTTCATTATCCGAATAGTCACCCGTCACTATTTCATAATGAATCATCGCCCTTACCATTCTTTTCATTTCTTTAGGTGCTTTTATAACCCCATCGTTTACCGTTACCCCAATAACTTCCTTGTGCACTTTAGGCGATAAAAACCGGGTCTTTTTTTCATTAACTACAAACCCCTCATCTTCAACAATTTTTTTAATCATTCCATATATTTTTCGTAACATATCTCTATTATCGCATGAAAAGACCAAATCATCCGCATATCTGGTATACGTTATATCTCTTTTATTGCAGTATCCTGCAATTCTTATATCCATTTTAAAACATACTAAATTTGCCAAATATGGAGATGTTACTGCCCCTTGAGGGAGACTTCCATCTAATGTACATATATTAGTCAGTAAATTAGATGCATATGTATTATATCCTAATTGTAAAAATTGATTATAAACTCTACCTCTCTTTACTGATGTAAAAAAGTTCTTTAAGTCCATTTTTAATATATAAAGATTATTTTTATGACGTTCAGCACACTGTACCAATGGCGATCCTTTACCGTTTTTCGCAAAACCTATACTATACTGTGAAACTCTTACTTTATATAAAATATTTTCCAGCACCCAACGTTGAATTACTTTTAAGGACATACATGGTGCATTTATTTCCCTTGATGTTCCATCTTTCTTAGGGATATAAAATTTTTTATATCGTCCTTTTGCTTCCTCTTCGGTTAAAAAAAACACTAGTTTTTCTGTTAATCTTGTTTCTTCTGCCAACGTCTCTATGTCATCAAACATTGGCAACCCTAAAGATTCAATTACCATTTTGTTATTATATTTTTTCAAATCGTTAACACCACTTTCTTACCTTATTTATTTTGCGTCAAAACCATGGTGGGATTTCACTGTCGTGGAATTACACCATGGTTTTGACCAACTCTAGTCATGTTCATATGCTCCGGAAGACGAATCATCCTCCATAAACTTCAACAAAAATATGTATCAGTAACGTTCTAAGATTGTGATGTTAACGATATTGAGCAGAAATAATATCAAGTCGAATTTTATTCACTAATTTATCTCGATTATCTACCATAACATCATTTAGTAGATCTTTTACAGCATAATAACCTTTTTTTGATAGCTTATAATAATTCAACCCATTTTCAACATTTTTTATCAACATGCCTTCTTTATATAGTCTCTTCAATGCAGCTGTATAAAGAATTTCAAACTTATTCGCCTCAAATCTTCTTTCTTGGTAAATATACCTAATTGCTTCATTCATTTCTTTTGTTTCTATTTTATTAAAAAAATATAACAATAACAGTATAAAATAAAACTGACCTGATATCAAGTTAATTTCTTTTGTATAATTACCATATTTTCTTGTATATTTTTTACTTCTATAAAACCAGTACTTTGATGACAAATATCCTTCAACTACTTTTTCCATATCATCCAGATCATTATTGAAAAAAATCACATTTTTCTTGTCATGTTTTTCTATATATCTAACAGGTCCTTGCATAATAAAACTTTTGTCATTCTTATATTTTTTTTGAATCAGAACAACCAATTTTCTTAGTGTTTTCTCATTGCTTGTAAAGGCACCTAATTCAGTAAAAGAACCTGGACTTTCACAAACAATTATAATTAAGTCACTGTTTTCAGCCAAAAAATTCTCTAATGTAAACAAATCATATTTTTTTCTACTTAACAACTCCATAAACATATCTTCCGGATAAAAGATAGAAAGCTTTTTATCTTTTTCCAGTCTCTTTCTTAATTCATCTCGATTTGAGGTATATGATTTATTACTAGCTCCACCACACAGGAACAAATCAATATTACTATGTTGTATATGAAGAAAAACATCATTATATATTTTTTCTATGATTACTTTTTCCACTAATCTTCCTCACTTACATATAGATTGCTTTTCGTTTTATATCATTATATCTTATTTTTTTCTGTACTTCATCCATAATTTCAGAACCAAAGTATGTGTTCAATTGTCCTCTGTATTACAAAATTCTTTATTTCCACTCTTTTCTCTTGTCAACATATAACATAATTAACGTGAAAATAGTTATAACGTTAATCGCATCTCCCTGATGATCTTTGAATAATAAATCAGGAATAAACGTAGCAATAAAAAATAATATAATTAAACATACCAATTGAAATTTCCAAATAGTTTTCTTTTGGTATTCCAAATCATATCTTAAACAATCCTTCTGTTTTTTTTCATATTGTCTTATGTCCTTGTTCTTTTCATCTATGTACTTGGTAATATCATTTTTAACCCCAAAATCATAAATTTTATCTTTCTGTCTCTTGCTTACTTTCTTTTTTATTTTAGACATTCCAAAATGATTCATAACTTTTAATATGAGTATATTAACAGCATCTACTTCTACCTTAAATAGACATAATATCAAGAATAATTCTAGAGAATATTCAACAATATTATAGTAATATTTATTCTTTATAATATATGCCGTATATTTAGTAATCTTTTCCGCACCCCAAATATCAATATAGCAAAAAGCCATAATAACAAACATATCTATAACTAGAATAATAAACCAATTTTCTAAATTATCTAACTTTTTGGCTCTATAGTTCAAAATTATTTCGGTTATTTTCAAAAAAATTATAATTGGAATACAAACCACAACACACACTATCAAAAAAAGCTTATATAAAACTATTATAATCCCCGCAAATCTTTTTGATATTTTCTTTTTACTATAGATATAGAAGTATGAAACTAACGACAATACAGCTAAGAATGCAAATGCAACTATTAAATATTCAAACGTAACCCTATCAATCACTCCTTTAGAAAACACATTAGGCGCAAAGAAAAACCCGCTAAGAATAGTAAAAATTAAAGCCATCCATAACAATCCTGTTCCTCCCATGTCTTTCTTTTGACTTTGATACAAATTATTTATTTTTTCGTTTAAAATTTTCATATACAATCCTCCAATTCAATTTTATAATAACAAGCCATTTCATATTTTACCAGTAAAATATATATATATCTTCAACTCTCATACCTAAAAAACTCCCTATCCATCATCTCCGCAGTAGCCCGGTTATACCCTTTCTTCAGATACCCTTGCACAATCGTCCCAAACATTCCCTTAACCATATCATCCTCAATATCACAATATGCCTGCATTTCCCCGGACAAAGCCATTGCCACATACTCTATCGGCTTTTCATCCGATAATTTATGTAACCTCGCCAGTGACTGCTCTGTTGTTCTCAGAGCAACCTCTACTTCCTCACACTTTATCCGAAGCATATTCCCATCTGTAAACCATACCTCAACATAACCATTGTCCATGTTATAAGCACATTCCACAATATTATCCATTCTGTCATCCTTCATCACATCAATCCATCCCTTCCATTATCTTGCCTCATAAGACCTTTTATATCGTCTAGCCTGCAGTTCCACACGCTCCTGTTCCTTCACTTTACCAATAATCGTATCAATCTGCTCAACACCAGCATACCTCTTCACGCGCTCCAGATATGCGAAATGACTGTATGGATATGTTACAGGCGATTATTGCAATGCTGGATGGTGCAAAGTATCTCTGGCAGGGAGTACAGATTGATAAAGAAAAAAGTCCTGACAGCGGCAACTGTTAGGACTTGCGGTAACAAAAGAAAACCTCTGTTACACCTGTAAATACAACTAGAGTAGTATTTTAGTTCTTTGATAATGTACAGTATCATCTATCACAATACGGATAATACCCACAGGAGTATTGGTTCGTTGGAACACTGAACTTGATACAATTTAACCGTAATTATCCTAGGGGTGTTCAAAAATGGGGGCAAATGAACCCCCTTTGTAAATACACTCAAAACACATAATGTTTATGCCACTTTTTCTATTCTTTTTACATCAGTATTATTTAACTGTTTTGTCTGTGCATCGCACTTAATCTTAGTTGTCATAACATATGCAACCCCTAAACCAATGAAGGCTACTGCACACGGCCAACCTTCAAGCGAAAAATTAATACTCGCATTTTTGCATAATTCCTTACCTACTTCTTGTGTTCCAAATTTAATAATATCTTCCTTCATATGAACCACCTTTCTTGTTTTGTTAAGAAAAGCATAATCCCAATCAGAAAAGTAATCAACAAAACCAAGTCCGCAAATCGCATACATAAAAAGATTACATACTGTCGCTTGTTTCAAAAAAATCTAAAGAATATTTATTTTCAACTTGTGAAAAGGCTATGAGCATCTGTGTTCCTATAATTTGGTTCATCTCATCCGAATATCCTGTATCAATTAATCCTAAAACATATCTCAATGCTAAATAATAATCACCAAGTTGTGACCATTGCTCATTTAATTTAAGTTCACTAATCAGTTCAATTAGCAAATTATCAATTTCACAAATAAATTCTTTCTTTTTTGATGACGTCTTTTTTGCATCTTTTTGATATTCATATCTTAACTCTTTTAAGTCAGTTTTCCCATTGCATATACGGGTTTGAAGTTTTCGCATTTTCTCTAAATCTGTGTACTGCTGTGTCCATATGAAAAATATGCACCAAATAATATTAGCAGCAGCCTCAATGATATTATCCTCTACTGCTGATATAAAGTAATCAACAATTTCTGAAATAATTAATCCCTGTACCTCTATACCATGTCGAAATGCATCTATCATGTTTTTTATTTCAGTAACACCTTTCAAAAATGATTCGTTCTTGCAGGCTTCATCAGTTTCAATAACAGGCAGTATATGTAAAAAAGTATCTATCATTTCATCCATATTTACTGTTTTAGTGGAATCAAATTCTGCATATTCATATAATTTATTATTAATCATCTCATCAACTGTTTTTCCGTAATATTCAGCAATTATTTTTATGGTAGCAATATCTGGTATACGTCTTCCTTTCTCATACCCTTGAACCGTGCTTTTTGATGCACGAATAACATTCCCCAATTCATCTAAAGTTTCTCCATGCAGTGTTCTCATATGTTTTATATTTTTTCCAAGAATATTTTCATCCATTCGTCTTTCTACCTTTCATTTTATTCCATTAATCATTAATTATTATACTTTATTTCGGCAGATTCTCATATCCATTTTATGTCATATTTCTGCAATATAAAAGGTCAAACCCGTCAATCCCGATGGTTACTGACGAATCTGACCTTTTATAATCAAATTTTTATATTCACTTGCACCAGACACCTCTTACGTGAGTTTTACATTATTACTATTTTGCTCTTGTATTATTTTCTTTAGTTGCTCTGGCGTTATTATTTCATTTTTCTTTCTATGAATCATCCTATGACAATTTGAACATATTGTTACAAGATCCATTTCTGGATTAGGAATCATTTTTTCGTCTAGCGAAAATAATGGCTTTTTATGATGTACCTCGATATAATTTTCTCCAATGTATCCATACTTATCCTTAAAATCAAAACCACAAATTTGACATTTCGTTCCGTGTATTTTTATAGCCGCTTCTCTATATTTTAAAACTCTCTCATATCTTGTGGTATAATATTCAATCCTATTTCCTTCTGCCTTATTAATAACAAACGATTCGTTACTTCCCAATATGGGAATGTGTGCTTTCTCCCTTTCTTCACACAATTTGTTTATATCATCCATATACATCTCTGGAATATTTTGTGCAACAGAGTTAAACTTCTTAAACCCTTTCCAAATTTTCTGAATATCTAATTTCGTGATTGGTTCTTCAAAGACCATAATGTCCTCTAGGTAATAAAAGGTTTGTTCTCCCCATCCTCTATTTTCCCATTTTAAGTAGACAATTGCCTTTCCTATAATTTTTCCTTTATATTGAAACAAAAATAGATTTTTTCTACAAACATCCATTCTCGAATATGAATTATAATTTAAATTTGAAATATGATTACCACTTTCCAACCCATTTGCAAGTTCTAACTTTGCAATATATTCTGTTTCAAAATCAAACATAGATAATGGAAATATTCTGATATTACTCAATTCACTCATAGGCATCTCTCCCAGTATTATATATTCAGTCCCAACAATACACATCTATTATATCTTATATCGGCAGATTCTCATATTCATTTTATGTCATATTTCTGCAATATAAAAGGTCAAACCCGTCAAACCCGATGGTTACTGACGAATTTGACCTTTTATAATCAAATTTCTGAATTTTTTCTTCTATTATAATGTGTGTCAAATCAAGATTTAATTTATCTCGTTTTTATTTCAAATCCGTTCTTGAAGATGAATCGTATATCGTCCTTGGTATTTACCACCACTTCCTGCACAAGACTGCTCCAAAGTCCCTCATCGAATTCTTCTACCAAAGCACCCTGCTTTTTCAACGCACGGATGAAAGCGTTGAATAATTCTCTCTGAGCCTTTTTGCTTTCAATCTGTTCTGAAATCTTGTCATATTCTGATTTGATGGTATTGTACCTTTCGGTAAGGTCAGCATATCTTCTCTCATATTCCTTCTGGTCAAGTGCCATCCGGCTGTTCTCAGCTATAGCTGTCTGCATCTGCTCTGCAATGATTATACATTACTCCGCCCACAAATAGAGCCAAACTAGAGACATTTGATAAAACAAATGCCGGAAACCCGCATAAATACAGGCTTTCGGCATTTTAGTCCGTTATTCAAACTCGGCAAGTTGTTTATTTAACTTAAATTGTTTTGTTTAAGTTTTATTCAAAATCTGCCGGTATTTTACTTTATTTACAAATTTTATTTTGGCTTACTGATTTTCTGTTGCCAAAGTGTTGCCATGACTTATTATACCAAGTTTGTCAAATAAAGCAACTCTCTCTAACAAGAAATCAAGCAGACACACCAGAAACTGATTCTTTATGTCAATCAATCGTTTTCATTCCAATAACTATTGTCCCTGACAAACTATCTGCACTATTACTGCTTAAGAAACTCTTGGAAACCTGCTCATATGTAATATGCTGATCATTCGTAAGCACTATAAATTGTGTACCATGCGCTGCGTTGGGATCCTTTCCTGTCAAGACAATGTAATACTCAAAAAACATATCACCATCGACAACATATCCTCCGTCAACTTCTTCATACACCACACCCAGATTTTCATCTTCTTTTGAAATTCCCGGAGCCATTCGACTTTGTGAATCTGTATTATTATGTTGCAAATCGTCTACAATACCACTGCTTTGTACAATTGTTATAGCACTGCCATTTGTTTCATATGATCGAATGATATTTATGTTCTCATCTGTCATCTCAGTCAATTCTACCTCCAATCTCAAGGGATTTTCCCTAATGGCGGAGGTAACTACAAATGGTAATTTCCCAGCAACCATATCTGCCGAAATTCTCTCCTGCAATGTTTCAACATATGCCCTTGATGGTGTTTCATTTGATTGTGTGAATTCCATGATAGTCTTCAATTCCATATACCCTGTATCGTAGCCACAATCAAGGATGCACTCCCGCCATAGAGGTGCATCATCATATGCATAAACATAGGTAAATAAAAACTTTCCATCCGATGTCGGTTCTAAAACAGGCTGTCCATCCGGTGCACCTGAATAAAACCAGGGAACATATGCAAAGTTCCAATGATCCTCTCCTTCTTTTTTATCATTCAGGAGTAAACCAAAAGCGCCATATTCTGCGCTCATAATGCCATAGACTTCATATTCATCAGTATCATCGTTTGCCATTTTTATTAATACATCCGCATCCTCCTTAAATTCCACAGTATTATTCCAGGAATATGCATTTTCCAAACCGACTCTGCTAACAACTTCTGATAAGACATTATGGTAAATCGAATTTGTTTCTTCAAATATTGTATGGTATGACGACTGAATATCCATCGCATATCCCAGTTCCCCAATTGTTGTATCGTTTACCAGACAATAAAACTTGATATCACCATCTTTTTCATATGGAGCACGCTTTCCGTCAAAAACAACTTGATCTGAATACTTATCCCTATATAAGTCATAACCATCCAAATTGTACGGTTCCCTCCACATCTGATTATCCGCCACAGAATAAACATACATCATATTACTAGATACCGGACTTAATAAAACCTTTGAGCCATCTTCTGTGGCAACTATTTCACATGCATTATCACCTTGCGTATCATTGCACCCTATAGGAGCCAAATCAACACTTCGAATGATTTGGCTTTTTGTTACATCATATACAAACAAACCATAGTAACCGCCAAAGATGAACATACTTTCATCTGCATAATACATAGTACTTCCATCTGCTCCGGTAGTAGCTGACAAATCGATGGTCGGTACACTTACCTCTATTATATCCTGCAAAGGCGCAATTTCCGCAGTAGTGTCCTTATCTGCTGCAATTCGAACCTCCACATCTTTTACAGTCACATGAACTGTTTTTTCTTCTGCTGTATCATTACTTGCATAAATACCTACTTGAAACCATGCTCCTTTCTCAACCTCCATTTTGGCAGGCATTCCCGGCGTCGCATACACAGGCTCATCATAGGCATTTTCTTCCTTTACCTCAACACCCTTCAGTTGGATTGCGGTATCTCCGACATCCTGTCCTACTAAAAAGGAAACAGTTTTCCCTTTCGGCGATATCTCCTCATCTGCAAAAACAAGTGCCCCTTCACACTCTGCCGGAATATGAAATGTTATTTCATATGTATTATTTTGAGGGTTTGTTAAAAATAATACAGAAGTCACCAAAATTGAAATGACCGCTACTGCAATAATCCAAAATGTAGGTTTTTTATAATTCAAAATAGATTTTATTCTTTCTTTTACTCCTACTTCACCAAAAGCAAGCGGACACGCCAATACATGTTTTTCTGATTCGCTAAACGAAAGAAGAACTTTGGAATAAATCTTCTTCTGCTTTGCATCCATATCTTTAATCACTTTCTCATCACATGCCAGTTCTATATCTCTGCAAAAAAGAATATATGCCAACCAGCATAGCGGATTAAACCAGTACACTGAAAGTAAGCCAAAACCAAACGGCTTCCAAAAATGATCCAAGCGTTTTAAATGTGCTCGCTCATGGGCTATTACACTTTCCTTTTGTTCTTCATTCATTCGGGAAGGTAAATATATACGTGGCTTGATTATTCCAAAAATAAAAGGAGAATCTATCCGGTCACAGATATATATGTTTTCCGTTGTACGTATAGACAGTTTCACTCTTCTCCATATCTTCAAGCAGCTTCCCAAAGCGTATACCGCCAGGATAACAACGCCACCCAACCAAATGATTGAAAAAATATGGAGAGGATCCGTGTTTTTCTTTTCTACTGTTACCACTTCATGATCATAGCTTTCCGCATATCCCTTTACATAACGATCAGAACCCGTCGTTTTCGATAGAACATTTGGCATTCCTACATAGTTATCCATGCTCACAACTTCTGCATCCGGAGCCAGACTAAATTTGCTTTCAATAGAAAACGGACATACAAGCCTTATTGCTACCAACGCCCATAAGAGGCATTTGATCGACTTTGGAGATTTATTAAGTATAAAGCGAAGCAACAAAACTACAGTTATAAGAATTGATGCCTGAATACTTAAATTAAGCAATTTTATAAATATACCTTCCATACCTACTCCTCCTCAAAGGAATCTATCATCTGCCTGATTTCATCTATTTCAGCTTTGCTTAGTTTTTTACGTGTAGTAAACGCTGCTAAAAAGGCTGGCAAGGAACCCTCAAATGTGTCTTCCACAAATTTCTCACTTTGAGCGGCACCAAACTCAGCTTTTGTCATAAGTGATGATACGATTCCATTTTCATTCTTAAAGATTCCACGTTCACATAGACGCTTAAGCATTGTATACGTAGTTGATTTTTTCCACTCCAACTCTTTTTCACATATCTTAACAAGTTCGCCGGATGGAATGGGTTCATGGTTCCATATAATATCGGCAAACTGTGATTCAACATTTCCAAGCTTCAATTCTACCATAGCAACCTCCTTTGGTCTAACAGTATTAGACCCCTTATTGATATAAGTCTAATATCGTTAGACCATATTGTCAAGTATAATTTCATCATTGTCTTATTTATAATCAAATTGTTCAAATCATATTTTTTAAAAACAGTTTACTCTATTCCTTTTTCTCCAATGATATGCTTCTCCATAATCTGCTCCTATCTGCCACCTCTGTCTTTTCTATAATAGTGGCTCTGTCTGTTGTTCTCTCGTTCCTTCACTTCCTGTTGCTTCCGCTGCAACTTCGCCTTTAAGCTATCCGACTCTGCCTTGTTTCCGGTCTGCTGTTTCCACCTTGCAACTGCCGACTGATAATCATTGTACTCTGCTTTAGAAGCTCTATATTCAGCCAAGAACTCCTTTACATTCTTATAGCCATAACCTTGCACAATATTTGATAAATACTGCTTCATACTGGCTATCTGCGATTGTAACTGCTCCGCCTGTTCCTGAAGCTCCTTGCGCTGTTTTCCCTTGAAGATACCCTTTGTTCCGGCAATCTCCTTCTCCACACTTGCAAGCTGTTGCTCCCTTTGATAAATGGCTTCATTCTGCTTCTCCAGCTTATTATAAATATCCGCAAGCCTTAGATACTTGGAAGCAAGTTTGGACTTCTTCGGCATTTCCGGTATCGGTTCACTTTTCGCCATCACAGGCTCATTGACTGCCCGAACTTTCGTCTGCTCCGGCTCTGACTTTGCAAACCCTTCCGTCACCTTATCAGCCTTTTCCAAAGCCATTTTAAATACTTTACTAATCAGAAGTTCCAAAGCATATATCGCTGTCATAATCAGGCTTTTGAACAGTGCCGGATTTCTCCCCGACTTCTGAATAGAAGCCTTTGCTTTCTGTCCGATTTCACTCTGCTTCACCTCCAAAATCTGTCCCTCCGGCACACCGCTGACCAACGCCCTGTCCACCGTCTGATTCCACATGGTACGAACCCGATTATCCGTTTCTATCTGCTCTGCTTTTGGATTGTTTTTTCCAACCTTTTTCATGGGCAGATACACACCATTCTTATCAAATACTTTCAGCTTCTCCTTATCATCCCGCACATAAATATTGATTAGATCTGTATAGGAACGCTTTACTTCATCAAGGAAACTGTCACTCTTAAATCGGCTGTCCTTGATGGTAAAAATGTTACGCTCATACACCTCTCCCTTTGGAATAATTTTGCAACCGCTTCGAAGCTGTCCGGCTTCATCCAGTATCTCTTTTTTAGTGCGTACATGCTTCCCGGTTTCATCATAAAACATGTTCCTTGTTGCAATCTTCTCCACTGGATCATCAAGCAGCTTTCGCTCCGAAAAGATAAGATGGACATGATAATTTGTCTTGCGTTTGTTATGGTGCAGGGCAGCGATACACTCCACATCGTAATTCTGTTTAAAGTGTTCCGTGAACAATTTCAGCAGCTTGTCCGGCTCATAATCCACAAAACTTTCCGGCAGTGCAATGATCAGTTCTCTTGCTTCAATGCACTTGCCTTCCGTTCCGCTTTTCTTAAACTCCTCCTGATTGCACTTGGCAAGTTCCGTCCAAAATTTACGGTCAGTTGTTTCATAAACTGCGTACAAATTTTCCTGCCTTGCGTGACTAGAGATATAGTTAATTCTTCCTTTTAAATTTGTCAGTTTTGACATCTGTATAAATGAATTTCTTACAATAGGCATTGCCCCCTTTCTTTGAAAACTGATGGCGATTATGCCACTGTGAGTGGACACATAGGTGTCCGTTTACGAACTCATTGCCGTATCCGGCATGGACCAAATGCGACAGCATTTGTAAGGGCAGCTATGCTGACCTTTGCCCCCTGCAAGGGCGAAATACACAAAGTACAAATCGAAGATTTGTGCGATGGGTGTATTTCGCTCTCAAACGCCGAGGGCTTGTGAGAGAAGTCCGGCTCCTACCATTTGTTCCCTCACACTGCATTCTCCTTAACCGTATTTACAGGAGCGTGACACGCTCCCGTCATATACACCGAAAGGAAAATTTACCATTGAAAATCCCGATGCATTCCCACCTTATCCAGATACTCCTGCCGTGCCTTTTCCCGTTCTTCTTCGGTTGGTGCAGTCTTATACTTTGTATATAAATCCCGTCTTACCATAGCTTCCAGTTTGTCCTCCAGTCCCTTCTTAATCTCCGGCAAAACATCATCTATTTCCACCAAGTGATACTTTAAAAGTGCGAAGAACAGTTCCTCGGAAATCTGTATGTTTTTCAATCTATCACCCCATCCTTTCTATCATCCTCCGTGACGGTTGCGTACGATTGCGACGATTATTTCTATACCAACACCGTTATATAAAATACCGTCGCAACCGTCGCTAATCGTCACGCTCTCTGTTCTAATGTCAGTTTAATCATTCGTGAACTGTGTCCTCGCTTACTCTCGTACCGGATACCATAATCCACAAATAAACGCTCCATACTGATGTTTAATTTTCTTGTAAGGATGTTTGGCTGCATATCCATCTCCGGCAAAAGCTGTAACAATTCCGAAGCAGTTCCACTCCACTGTGGCTGTTCCTCTGATACCACCTTTGCAATCGCTTCCAGCACCGGATCAGCAGGTTCTTTCCAAAGCTCCGTTTCTGCTTTTGTCAGCTTCCACACACACTGTTCTCTGTCAAAATCAAGAAGCAGTCGCTGGTCTTGCTGGTCACGCCCTGCCACCTCTAAAACCGCCTTATTATCCGTCCTCTTTTCCTTCTGCATCACAAATGCTCCGTCTGCCGCTCCCAGCAGTCCGTTTGTGCCGGAAATCATATCAAAGCTGTCAGAGGACTCCATCTTTCTTGTGTGATGCACCACCAGCAGGCAGATACCATGCTCATCACTAAAGGCTTTCAGTTTGGTTACAATCTCATAATCACTGGCATAGCTGAATTTATCTCCACCAACTTCCCTTACCTTCTGCAAGGTATCAATGATAATCAGCCTTGCGTCCGTATGCTCTTTTACGAACTGGTTAAGCTGTTCTTCCAATCCCTCATTTAGAGTTTTGGACTGTGTGGCAAAGTAGAAATTTTCACTGCTTTCCATACCAAACATCCTTGATAAACGCTTCTGCAATCTTGCATAATCATCCTCTAATGCCAGATACAAAACAGTGCCCTTCCGCACCGGATAATCCCACAAATCAAGCCCCATGCTTACATGGTAGCCAAGCTGTGCCATAAAGAAGGATTTACCTACCTTTGGTGCACCCACAAATAGATAAGTACCTGCATAGATCAGTCCATCCACAATCGGTATCTTGGGTGGATAAACAGTATCATAAAGTTCTGTCATGGATACTGTCTCTAATCCATCAATCCTATCTCTTTTCTCTGTCCAAACTTCTGTACCACAGCCACGATTATTTGTGGCTTGCAGATTGCCCTTATCAGGCAAATCTGCTATACTTTCCTTGTTAGCTTTACATAGTGGCTGCTTCCCATCTGCGCCAACAGATGAAACCGGAGCAGTCGCTTTTTCTTTTACACTCATTCACTCTCTCCTCTCAATCCATTCATGGTTTCCGCTATCAGTTGGATTGTGTAAAGCAATTCATCATTTGCTTCACTGCAACGCTCCAGACGCTTCAATTCCTCATAAATATCTGCCATCTGATTGCGCAGTGCCTTATACACTCTCGGATTGCCCTGTACCACCACATCCCGGCACTGCAACCGTCTGATAATATAGTCCTGCTTGGTAAGACCGGATAACGCCACTAGATCGTCAATCAGCTTTGCTTCTTCCTCTGATACCCGAAACGCTACTGTCTTGTTTCTCCATCTGCCCTTGTAATCTAAGTTCTTGTCCATGCTTCGTCTCCTTCCATTCTCTCCACATCCAGTTTATCTGCCATTTCCGTCTGCTTCGTCGGAAATAAATGTGCATACCGATAAGTAATATCAATACTCTCATGTCCTACCCTTTCCGCAATTGCCAGAGCAGAAAATCCCATCTCAATTAGTAATGAAATTGCGCTATGCCTTAAATCATGAATACGGATACGCTTTACTCCTGCAGCCTTTGCCCCTCTGTCCATCTCATGGTGCAGATATGACTTGGTAATCTGGAACAGCCTTTCATCCTCACCAATCTCATACAACATACCGATATACTCCTGCATTTCCTCACACAAAAACTTCGGCATTTTGATTGTCCGGTTACTTTTCTTGGTTTTTGGTGTGGTAATCACATCCCTACCGTTTAACCGCTGATAGGACTTATTGATGGTCAGCTCCTGACGCTCAAAATTAAAGTCCTTTGGTGTAAGGGCAAGCAACTCCCCACACCGGATTCCCGTCCAGTAGAGCATTTCAAACGCATAATAGGAAACAGGCTTATCCATCATCACATCCGCAAATTTCAGATATTCCTCTTTCGTCCAGAACAGCATTTCCTTGTGCTCCTCGCTTCCCATAGTTCCAGCTCTCTGCGCCGGATTGGAAGGTAAATGATAATATCTTACTGCATGATTGAAAATTGCACTGAGCTGGCTGTGAATGGTTTTAAAGTAAGTAGGGGAATACACTTCCCCATTCTCTCCCTTATAGGCAAGAAGCTCATTCTGCCAAGCAATCACATCCTTCGGCTCAATCTCCGCAATCTTACGCTCCCCGAAATAAGGAAGTATCTTGGTACGGATAATATGGCTTTTGGACTCCCATGTGTTTTCCTTTACCCGTTTTTTCTTGTCGGCTTCATAAATCTCAAAGAAGCTGGCAAAAGTCATATCCAGCTTGGACTCACTTTTTAACATCACCTCCCTCTCCCATGCTTGTGCTTCTCGTTTGGTTGCAAAACCACGTTTCTGTGTCTGTTTCCGCTCGCCCTTATAATTGGTATAGCGGTAAATGACACGCCATTTGTCACCGTCTTTATATACAGCCATAACATCATCTCCTTTCCGCTGTATATCTGAAATTATTAGTCTATTCGCTATAACAAAGCTTCTTTCGGAAGAAATTGGTGTTTACCCTGCCAGATACAGTCAGATAACCAAGTTTCTGCAATTCTGTATTCAGCTCTCTTACAACCTTATAGGCATAAGACTTTGATACGCCCAGTTCATTTGCAACTTCTTCCACCGTCATAAATGATTTGTTCTCCATACAACCTCCTCCTTTCGTCATTATTTGTTGTTCGCCGTTCTCCCTCACTGGTTCCTAACAGGTTGCCTTGCGTGGTACTTTGTCGTGTTTCCATCCCTTCGTACGCTCGCTTTCGGTCATCGCATATTTTTCCGGATGGTATCTGCTCGGACGGTCATTCAGTTTTAACTTAACTTAATTTGTTTAAGTTTCTGTTTGTATGATACTAAACATTTTCCGTCAAGTCAAGTGGTTTGCAGAAGAATCTTAAACATCTTTATTTAAGTTCTTCTTGCTATCCTCATTAACACATGTTATACTCTACTTAAACATTTCTGTTTTACCTAACAGATAAATGGCAACAACATGACAGGAGGCAATGCCTCTGCTCCAGCAATGGCAGTCGCATTTTCCTTCGGAAAACAAGGAGGCATTACTATGGCAATCGGACAACGAATTCGATTTTTCCGTAACAGAAAGGGCATGACACAAAAGCAGCTTGGAGAAGTCCTCGGCTTTCTTGGCAAAACTTCTGATGTCCGTATGGCGCAATACGAATCAGAAGCAAGAGTACCCAAGCATGACCTTGTAAAAGAAATGGCTGGTATCTTTGATGTTAGCACTCATGCACTTACCGTACCGGATATAGATACTTACATCGGTCTTATGCACACCTTTTTCGCATTGGAAGATATGTATGGACTGAAAATTGACGAAATGGATGGAGAAGTAGTCTTACGTCTGGATAAGTCCGACTATTCTACCTATTCCTCAATGGATAAAATGCTCCGTGCATGGCTCACCGAAGCTAAGAAGCTGGAGACTGGCGAAAGCACCAAAGAAGAATATGATGACTGGCGTTACAAATATCCTGAACTGGATACACACCAAATCTGGGCTAAGGTTCCTTCACAAGAACTTTTTGATATGTTAGAGAAAGAACTCAAGAATACTAAAAAAGGAGAACAGACATGAAAATTAATATTCCTAACACAGTTCCATCAAAACCATTACCACAAGCATCTTCATCTGATGATAACAACGCTCCTTGGGAACATGACACAACCCGTCAGGAACGGGATCATGTAATAATTGATGAAAAATTAGATACGGAACTTGACTTAGATTAATTTCCACAAAATAAGCATGAAAAAACCTTACCAATTTTCAGTTGTCATATCTGAAAATCAGTAAGGTTTTCTTATGCTCATAAAGTAATCTTATTCATTGAATAAGGAAAAACTGTTGCCAAATCGTTGCCAATGATTAAACATTTTTGTTTGGAAACCGCATAAATACTGGGTTCTTTTGGCACTCCACCTTATTCAAACTCAATAGTCCCGGGCGGCTTACTGGTAATATCATACATTACCCGATTCACATGGCTCACCTCATTGATGATCCTGCTGGTCACCTTCTGTAATACTTCATAAGGGATCTGTGCGCTCTCTGCGGTCATGAAGTCGATGGTCTTCACGGCTCTCAGTGCGATGGCGTAATCATAGGTTCTCTCATCACCCATAACGCCTACGGATCTCATATTGGTCAGGGCTGCGAAGTACTGGTTGATCTCGCGGTCCAGACCTGCGTTAGCGATTTCCTCGCGGTAGATGGCATCTGCATCCTGTACGATCTTGACCTTCTCAGCGGTCACTTCGCCGATGATACGGATACCCAGTCCGGGACCGGGGAACGGCTGACGGAATACCAGATGCTCCGGAATGCCAAGCTCCAGTCCTACCTTGCGGACCTCATCCTTGAACAGGTTGCGCAGAGGCTCGATGATCTCCTTGAAATCTACATAGTCAGGCAGACCGCCTACGTTGTGGTGGGACTTGATCACTGCGGATTCACCGCCCAGTCCGCTCTCTACCACATCGGGATAGATGGTTCCCTGTACCAGGAAATCTACGGCACCGATCTTCTTCGCCTCTTCCTCGAATACACGGATGAACTCTTCGCCGATGATCTTTCTCTTATGCTCCGGCTCGGATACGCCTGCCAGCTTGCTGTAGAAACGCTCCTGCGCATTCACACGGATAAAATGCAGATCGTAATTGCCGTTGGGACCGAAGACTGCTTCTACCTCATCGCCCTCATTCTTACGGAGCAGGCCGTGATCTACGAAGACACAGGTCAGCTGCTCGCCGACTGCCTTGGATAACAGTACTGCTGCCACGGAGGAATCCACGCCGCCGGACAATGCACAGAGGACTTTACCCTTACCAACCTTCTCACGAATTGCCTTAATAGACTCTTCCACGAAAGAATCCATCTTCCAGTCACCGCAGCATCCGCAGATATTACGTACGAAATTATACAGCATCTTGGAGCCTTCCACCGTGTGGAGTACTTCCGGGTGGAACTGGATCGCATACAATCCGCGCTCTACACACTCTGCTGCTGCCACAGGGCAGTTTGCAGTGGTAGCTACGGCACGGAAACCGGGTGCCAGCTTCGAAATATAGTCGAAATGGCTCATCCAGCAGATCGTATTCTCGGACACATCGGAAAACAGCTTGGAACTGCGGTCTACCTTCACCTCAGTCTTACCATATTCCCGAACGGCTGCACGTTCTACCTTACCACCCAGCACATGGGTCATCAGCTGTGCACCGTAACAGAGTCCCAGCACGGGAACTCCTAAGTGAAACAGATCCTCGGAGCAGGTAGCTGCACCGGGTTCATAGCAGCTTGCGGGGCCGCCGGTCAGGATGATTCCCTTGGGATTCATCGCTTTTATCTTATTCAAGTCTGTCTTATAAGAGTAGATCTCACAATATACATTGCATTCTCTTACTCTTCTGGCGACCAGCTGATTGTACTGTCCGCCAAAATCAATGACAACTACCAGTTCTTTTTCCATGGTTGTCCTCCAGTATATTTTTCTGTCCTCTATTATAGGGTATGGTGCAGGGGAAGTCAAACCCTACTGCACCAGTTCTTCCAATTTTCCGAAGGTATAACCCATTTCTTCCCATTTTGTGAGCAGTTCATCCAGAATCTCCCCATTGGTCTTCGAGGTATTATGTAACAGCACCACCGCTCCGGGGTGGATCCTGCCTGTCAGCTTGGAAAAAGCTTCCTCGTGGCTGGGCTGTGCATCCACGTTCCAGTCCACATACGCCAGACTCCAGAAAAAAGTGGAATACCCCAGATCCTTTGCCATCTGCAGATTCGTCTCACTGTATTTTCCCTGCGGCGGCCGGTAGTACATCGCCATCTCCGTACCGGTGGTCTCCTGAAAAAGAGTTCTCACGTCATCCATTTCCTTCCGGAAAACCGCCGGATCAGAAATTTTCGACATATCATAATGATGATAGGTATGGTTTCCCACGGTATGTCCGTCCTCCACCATGCGTTTCACCATCTCCGGCGCCGACTCCAGAAAATGTCCTACCACAAAAAAGGTCGCCGGTGCATTATGCTTTTTCAATGCATCCAATATGGCGGAACTATTACCGTTCTCATAGCCGCAGTCAAAAGTGAGATAGATTTTTTTCTCCTCCGCAGCTCCCACATAATAGGCATTGTACTCTTTTAGTTCTTCCGCAGATGCCGTGCCGGTGGGCTGCGTTCCTTCTGTTCCGAATCCCAGTCCCCAGTTCTCAGCAAAAAGTAAAGCCTCCGTGTTCTCTAACGCAGTTCCCGCCGTCTCCTGTGTCTTTATTTCCCGCTGCATACGCAGACCGTAGGCAATGGCTCCGATGCTTCTTCCGAGGAAAAACATTGCCAGCAAGAGCACTCCCAACATCAGACCATTCTTATAATGTTTCTTCATCAATACCGCTGATTTTTTCCCGACTTCCCATACTTTTTTGAAAATAGGATTTTCCCACATCTCACGATCCCGTACCGGTATTTCTACCCGTCTCTTCTATAATATTCATAATATTTTATGTACTATAGCTTTTCCCTTATGTCATGGATCTCCCCACGCATACACACCAAAATTCATCCCGTTGTATATATTATAAAAATGGATTCTTCGGAGCAACGCCATGGACTGCAAGGAAATGATCCTGTCAGAGGACACTTATGACATTATCACAGACTTTTCCGCATCGGAATTTCTGGGAGATGACAATAATTGTTATGAACGCATCGGAGAAGATTTTTTGATTTTGTATCTGGGCAATCTGGGAATCCGCAATCCGAAGATTGATTTTTTCCCCTATCACAATATGCCGAAGCTTTACGGGCTCATGCAGCTATCTCCCTCCGGTGAGACGCCACCCGGTGCCGCTCCCTTTGATCCGGCAAGTCTGATTGCCAGTGGGATCACCCAGGTACAGCGTCCGCCCCTAAGTCTCACGGGGCAGGGCGTGATCCTGTGTTTTATCGATACCGGTATTGATTATCGAAATCCTGTGTTTCTGGACGAGAACGGCAACAGCCGCATCCTGGCGATCTGGGATCAGACGGTTCAGACCGGGATACCACCTGAGGGGTTTAAATATGGTTCTGAATACCGCAGAGCGGATATTAACCTGGCGCTGCACTCCGAGGATCCTTATTCCATCGTTCCCTCCCGGGACGAAAACGGACACGGCAGTATCCTCGCCGGAGTCGCCGCCGGCAGTGTCGTCCGACAAGGCAATCCTTATATCGGTGCTGCACCGGGTGCCGACATCGTTGTGGTAAAACTCAAGGAATGTAAGCAATATCTGCGAAGCTTTTATCTGGTGCCCGAGGATGTTCCCGCCTATCAGGAAAATGATATTATGCTGGGCATCAAATACGCGGAATCCTTCGTGCAGCTCTTCGAGCGTCCGGTAGTCATCTGTCTGGGTCTGGGAACCAACCAGGGAGATCATGCGGGCAATTCCTCCCTGTCACGGTATCTCTCTTCCCTCGCTGTCCGCAGAAGCCGTGCCGCCATTGTCTGCGGTGGAAATGAAGGGAACGCCTCTCACCATTACCGTGGAAGATTAAGCGCTCAGACATCGGAGGAATCTTCCCGGGATGTGGAGATCCGGGTCAGTGAAGGCTGTATCGGATTCTGGCTGGAGCTTTGGGGCGCTCTGCCGGATGCTTTTAATCTGAGCATCCGCACTCCCGGTGGGGAAAATATTCCCGAACTGCGCCTTGGGTTGCAGCAAAGCGTGACCTATTCCTTTATCTACGAAAAAAGCAGAGTCACTATCGACTCTGCTCTTGTGGAAGAAAATTCCGGTGAAGAACTGATCCTTGTACGCATCCAGGATCCTACCCCCGGTATCTGGACCTTTCATGTCTCTGCTTCCGGTAGTTTATATAACGGCAATTTTCACATGTGGCTGCCTATCACAGAATTTCTGTCTACTCCGGTATATTTTCTCAATCCGGATCCCGACATGACTCTGACGGAGCCCTCGATGGCTCCGGAGGTTCTGAGCGTTTCTACTTACAACGCGGAAAACAACAGTTTTTACGCAGAATCCGGCAGAGGCTTTGGGCGCACCGGGCAGATCCGGCCGGACTTATCCGCTCCCGGAGTCAATATCTCTACCATTGACGGACGCCGTACGGGAAGCAGCATGGCTGCCGCTATCACTGCCGGAGCTGTGGCACAGTTTTTCCAATGGGCCGTCATTGAAGGCAATAACCGGCTGGCGGAAAGCCGGGAGATCCGCAGTTATTTCATACGCGGTGCCGTGCGTACACAGGGTCTGAACTACCCCAACCGGGAATGGGGCTACGGCCGGTTGAATTTAGAGGAAACCTTCAATGCCCTGCTCCGGGTATGACTATAGGATTTTCCGAATATTTCGGGCAATAGAGGCTTCTGTTTTGTACGTTATCTTCCATTTTTCTCTGTGCTTTTGGAAAAAATCCTGGCATACCCATAGGACAATGGGCGGTCCGTCATATCCGCAAATCGTAAAGGGAAATTCTCTTTTTCCTCCATGCGGTTCGGGCAGTCTCTCCTGCCGCACCCCAGACAGATTCCGGCACATTTGGTAAAAGGATCCTTCGTCAGCTCCGCATAAAATACCACACTTTTTTTCGGGATCATACAATACGCTGTATTACAGGTAACCGGCAATGCAAGCTCCTGCAGAAGCATGGGAAGGTTCGCCAGCCGCAGCCGACTGCTTATTTTTTGTTCTGAAGTCTCAGAAATCCCGGTCCCTAAAAAATGCAGTCTGGCAACATGCAGATTCCGATGCACAGCCACCCACTCTGTATAAGCCCGGTAGCTTTCTAATAATAATTCACTGGACAGCACCTCGATCATATAACTCTCTGTCAGAAATCCGTTCTGCAAATACTTTTCCTGCAGTGCATCGATCCCTTTTCCCAAGGTAATGCCTACAGCCAAAAAAGACTGATCCCTCCCTGGAAAAGTCTCTTTGATTTCTCTGTCCTGCCATCCCGCTTCTGTCTCCAGGCAGGGGATCATCTCACCTGCCAACCTCTTCAGATTGGGATATTCTTCCGGATCATAATGATATTTTTCCATCACACTGTGCAGAAATTGTTCGTTCCTGCACAGTGCTGTAATTTCTGAAAAAAAAGTCTGCATGTTCACCTGTTCTCCCGGAATACCGGCTATCTCATGACGCCGACATATTTTTACTGCATCCGGTTAATTGTTTTTAATGCGCAGGCATCTGATGGCATTGAGAACAGCCAGTACCATCACTCCTACATCTGCGAAGATAGCAACCCACATGTTGGCGATACCCAGCGCACCCAGGATCAGGCAGATGGCCTTGACTGCCAGCGCAAATACGATGTTCTCGTAGACGATACGCAGACATTTGCGGGAAATCCGCATAGCCAGGGCAATCTTGGCAGGATTGTCATCCATCAGGACCACGTCTGCAGCTTCAATGGCTGCATCAGAACCAAGTGCTCCCATGGCGATACCGATGTCAGCACGGGACAATACCGGTGCATCGTTGATACCATCGCCCACGAATGCCAGTTTTTCCTTCGCACCCTTCTCCTGCAACAGCTTCTCCACGCAGCTTACCTTGTCTGCGGGAAGCAGCTCACTGTGTACCTCATCTAATTTTAACTCACCGGCCACATGTTCTGCAACTGTTTTGCTGTCACCGGTCAGCATGATGCATTTCTTCACGCCGGAATTTTTCAGGGAGGCAATTGCTTCCTTCGCACCATCCTTGATCACATCGGAGATCAGGATGTATCCTGCATAGTTACCGTCTACCGCCACATGAACCACTGTACCTACACCGGTATTTTCCGTATAAGCCAGGTTCAGGCTCTTCATCAGCTTTGCATTGCCGGCTGCCACCTGTCTGCCGTTCACTTTGGCAGTTACACCATGTCCGCTGATCTCCTCCACATCACTGACGTTAGAGGCATCCAGTTCTTTTCCATAAGCGTTCTTCAGACTCTTGCTGATGGGATGACTGGAATAACTCTCCGCATAAGCAGCATACTCCAGCAGTTCTTCCTCTGTAAATCCCTGACCGGGATAGATACCCGTTACATCGAATACACCTTTGGTCAGGGTACCGGTCTTGTCAAATACCACATACTTAGTCTCAGACATCGCTTCCAGATAGTTGGATCCCTTCACCAAAATGCCGCAGGCACTTGCCGCACCGATTCCTCCGAAGAAGCTCAAAGGAATGGAAATGACCAGCGCGCAGGGACAACTGATTACCAGGAAGGTCAGAGCACGGATGATCCAGGTGCTCCAGGCTGCCGGGTTGCCCATGATCAGGTTGATCACAGGAGGCAGAATGGCCAGGGCCAGGGCACTGTAGCAGACAGCCGGGGTATAATATCTTGCGAACTTCGTAATAAAGTTCTCAGATTTCGACTTCTTCATGCTGGAGTTCTCTACCAGATCCAGGATCTTGGATACCGTAGATTCTCCGAATTCCTTGGTAGTACGGATCTTTAATAGTCCTGTCAGGTTCACACAGCCGCTGATCACATCCTGGTCCACAGTGATCTCTCTGGGAACACTTTCACCGGTCAAGGCACTGGTATTCAGAGTGGAAGTACCTTCCACGACCACGCCATCGATGGGAACCTTCTCACCAGGACGTACTACAATGACTGTTCCGATCTCTACATCATCAGGATCTACCTGCTCCAGACTGCCGTCTTCGGCCTCAATATTAGCATAGTCGGGACGGATATCCATCAGTGCACTGATATTCTGGCGGCTTTTGCCTACAGCGACCGACTGGAACAATTCGCCGATCTGGTAGAACAGCATAACTGCCACGCCCTCGGAATACTCTCCCAGTCCCATAGCGCCTACTGTCGCTACTGCCATCAGGAAATTCTCATCAAACACTTCACCATGCATGATGCCCAGAACGGCTTTTCTTAAAATATCATATCCGATCACCGCGTAAGGGATCAGGTACAGCAATCCCAGCCACAGCCCTTCCAGCGGAACAAAATGCAAAATAACTAATAAGATTGCCGCTACAATAATGCGGATCAACACTTTTTTCTGTTTCTTCGTCATAGGAATCCTCCTTACTTTCCTACGAAATTATCAAGTCTCCCGGTAAAGAGAGTATCTGCTCTCCTTCCGGAATGCATCCTATAAATAAATCTCGCAATCGTCCTCTACTCTCTTGCAGGCTTTTACTACGTTCTCCATAACGGCCTTCTCATCGCTGCCGTCCGCGAATTCTACTTTCATCTTCTGGGTCATGAAGCTGACGGTCGCATCGGTAACGCCTTCTACCTTCTTCGCTGCATCCTCCATCTTCAGAGCACATGCTGCACAATCTACTTCGATCTTGTAAGTTTTCTTCATGGTAATATCCTCCTCTTTCTCCATTAGCATTTCCTGCTTTTTAGATGCTAATGATTTGCATATAGTTTTAATATTCATTCATATGAGCCACTGTTCATATGTTTATATTACCATATGCCAGGAAAAAGTCAATACTGTTTTTAAATGTTTTGTAAATTGAGAGTTTACGAAAGCATAGCCGCGCATAGGCATAGTGAGGACAGCGATGGGCGCTTGCGCACAAATCGCTGT
>ERZ791815.161-NODE-161-length-71287-cov-107.544601_pt1 | contig 71287 bp, 61 predicted proteins | sample MGYA00510302_ERZ791815 | MGnify/ENA primary metagenome ERZ791815 (study PRJEB30046, sample SAMN00791995) | human gut metagenome | study: EMG produced TPA metagenomics assembly of the A metagenome-wide association study of gut microbiota in type 2... | reverse complement strand
CAGCTGTTACTGCTTTTTTTGAATTATGCAAGGTATAAACGCGGAGACGCTTACATGAAATCTGCCATATTCGGGCGTTTTTGAGGCATTTTTTGAGAAAAATACAGAAAGTATTGAGCAAAAAAGCATTTTTTCGGTTCAATGCTTGGGGATTTCAATCTTTTTTCGTAACTTCGCCATCGATGCGGAAGAAATTACGTCCCGACGTAGCATCTGATACATCGCGACGTAACAACAACTGCGTCACGACGCAGCATCAGATACGTCGCGACGCAGTTTCAGATACATCCTGGCTTAGCAAGTAATGCTTTCCGAAATCCAAGTGAGTCTCTTTTGAACCCCAAATGAGTCTCTTTTGAAATCCAAGTGAGCCTCTTTTGAACCCCAAGTAAGCCTACTCAAACATTACGTAAGCCTCACTCGAAAAAGAAATAACTTTAATAACAGGACAGATGAGAATAACAGTCATCAGAACCAATCGGCAACACCAGCTTTGCGTTACCAACAGAAGTATCGGACACCTTTTGGAGCGTATGCTCAAAGATGATTCCAAGTTTACCATCCAGAAATTCAGAGATATGGTTCCTTCCATGAATTTCGGTTACGATGGGTATAAAGACATGCCCACCTGGCACCGGGTATACCCTGCCGCCGAGTTTCAGAAAGATGAGAACGGGAATCTCAGGATGAAGGCATTCAACGGCCTCTTGCTCCTATCGTTCAGGAATATACTGAAACCAGAAGACGTCCAGTGCGTGAAGAAACAAGCTGCCTTTCTCCCCTCCACCCTCATTGCCGTGACCGGAGCCGATGGCAGAAGCGTGGAAATACTGGTGAAATTCTCCGATAAAAAGGGTGAACTGCCTACAGATGAAGAACATGCCAACCGACTCTACCAAAGTGCATACCGACACATCCTGCCCATCTACCAGTCTGTCATCCATGCCGAGATAGCCAGCCAAAAGCCTTCGATAAGAAGCTATTTCCTCCTTACGCTCGATACCCAACCCTATTATAATCCTCAGGCTGTCGCCTTGAAAGTAGACGAAAAACTGATGCTTCAGGAACCAACCCCATCCATACCTGAGGCTAAAAGCGACCCGACTGACAAGAAAGAAAAAGGCATGAAAGGCTCGAAAGAGAACATCGAGAAGATGATGAAATATCTGAACGAGAAGTATGACCTGAGATACAACATGGTGATGAAATATACCGAATATGTACCGAAGGACAAGGAATGGATTGGATTTCAAGCCGTGGAACCGAGAGTACAGAAGAGTCTGACACTAGAAGTGCAACTGGCAGGTATCAACGTCAGCATCAAGGACGTTAGAAATTTCCTGGAATCCAATTTCATCAAGAACTATAATCCTGTAGAGGATTTTCTGTTCACCTGTTATGACAACTGGGACGGCAAGGACCATATACGTGCCTTGGCACGTACCGTGCCTACCAACAACCCGAACTGGGAAGACTGGTTCTACACCTGGTTTCTAGCCATGGTGGAGCAATGGCACAACCGCACCGGCAGACAGTATGGCAACAGCGTGGCTCCCCTGCTCATATCCAAACAGGGCTACAACAAGAGTACTTTCTGCCGCCGTCTGATTCCACCCCAGCTGCAATGGGGCTACACCGATAATCTGATTCTCTCGGAGAAGAGACAGGTGTTGCAGGCTATGAGCCAGTGCCTACTTATCAATCTGGATGAATTCAACAGATTTCAGCCAAGGTACAACAGGGATTCCTGAAAAATCTCATCCAGTTGCCAAACGTGAAATACAAGCCACCCTATGGCAGTCATGTACAGGAGTTCCCCCGCACCGCCTCCTTCATCGCCACAAGCAATATGGACGACATCCTGACCGATCCTTCCGGCAACCGCCGATTCATCGGTATCGAACTGACGGGCCCTATTGATGTAAGCGTGCGCCCCAACTATCAGCAACTCTTTGCCCAAGCAGAAAAGGCAATCTGGAATGGAGAAAAGACCTATTTTGATGCAGAACAGACGGCTCTCATCATGGAGAACAACAGGCGATACCAGCAAATAGATCCAGTCATGCAATGCTTCAGCGAGAGTTTTACGCCAACAGAAGACGAAAATGAGGGTACTTTCATGACTGCCGCCGCCATTTTTAGCGAGTTAAAGGCGAAATATGGGGCATCATTGGAAGCAAAAAGCCTTCTTTCGTTCGGTCGATGCCTGAAGAACATCGATGGACTAAAGAGGAAAAGAACGATGAAAGGTACTGAGTATCTGGTTATTAGGCGAAAATAGCATTAAATTCTCACAATGGCAATATATGGCAATTCCCGGCGCTTTTCCGAGAATTGCCATACATACTTTTACGCTGAGTATCAACCATTTGCACATACAATATGGCAATATGGCAATTAAAACAACGCATTCAAACTTTTTTTATTTTTTCTTCACCAGTCTAATGACATACCCAGACCAAAGGCACCATACGGCAAGTATTCCCATCACGAAGATAAATATATATGTAGCAATACTACCTATGAAGATTCTACCGCTATGAGCCTCCAGAGCCACATTCCATAATGACATGGGCAGTTGGTTCATATAAGCGGGTTGTGGCGCAAAGTCGGTTCCTTCATTATACTCAGCAATGACAGGCGTATCAGAGAAATTCTGGCTCATACCTGCTATCGCCTTTTTTCCGAATGGTGCGCCAGCGTTCTTTAAAGCAGCTTTTCCGGTAGAATAATCAACGGTTGTCCCCTTTACTCTATCCCAAACAAAGAGACCACTAAACGAACCGCAATACCATTTACCATCTTTGTTTTTCTGAAGGACATTCAATCCCATAACACTGACTGGTGGAGTATTGGAGATGGACTCCAACTTTCCTGTCTGGAAATTCACGGAAAAGAAACCATCCGAAGTTGACAAGAGCCAGTCACCGAACTTTTCATCATAACGCACCACACGGAGTTTGTCATTCCAAGGGTTCTTGCTATGAAGCGTCGTCCCAGGAATAGACGGCATCTTGTTCAACACCAAGGCTATCATCACAGGTGGACGAAGGCACCAACCTGTCAGGGCTATCAACAAAGTAAGCATGATGGTGTATCGGCCTATTTTGTCATGCCATTGTAGCGAAAAGCGAAGCAACCTCTTCTGTTTAGGCTTTAACCAGAAGATAAGACCTGAGATGCAGAGCAACACCAGGATGATGGCAATGCCATCTACGATGAGTTTACCAATGCTACCAAACAACTCTCCACTGTGAAGCAGCCATATCGTACGAAAGACTGTAACCTTCCCATCATACTCCTTTGGCATAGGCAATTCTATCCGGTGGAAGTTCTGATAAGGTGGCAAGGAAACATAAGCATAGGAGCGGCTGAGAACCAAAAGCGTATCTCCATGAGCAGAAATGTCGCTCAACTTCTCTTCCGGCTCTGTCGGAAGAGCTACGCTTTTCCATATTTTGTGACTCCCCAACCGGTAGAGTGAAAATGGAGATACCGACCAGACAGAACCATCATCCGTTCTGATAACATTTCTTATCTGTCGGCAGTCTGCTCCTGCTGGCATCCCCTTATTAAAGTCCTTGAATGTGGATGCTGTAGAATCCGTTTGCCAGATTCCCCCGTTTCCATACAGCAATATGGCATCATCCAAAGCAAGCGTTCCCCTCAGCAACCCGCCATTCCAATTCTTGAATTCATAGCGACTTGGCAGATATTTCCTGCTCACGTCCACATCTTTGATAAGCGAACGGTGGTTGAGCAAAATACCCGACAAGCAGAACATCAGCATGAAAAAGCTCATACCGATACCTAACCATTTATGTTGTTTTCTCCAAGTTATTTTTTTATTTAGCATATTCATAATCATTATTACTATCTTGAATCAGGCTGCAAAGGTACATATTTCTAAGAAGGTATGCAATACCTAAAAATAATGAAAATGAGGATGCTGGCAGTTTTTTTCCTAAAAATATTTGGTAATTTCAAATTTTCGTCTTATCTTTGCACCCAATATCAGAAAATTCTCGGGGTTGACTGGATTTGACGGCGAGATGAAATGGTACGTAAGCATGCGGAGGCTCGTTGGCTACCTCCTAAATCCTAGTGAACAAAAAATTAATTGGCGAAAATAACTACGCTCTCGCTGCCTAGTCGAAGTATAGTAAACTAGCTTTATTCCAGCACAGGGTGCTGGAACGAGACATCGCTCAACGGATGTTGTTCCGAATCTTGTTGATCAAGCGGTGCAGGTAAATCGGAAATAGTTCATGTACGCCTCGTTGCATGGATGAAATTTTAGAGGATAAGGGTATGATTGGTGGTCCAGGTCCTGTCATGCCTCGAAAACCGAAGGCTGGAATAAGCATGTAGAAAGCGTATGGTTTCCTTGTGCGGACGAGGGTTCGAATCCCTCCAGCTCCACCCTATTTGATAGAAACAAAAAACTCGCAGATTCTTTCTTTAGAATTTGCGAGTTTTTATTTTGCTGTTATTGTTTTCTCAAACTTTCACGATACTTCAGAGGTGACATGTGCAGATGCTCTCTTACATATTTACCGAAGAATGAGGTATTGGAGAAGCCCAGTATACCTGAAATCTCCTTGATTGTTTTCGTTGTAGAACGGAGATAATAGGTGATATCAGCAAGCGTATACTCCGTAATCCACTCGATGGCTGTCTTGCCGGAATGGCGCTTGCAGATGATGGAGAGATATTTGGGCGTGATGCAAAGCTGCTGCGCAAAATATTCTACAGGCTGATGCTTGATTTCGCTCTGCTGCAACATTTCCAGGAACTTATCAAAGAAATCGCTGGCACTGGTTCCCAAAGTTTCTTTCGGGAGATCCGTCAGCAAAAGATTGCTCACAGCAAGAAGAGCACTCTTCAAGAGCGTCTCCACTATCTCACGGCGATATGGTTTCCACGAACTGCGGTCGTTGAACTTCGGATCCAGACAGAGGCGCACCAAGTCGGTAAACTTAGAATAGAATACCATATCCACCTCGTTCATCTTCAACACCGAAACCTTGCTCACATACATGGCACGGTTCCATACCGAGATATGAGAACGAAGAATACCAAGCAAGCCGTGATTGCTGACACACATGGCTGTGCATGCAAAATCTTCCGACACCTCTTTGATGTCGAGAATAGAGTTAGGCGGACTGATAAATATATCGCCCTTCTCCACGGTGAATTCCCGCCCGTTGAGTTCAGCTCTCAGGCTGCCTCTCTGACAGGATGCAATCATGTTCATCTGGAATCTCATAGGGTCGGGGTTCTGCAACACCTTGACATTATCTATAATCAAGATGTCCTCATCCAGATAGCTCGCACTGATTTCTGCACTCTGTGCGAACTCACCTTCTTCGATACGCTGCCTGACGTCCTTCTTTTTTTTCATTAATATGCTTTTTAAATTCTTCACTCTTCGTTCTTCACTCTTCCCTATCAAAAAGCCTCTCTGTATTTGTTTTCGTCCTTATCCTCCAACATAGAGAGATAACTCTGGTAGCGGCTAGCTGCAATATAATGTTCCTCAACCGCCTTGATTACCGCGCACCCCGGTTCGTGGGTATGGGTACAGTCAGAGAACTTACAATCCTGAGAGAACTTGAAGATTTCCTTAAAATAGCTGGTCAGCTCTTCCTTTTCGATATCAAAGGTACCAAAGCCCTTGATGCCCGGAGTATCAATGAGATAACCACCTTCCGACAGTTCCAGCATCTCACTGAAGGTTGTGGTATGCATTCCGCTATTATGCGCCTCGCTGATTTCTGCGGTACGCTGCTCTGCATCAGGAATGAGCTGGTTGATGAGGGTTGACTTTCCTACCCCGCTGTTGCCGCTCAACAAAGATTTCTTATCCTTGATAAGAGGTCGCAACAGTTCAACACCTTCGCCTGTAGCTGCCGACAATTCGATACATTTATATCCGATGGTTTCATAGAGCGTACACATCATCTTCTCGTAATGCAATTCTTCTTCTGAAAGTATATCACTTTTATTGAAGATGATGATAACAGGCACTCTGTAGGCCTCAGCACCAGCCAGGAATCGGTCGATGAAGGTAGTAGATGTCTGCGGATAATTCACCGTTACCACAAGCAGTGCCTGGTCTACATTAGCAGCCAGAATATGACTCTGCTTACTGAGGTTAGGTGATTTACGAATGATATAGTTTTGGCGGTCTTCGATAGAAGAGATAAATGCCGTACCCTCCTGGTTGGTAATAAGCTGCACATAATCGCCTACAGCCACAGGATTGGTGCTGCGGATGCCCTTCAATCTGAAATTGCCCTTGATTTTACTTTCTATCAGCTGGCCATCGTCTGTCTTGACGGTGTACCAGCTGCCTGTATTTTTAATAACGAGTCCTCTCATTATCACTTATTAAATAATGTAAGTCCAGAATGATTTAGACTGTCATGATTTCCTTCTCCTTCTCGCCCATCAGGTTTTCGAGCTGCTTGATGTACTTGTCGTGGAGTTTCTGCAAATCATTCTCAGCATCCTTCTCCAAGTCTTCAGAAAGTCCATCCTTGATAGCTTTCTTCAACTTTTCCTTGATTTCCTGGCGCACGTTGCGCACCTCAATCTTAGCACGCTCAGCAATCTTATTACACTGCTTTACGAGTTCCTTACGGCGCTCACCGGTTGGCTGAGGAATACCCAGACGTACGATTTCGCCATTGTTCTCAGGAGTGATACCTACACCACTATCCATAATAGCCTTTTCGATATCCTTGATAGCCTTTTTGTCCCAAGGGCGGATAGCGATAGTACGGGCATCAGGGGTTGTAACTGTAGCTACCTGGTTCAGAGGAACCATACTGCCATAACTATTTACACGCACACCATCGAGGATGGCTACATTAGCACGACCAGCACGAACATGAGAGAGTTCCTCTGCGAGATACATTGCTGCCATCTCCATACGCTCTGCTGCAGAATTCAAAGTTTCTTTAACGTCTATCATAATTATATGTTTTTATTTTATTAATTCTAATCTTTTCAATTCTTCGCCCACATAGTTGGTGAGTTCTACAAACTGCTGGATAGTGAGCTGCTCAGGGCGCTTGGTCATGATGTCGGTGGTGTAGAAATCCTCGCGTGGGGTTACACCCGGGAACATCTGCTTGAGGCTTACACGGAGCATCTTGCGACGCTGGTTGAAGACTGTCTTAACCAGACGCTTAAACAATTTTTCATCACAGCCAAGGTCAGTCACCTTGTTACGAGTCATACGGATTACCGCACTCTTTACCTTTGGTGGTGGGTTGAACACATTCTCATCTACCGTAAAGAGATATTCCACATCATACCATGCCTGGATGAGCACACTGAGGATACCATAGGCTTTGTTACCTGGTTCTGATGCCATACGCAATGCTACCTCGCGCTGAATCATTCCGGTACAGCAAGGAATGAGATCCTTGTAATCGAGCATCTTGAAGAATATCTGCGATGAGATATCGTATGGATAATTACCTGTCAGTACAAACTGCTTTCCATCGAATATCTGGTTCAAATCCATTCTCAGGAAGTCTTCACCGATAATATTATCCTTGAGTGTCGGGAAATTCTCATGAAGATACGCCACCGACTCCGAGTCGATTTCCACTGCCTTGACGGGTCTTGGTTTCTCTACGAGATATTGGGTAAGAACGCCCATACCTGGTCCGATTTCGAGAACAGGTATATCCGGGCAGGCATCCACCGTATCGGCGATGCGCTTTGCTATATTGAGGTCGGTCAAGAAGTGCTGACCGAGATTCTTCTTAGGCTTTACAGCTTTCATATCTTATCTTTATATTATATATTTTGCAAAAATACGATTATTTTTTGAGAATCCACACGAAGTATGCGATTTTTTTTATCTTTTTGGGTAAAAAAGGGATAGTGCCACTTGTTTCTTTAAAAAAAGGCTATACTTTTAGCCATAAATGGCGCCCAAGCGTTTATTTATGCTAAAAATATGCAGATTCGAACGATATTGTCAATAAAAGTATTATCTTTGCATCTAATTATGGATATAAAGAAGATAGCAAACAACATTTGGAAGGTGGCTTTGTCGCTCATTCTGGGTGGCGCCATCCTTTATTGGATGTATCGCGGATTCGACTTCAAGCAAGTAGAAGATGTTCTACTTCACAAGATGAGTTGGACCTGGATGCTGCTGTCGTTCCCCTTTGGCATCTCTGCCCAGGTGTTCAGAGGATGGAGATGGAAACAGTCGCTGGAACCATTAGGCGAGAAGGCACGCTCCAGTATCAGCACCTACTCCATCTTCCTGTCCTATGCTCTGAGTCTTGTAATTCCTCGTGCGGGCGAGTTTGCCAGATGCGGCGTATTGAAGAAATGGGATGATGTTTCGTTTCCGAAAGCCTTGGGTACCGTCGTTACAGAAAGAGCCATCGATTCACTCCTCGTGCTGCTGATTACGGCGCTGGTCTTTGTGATGCAGATTCCGGTATTTCTCAATTTCTTTGAGAAAACAGGTACGAGCATGGACAGTTTACTCTGCCAGTTTACAGCCACAGGTTACATTGTGACCGCTATCTGTGGCATAGCAGTACTCATCCTGGCTCACTATCTGCTCAAGCGACTCGCTATACATAATAAGGTGAAAGCAACACTGGGAGGACTCTGGCAAGGTATCATCTCGCTGAAAGGTGTCAGAAATGTACCGCTCTACATCGCCCTAACACTGGGCATCTGGTTGAGTTATTTCTTCCACTACTATCTCACCTTCCAATGCTTCGAAGCAACCTCCCATCTCAATCTGATGTGCGGTCTGGTAACATTCATCGTGGGCAGCATAGCGGTCATTGTACCAACTCCTAACGGAGCCGGACCTTGGCATTTTGCCGTCAAGACAATGCTCATACTCTATGGCATTCAGGCAAACGATGCCCTCTTTTTCGTTCTCATCGTACACTCCGTACAAACCCTGCTTGTAGTCCTTTTGGGAATCTATGCCTGGATAGCACTGGCGTTTACCGGGAAAGTGAAGAGTGAGGAGTGAAGAGTGAGGAGTGAAGAATCCTCTTGCTTTAGGGCGTATGCTCAACTTAACATTGAACATTTAACATTAAAATAAAAATATTATGGCTGACATTAAGAATTTGAACCCAGTTGAAATCTGGCGCAACTTTGACAAGTTAACACAAGTTCCACGTCCATCAGGACATTTGGAAAAGATTCAGGCTTATTTGCTCGATTGGGCAAAAGAAGCAGGTGTAGAGGCTTTCCAAGACCCAGCAGGCAACATCGTGATGCGCAAACCTGCAACTCCAGGTATGGAGAACCGCAAAGGCGTTATTATGCAGGCGCACATGGACATGGTTCCTCAGAAAGCACCAGACAGCAAGCATAATTTCGAAACAGACCCTATCGAAACCATCATCGATGGCGACTGGGTACGTGCTAATCATACAACACTCGGTAGCGACGACGGACTTGGCGTAGCTACAATCATGGCTGTAATGGAATCAAAAGATTTGCAGCATGGTCCTATCGAGGGCTTGATTACCGCCGACGAAGAGACAGGCATGTATGGTGCCAACGATCTCCCAACAGGCGAACTGAACGGCGACATTCTCTTGAACTTCGATACCGAGGTTTGGGGCGAGTTCGTTATCGGTAGCGCTGGCGGTATCGACATCACAGCAACTCTCGATTATAAAGAGGTAGAAACCGACAAGGAAGATGCTGCCGTTAAGGTAACCCTCAAGGGATTGAAAGGCGGTCACTCCGGTATCGAAATCAACGAAGGCAGAGCGAATGCCAACAAGTGCATGGTTCGTTTCGTGCGTGAAGCTATTTCAGAACTCGATGCCCGTCTAGCTTCATGGCAGGGCGGCAACATGCGCAATGCCATCCCATTCCAGGCTGAGGTTGTTCTGACTCTGCCTAAGGAAAACATTGAAGCTTTGAATGACCTGGTAGCAGACTGGAAGGACGAAATCTGTGATGAGTTCGAAGGCATTGAAACAACTGAGAACATCGAGTTCTTCACTGAGAATGTAGAGACTCCTAAGATGCAGGTTCCTGCCGAAATCCAGGATAATCTTGTAGATGCAATCTACGCTTGCCACGATGGCGTATTGCGTATGGCTCCATCTATGCCTGAAATCGTAGAGACCTCTTCAAACCTCGCAATCGTTGAGATTGGTGACGGCAAGGCTGCCATCAAGATTCTGGCCCGTTCCAGCCACGAATACTACAAGATGTATCTTGCCACAATGGTAGAGAGCTGTTTCAACATGGCAGGCATGAAGGTTGAATTTAGCGGCAGCTATATGGGATGGAACCCTAACCCTAAGAGCGACATTCTGGAACACGTATTGAAGGTTTACAAAGAGCAGAACGGCACAGACGGTAAGGTACAGGCTGTTCACGCAGGTCTGGAGTGCTCTATCATCCTGAGCAAGTATCCTAACCTCGATGTCGTATCATTCGGTCCTACTCTTCTTAGTCCTCACACAGCCAATGAGCGTTGCCAGATCAGTTGCGTTGCTCCTTTCTGGAACCTCGTCAAGCAGCTCCTGACAGAGATTCCTGCAAAGTAAAAAATGGGGAACGAAATTACAAAAAGATTAAAAAAGAAAGCCGAGAGTGAAAATTCTCGGCTTTTTTGTTCCAGTTTTCAAAAGAAATCATTACCTTTGCAGTCGATTTCGCAAGTCTTGTAAAATCTCTGTAGCAGATCATACAAATTCACTTGCATAAGTTTCATTAAAATAACACCAAAATGGACGATTATCACGCGGAGAACAATAATGAATTGTAAGGCGTGGAGATTCAGCAACGGCAAAGCCTTTCAGTAGGCCATACCCAAGCGCTAGTCTCCATACCCCAAACTTTTATTATGTGGAGATTAGCAAACTATGAAGACTTATTGGAATATAGACAAGAATCTGACTGTACTCAATGAGTGGCAGCCAAACTGCTGGATACAAGTAACATGTCCAACTGATGAAGACCAGCGCTTGCTGGAAGAAGAATTCAAGATCCCTGATTATTTCCTCTCGGATATCAGTGATACTGATGAGCGTGCCCGCTATGAATATGACGATGGCTGGATGCTCATCATCCTCCGTATCCCTTATGTCAAGGAAATACGCAGCCGTACCCCATACACCACCGTGCCTCTGGGTATCATCCATAAGCGCGATGTTACCATCACCGTATGCTATTATGAAACCAATATGATGATTGATTTCGTAAGCTACCAGCAGAAGCGCAGCGAGGGGTTCACCGACTATGTAGACATGATCTTCCGTCTCTTCCTTTCATCAGCGGTTTGGTATCTGAAGCGATTGAAACAGATCAATTCGCTCATAGAAAAGGCCAAACGAAACCTCGATCATGGTGTGAACAATGAGAGCCTGATTGGCCTGAGCCGCCTGCAGGACTCCCTTACCTACTTCATCACCTCTATCCGAGGCAACGAGAATCTCCTGTCTAAGTTGAAGTTCAAGCTGCAGGTGGACGAACTTGATGCCGACCTCATCGAAGACGTAAACATCGAGATGACACAGGCACGCGAAACCACAAGCATCTACTCAGACATTCTGGAATCGACGATGGATACCTATTCGAGCATCATCAACAACAACATGAATACCACGATGCGTACCTTGACCAGTATCAGTATCGTCATGATGTTGCCTACGCTGATTTCCTCTTTGTTCGGTATGAACTTAATCAACGGTATGGAAGACAGCCATTACGGATTTGCCATTGCCCTGGTTATCTCCGTGCTCGTTTCTGCACTTTCATGGGGCTTCCTCAGATACAAGCGCCTGCTCTAAGCATATACCACTCTGATATGCATTAAGTAGCCCGAAAGAGCACATAAAACGATGATTAGCAAGAAAAAGACAATTATAAATACAAAAAAAATTAAAAAATCGAATATCATGGCATGATATTCGATTTTTTTTTTTAAGTTTGCAACTTATTAATAATATAATTTTGTATGGGGTCGAATTGCGGATAAGCGACTACCGGCCCAAGAAACTCAAATCATAAACTAAACAAAGTGACATGATGGACTCTCAAGAAAAAGCTCTGTTGCAGCAGAGCACCCTGGAAGAACCTGCCAAGAAGGCTTATGCCACCAAGCAGGAAGTGCTCGAAAGAGTAAAGGAAATCGCTCATAGCAGCGAAAATCCAAACAAGGAGGAACTCGACCTACTCAAGACTACTTTTTACAAGATTCATCTCGCAGAAAGAGACGCACAGATGAAAGAGTATCTCGCAAAAGGCGGTGACCCAGAGAAGTATATCCTTCTACCGGATGACACCGAAGAAGCCTTCAAGGCTGAGATGCAACTCATCAAGGAGAAAAGAGCCAAGATCTTCCTGGCACAAGAAGAAGAAAAACAAGATAATCTCCGCAAAAAAGAGGAAATTATCGAAAAGATAAAGGCCATGACCACCTCACCGGAGGAGGCCAACAAATCATATCAGGACTTCAAGGCCTTGCAGCAGGAATGGAAGGAAATCAAGAACATCCCTGCAGACAAGGCAAACGAAGTATGGAAGAACTACCAGCTCTATGTAGAGCAGTTCTACGACATGCTCAAGTTGAACAGCGAAGCCCGCGAATATGATTTCAAGAAGAATCTTGAAGCCAAGACCAAACTCTGCGAGGCTGCAGAGAAACTCAATGAGGAAGAGGATGTTATTTCTGCCTTCCACCAGCTTCAGGACCTCCACCAGCAATATCGTGAGATTGGTCCTGTTGCCAAGGAGTTGAGAGAACAGATTTGGGAGCGTTTCAAGGCTGCCAGCACTGTTATCAACAAAAAGCACCAGCAGCACTTCGAAGACCTGCGTGCCAAGGAAGAGGAAAACCTCGCCAAGAAAACTGCTCTCTGCGAAAAGGTAGAGGCTGCCAACCAAGGAGAATACAAGACTGCCAAGGACTGGGAGAAGGTTACCCAGGAAATCATAGAGATTCAGAAAGAGTGGCGCACTATCGGTTTTGCCCCTCAGAAAATGAACGTCAAGATTTTTGAGCGTTTCCGCATCGCCAACGATGAATTCTTCAACAAGAAGGCTGAATTCTTCAAAGGACTGAAAGATACCTACTCTACCAATCTCGAAAAGAAACAGCAACTCGTAAACAAGGCAAAGGAACTGGCTGACAGTACAGACTGGAAGAAAACTGGCGACAAACTCATCGCTCTCCAAAAAGAATGGAAGAAGGTGGGTACCGTACCTCATAAACAAGGCGAATTGCTCTGGAAGGAATTTCTGGATACCTGCAACAAGTTCTTCGAAGCCCGCAACAAGCAGAATGCCGGTTCACGCAGCGAGGAACATGCCAATCTGGACAAGAAGCGCAACATTATTGCCCAGCTCAAGGAACTTATAGTTGCAGAGATTACCGACAACGATTTCCAGAAGAAACTCAAAGATCTTGCCAAGCAATACAGTGCTATCGGACACGTTCCTTTCAAAGAGAAAGACAAGGTCTACAAAGAGTATCATGAGGCTATCGATGCTGCCTATGAGAAACTTCACGCCACCAATGCCAAGCGCCACTTTGACAACTTCAAGAACAACTTGAAGAATGTTGCCAAGGAAGGCGTCAATGCACTCGGCAATGAGCGTGGCAAACTCTTGCGCCGCTACGACCAGTTGCGCAATGAAATCACTACTTACGAGAACAACCTTGGTTTCTTCAACACAGCCAGCAAAAAGGGCAATAGTCTGGTAGAAGAAATGAACCGTAAGATTGAGAAACTCAAGGCTGACCTCGAAATGGTAAAGCAGAAAATCAAGGCTATTGATGCCGAGAAGAAATAAATACAATAACCCCCAGGGCGAAAGCTCTGGGGGTTATTGTTATGAATACTCCATAAAACAGAATTCCTATAAACAAAAAAAAACACCTTTCATTACTGAAAGATGCCTTACCATATGAGTTGGGATACCCGGACTCGAACCAGGAATGACAGGACCAGAATCTGTAGTGTTACCATTACACCATATCCCAAACTTAAAATAGAACTTTTTGATTGTTGGGATACCCGGACTCGAACCAGGAATGACAGGACCAGAATCTGTAGTGTTACCATTACACCATATCCCAATATCAGCAAACGAGACGTTCATTTCTCAATTGCGAGTGCAAAGGTACTAGTTTTTTTTGAACCTACAAAATTTTTCGGCACTTTTTTCTAAAAAAAGCGCAATTTCTTTAATTTTCCACATTTTTTTTGCCTTTTAAGTCGATTTTCCATTATAATAATGTATCTTTGCAGAAAAATAGAGAATATAAATTAAGTAAGAAAGAAAAGATAAATGAACACAGTTAAACAACTCGTAGAGACTATTAAAGAAGGTATACAAGAAAAGAAAGGTCAAGACATTGTTATCGCCGACCTGACAGAAATCGATGGAAGTATTGCCAAGTACTTCATCATCTGCCAGGGAGGAAGCCCTACTCAGGTTGAAGCTATCACAGGTTCTGTGGGAGACATCGTGCGCAAGAACCTGAAAGAAAAACCTGTAAATGTAGCAGGTCTCGGCAACGACCAGTGGGTGGCAATGGACTTTGTTGACGTATTAGTACACATCTTCCTTCCGGAAGTACGTGCTTATTACGACCTCGAACATTTATGGGAGGATGCAAAGCTCACCCATATACCTGATCACGACTAGTCAGTCTCTCCCATCCCACATGATGGAACAGACATTGTTTTTCGACTAAAAGTTATACATATAAAATAAATATGGAACAAAGCAATAATATGAAGCCTCGTGGCAATGGCGGACCAAAGATGCCACGATTTAATATGACCTGGCTTTTCACCATCTGCCTCATCACCATGATCATCCTCTTCTTTACAGGAGGAGGCGATGCGATTGGAGGCAGCGCTGCCAAGGAAGCCACATACACCCAGTTCAAACAGTATGTAGACAAGGGTTATGTGCTCAGTGTTGTGGCCAATAAAACAGAAAGCACCCTCAAAATATACATCAACCCGAAATATACGCGCGATGTATACAATATGCCGGCAAAGTCTGTTGGTCCTAACCCATACGTAAAAGTACAGTTCGGCTCAGTTGACGAAGTGGAACGCTATGCCAACCAGATGTTGAAGGAAAAGAAGATACGCTCCTTCAGCTACGACAACCAGAAGGATAACGACTTTTTAAGCACGCTCTTCAATCTGGCACCTCTGCTCTTCTTCGTATTCTTCATCCTTTGGATGTCTGGAAGATTCAGCGGCGGTATGGGCAGCGGCGGTATGGGCGGCGGCATCTTCAGCGTGGGCAAAAGCAAAGCTAAGATGTACGAAAAGGGAAATGCCATCGGCATCACCTTTAAGGATGTGGCCGGACAGGAAGGTGCCAAGCAGGAAGTGAAGGAAATTGTAGACTTCCTGAAAAACCCACAAAAATATACCGACTTGGGTGGTAAGATTCCAAAGGGAGCCCTTCTCGTAGGCCCTCCGGGAACTGGTAAGACCCTCTTGGCTAAGGCTGTTGCCGGCGAGGCTGGCGTACCTTTCTTCTCCATGAGCGGTTCCGACTTCGTTGAAATGTTCGTAGGTGTAGGTGCCTCACGTGTACGCGACCTGTTCCGCCAGGCTAAAGAGAAATCACCTTGTATCATCTTTATCGATGAGATTGATGCTGTAGGCCGTGCCCGCAGCAAGAACCCCGCCATGGGTGGTAATGATGAGCGCGAGAACACCTTGAACGCTCTCCTTACAGAGATGGATGGTTTCGGCACCAACAGTGGTGTCATCATCCTTGCAGCTACCAACCGTGTAGACATGCTCGACAGCGCCTTGCTCCGTGCCGGACGTTTCGACCGCGAAATTCACGTAGATCTCCCTGGTTTGAACGAACGTAAGGCTATCTTCCTGGTTCATCTCAAACCTATCAAGATAGACGAAACAGTAGATGTTGATCTACTGGCCCGCCAGACACCAGGGTTTTCGGGTGCAGATATTGCCAACGTTTGTAACGAGGCAGCCCTCATTGCTGCACGCCACGACAAGAAGGCTGTGTGTAAACAGGATTTCCTCGATGCAGTAGACCGTATTGTAGGCGGTCTGGAGAAGAAGACTAAGGTGATGACTGCCGACGAGAAGCGTAGCATCGCTCTCCACGAAGCAGGCCACGCAACCATCTCATGGTTCTGCCAGTATGCCAACCCTCTCATCAAGGTTACCATCGTGCCTCGTGGTCAGGCTCTCGGAGCTGCATGGTATCTGCCAGAAGAGCGCCAGATAACCACCAAGGAACAGATGCTCGACGAGATGTGTTCATTAATGGGTGGACGTGCCGCAGAAGAACTCTTCACCGGTCATATTTCGTCAGGAGCCATGAACGACCTGGAGCGCGCCACAAAGAGTGCTTATGGTATGGTAGCTTATCTCGGTATGAGCAAGACGTTGCCAAACATCTGCTTTTACAACCAGAACGAATATTCATTCCAGCGTCCGTACTCTGAGTCTACAGCCCGCGAGATAGACCAGGAAGTTCTGAAGATTGTCAACGAGCAGTATACCCGTGCCAAGAACATCCTGATGGAGCACAAGGAAGGCCACAATGCCTTAGCAGAACTTCTGATCAAGAAAGAGGTGATTATGGCAGAAGACGTAGAACATATCTTTGGCAAGCGTCCTTGGTTGAGCCGTTCGCAGGAAATCATGGAAGACGAACAGCCTAAGATAGACGATGACGCCGTAAAGGAACTTCCTGAAGTTCAGGCTGCCATCAAAGAGCATGAAGAGAACCAGAAGAAGAATAATGATTCTGATGAGACTTCCAAGAAGGATGAAGGTTCGGAAGAAAACAAGAACGAATAAAACAAACCGATATGACTGACAAACAGAAGAATCTAGTGATAAGATCCATCACAGGCGTATTTTTCGTGGTGTGCATGGTATCTTGCTTTCTCAATCCCAGGGCAATGGTTATCCTGTTCGCCCTCATTACCGGATTGAGCATCTGGGAGTATTGCGGATTAGTTAACCAGAAGGAGAATGTTACGGTAAACCGTTTCATCAGCACCGTAGCGGGTGTTTACTTCTTCCTTGCCGTGGCTGGCTTCCGCATGGGCATTGTGGGCAATTTCGTGGTTTTCGTACCTTATCTGCTCACCATCCTCTATCTCTTCATCAGCGAACTGTATACAGGCAACAAGGATGCCATCAACGATTGGGCTTACACTATGCTCTCTCAGTTGTACATCGCCTTGCCTTTCTCGATGATCAATGTATTGAGTTTCGAGACATCAGCTTTCGATGGCCAGATACATTACGACATGCTGTTGCCTTTGAGCATTTTCATTTTCCTCTGGACTAATGATACCGGTGCCTATTGCAGCGGTTCGCTTTTCGGCAAGCATAAGCTCTTTCCTCGCATCAGTCCAGCCAAGAGTTGGGAAGGCAGCATAGGCGGAGGCATATTCGTACTGATAGCAGCAGGCATTATCGGCTATATTGCCAATGATGGGGAAGCCCACCGTCTCAGCATTCTCGGTTGGGAAGGTTTAGGTCTGGTTGTGGTATTCTTCGGCACATGGGGCGATCTGGTAGAAAGCCTCTTCAAGCGTACCCTCGGAGTAAAGGATAGCGGCAACATCCTGCCAGGACATGGAGGCATGCTCGACCGCTTCGACTCTTCGCTCATGGCGATACCGGCAGCAGTAATCTACCTATACACCATCCAGTTGTTTGGATAATACATCTTTTATGAGATAAAGGCCAAACCTACAGTTTGGCCAAGCACAAAGAAAGGCAGGGATTCCTCAAAGAACCTCTGCCTTTCTTTTTTTCATATCACCATAAAAAACACAAGTAGCTTCGTCGGCTCACGAAAGTACTTGCGATAAACTATGCTGTTATCTATTATATTTCTTCAGTGCCTGCTTCACCATCTTGCCCCATGGCTTGATGAGATCATCTGTCCAGGTGCCAGTAGCATTGGCACGTGGCAAAAGCATGGAACAGGTTTCATCCTTATCTGAAACCGACCAGTTTACCCAACTCACCTTGTTTTTCTCCATTACATCGAGCCATTTCTGATACTCATCAGGAGCCAGAGGACCATTACCCGAAGCCTCCATACCAACACATTCTGATACAAAGACCGGCAAACCGCTCTTCACGGCAGCCTCCAGTTTATCACGCAGATAATCTTTATGGGTGGCTGCATAGAAATGAAGGGTATACATCACATTCTCCACGCCATCGATAGGGCTCTTTGCCACGATATCAATATCCTGGTCCCAATGCGGACACCCCATCAGGATGATATTATCCGGATCATACTTTCTGATTTCCGTGATGATGGTTTTAGCGTATACCTTCAAATCTGCCTTAGTCAGCAGTTCTGCAGCGGATTGATATCCGCACAGAACTGAAAGAGATTGCTTTTTATTAAAACATTTCACCTTTTTCCTGTTCTTCCTCAAAGCGTTCACCCTTCTGGGCTTCCTGCGCCTCATACTGTGCCTGGGCTGCACGCTGCTGAGCCTCACGTGCCTTAGCCTCAGCCGCCAGTCGGGCTTTTTCTGCTCTTATTCTTGCCAGTTCAGCCTCTTCTTCTGCCCGTTTCTGCGCCGCCAAAGCTTCCTCTTCGGCACGTTTCTTAGCAGCCTCGGCTTCAGCTATCGCCTTCTGTCGCGCACGTTCTGCAGCCTCAGCTGCAGCTTTGGCTTCAGCTTCAGCACGCTCACGAGCCATACGGAGAAGCATTTCCCTACGCTTAACCAGAAGACCAAACATGATGCCCGCAGCCTCATCCGGCGCAACCTTATCGCCTAACTGAGTTCGAACTTCCTGATATTCTGCCAACATCTTATCCCTGCCAGATTCTCCCGGAAGAATCTGATAAAGTTCGTTGGCAATACCATCAACCGTAAAGCGGTCGGCAAGCATCTCCGGCACAATCTCCTTATTGGCGATAAGATTCACCAGCGAGATGAACTTCACCTTGATGATATGCTTGAAACCGAAACGGATGAGATGAGGTACAGGCGTTTCATAACATACCACCTGAGGCACATCGAAAAGAGCCGTCTCTAAAGTTGCAGTACCACTGGTAACAAGAGCTGCTGTAGCATGCGACAAGAGCGGATAAGTCTTGTTACGCACCAGTTTGACAGGTGTACCTTTGATAAACTTCTCATAGTAAGCATCGTCTATCGAAGGAGCACCGGCAAGCACCATCTGATAATCTTCAAAACGCTCAGCCACCTCAATCATCGCCGGCAGATTATCTTTGATTTCCTGCAGACGGCTTCCTGCCAGCAAAGCGACAACAGGACGATAGGTGTCAAGATTATTCTCCTGACAGAATTCCGTAAAACTCTGATGATATCCCGACCTGAACTCCCCTACTTCCTGAGCCGTAGGATTACCTACATAGTGAATATGATAACGGTGCTTCTTTTCGAAGAACGGCACCTCGAATGGCAAGATTGAGAAGAGTTCAGCAATATCACGTTTAATGCTGCGGATCCGCCACTCCTTCCATGCCCATATCTTAGGAGAAATGTAATAATAGGCAGGGATATTAGTGTTCTTTTTCAAGAACTTAGCTATCTTGAGATTAAATCCCGGATAATCTACAAGTATCACTACATCCGGCTTCCATTTCACAATATCTTCCTTGCATCTCTTCATGTTCGAAAAGATGGTACCCAAATGTAGCAGTACAGGCACAAAACCCATATAAGCCAACTCCTTAAAATGCTTGACGCGAGTGCCACCTTCAGCAGCCATCAAATCACCGCCGAAGAAACGGAATTCAGCAAACTCGTCTATTTTTTTCAACGAGCGCATCAATCTGCTGGCATGCAAATCTCCACTAGCCTCGCCTACTATCAGGTAATACTTCATAATTCAAAATTCTTTAACCAATCATAATCCGTTACATCAATCTTAGTTGGGGTAATAGCGATGTAACCATGATTCACAGCCCATTGGTCAGTATACGTTGCCTCCGGTTCGTCATTACGGTATTCACCCACCATCCAATAATAATCATATCCATGCGGATGAGTGCGATGATCCACCTCATTGATCCAGGAGCCATGGGTCATCCGGCAACCTTTGAAACCCTTGAACGGAGGTAAAGCCGGGAAGTTGACATTCAGACAGGTATATTCCGGCAATCCCTTCTCCAGCACCATCTTAACAACCTTCAGTACTCCATCGCGCAAAGGATTGAGATCCGCATTTTCATCATAATTGCAACTGCTGAAGGCTATGCTTGGAATATGCTGCATACAGCCCTCCTTAGCTACACCCATCGTTCCCGAATAATGATTGTTCACACTCGAATTGTCACCATGATTAATACCGCCGATAATCAAATCGGGCTTGCGATCAGCAAGAAACTGATCCAACGCCAGTTTCACACAGTCAACCGGTGTGCCGCTACATGACCAAACCTCCACATCATTCCCCATATTGTGGCGACGCTTCAGGCGCAAGGGAGTAGTAGCCGAGAAGGCACAGGCGAATCCCGAACGGGCACTTTCCGGTGCAACAACCAGCAGGTCACACCAGTCTTTCAGAAAGTTCACCAGGGTCTTGATTCCATTGGCATGATAGCCATCATCATTCGAAATTAATACTAACGGTTTCTTATTTTCCATAAAAATATATTTCTTTTTGGTGCAAAAGTACGAAAAAACCTTTAAAGATAGCGACTTTCTCACAATATTTTTGTATCTTTGCCGAAAATTTACTAAGAAAATGGGAAAAATCATCGCATTAGCTAACCAAAAAGGCGGTGTAGGAAAGACTACTACCACCATTAACTTGGCAGCATCGCTTGCCACGCTAGAGAAAACGGTACTCGTAGTGGACGCCGACCCACAGGCAAACGCTTCCAGTGGATTGGGCGTGGACATCAGCGAGGTAGACTGCTCGCTCTACGAATGCATCATCGACCATGCAGACGTGCGCGATGCTATCTACACCACCGACATTGATGGACTCGACATCATTCCTAGTCATATCGACCTGGTAGGTGCCGAGATAGAGATGTTGAATCTCAAAAATCGCGAAAAGGTGATTAAGACATTGCTGCAGCCTATCCGTGACGAATACGACTACATCCTGATAGACTGTTCGCCTTCGCTCGGCCTCATCACCGTCAATTCGTTGACAGCAGCCGACAGTGTCATCATCCCAGTTCAATGTGAATATTTCGCTCTTGAAGGTATCAGCAAATTGCTCAATACCATCAAGATCATCAAGAGCAAGCTGAATCCGAAACTCGAGATAGAAGGTTTCCTGCTCACCATGTATGATAGTCGTCTACGCCTTGCCAACCAGATATACGACGAGGTGAAACGCCACTTCCAGGAATTGGTGTTCAAGACCGTAATCCAGCGCAACGTGAAGCTGAGCGAGAGTCCGAGCCATGGTCTTCCAGTTATCCTTTACGATGCAGAAAGCAATGGAGCCAAGAACCATCTGGCCTTGGCAAAGGAGATTATCAACAAGAATAGTTAAGATTTGGAAATTGAGCCCTTTCAGAAAGTTCAATGTTCAAAATTAAAAGTAAAAAAATGGCAGTACACAAGAAATACAACAACGGTACAAAGAGCAACGCTTTAGGACGCGGACTCGATGCCCTCATCTCTACCGAGGGAGTGCGCACCCAGGGCAGCAGTACCATCAATGAAATTCCTCTCGACCAGATTGAGGCGAATCCCAATCAGCCACGCCGGGAGTTTGACGACGAAGCCTTACATGAGCTCGCCGAAAGCATCAAGGCCATAGGTATCATCCAGCCTATCACCTTAAGACAGGTTTCTGAAAACAGATTCCAGATTATCGCCGGTGAACGCCGCTGGCGCGCTTCACAACTTGCGGGGCTGACAGCTATCCCTGCATACATCCGCACCATCAGCGATGAGAACGTAATGGAAATGGCGCTCGTAGAGAATATCCAGCGCCAAGACCTCAACGCCATAGAAATAGCACTCGCCTACGAACACCTTCTGGAAAACGAGGGTATGACACAGGAGAAAATTTCAGAACGTGTGGGCAAGAGCCGTGCAGCTATCGCCAACTATCTGCGACTGCTCAAACTTCCTGCCCAGGTGCAGATGGCACTACAGAAGAAAGAAATCGACATGGGTCATTGCCGTGCCCTACTGGCCCTCGACTCACCTTCGCTGCAAATCAAGTTGTTCAAGGAGATACAGAAGAACGGCTACTCAGTAAGAAAGGTTGAAGAGATGGTACAGAGACTCAAGAGCGGAGAAGACATCGAGAGCGGTAAGAAAACCATCACGGCTAAGGCTCAGATGCCTGAGGAATTTACACAACTCAAAAACCGCCTGTCACAGTTTCTCAATACCAAAGTGCAGTTCACCTGCTCTGCTAAGGGCAAGGGAAAAATCAGCATTCCATTCGCCAACGAAGAGGAGCTGGAGCACATCATGAATGTTTTCGATCAGTTAAAGCAAGAATAAAAGTGAAACTCAGTATATCACAAATCTGTTTGGCAACCCTGCTGCTTCTGGCACCGATGGGCGCACAGGCACAGAAGTCGAAACAAAAAAAACAAGTGACCGATGTGCCAACCATTGCATCAGCCGACTCGGCAAAAATAGCCATAGACTCGATGCTTACCGCACAAGACAGCAGCAAACTGGCAAGCCTCACCCAACCAGCAAAGCCTGTACGCAAAAAGCGCAACTGGGCAACCTGGCAACCTGATACCAAGCGTGCCATGTGGTTGGCACTTGTATTACCTGGTGCCGGACAGATATACAATCGCAAATATTGGAAACTGCCCTTCATCTATGGCGGTTTCGTAGGCTGTACATACGCCATCACCTGGAACAACCAGATGTATCACGACTATTCGCAAGCCTACATGGATATTATGGACGATGATCCCAACACCCAGAGCTACAATCAGTTTCTGCACTTGGGTGCCCAGATCAACGAATCGAACATAGAACGTTACAAGGAAATCTTCCGCAAGCGAAAAGATAAATATCGCCGTTGGAGAGACTTGGGAACCTTCGTCATGATAGGCATCTATGCCTTCTCAGTGATTGATGCCTACGTAGATGCATCGCTCTCGGAATTTGACATCTCCGATGATCTCTCGCTCAGAATAGAGCCTACCATGCTGAATAACGGTAACAAGACTGCTAATCCGCTGCGGTCTGGAAGCCTCGGCGTAAGCTGCTCACTCACATTTTAATGCGTGAGGAGTCAGAATACACCTATTTCATATATATTATAACGCAAAATAGAAATTAGAAACATAGACGAGATAAAACATCAATATGAAGAAAATACTAGTCATGGCAGCAGCGATGCTGTTCAGCTTACAAGGCATTCATGCCCAAACCGACGTTACAGAAGAAACAGATAGCGATGATATCATCACCGTTACCGACAAAGACGGAAAGCAGGAGGAAATCGAAGTACCAGAGGGACTGGAAGATAACCTTGACAGCCTGCTCCACCTTTACAATGCACAGACTTACATGATGGCAGATACAACCTGCAAATACCGCGATGTAAACCCTGTCTTCGAGAAGGAAGTGTATATCGACCGCCTGAAGAGAATGCCTACCATCATAGAAATGCCATACAATGAGGTAGTCCAGAAATTCATAGACCGATACAGCGGCAAACTACGCCGTTCGGTAAGTTTTATGTTGGGAGCAAGTAACTTCTACATGCCTATTTTCGAAGAGGCATTAGAGGCTTACAACCTGCCACTGGAGCTGAAATATCTGCCAGTTATTGAATCGGCACTCAACCCTAAAGCTGTATCACGCGTTGGTGCCACAGGTTTATGGCAGTTTATGCTGCCTACCGGCAAACGATATGGACTGGAAGTAAACTCACTCGTCGATGAACGCCGCGACCCGGTAAAAGCATCCTATGCAGCCGCCCACTATCTGAGCGACCTGTATAAGATATTCGACGATTGGAGCCTCGTGATTGCAGCTTACAACTGCGGTCCAACCAATGTCAACAAGGCCATTCATCGTGCAAAAGGCAACGCCGACTACTGGAACATCTATCCATATCTGCCAAAGGAAACACGTGGATATGTACCAGCTTTCATCGCTGCTAACTACATCATGAACTACTACTGCGATCATAACATCTGCCCTATGGTAAGCGAACTGCCAGTAAAGACAGACACTATCGTAGTATCAAAAGATATCCACCTGGAGCAGATTTCCAAAGTGCTGAACATCAACATCGAGCACCTGCGCAATCTGAATCCACAGTATCGTCATGATATCATCAACGGATTGAACCATCCGATGGCATTGCGTCTTCCATCTACCCTCATCGGTAGTTTCATCGACCAGCAGGACAGCATCTGTGCTTACAGAGCCGATGAACTCTTTCTGAAGCGCGCTACAGTAGATGTCAACGATGCACAGCCTACCTATAGCCGCCCACGAAGCAGCTACAGTCGCCACAGCGCTTCTTCACGCGGCAAGAAGAGCAGCAAGCGAGATAGAAACAGGAAACAAGGCAACAAGAGTGTAACCATCAAGAATGGTGATACCCTTTCTGAAATAGCAGCACGCCACGGAACAACCGTTAAGAAACTGCGCAAACTGAACGGCATCAAGGGTAACAGTATCCGTGCCGGAAAGAAAATCAAAGTGAAATAAAAGAACTACGTACGCTGTAGTTTTTTCAGTCTAATTAAGAACATAATTTATTGGAGGGACCCACTATGGATGACCAGAACTTGAAAGACCTCGAAAGAGAGCAGGCTGACAACCAGTTGATTGGCGATGCCTTTCAACACCTGCTTGACACCTACCTGAGTTCGCGACACCGCAAGAAGGTAGATATAGTGACCAAGGCATTCAACTTCGCCCGACAGGCGCACAAAGGTGTGCGCCGCCTCTCGGGCGAACCATATATCATGCACCCTATCGCCGTGGCTCAAATAGCCTGCGAGGAGATGGGGCTCGGCTCAACGAGCATCTGTGCCGCACTGCTTCATGATGTGGTAGAAGATACCGACTACACCGTAGAAGATATCTCAAACATCTTTGGAGCTAAAGTGGCACAAATCGTTGATGGACTCACCAAGATCAGTGGTGGAATCTTCGGCGATAAGGCATCAGCACAGGCAGAAAACTTCAAAAAGCTGTTGCTCACTATGAGCGATGACATCCGTGTTATCCTTATCAAGATTTGCGACCGCCTGCACAACATGCGCACGCTGGAATCGCAACCAGCCAACAAACAATACAAGATTGCGGGCGAAACCTTGTATATTTATGCACCTCTCGCCAACCGATTGGGCTTGAACAAAATCAAGACCGAACTCGAAGACCTCAGCTTCCGCTACGACCATCCACAGGAGTATGCCTACATAGAGCATAAACTTGCCGATACCGAATCGCAGCGCGATACCCTCTTCGAGAGTTTTACTGTCCCTATCCGCGAAGAACTCGACAAGTTAGGCGTAGAATACAAGATTAAAGCACGCGTGAAGAGCCCTTATTCTATTTGGAACAAGATGCAGAACAAGCACGTTACCTTCGATGAGATTTACGACATTCTTGCTGTGCGCATCATCTTTACGCCAAAGGTGAGAGCGAACGAAGTAAACGAATGTTTCAATATCTACGTAGCCATCAGCAAAATCTACAAGAGCCATCCTGACCGTCTGCGCGACTGGTTGAACCATCCGAAAGCAAACGGTTATCAGGCACTCCACGTTACCCTGATGAGTAAACAGGGAAGATGGATAGAAGTGCAGATTCGTTCCGACCGTATGGACGAGGTAGCAGAAAAAGGGTTTGCTGCCCACTGGAAATACAAAGAAGGTAACGAAGGTGAATATACAGAAGATGAGAACGAACTGAACGACTGGCTCAGCACCATCAAGGAGATTCTGGACGATCCGCAGCCGGATGCCATGGACTTCCTCGATGCCATCAAGCTGAACCTCTATGCTTCAGAAATCTTCGTCTTCACACCAAAGGGAGAAATCAAGACGATGCCGGCAGGCTGTACTGCCCTCGACTTCGCCTTCCAGATTCATACCTTCCTGGGCAGCCACTGTATCGGAGCCAAGGTAAACCATAAGCTGGTTCCGCTGAGCCATAAGCTGCAAAGTGGCGACCAGGTTGAGATTCTTACTTCCAAGAGCCAGCATGTACAGGAAGAATGGGTAAACTTCGTCAGTTCGGCCAAGGCAAAGAGCAAGATTCTTGCCATCCTGCGCCGCGATTCACGAGAGGTTCAGAAGAAGGGAGAAAACATACTCACCGAATGGCTCAAGAAGAACAGCATCGAGATGAGTGCGTCGGTGGTAGACCGCCTATGCGATTTTCATAATATCCAGAAGCCTGAAACCCTCTTCCAGTCATTGGGAGACCATCAGATTATCCTAGGCGATAAAGACTTCGATGAGTTGCAGGGCAAGCCTAAGAAACAGCAGGCCAGCAGCTGGCGCAATTATATCCCATTCCTGGGCAAGAGCAAGGAGAAGGCTCCAGAAAAAGGCATCGTGAAACCTCAGGAACTTTTCGTGGTGGGCAAAGACTTCAACAAGAAGAAGCCACTCATCCTGACCGAGGAGAATATCAACCAGTTTATCTTCCCTAGCTGCTGCCATGCGATTCCTGGTGATGACGTCATGGGCTTTATCGACAACAAGAACCGCATCGAAATCCATAAGCGCTCTTGCAACATAGCAGCCAAGCTGAAGTCCAGTTTCGGCAACCGTATTGTAGATGCCAAATGGGATATGCACAAGCAGATGCTATTCGATGCTACCATCGAAATCAAGGGTATCGACCGCAAGGGCATGCTGCTGGATGTAAGTAAGGTGATTAGTGACCAGTTAGGCATCAATATCCACAAGATAACAATCAGTAGTGAAAACGGCATCTTCGACGGAACAATCGAACTCCGTGTTCACGACCGCGAAGAAGTCAAAATCATTATGAATCAACTCCGAAATATCGATGATCTGCAGGAAGTACAGAGAATCCTGTAACTTAGGAGTTTATGATAAAAAAGAAAAGATAAATAATAGAGAATCGCCGGATTTAAAATCTGGCGATTCTCTATGAAATCATACAGATTTCAACATCTTATAAAAACAGATTCAAAACAACAAGCTTAAAAACAATATGAAAAAATTATTCTTATCATTTTTAATGATGTTGACCCTGTTGCCTCTGGCAGCAGCCAACAAGTATGACAACCCCGACACGATTGTAGTATCTCGTGATGGTACCGGCGAATTCCGCACCATAGACGAAGCCATTGAAGTATGTCGCGCTTTCATGGATTACAGCAAGGTAATCTACGTTAAGAAAGGCGTATACAAGGAGAAACTCATCCTCCCTTCATGGCTCACCAACATCACCATCTGTGGTGAAGACCGTGATAACACTATCATCACATGGGACGATCATGCCAACATCAAGATGCCTGTAGGTGGACTCGATTCAGAAGCAGCTGTAAAGGGTAAACCGATGGGCACATTCCGCACTTATACCCTGAAGGTACAGGGCAGTTACATCACTCTGAAGAACATCACCATCGAGAACAATGCAGCCAAACTGGGACAAGCAGTCTCCCTGCATCTTGAAGGCGATCATATCCTGGTTCAGAACTGCCGTCTGCTGGGCAATCAGGATACCGTTTATACAGGTATAGCCAACAACCGTTCAGCCTTCTATGATTGCTACATCGAAGGAACCACCGATTTCATCTTTGGTCCGGGAAGAGCATGGTTTGAGAATTGTGAGATTCGCAGCAAGGCCAACAGCTACATCACAGCTGCATCCAGTCCTGCCGGTCAGGAATATGGCTATGTATTCAACAAGTGCAAGCTTACCGCCGAGCCAGGTGTAGACAAGGTTTATCTGGGCCGTCCATGGCGCCCTTATGCAGCTACCCTCTTCATGAATTGCGAAATGGGCAGCCACATCCGTCCAGAAGGATGGCACAACTGGGGCAAGCAGAGCAACGAACAGACAGCCCGCTACAGCGAATATAACAACCACGGTGCAGGTGCTGCAACCAAGGCACGCGTAGCCTGGAGCCGTCAGCTCACCAAGAAAGAAGCTGCTAAAGTTACCATCAAGAATGTCTTCGGCGAAGAAGCGTGGTAACCCTAGCTAATCATAAAGTCCAAAGTTACTAAACCAGTCCATCGAGCTGCTTTTTGAGTTCTTTGAGCTGGTCTCTTACAGAAATAAGGGTGTCGAGAACTTCAGAAGATTTCTCGGCACCCGTTCTGTTTTGGTTCAGATACTTGCGGGCAGCCGCAATCTTCAATCCCTTCACTTTGATAAGGTTGTAGATGAGCCTTACCTGCTCAATATCCTTATCGGTATACTGACGCACTTTATTGCCAGCAACCTTCGGTTTGAGAAAAGGAAACTCCTTTTCCCAATATCTCAACGTAGAGTCGTTTAGACCAAACATTTCACCTACTTCCTTGATAGAATAGTACAATTTCGTTGTTTTATCTGGAATTATTGCCATTTTTTCCGTCTTTAATTTCAAAAATAATTAATTTAGTTGCAAAATTAAACAATTCTTCTTATCTTTGCAAAGATTTTCGGAAGAAAATGCCCTAAAGGGCAAAAATATTTTCTGAGAGGATACTCAATCCCCTCTCCAAAACAGGAAAAAGAAATTAAAGATAAATATAAAAAAGATATGATGACAGCTAATGAAGTGCGCGAATCCTTCAAGAAGTTCTTCGAAGGTAAAGGCCACAAGATTGTTCCATCAGCACCTATGGTTATCAAGGATGACCCAACGCTGATGTTTACAAACGCTGGTATGAACCAGTGGAAAGACATCATCCTCGGTACAAAAGACCCAGGCAAGGATGTTCGTCGTGTTGATACTCAGAAATGTCTCCGTGTAAGCGGTAAGCACAACGACCTCGAAGAGGTGGGTCACGATACTTACCACCACACCATGTTCGAGATGCTCGGTAACTGGAGCTTCGGCGACTACTTTAAGGAAGGCGCCATCGATATGGCATGGGAGTATCTTACTGAAGTTTTGAAGCTCAACCCTTCCGATCTCTACGTTACCGTATTCGAGGGTAGCAAAGTGGAAGGTCTGGAACGCGACAACGAGGCTGCAGGTTACTGGGCTAAGCACGTGCCAGCCGACCACATCATCAACGGTAACAAGCACGACAACTTCTGGGAGATGGGCGAAACAGGTCCTTGCGGTCCTTGCTCAGAGATTCACGTGGATTCTCGTACTCCAGAGGAGAAGGCTCAGGTGCCAGGCCGTGAGTTGGTAAACAAGGATAACCCTCAGGTCATCGAAATCTGGAACATCGTGTTCATGCAGTACAACCGCAAGGCTGACGGTTCTCTCGAACCACTCCCAATGCACGTTATCGATACAGGTATGGGCTTCGAGCGCTTGGTTCGCATGTTGCAGGACAAGCACTCTAACTATGATACTGATATCTTCCAGCCAATCATCAAGGAAATCGAGGCTATCTCTGGCAAGAAGTATGGCTTCACTACTCCTACAGGTGAGAATGGGGAGGGTAAGGATGAGCAGGAGAAAATCGACATCGCTATGCGTGTCTGCGCCGACCACCTCCGTGCCGTAGCCTTCTCTATCGCCGATGGCCAGTTGCCAAGCAACGCCAAAGCAGGTTACGTTATCCGACGCATCTTGCGCCGTGCCGTACGTTACGCTTACACATTCCTCGGTCAGAAGCAGGCATTCATGTACAAGCTCGTCAATGTATTGGTAGAGCAGATGGGTGCAGCCTTCCCAGAGTTGCCTGCTCAGCAGGAGCTCATCACCCGCGTGATGAAAGAGGAAGAGGATTCATTCCTCCGCACATTAGAGAAGGGTATCAACCTCCTCAATGGCGATATGGACGAGCTCAAGGCTCATGGCGAGACTCAGCTTGATGGCGTAAGTGCATTCCGCCTCTTCGATACCTACGGTTTCCCTCTCGACCTGACAGAGCTCATCTGCCGTGAGAATGGTTACACCGTAGATGCTGCAGGCTTCGACGAGGAGATGAAGAAGCAGAAAGAGCGTGCCCGCAATGCTGCTGCTGTAGAGAACGGCGACTGGGAGGTTTTGAAGGAAGGTGACCAGAACTTCGTAGGTTACGACTATACAGAATATGAGTGCCACATCCTGCGCTACCGCAAGGTGACTCAGAAGAAGAACTCTTTCTATGAGTTGGTACTCGACAACACTCCATTCTACGGTGAGATGGGTGGACAGGTTGGCGACAAGGGTGTACTCGTTAGCGAGAACGAGACCATCCAGGTTATCGACACCAAGCGCGAGAACAACCAGAGCATCCACATCGTAAAGGAGTTGCCAAAGAATGTAAACGCTGATTTCATGGCTTGCGTAGATATCGAGAACCGCGAGGGAAGTGCAGCCAACCATACAGCTACCCACTTGCTCGACTACTGCCTGAAGCAGGTTTTGGGCGAGCACGTAGAGCAGAAGGGTTCTTATGTAGATAAGGACACCTTGCGTTTCGACTTCTCTCACTTCCAGAAGGTAACAGACGAGGAGCTCCGCAAGGTAGAGCGCATGGTAAACGAGATGATCCGTGCCGACTATCCATTGGATGAGCACCGCGATACTCCTATCGAGGAGGCTAAGGAGCTTGGCGCTATCGCCCTCTTCGGCGAGAAGTATGGCGACAAGGTTCGTGTGGTTCGCTTCGGTCCATCTGCTGAGTTCTGTGGTGGTATTCACGCCAAGAGCACCGGTAAGATTGGTTTCTTCAAGATTATCTCTGAGAGCAGCGTAGCAGCCGGCATCCGCCGTATCGAGGCTTTGACAGGCAAGGCTTGCGAGGAGGCTATCTACGGCTTACAGGATACCATTGTAGCCCTGAAGGGCTTGTTCAACAACGCCAAGGATCTTGAGGGTGTCATCAGAAAGTACATCGACGAGCACGATGCCTTGAAGAAGGATGTTGAGAAGTTCCAGGCTCAGGCTGTAGAGCGTGCCAAGGATAAGCTTGTAGAGAACGCAAAAGAAATCAATGGTGTGAAGGTTGTTACAGCCGTATTACCTATGGAGCCAGCAGCTGCCAAGGATTTGGTATTCAAGGTTCGCGAAGCTTTGCCAGAGAACATGATTTGCGTGGTAGGTTCTGTTTATAACGACAAGCCAATGCTCAGCGTGATGTTCAGCGATGATATGGTAAAGGATCACGGTTTGAACGCTGGTAAGATGATTCGCGAAGCTGCCAAGTTGATTCAGGGTGGCGGTGGCGGTCAGCCTCACTATGCTCAGGCTGGCGGTAAGAACAAGGACGGCTTGAGCGTTGCAGTAGATAAGGTTGTAGAGTTAGCTCAGCTGTAATCAGCTTCCACAAATGAATATTTGATAGAGTTATCTTAACTCTTATATATAATAAGGTATAAAGGGTTGTAATCCATCTTTTCGAGGATTGCAACCCTTTTTCTGTAAAATGCTGCGTATGATTTCAATATTTTTTGTTACCTTTGCACCCAAATTTAAATACATATATTCAATATGGCTATTATAAAGACAGTAGAGGGAAAGACTCCTCAATGGGGAAAGAATTGTTTTATCGCTGAGAACGCCGTACTGACCGGCGACTGTATTCTTGGTGATGACTGTAGCATCTGGTATAGTGCAGTATTGCGCTCAGACGTGGATGCCATCAGATGTGGAAACAGGGTAAATGTGCAGGATTGCGCCTGCATCCATCAAACCGGTACGATGCCTTGCATTCTGGAGGATGATGTATCTGTGGGACATGGGGCCATCGTTCATGGAGCTACCGTTAGAAAAGGTGCTCTCATCGGTATGAATGCCACCGTGCTTGACAAGGCTGATATCGGTGAAGGAGCTATCATTGCTGCAGGAGCTGTAGTTACCCATGGTACCAAGATTCCTGCACATGAGATTTGGGCGGGTATTCCAGCCAGGAAAGTAAAGGTCTGCGCTCCTGGACAAGCCGAGGAGTTTGCCAAACATTATTCCGGATACATCAAAGACTGGTATCTGAAGGAAGATTAATTGTTACAACGAGCATTTAATATCATTGAAACGATACCATCTATAAGTTATAAAAACTAAAAATAGATAAGCTTTATCACTTATAAGTGAAACTTTTCGTATATTTGCAAAAAGTTTCATTTATAAGTGATAAAAATATGGTAACTATTATTCGTCAATCATATATCGACAAGATAGAAAGGTATCTTGGTAAGGAGACTATCATCGTATTAGTAGGTCAACGTCGTGTAGGAAAAAGCTACATGATGAAGATGATTCGTGACCGTAAGAAGGCAGATGACAGCAACAATATCATCTTTATAGATAAGGAGAAAAGAGAGTTTGACTACATTCAGAGCTATCAGGATCTCAACGACTATATCGGAGAGCACTTTTTATCCGATAAACATAACTATATCCTTATCGATGAGATACAAGACATCAGGGAATTTGAACGCTCCATCCGAAGTTATCGCACAGAACCCAACACCGACATTATCATCACAGGTAGCAATGCTCGCATGCTGAGCAATGAACTGAGCACTCTTATCGGTGGCAGATATAAGGAAATCTATATCCAATCGCTGAGCTATAACGAGTTTCTGGAATTTCATCAACTATCAGATAATGACGAAGCACTTGCTCTGTACATTCAGTATGGCGGTTTACCTGGTCTGGCAAAGATAGGACTGGAAGAGGATGATGCACGTGAATACCAGATGGATATTTACCATACCGTCTTACTTAAGGATGTCATTATGCGCAACCAGATAAGAAACGTGCCATTCTTAGAGAACCTGGTGCGTTTCCTTGCTGATAATACAGGTAAACTCATCTCAGCCAACAGTATCTCCAAATATATGAAATCTCAAGGAGAATCCATTGCTTCGGCAGCTATCACCAATTACATATCCTTCCTTTGTGAAGCCTATATTCTGCACAAGGTGAACCGCTATGACATCCACGGCAAACGTATCTTTGAAACCAACGATAAGTTTTATTTTGAAGACAATGGCATTAGAAATGCCATTGCCGGGGGAACACGTGAAGGAGACATTGAGAAAGTGATAGAGAATATCATCTATCAGAACCTCATACGCTTAGGCTATCAAGTTTATGTAGGACAACTGCAAGCTGGAGAAATCGACTTTGTATGCACCAGACCAGGCGGCGAACGCATCTACGTGCAAGCTTCCTACATCATAGCCGACGATGCAACCAGAGAGCGTGAGTTTGGCAATCTCCGTGCCATCAAGGACAACTATCCGAAGTACGTTATCTCCATGACCCCTCTGCTCACAAAAAATGATGATGACGGCATCACGCACCTGCATCTTCGCAAATTCCTGACAGAAGGAATATAAATAACAGGAATTTCTCAGATTGGGCACACAGTGTATTCTCAATCTGAGGATTCTTTTATTCCTCCCCATTCAGGCATTCGCCCGTCTCATAACTCTTCGTCATATCCTTTAAGATACCAATCATCTCCTGCCTCAAGCTCTCAGGCTTCAGTACTATGATATTTCTGCCATGCCACAACAGTTCCTGAAGGAAATCACGGCTGGGGCGGACAGTGAGGGTATATTCCCGATACATTCCATCTTTCGACTCCTTCACTTTCTGCTGACTCTCGTGCAGTGGAACCTCCGCGATGTAGTTATATTCCGGATAGAAGGCACGGATGCGGATTTTCTCCACGGGCACATCTTCCATCCGATAGATGCCAAAGCAATCTTCATAATAATTCTCTGGAGTCAGGAACTTCTTCATCTTTGCCGACAACGGATGCTTTTCGCAAATAAGCTTCAGGAAACTGATGCGGTCGAAAGGAAGACTGCGAACGAGGTTTCTCACATCTACCCCTGCATTTGAATTGGCTTTCCCTTCGGACGCCGAACGTTGTTTCTTCACTCCCACAACATACCATCTCTGCTTATAATATCTCACGAAAGCCGGTTGTAGCACGATATCGCTCTCTGCTCCGAAACCCGAAACGTATTTAAACTTCAGTAGATATTGCTTATCTATCGCAGCAAGAATATCATCCAGATATTCCGTGTTATATGGCGGTGTATCGAGCATCACCTTATTGTGAAACTTCAGCATATCACCTAACGAAGCCAACCGCAGGGAACTCAGCATCCATTCCGTTACATCATCATTAGCGATCGGATCACGCTTCAGATAATACCGATAGCCGTCGCTCTTGTCGCATTCCACAGTAATGCCAAACTGCGACTGGATATTTTCACGATAACGATGAAAGGTACGTTTGTCCAGCTCATCCTCATCCTGATTAGCGTTGGCATCACGCCACTCATTAGCAATCTCCTCAAAGGTAAGATGCTTACGATCCAAGAGACCTATCAGCCAACTATAGAATTTTACACGATTGTCCATAATCTCTAAAAATCTAATGAATATTTACGAGAAATGCCTAAAAAGAAAAGGAGAAAAGATAGCCAACAAAATGGTAATGCTAAATGCTGGCGTTTCTGACTTTTGTCATATACCAATGCGCGATACACTTGTGCCCGATGCTTGAAATGAACTGTGAACAAACTCGTCTCTTTGCATGAAACACATGAATTTTTAATAATGCTAACACAGACCTATTGCCTGATGTCAGCCTCTTGCTGCCTCTATCTTTTCTCCGAAAATTTTAATCTACTCAATGAAAATTTCAATCCTCGCTCCATTATCGGGGCAAGTCTTGCAAATCCACCAAATCTACAGTCCAGTTCAAACTCTGAATTTTCAGGTCGAGTTCCCGATACTGCTTGACATAGGTATCAGCCTCCTTGCGAAGAACCTTTATATCTATGGTTCTAACATATTTCAGTTCGTTTCTGCCAAAGCGAGTATCGTTGGCAGCTACGTAGTTCACCACCTCTTTCAATGCCTTGACACGCATCGACAAGACGTCTCTCTTGGCTATCAATCGAGTCAAGGAGTCTCCGTCCTGAACTATCTGAACGTTGGTGATGTTGATGCGATAAATCAAGTCTTCCAACTGAACGAGTGCTTCGTCCAGTTCCTTGTACAGTTCCTCCACGTTATCGCAGGGTTCATCGCCCTCCTGCACTTTGGCGCTTTCCTTGATACGTTCTTTCAGTTGAGCCACTCTCTTCTGCAAGTCGGCTCTGATGCTCAATGCTTCTGCTAACTTCATAATCTTCTATTTTTATATATGACGTTCTAATTTTATTTTTATTGCATCACAAATTATTTTTCACCTTTCCAAACAAGGCACATCCTCAGGCCAATGAAGGTCGGTTTCATTTCCATCATCAGCATAACGAATATCTCGCTGTTCGGATATATTGCGGTCGTATTTCAGTTCCACGCTCACCGTGAAGTCATCCATACGAAGAATGTCTGGCAGGCACCAAGGCTCATGAGTATGCAAGGCATGCATCGCATAACAGATACATAAATGGTCATAAGCCTTGTTGTGTAGATAGCCTTCCGCCCACGACGTGCCATCGTCGAGCGTATCAGTCAACTCTCTCAACGTATCCTCTTCGTTGCCGAAAAAGTTGGCAGACGCACCATTCACGATGGTATCCATCTTGCAATGTCCTGTACTGAGCAACTCATCTGTCAGATGAATCATATAGTCGAAGTCGGAACCGTAATAGTCATCATTCTCCAGATGCAAGACCGAGTCTTTGTCAGCATACTCGAATCGAAGCGTACTGTCCAAGTCGTAGCAGAAACGGTCGTCCACCTTGTATGGCGAACGGTAGAGCGTAAGCCAAAGGTTACGGCACTGCTCAAAACACTCCAAGGTGAGCTTGTAGAGTTTGTCGTTCAACTTGCTCAATCGTTCCACCTCGGCAGCAGTAGGATGAAGCATCATCTCATCGAGCGTCACCTCACGAAGCCCAAGCAAATCGTCCAGCAAATCCCGCTCCGTATCAGTGAAGTTACGGAAGAACCCATCTGGATTATTATCCTCACGATTCACCACCTTCTTGATACGACGTTCCACATCTTGTATGATGGCACGCTTATCCTCTATCGTAGACTTTTCTCTTATAAAGTCAAAAAAATGAAGCTAGGATCAGTATTATAGCTACGGTCGTTCTCAACTTCATCAATCAGTTTTTTCCATTCCTTTTCCATTTACTTCCTCTTTAAAGATTACGTTTCCTTTTTTCCATTGATACACCTCTCGCTCATATCTCAAGCTGACATCCGTCCAAAAATCATCCATACGGAGAATGTCTGGCAACGAATAATATTCATGACTATGTAACGAGTGCATGAGATGGCAGATACAAAATCTGTCGAAAGCCTGATTGTCAAGATAATCCAAATTCCAGTTGGTCCCATCATCAGCCACTAGAGGTTCCCCATACGAATACCGCCCACTATCCCTAAAATTGCAATGAAAATGGAGCATATACTCGAAGTCTGAGCCATAATAGTCATCATTATCCATCTTGAGGACGGAATCCTCATCATTCCAACTGAAATCAACGTGCTCCTCCACATCATAATAATCCTCGTTTGCCATCAAGCTCGGTGAGTGCAACAAAGACTTCCAGAGGTTTCGCCCTTGCGCAAAGGCATCCTTCGACAGTTCATGAAGTTTATCGTTCTGATGTCCCAAACGCTCGATTTCTTCCTCTGTAGGATTTAACATCATCACATTGAGAATCTTTACCCGAGTACTCCAAAGGGAATCAAGCACCTCCCGCTCCTGTTCACTGAACTTACGGAAGCGGAAACTCTTGTCCGCATCATAACGGGCAATCATCTTGATGCGACGCTCTACTTCTTGTACAACTCTGCGCTTGTCATCATCCGACGCTTCGCCCACATAATCCATCAAAGCGAAGAAAGCCTCCGTTTCAAACGGATCTTTCTCAATTGTATCGATAAGTTGAATCCAATTTTCCTTCATCTTCACCTACGATTTCACCATTACTAACTTCTATTATCTTATCGTCACCAAAGCTTCCTCCCCGTACCTTGTAGGGAGAGTTTCGCTTCAACGTCTTCTCCAAATACTCCAAGTCCTTGAGACGGAGATGAGTGAGAGCGAAATCCACCTCATTCAGCTGTGACTGATTGCTCAAGGCAAGATGCTGGAGATTGTGACACATGAAGATGTCCAAGCGACGCAACTTGTCGTTCTTGCTCAAATTCAAAGACACCAAATCTTTGGCTCCATCAATATGCAACTCCTCCAAGAGAGGATTGGCAGAGAAATCCAATTTCTCGTTTCTTATCTCGTGGAAATCGATGAACTCCAGCAAAGGATTCTTGCTCACGTCGAGTTTCTCCTCGCCATACCCAGAATAGCCCAAGATACGCAAGTTAGGACATTCCGTGAGAATCACATCAAAGGTTTTCACCTCGAACATGCCACATCCATCAAATCCGATAATGGCATCCTCCTCTTCCGAACAGATGATAATGGTGTAGTACACGCCCTTCTCCGGATAGGCATGACCTGCCTCCACCCAAGCCAACTTTTCGGAAGCAGGTTTCTGTTTGCCTGTCACGACCTGTACCTTTCCATCGCCCCAAGCGATTCTTGCCTTGCTGCCTTTCTTCAGCATCAAGTGCAAGCCTACGGTCTCCCCCATTGTCCAGTCCAACGTCTGGATATTGATTGTAATCTGTGCCATAATTCCTTGTTTTTAATGTTTACAGCTGCAAAGATAATGGTCAGGTGTGTCAAATCGTGGCACAAGCGAGAAAATTATCTCAATTCTCTCTAAAAATACGTCTTCACAGCAAACAAGAACTGCTCTATAAAGATTTTCTTGAAAGCAGCAATGTTATTCTGTTCATAAAACATGAGCATAGCCTTCTTATAGTCGATGGAGTCAACGGTTCGGAAAGAAATCGGGCAATAGCCATTTGCTATTAAGATAGCATTACTTGTGATTCTTGCCGTCCGCTTGTTGCCATCTACAAAGGCTTGAATATACGATAATAGCACTAATGTTAGGAGTGCCTTCTCAAATACATTATCTTTTCCATTCACCAATGTACAAGTATCTTCCAACGCTTCACGAATCTGGAACTCGTTATCGAGTGGGCGATAATTAGTTCCAGTAATACCAACACGACGATGACGGATATTTCTGTCAACTCCCAACTCCTTTGTCAAGATGGAATGAATGTCCTCGATTCTATGCACAGACAACTCTTTCAAATAATCTGGTACGTCAAGCACAAAATCAAGCGCATCCTTATGATTAAGCAACATGATAGCCTCCTCTTTTGTCTTCCCAGAAGCCGTCTGCTTATCTTTTAGCAATCGCTCAGTCTCTAAAAGAGAATACGTATTGCCCTCTATCTGTGAGGATTTCCAAGATAAATCCACTCCCAAACGCTCCATTTCCTTATGATACTCAAGCTCTGTCATACCTTCCGTATTCTTCTCAAACTCCTTTTGTGCAGCAAACAATACAGAAAGTTCCTCCTTTGTAAAAATTTCTACCTTGGGTAAAACTTCACGAATCAAATCAAAATTGAATGATTTCTGCACAACACGTTCATCTATATCCTTATCGAAATAAGTAGCCAAATCCAAAGGCATGGTTACATGAGCTTGCGGAGTAAGTCTGTACTTGGTAGAAGGACCACGCCCAACAGTCTCAATATTTCCCTCCTTAACAGCAGCAGAAAGCAATCTCTTCACTGTGCTACCACTAGGAGTTTCCATAAGGCCCGCCATAATCGCTGTCCTATTTGCCAAGGGATGATAATGCAAGAACTGTAATATTTCTATGTCTATTGTCATATTCTTAATTTATTAATCGGCTCAAAGTTAGTCATTTTTTGCCATCAATCGGCTCAATTTGAGCCGATTTTATAGATATTTAAGCAAATTTGAGCCGATCCATATGTAATATCCAGAATTGCAGTTCACAATTTTCAAACCAGGTGTTCTCTGAATAATAAAATCAAATGATGTCACAGGCTTCAACTATTTCTCAAAAAGTGTTGTATTACCCGATACCAATAGTCCCAGGAGTAGCCTACGGAAGGGTGATTCACCGCCATCACTTTCATCTGTTTTCCATTACTCAGAAGATAAGAACCCATAGCAACAGGATAACCATCCACTACGATGTCGTCGCCATCCTGCCAGCCAACATTAGGAAGATTATTCCAAAGCCTCTTGCCCCATACGATGATATACTCAGGTTGGTACTTTTCGATGACCTCGAAGAAAGCCTTGCCAGCCTGGTGATATTGTTCGGCTGCGCCAGCCTCGCGAGGGCCACCCATCGCCACTTGCAGATAGTTGAAGAAGATGACCGAATTCCAGATCTTCAGCCTCATTGCTTGATTGGTCTCCTCACCCACTAACGAACGCTCAAACTTCAGGAAAGTCCGCATCCAGTTCTGCCGTTCCTTGTTCTCATTGAGATAATCATCAAGCACCTGCTGCGTAAAGTTCATACACTCCCGATGTAGCTGGCAGTCGCCACAATCCGTACAACTCTCATCACAATAATGACTCTCGCCCAATATCATGATTCGCTTGCCGAATATCCCCCCATTGGCATAATCCTTGCCAACGAAGGGTTGAAAGAAAATATTGCTATTCATATTTTAGAACAATGAAGCTATCCAATCATAAGCCATGGTTCCCAAGCGAATGGCCCACGAAATCACCACATAAATCAACCAGCAAAGCACGACGATGAACACAGCCGTCCAGAATGCCTTCTTATTCACCTTATTGATAATCTCCTTATCATCCTCGATATACCCGGTAACCAATCTCAGGTTTTCTACATACGAACGCTTGAATACATCCAGCACATCACCTATATAGAAAGGTATGGCACCAATCAGCACATCCATCAAGATATTATAGATGACAGCCAAAGTCAGCGGAATAGACTTAACCACACAAAGACTGTAATAGATGAATGGGAATGCAAACACGCTCGTCAAAGCATCACCGATACCGACAGGAAGGATGAAGCCAAGGATAGGATCCAAGAACCACTTGTCCATATACTTCGCCGTACCTACCATCAAACGATAAGATGGCATGTTCATCATCTTCTCACGCTTTGCAGCTTTTTTATCAGCCCTCGCCTGTTCTTTGGCAAGAACCGCCTCTCGCTTTTGATCTTCCTTAGCGAAATCCATGCCCAAATCAGCCTGGGCTTGTTGTCTTCTTGAACTTTCCATACGCCTTATAATTCTATTTGTTTCTTACCATTTATAAATTCTGTGAACTCCTGTTCCGAAAGAGAGAAACCGCTCAAGTCGCTCATCATCTCCATAGCTTGCTTACGCTCCACCTCGCTACCAGCCAGATTGATGCGCTTGAACACTTCACGAAGATAAGCACTCTTGTTGTCTATCTTAGCCATTTCACGCTTAAACTCATCAGCATGTTTCTTCAACTCCTTATCGTATGCAGCCGAAGCCAAGCTACCACTGAGCTGCTGCGCTTTGAGCTTAGCGAAACTATCAAACAGAGCGATACCTTTCTGTAAGGATTGTTCCATAGCACCAGTTACCTGCGCCAAGTCTTCCTCGCTATACTCAGCAGGTTTGTTCTGTTGTGCGGTCTTGCCCTCTATCTTCTTAGGGTCTTTCGTGTATGCTTCCACTCCATCAAGCAGATTCTTAGCCATATCCTTGTCGGCATGAAGATTGTCTGCCAACATTCCTGTAAACAGAGAAAGGTTCTGCTCCACATCAGCAGGAAGCTTGGCTGTCTCCCGATAATCGGGAATATCTACCGTATGCACCAACTTCTCATCTATCTTACTCTCCATGATTTCACGTCCAAGTTTCAGCATGGCAACCATATCACGAAGATGTTTCAGCATCTTCAGCTTCAAGTCGTCAGAGCAAACTATCTTGCTTCTGATTTCCTTAGAAACCTTATCCAGTTCACTGGAGAGTTTGGCATACTCATTTTTGATGCGGGTTTGTTCCTCACGATGCGATTCCAATTCCTCCTTATCCAACTTCAAATCTACCTGATAGCTCTCGTATTCTCTCACAAGAGGGAAGCATACCGCATTCCATTCAGCAAAGTCGCGATAGTAGTTCTTGTTGACCATACCAAAGGTTAACCAATTCAACAGGAAGAAAGGCTTGGAAGGCTTCTTCGCCTTCGCTTCCATATAGCTTCCCTGCTTAGACTCCAAGGTAGCGGTGATGTCATTAATCAGCGAGGTATAGACATCGATGTTCTGAAGATGGTCGTTCATTTCCATGTCCAGCGCCTTCATCTGCTGAAGCAGACATTTTCGTTGCTCCTCCAATGGACGAATAGTCTCATCCGCATACAAAGCATCAAGCGTCGCCTTCAAGTCTGAAGCCAACAGTTTTTCTCCATAACGCAAGAACACATTCGCCTTCGGGATTACCACATCATTGAGCGTTTTGCAGATTACCAACAATCGTCCCATATCAGCCTTGATGCGAGTGGCATCATGCTTCACGCTCATCTGGAAAACTGATAAATCAGACTTCAAACGATTAGCGCGTTCACTTGCTCCCATATAGTGTTCGAGCATGGTCAGTCCTGCCATCGCCAATCCCAAGGACTTGTTTCCGTTCGACAATGACTTATAAGCCTGCAAAGAACCCTGCAAAGAAGTACGGAAACTATCAGAAATCTCACCAATCAAAGCTGCACATTTTTCCGTGAGCTTGTTATATTCCAACTCCACATACTTAAGCATCTCGTCCACATCCAGCCACTCTATTCTTTTGAAGTCGAACAAGTCTGGAGAAACCATCTTGATGGAGTCGCCATAGATATCAAACAGTTTCAGGGCATAATCACGATAAACCGTCCCGATATCACTACGCAAGGAGGTAAAATCTTCGATGTTTCCATAAACGCTATCCTCAGCATAGTGATAAGCCTCCACCATCTTGGTATATTTATCAAACATGGTAGACGCCTTACTTCTTACATCTTTCACGCCATTCGTACCCATGACAATATCAGCCATCTTCGACGTTCCCTTAGCAAGAACCAGGTTAAGGTTCAATTCCACTTGCTCTTTCAACTGCTCCAAAGCAGATGAAGACAACGCCAGTTCCGTCTCAGCTATCTTCAAAGCCTCCTCCTTGTTGCCCTGTTCCAAACTATCATTAAACTTGTATTCAGCCACAAGCGTTGTACGAGAATTATTGGAAACAAAAGCAATGGCGATATTGCCATTATCATGGAAATATCTGTAGGCATCAAATACCAGCTTACTCACTTCCGAGGAATCGGAAGCTATACCATACTTCTTCAGTTCAAAAGCCAAATCTGCACGAAGATACGTCTTGTTCTCCTTGCAGAGTTCATCAGCAATCGTCTTGATTGCCTGATATACTTTTTGATTATCAGCCATACTATTCATCGTATTTATATTAATTTATTCTTTATCACTACCTACAAATACCGATGCCTTCATAAAAGAGAAGGTTGCATCAACGAGCCAACCGATGCACGAACCAACTGTAGCTATCCACCAGGCAACATGATAACCTGTAGTACAATTGGTAGCCTTGAAAAGGACATCGCCGTCAAAGAGATGCCTTACCAGATTAGGCAGGAAGAACAATCCATGTGCCAATCCTGCTTGCCATCCATACAATTCCGTACCATTGATGTTGACAAACAATACTGCTGCCACTATTGCAACGATTGGTCGCCAAGGTAGGAACATGAAAACCATTACAAGAAGCCCTATAATTTTATTCATTTTTCGTTACACTTTATTTATGCTATGATTTCATCTATACAGACAATTATCTTTTAGATACATCTTGTTGTTTCTAATCTCAGTTGGAGTAAGTTTCTCTTTACGATAATCCTTCAAGGAATCCTTCTGCACCTGAAATCTACTCGATTCCACAAAGATCAGACTCTTGTGAATCCTCGTCTTGGCACGTTCCTCTATCCATTCTCTGCCTTTAGCGAGAGAAGACATATACCAATATCTCGTCTCAGCCCAAGCATTCCTTGTAGGTTGCACAGTACCATGAATGAAGTCACGATAAACGGAAAGCGAGAGACCAGTTAGCCAACAAACCAGGACCGAATCCCCCTTAGCCATTAGCGTCATGTCCGACAACATCTGTTGCATGGTCATTTTCTCCGACTTCCGCCAAAGCATCCTCCTATCCATATATTCATTCTTCTCAGCCTCCTTCTTCTTTTGCCAATAGCCATGAGGGTTCAAGAAGAACCAATAGCCAAATAATACTACCAGCCCGGCACTCAATACTGTAGCCAACCTACATACTCTTTTCTTGATATTCTTTTCCATTGTTACATTACCTTATATAGTTATACATTTGATTTCGGCTGCGAAATAACTATATAGAGATGTCAAATGGTGACAGAGGTTCAAATTTTATTATTTCTATTTAAAACTTTCTATGATACAGACTATTTGCTTATATTTTTTATTAACAAAAGACATAATCAAGTATTGCCTTAGAATATCTTTAACTCATAATAGCATAGAGATCCATATATTTATGTACCTCTATGCTTACCAGAAAAAGAATAGTAATTCTTAGCTTAAAAAACTATCCTACTACTTCTTGTTATCTGCCACTGTTTTTAAGATTACCCCTCCAACAGTGGCAACAATACCTGCAACTTTAACAACACTTTTTGCAATTTTCTCTGCTTGTTCTGCTTTCTTACCCATAATAGTTTTATTTATTGTTATACAATGTTTGTTCTTTCATTTAGTCCAACTTGTTAAATTCAAAATCATTCGGATTGCAGCATGCTTTCTTATAATCGAAAGCATAGATGCGCATGTAGGCTTCTTGCACCTCTTTGGCTCCATTATAAAAAGGGGTGGCGGTGTGCTGCATGGTTGTTACTCTCACTACCATATCGGGAGTGAGGACGGTACCATTAGAGCGCTTGATGCGCTTAGGTATTATTTGAAATACTTTACTCATAGTCTATTTTGTTATATGAAAACCCAATTAGTTGTGAAAATCTTATCACAACTAATTGAGTTTTCAGAATTATGCTTTACATTTTATTTCTTCCAATTCTTTGGCGCGTTCCTCAGAGATTCCCAGTGATTTTCTTTCACGCTCCAGTAATCTACGGACATTATCAGGAATTACTCCATCTTCAATAACATCATCAAGAGCTTCCATGTACTCTTTTTCTTCATCGGTAAAAGATACCAAAGAAGCCTTTACCATGTCCTCAATCTCTAGTGCTCTCGTCTCTGACAATCCGAGTTTCTGACGTTTACGTTCCAAGAACTTACGAGAATGAGCATCTATTTCAGACGCATCTTCCAAACAGAACTCTACTTCTTCCTTATATGCCAACTCGTCCTCTGACAATTCAGATTTCTGTGTTTGAGCAATCTGAGCAACTGCCTGACCATTAGGGGCATTAACATTATCGTCCTCAAAATCCTGCAAAGGCTTGAACTGCATATCTATCTCCCATTCTATCTCTTCTGTCTTACTAAAGGTCTTGTCTGTTTTGGCATCATAAGTTCCACTTACCTTTGTGACAAGGTATTCAAAAGATGCCTTGACAGACTGGACTTTACTTGAAGTCATGCTTACAGACTCCGAAGAAGACAGATGCAAAGAATATGCCAATATATTTCCATTCAATCTTTGCTTTACCAAAGCTTGCCAAGAAGTTTCAGAGTCTAACCAAACCAAATCGTCTGGGCAATATGGCTGCTTTGTTGGAAAATACGTCTGAACCATCTCCATTCCATCCTTGGATGAATAACTATTTTGAGCAGCAGTATTTTTACCAAAACTTCCCCCAACCTTAACGGCTTTAACATCCAATTCTCCAGACACATCCAACTGCTTTGCTTCTGAAGAAGCTGTATCTAACCCACGTAATCTTTTAATTCTTATTTCATTAGCTCCAAGACATTGTCCCAAATAACAAAGTTCATGTACTCTTTCCATAAACAACTGCTCTGTTGCATTCTCAAATGGAAGATACGTTGCAGGTTTGAACGGATGACCAATGTATAAAGTGTTGGCTTGCGGATGCCCAACAGGGAATTGGATTGATGTAGGAAGATCGTTTAATGTAAACACGAATTGTATGTTCCCATCTTTATCATAGCAACCAGGTAGTTGTTTCTCTGTTCCAAGAACAAATATAAATTTTCTTATATTATAGAGTATCTTGCTGAAAGAAGCAGAATCTTCTACAAGATTTTTCGTTATATTCAAATATATATCCTTAGCTTCTTGCTTAATCTCAAAATCTGGTGATTCCATAGCTGCTAACGCCATTTGTCTTCCTTGGATTAGATTTAAGCAATACAAAGCATTATGATAATATATTTTACAACGGAATTCATCATCTGTACAAAGTACAAGCGCCTCTCTAAACGCACTGTTCATAGCACCATCATAACGATGTACTTCTTCTGATATTTGCTCCAAGCCAGCAGAACAATCAACTTCTAATTGTTCTTCCATTTTTTGTCCATATGCTAGTCCCAAATAATAATAATAAATCGATTTAGTCTCATCATCATCCGTAAAATCGGTAGATGACAACATTTCGTTTATTCCTTGAATTGCCTTATCCGCTTCATTATTATCCAAATAAGATCCTATTACTTCCAATGGGGTTGTCTCTTCTTCATGTCCAGCAACATTAACCACCTTGTTTAACACGGCAGCTATTTTTTGAGCTTCAGCTTTAACGGCAGAATTCTCTCCATTAAAATTAAAGAAATGATCCAATCGCAAACGTACATTATCCTCGTCATTTCCATATCCCCACAGATAGATTTGCATCTCACGATATTCAACTCTCTCAATGTCATTAAATGCAAAAGAATATACGTCTCCCTCATCATTATCTGGAATCCAAGCAAGCCTTTTATTGGTAATAACTATGCCTTGATTTTTGTTTCCAAAGAATGAAGTATCATTAAAGAACAAGATTTGTTCATGTATATCTATATTGAAATTATTACGAATAGAAGCCTTAGCACTATCAGAAATGTTTGTCATCATACAAACTATATGCTTGCCTCTTACGCCATTCATAAAAGCTTTAGCCACTTCGTCAATTGGTGTCTCCGAGAAGTTCCAGTTTTTCCCTCCATTTAGATTTTTGTCTATTACATCCATAGACTTATCTACAATGTCAGTAGCTTGCGAAATTGCATTTATGACAGGCGAAGAAGAAGCGACCATATTGACCGCTTTCTTCAAATTTTTAGAATTAAATATTCCCATTAGTCCAACTTCTTAAATTCAAAATCATTCTGATTGCAGCATGCTTTCTTATAATCGAAAGCATAGATGCGCATGTAGGCTTCTTGCACCTCCTTGGCTCCATTGTAAAAAGGGGTGGCGGTGTGCTGCATGGTTGTTACTGTCACTACCATATCGGGAGTGAGGACTGTACCGTTAGAGCGTTTAAGGCGCTTAGGCTTTACTTGAAATACCTTGCTCATAATCATTCAGTTTTTAAAGTTCATATATAAAACTGTTCCTGCTTTTCTGCCGAAACAGCAAATCATTTACTTCAAGGGGCAAAGATAAGAAAAATCTGCGAACTGTGCAAGTTCATAATGGTTCATAAGTGAAAAAAGATGGTGCGAACCCCTACTTTCTTCACTTCCTTGTAAGTTAGGCTCTGGTAAAACCCGTAGAAAAGAAAATGTGAAAGAGGAATCCACACCATATGACGGTGTAGACTCGCTCAAACAAATTCTCGTTCTTTCTACGTTTCAATTTACCAGATTTCAACCTACAGAACTGAATAGTTTGCTCGTGTCCACAAGATAATCTTGTTTCTCTGCATCATAGCGACTTCAAGCGAGGACTTTACCCCGCCCTGTCACTAATCCAATGGCAAATTTAGTAAAAATCTGATGAACCACCAAACTTTTAACAAGAAATCTTATGGATTCCTCTTATATTTTATTTTCAGGGACTCCTAACCCCTCTTCTTTCTGCATTCATACCTTATTATATAGAGTTATTGTCAATTCTGCTGCAAAGCTACAATCCGGTTGCGACAAAAACTGACATAGGGAGAAGAAAAATGAAGAGGGAAGATTAAATTGCAGATGAAATACATTCGGCAGAAAGTCCCATCGCCAGCAAACGTTGTGCTGTTTCTGTGTTGGCCTCATGTTTGCCTTCAACTCTGCCTTCTTCCATACTTCAGGGAGAAGTTGCTGAAAAAGTTTTATGGTTGCATGCAAGCACATGAAGAAGAATACTCAAGTGGTTCTGTCAGCTAACTCAAGTGGTTCAATCAAGCAACTCAAGTAGTTCAGTCAGCGAGTTCAGACGTCTCTGTTAGCTGATGCAGACGTCTCGATAAGCTTACAGATACGTCTCCGTTAGCCTACGCAGTCATATTCGTAACCCGATGCAGTCATATTCGTAACCCAATGCAGTCATATTCGTAACCCGATGCAGTCATATTCGTAACCCTACGCAGCCATATTTGTAACCCGATGCAGCCATATTTGTAACCCGATGCAGCCGTATTCGTGAATAAGTTTTATGTAATCATCTATCATCCATCACGATTTGTATCCATTCTATATCTTAATATACTAATATTCAGATACTTGAATAGCGTGACAGATATTTCAAAAACGGAAATATCCATCACGCTATCCATCACGATTTGGGGTTATCCCTCACGATTTTATCACTTATTGTCTCGTGGCTATTGTTCATCATGATATGCAATTGAAACGCTCGACATATGAAGTTTTGCAGATTCTAAGCATTTCATTAACGGACTAATGAAATGAACGAATGTGTTTTATGATAAGCACCATATAGCACGCAGGGATTCCTGCGTGCCAATGGTTAAGCTTCTATCAAATTAGAAGCAGGAACATTACATCAAGTCACACTTCTCCCCGGTGTTCTTCTCAACCTTCTCGCCATCTTTCAGGATGCGAGCCTTATAGCCAAACTTCTCAAAACCTTTCTGGAGCTTCTCTGGGGTTGTCTTGTCGGCATTATACTGTACTGTGACTGTCTGGTCTGGCACAGAAGTCTCAATGCTCTTGATTCCCTTCTCGAAGCGAAGGTTGCTCTTGATTTTATTCTCACAAGCCTCACAGTGCATCTGTGGGGTTGTGGTAAACACTACGGTCTTGATGTCCTTGGCAAAGGTTACCATTGCCACCATCATCATTGTGAACATTACTAAAATCTTCTTCATAACTTTTCTATTTGCTTTAATAATTCAACATTCAACATTTAACATTCAACATTCTCTCTTAAAAGTGTACTCTCACTCCTGCGTAGAACATTCTGCCCTCTACAGGTCCCCAAACCAAGGTTGGCTCGAAATCGCTTCCCCATGGGTTGCTGGCACCATAGATAGGAGTTTTCTGCTTGAAACCTGTCAGGTTCTCGCCTCCCACATAGATACTCCAATGGCGGAACCATCTCGTAACCTGCGCACTCACTTGCCCGAAGCTATGGAAACGAGGAGACCATGACTGGCTTCCATCTGCCAACTGGTAAGGCTCAGGATTTCTGCCTCCACCATTCAACTGCACGGTGGCATCAAATTGCCATAGGCCAAGTGGAGTTTTATAGGAAGCCGTGAAGAGCGCCTTATACTTGCTGGTCAATGGCTTCTCTTTCAAGGTTTTGCCATAATCGTAGGTACACTTCACATCGTTCAGACGATAAGCCGCTGTTATCTCCAAGCCCTTCAGCAATGGATAAGAGGCATCTATCTGGAAGGTGTGCGAATAAGACTTGCCCATCAGATTGCAGATGGAGATAAGCCCCTTGTTGGCATCATAATCCACCACCGCTTGATTCTTGAAGTCGGTATAGTAATACTCAGCGTTCAGTTTCAGGGTCTTGCCAAACATCGGGATGTAGAAAGCGGTACTCAGTCCATAGTTCCAAGCCTCCTCTTGCTTAAGTCCATCACCCGCAATCTGAAACTCCCTGCCGCTCGCCAAGAGATAGTTGTACTCTGCCAAGCCAAATACCGTGCGATAGCCCTTACCTGCTGACAAGCGGATGCTGATGGCATCTACAGGCGAATACTTCACGTGGAAACGAGGGGTGAAGAAATTGCCATAGATAGAGCTATGGTCAAAACGGACACCTGCCATCGCTGTCAACTTCGTGCCTAACGTATAGGTGTATTGGGCGTATGCTCCTGGAGTCGTCTCCTTCTCGTTCATTCTCTGCATCTCCGACAAAAGATAAGGAGAGTCTTCTTGCCCTACTGCCGGTCTTGGAGAGATGTTCACATTGGCGCGCTGTCCCAGGTAATCATGGTTGACGCTCAAACCTACCGACAAATTGTGCTGATGAGTAAAATTGGTCTCAAATATCAGCGAGCCATAGAGATTCTTCTCATTGAGGTCGTAGAACCTGTTGCCATACTGGGCATCGAGCTGGTGCATCGAAGCTGAGGACATGAAGGCAATATTGGTGCCATGCTCATGATTGAGGATGAAGGCATGTTTCATATAACCCTCATAGCGGTTGGTATGGAGCTTGATTCGATAAATATCATCACTATGAACATGTTCCTCATCCTGCCCACTGGTACGAATCTCCTTCAAAGCCCCAAGTCCACCATGGAAGATGTAGTGCTTGCCTTTATACAGCCAACGGTTCTGTACATTATATTGTTCTCTGCCTGGCATATCATAGAAACCATCGCCATTGTCATCATGGTTTTTGAGGATATTCTCATGATGCAACAATATCTCCGTTGCCCACTTATCCGACAGATGAACGTTGGCATCGGCGTTTGCTTCGATTCGGCTCTTGGTATCACCAAAGAGGTTTACCTCCACCTGTTGCTCATCCTCTGGCTTCAAGTAATCCACGTTGATTTGACCTGTAATCGACTCATAGCCATTCTTCACCGAAGCACTACCCTTGGATACTTGAATGCCTTTCATCCAAGGTCCCGGCACATAGCCCAGGGCGAATGGGATGGCTGCACCACGAAAATTCGGCAGATTCTCGGTGAGCATCTGTACGTAAGTGCCCGAAAGACCGAGGAGTTTGATTTGTCTTGCGCCCGTCGTGGCATCATTATAAGCCACATCCACCGATGGATTGGTCGTAAAACTCTCGCCCAGGTTGCAACAAGCCGCCTTGAAGAGCTCATCCTTGTTCACGGCGATGCCATTCACGGCACCAGCCAATCGGGAAGTGCCCGACTTACGAGCCACCACCTTCACCTCATGCAAGGTCTCGTCCTTGAAAATGGAATCCTGAGAGGAGGAATCTACAGAGTTATTTCTTACAGAATTATTATATGATGATGACAGAGACACAACCTCTGTCTTATTATTTTTAGCATAAGTCTCAGCACCAATAACCAGCAAGGCACTGAGCAATATATATCTTGAATACATAAATATTTTTCCTTTTATCCGAATCTTAAATCTTCGCTCCGGATGATTTTACCTTTTTATATATGTATGCAACCCTAAGATTTTACTAATAGGGATAGGCATACGACAATCTTGGCTGCAAAAGTACAAACAAACTTTTGCAACCTATTTGCAAATATGGAAAAATCAAATAATCAGGATGTTAAGGAGGGCAAGATAAGCCCTTGGAGGCGAATGCGGAACATTCTGATTCCAATATCTTGCCTTCTGAATGCTACAGATAACAGGACGAGGCAACGTCTGCCAAAGGGCTGGCGCGATGCCAGCAAACACTGGTACTGCATCGAAATCCAAGTGTTGGATAGAGACCGTAGGCGATAGTTTCACCAGCTCCATTTCCATGCAATGCTTGTTCACCTGTGCGCCCAGCTTACCTAGGCAACAGTCATGGTGCATGCTACGTTTCACGCAACAGTCAGTCACCATACCCACCATCACCTTGTCATAGTGAAGGCAGTGCATGACGGTAGTACCCACGCTCAAGTAAACCACCATGAGCGAGAGCATCAAAACCATCAATATGTTGAGCGAACGTTTCATACCTATTTTTTGCACCTTTCTTTTCTCAAGTTGCAAAATTAAGCATTTCCATCAGAATATGAAGCTAATACCCCCATAAATTAATTACCTTTAACGGTTTTTCTTTTTTGCAAGTCTCTTATATTTTATTTTCAGGGACTCCTAACCCCTCTTCTTTCTGCATTCATACCTTATTATATAGAGTTATTGTCAATTCTGACAACTCCATTATTTTTACTTTTCGAAACCGCCATTTCGGAAAAACAAGAAGCACACAAACAAATAAAAAAACTTAAATTAGCAAATAAACAAGCTGACATTCAGGCATTTTTATTACCTTTGCATTCGAAACCGCCATTTCCGAAACAGCGGTTTCGAAAAATAATATTAAAAAGAAACTGTAAAATTATAGAAATATGAAGTTCTTTGGAAGACAAAACGAAATAAAAGAATTGCAAGAGATAAGAAATCTATCTTTGCAAACGGCTCGTTTTACAATTGTAACAGGACGCCGCCGTAGCGGAAAGACATCCTTATTGATAAAAGCATACGAGGATGTTCAGGATATGCTGTATTTCTTTGTTGCAAGAAAATCAGAAGCAGAACTCTGCAGAGATTTTATCGAAGAGATGACGAGCAAACTTCAGCTTCCTATTCTCGGTGAAGTAACACGCTTTGCTGACATCTTTAAATATCTGCTTCAACTATCCAAGATTCGCCCTATCACTCTCATCATTGATGAGTTTCAGGATTTCAAGCGGGTTAATCCATCTATCTTTTCAGATATGCAAAAGATATGGGATCTGAACAAACAGGAAGCTCACATCAATCTCGTGGTTTGCGGTTCTGTTTATTCACTTATGAACATCATCTTTAAAAATAACAAGCAACCACTTTATGGCAGGCAGACAGGAGAAATAAAAGTCACTCCATTTCCCCCTTCTGTCATTAAGGAAATTCTCTCTACATATAATTCTGCCTATACCAATGATGACCTACTGGCTCTCTACAGTTATACAGGCGGAGTAGCAGAATATGTAGAAATGATGATGGATGCAGGAGCCACGACCAAGGAACAGATGACAGAGCGGTTTATTGCAAAAAACTCTTATTTCATCTACGAAGGAAAAAATATGCTGATAGAAGAATTTGGCAAAGACTATGCCCGCTATTTCGAGATACTGCAACTTATCGCTTCAGGCTACACAACTCGAGGTGAAATAGAAAGCATCATGAAAACAGAACTTTCGGGCTATCTCACCAAACTGGAGAACGACTATAGCTTGATCTCCCGTTATATACCGATGTTCCAAAAGACCAATCGCAACATTCGCTATCAGATAGAAGACAACTTCCTTCGCGTCTGGTTTCGCTACATCTACAAATATGGCTACATGATAGAGGTTGGTGCCAACAAGAAACTAAAGATGGTCATGGACAAGAGCTACACCACATACACCGGCAAGGTTCTGGAAAGATATTTTATTGCCAAGATGATAGAGAGCGAAGAATATACCCAGATAGCCTCCTGGTGGGACAGAAAGGGAGAGAATGAAATCGATATTATCGCTGCCGATGAACTGGAGCAGAAGGTTATTTTTTATGAGGTAAAACGCCAAGCTAAGGATATAAATATCGGCATTTTAAAAGATAAAGCCGAGCATTTCTTCCAAGCTACAGGAAAATTCAAGAAATTCGATATCGGATACCAAGGATTGTCGATGGAGGATATGTAAAGCAAGCACATACAGAAGCTGGAGAAGGAATATGGGGTGCGACTGTTCGACAGAATCGGCAATCGCATCCAGCTCACCCGTGCCGGACAGTTTCTACTAGACCATGCCTGCAAAATCATCGATGCCTATCAGGATCTTGATTTCGATATGAAGAAGCTCACGGCAAAATCAGAAGGAGAACTGCGCATCGGAGCCAGTACCACCATCTCGCAATATGTTCTCCCCGGACTGTTTGCTGATTTCAGAAAACAACATTCTGACACTTAGAATTCTTTAAAAAGTAGCCTAAGATACCCCGTACCCTTTCTTCAGTTATTTCAAACGTTCTATGAGCATATTGAAGTTCTTTTTTCCAAGATTATTCTCAGATAAAGACTGGCTCATGTTCTTATTAACGATAAGACGTGATTGCATCTTTTCCCAAACATCAGCATCTAGTAATTCCTTCCATTTAGCTGCACTTCGCATGATAACAAACACTACATCTTCTCTTTCGTAAGCCAAATATCTAATTAGTTTCTTTGTTAATTCCTGAGATGGCAACACAACACCCCTTGGAAAATCCTTAAAGGAAACAGAAGTGTAAGCACAATACTGAACTATTGCAAGGTTTCGGAAGAACTCATATTCCTTTTGATGATTTATGTTGAGGCGATTAATATTATTATACCAATAATAGTCACCGATTTCATTCAATGCATCGCCACAAAGGACTTGGGAACCCTCCATGCTATATTTTTCCTTGAACTCTTCATGACTCTTAACATAAGATTCCTGTGGGGTGAGCAATCCTCTCACTTGAAATGACAGCGTATTGATCAACTCCGCCATAGCATCCTCTAAAGGTGCCCTATATCTTTCATATTGCACATTATCATTCACACCTAACTTAAATCCTGGATTTAGGCTAAGAATAACGACTTTCGCCTTGAGTGGGTTACCTCTCCACGGCTCAGCAGGAGCACCAAGAAAGTACCGGCAATCCTCTTTTGCCTTTTTATTGAATTCATTTATCACTTGCTCCTCGTAAGAATTTGGATAAACCATTTTTATGGACTCGTCATACCAATGCGAACGCATATACTCCCCAGTCAGCTTAGGCCAAAGATTCTCTTTAACAATATCAGATTCAGATACACTATAATAGCCAGTAGGATTAACCATACATTTTAGTAGCTCTTCACCTTTCAAAGACTTTTTCAATGAAGCCAGACTATCCCACCTTAGGTATTTCTGCGTAAAAGTTACAGACTTATCGTCTTCTGTATAAGAGAATCTCAATCTAATCTCCATCATGAGAAGATCCAACACTTTCTCTAAACTAAGTGTTTCTTTAAGATAATTAGCCATTGCAAACTGGTCATCCACGTATCTATCACCGTCAGGATATCTAAGATGCGAAACGAAATACGCCAATGTTTGCTTGATACTATCTTGGGCAATCTCAGGATGATTGTCTAAAAACTCACGAATATGCGATAAGATATCAAAGCCCTTGTCGGCAACATAAAGCAGATGCATCAACTTTGTGTCTGTATCCGTCTGTCCAAACTCGTGACAATAATCGTCTACATAAGCCTTGATATGCCTCTCTGGTAGACTAACACGCTCTCCTCCTACTGGGTAAAATGCAATTCTTCTCATAATTAATCGTTTTGATGTTACACTTTTTGCTTCAAATCTTACTACATCCACAAAGATTATCAGCATTTTCGTTTTTGCGGATTGCTATATAACGGATTATCTAAAACTATATTGCATAAGGAACTCATTTTTTTTAAATTAGGAAGCAGCTTTAGATATTCCTGCCGATTCTCTTCTGAAATTGCAGATAAAATACAATATGCATACTGCCCAGAGAGATATGAAGTTCTTTGGAAGCAAAACGAAATAAAAAGATTCGCTACATAAACAAAAAATGCAGACGCATTTCTGTATATAAACTTACCGCACAACAGGTGGATGACGAGCGCACAACAGCTGATGGACATTCGCACAACAGCTGATATGCAAGCGCACAACAGCTGTTGTGCGGTTCACGATAGTATATTCCCCAACGACAGATACTATATCTTCCAACAACTTATCCTATATCTTCCAACAATTTATTCCTGTTCTTCCAGCACCCCTTCCCATATCTATCAACACCCCAATCCACTTTCGAGAACAGACGGAGGCACATCAATATAGAACAGCAAAGGCTTGAGAATGGAGAACATGTATATAGAATAGATGAAACCACAGGCCATCTATTTATTAAGGTAGTCAACTAAAAATATGACTAAGTTTCAGGAAAGTCAACGTGAATTATAAATAAGTTTTAACGGAATCAACTCGTCTTACAAATAAAACTAAAAGTGGGCAACTAAAATCGTTAAACCACATACTGAAATAGTGCCCACGAACATGAGCACGGATGACCATGAACATGGGTACGCGCGACCGATACGATGGGTATGAATGACCAAAACGATGGGCACGGATGACCGAGAGCCTGGGTACTTATACCCAACTAGCTCGGGCATTCGTGCCCAAGGCTTTGGGCAAAGTTGGGCAAAACGTTGCGTTGACTTTTCCTGATTTCAGCTGACTCTTCTTTATTTCAGTAGACACTTTTTATCTTTATGAACTGAAATGGTAGACACACTCAGTTGTTTTATGCTGAAAAAGTAGACTTTTTCATCTCTTTTTGCTTATTTCCTCTCCTTTTTTATATTTTTCCTCCGATAATCTCGTACTTTTTCTCCAATAATCTCGTGTTTTTCTTTGAAAATTCTGTGTTTTTCGCTGAGAATTCCCGTTTTTTAGCCCTAGCGTGGCAATAGGTGGCAATAGGTGACAATAGAAAAAGCCCTTATTGCCACGCTTAAATCAATAATTATCAAACAGTTATATTTGGAGTGGCAATAGTGGCAATAAATCAGAGAAAAAAAATCGCACAACACTTTCTGTTAATCTTTACTATATTCCTGCGAGAAAACTTGCAGGATAAAGGGAATATGAGTAACTTTGCACACGAATTTCTGAAACTATTGTCTTACAAAGACATAAAATAAGAGAGAAACTATTTTTTAAGGATAATATTGACTCATAAGAACAAATGAAAAAAGGACTATTTGCACTCGCGCTGGGTACCTTTACCTTGGGCATCGCAGAATTCATCATCGAGGGCATCATCACAGACATCGCCCACAACATGAACGTTTCCATCCCGGAAGCAGGACATCTCATCTCCATCTATGCACTCGGCGTCTGCGCCGGAGCTTTCTCGATGATTTTCATGCATAAATACAGACCCAAGAATATCCTGATGTTCCTGGCTTCGCTCATCACCTTCGGAGCTGTCATCGCCTCAGTAGCACCTAACTACTGGCTCTTGCTCTGTGCCCGCTTTATAGAAGGTCTGCCTCATGGCGCCTACTTCGGAACGGGTACCATCGTGGCGGTAAAGATTGCTAAAGAGGGTAAGGGAACCAATGCCGTGGCGATGATGTGTGCAGGTATGCCGGTGGCCAACCTGCTGGGTGTGCCGGTGGGAACCTTCCTGAGTCACATGTTCAGCTGGCGAGTACCTTTTGTCAGCTGTATCGTGTTCGGACTCATCACCTTATACATGATTCACAGATGGGTTCCAGATGTAGAAGCACTGCCAAACAACGGTATGAAGGCACAGTTCCATTTCCTCCGCAACAAGGCTCCGTGGCTCATCATCGTAGCCACCTTCCTGGGCAATGGCGGCATCCTCTGCTGGTTCAGTTATATCTCGCCGCTGCTTCAGATGGAGGGCGGATTCAGCGCAGCCAGCATCTCTCTGCTGATGATTCTTGCAGGCGGCGGAATGGTAGTAGGCAATCAGGTGAGTGCCTTGCTTGCTGACCGCTTCAAACCGGGTCGCTTTACCTGTTATCTCCAGTTTCTGGCAGCAGCTGCACTTCTGCTCACCTTCTTCCTCGCCCCTATCGGCTGGGTATCTGTGGTGCTGATGTTCATCTGCTGCGTCTGTCTTTTCGGCATCGGATCGCCTGAGCAATTCCTCATCGTGAAGCATGCCAAGGGTGGCGAAATGCTGGGCAGCTGCTGCATTCAGGGAGCCTTCAATCTGGGTAACGCCATGGGAGCTTTCCTGGGTGGTATTCCTGTTGCTATGGGATTAGGATACAACTTCCCTGCCCTTATCGGTGTGCCGATGGCATTGGCAGGAGCCATCTGTCTGCTGATTTTCCATAAGAAATATGAATAAGATTCTATTATTCTGCGAAGATGAAGAAGGAGATGCTCAACATTACCGATGATGAGATCAAGCCATACTTCAACATCGACAGCGTACAGGTGAATGGTGATGGAGAAGCCTGATGCTTCCGGATTCCTGAAAGCAAGAGGTTTGTAATGCATAAAATTACGATATGAAACAGAGCAACTTTCATTCAGTAAAGTTGAAGATAAAGCGTACGGCACTACTGGTAATAGGCCTTACGCTTTTTCAGATTAAAGGGTGTGCCATAAGTTAATGACACACCCTCTTTTTTATCCTTTTACTGCCTGAGGTGTCCAGCTCTTCAGGAATCTGAGCACCTTTTCTTCGTTATATCCCTTCCCCTCTTCCAGGAAACTGGAATCCTGGATATGGAGAACCTTTCCGGTTTCATCGAGCACCACAAAGACCGGGAATCCGAAACGCTGAGGATTGTTCAGTCGTTTCATCAGCTGCTCAGCCTTCTTCACCGCCGCATCACCAGCAGTTTTTCTGCGATTGTAGTTCACATGAATATATTCAAAATGATCATTCACCATCTTGTTGACCGCAGCATTCTTCTCTACAAAATCGGCAAACTTCAAGCACCATGGGCACCAGTTACCACCTACCTGACAGATAACAAACTTGCCATTCTTCTTGGCTTTAGCCAAAGCCTCATCAATCTGAGCCATCGGATCGATGCTTTCATTATACACCTTCTTGAGAGCAGTCTGCATCTGAGCAGGTTTCAATGCTCCTGCCTGGTCGAGTAAATCCAGTTTCTTCATCATCTCCTCCGCCTTCACGGTAGAGAATGCAACCTTACCTTCCGGATTGATCAGATAAGAGGTAGGAATCCATGAGATGTGATAATCCTTGGAAATCTTTGTTTCCTTCCATTTCTTAAACTCACAGTATTGCAACCAGGTATACTGATTATCGCCCAGATATTTCTTCATCTTCGCCTCGTCGGTATCAAAAGAAACACCCACTACCTGGATCTTGGTATTGTATTTGTCATAGATAGCCTTCACCATCGGCATGTCTCTTCTGCAGTCTGGACACCAGGAAGCCCAGAAATCGAGCACGGTCCAGACACCTGGAACCGTCTTTCCGTCTTTATCCTTCTGAGTCTTCTTATCTGAAAGCTGGAAGATTTTCTTACCCGTCTTACTGTCAGTAATCGTGAAATCGGGAGCCTCGGTACCTGCTGGCAGCAAGTCAAGCGATGTCTGTGCTCTACCGACGACAGCCGTCGTCAGGAGCAAAAAGAATAATAGTTTCTTCATACAATTTTTCTGTTTATGTCTGTTACTTCAAATATATATACTTCAACCTACAAAATTACATCATTTTCCAGTATCAAGTCCATAAAGCAAGATTTTATTACAGAAAATTAACCATAAAAGACTAGAACTGATAATAAATGAACGGTTGCACACTCTCCTGAGAAACCTCAACTACCATCTGCAGACAGATGATGAAAAGCAGCAGTTTAGCCACCCAAGGTAGGAGGATGAACCGCGCCTGAAGACGGTGATACTGGCGCTCGGTAAAGAGATAGCTCAGCATGACACCGATGATGCAAAGCGTCGAGGCAGGACGGGCATGGAAGAAAGCCAGCCAGCGTACGGGGAATGCTTATGCCCAACTGACGGCTGAAGAACTTATGCACCCCAAGTCAGAAACCATGACCAGAAGGTGAGATAGAAGCAATATTCCAGGAGCGTTACCTCCATGTCAAACTTACGCTTATAGGTATCTACCGCATAGCTGATAGCCTGGAAGGTATAGAACGAGATACCTACAGGCAGAGCGATAGACTGCAGGGAGAAGTTGGTGCTGAACATCTCGCTGACTACATCGCCAATGATGAAATTGGTATATTTGAAATAGCACAGCAGAGCCAGGTCTACAAGCACCACGAAGGTGAGCAGCGCAAACGGAATGCTGCCCAGACATACAAAGACATGGGTAGGTTTGATACGTTGGATATAATGCTGCAGGGTATCGGTAGCAGCCCAGTTTCTGGTGCCCGAACTCACCCAGGTAATACAGGTGAGCTTATGACCGTTCTTGTTGGCATAACCAGCCAGTCGCAGACCTAGATATTCCGACATCGAGTCACCGAAGATCAGTACTCGCTGCGCCGCCGTATCCACGGGTTTCTTTATCATGCTGTCAGCCTTTTCCTCTTCAGCAAGCTCTGCCTCGCTTTTACCGGTGAGCGCATCCATTCCAATCTGTTTCAGCGGAATGTTTTCAGCCACTTACTCTGGAATAAAGGCATAAGCCAGCAGTCCTCCAATGGCTATTGCCAGCAGGGCTATCATTTTCCAGGTTTCTTTCATTTTATATCTTTAATGAATTTTGGTTATTCTTTTTCTTATACATTCGCCCGTCATTACAGCTGAAAGGGAGTGAGTACATTCAGCAACTTTCCGAAATCGGTCTTCGAGATGCGCCTTCCTCTCAAGCTGCGCACCTGCGGATAGTCTTCGAAATAGTTCTCCATCGTAGTATACCACTGATGAGAAACCACTTCCCTGACCGTCTTCAGTTGATTTTCGATGCGACGGGCAAAACTCGGATTCACTCTCGAGAGATAATGTCTTCCATCATTCATCTCAATGGCAAGCATCAGATAGATTTGCGGTCCCTTCTTCTCTTTCCTGCTTTTTACAGTTTCACTTACTTTCCAGCCCTTGGTGGATGTCGATACTCTGATATCCCAGCCATACTGGCTGTTGAGCTTATCCATCAGTCCCTTGAACACGACACCATGTGCCGAGGTATCTTTCAGTCCCGTATAACCGATGATGTAATGTATCATCTCGTGGAGCAAGACACTCTTTGCCTGCTTGTCAGTCATATCATAATAAGTAGACATGGAGAGTTTGAAATCGTAGAGTTTGGTGCGTCCCCATCTGGAGGCCCGCTTATAGGCAAGTTGCCCCAACCGAGTCTTGGCATGAGTAAGTCCGAGTTCAGGAACAGGCAGCTTTCCCCCGAAATATTCGTGGTCGAACCGTCTGAACCACTCCTCCATCCATTCTATTGTAACAATCATGTATGTATATTTATTCAATAATTATTCAGTTCTGTATATCAGATACTACAAAACGTTTGCAAAGATACAACTTTTTCTTTGTTTCTTTCAATATTTATCGAAAAATGCGTAACTTTGCACGCAAATTTACAACAAAAATGAACAAGACAGCACAGCATATGCTACTCTACTCCTCTATCTTCATCATCATCATCGGTATCTCGCTCTTCCTGCTAGCCGTAGTCCTTGCCCTCACGGTATTCGTTGCCATCAAGAAATATGAGCATTACAAGCACAGAAGGCTGTCGAGGAAACACCGCAGAAGACATGTGGTAAGGGTAAAAAGGTAAAAGGGTAAAAAAGTAAAAGGTAAAAGAGAGGGAAAAACCTATTTTATAGGGGGAAAAAAACATTTTTTGAAGGAAAAGAGAAAAAAATACCGAAAAAATTTGGTAATATCAAATAAAAGCATTACCTTTGCACTCGCTTTTGAGATATAAAGCTTTTGGGTAGTTACCAGAGTGGCCAAATGGGGCAGACTGTAAATCTGCTGGCTATGCCTTCGGTGGTTCGAATCCATCACTACCCACTTTTCCCAAAAAATAACTCAAAAATTTAAGAGTCCGACTTTCGAGAGAGAGCCGGACTTTTTTCTTTTCATATAAATCCTGAACAAAAGAAGAAGAGTAATATCACTCTCCTTCTACCTGCGTCTTTGGCCAATTCACCAAATACAGCATTTCTGTGGCTCGTGTAAATGCAGTATAGAGCCAATGGATATAATCGGGAGTAAGCATATCATCCGTCATATAGCCCTGGTCTACATAGACATGCGACCACTGTCCACCCTGCGCTTTATGACAGGTAACGGCATAGGCAAACTTCACTTGCAGAGCATTGAAATATGGGTCTTGCCGGATTGCCTTCATACGGTCTGCCTTCAGGGGGATGTCCTGATAATCTTCCTCTATCTTATGGAAAAGCTGCTCTTGCTGATCATGGGTCAAAGCAGGAGCCTCACTCGTCAAGGTATCCAGCAATACCGTAGCCTCCAGTTCATAATTATCATAATCGGGAAATTTCAACAGAAGGGTGGCAAAATGAAAGCCATAGAGTTCGATGCGACGGCTCACCTTCATCACCTTCGCCCTATCGCCATTAGCCAGGAAAGCAGGAATCTCGTGACTTGAAACTTCGTTACTTTGAACTGTATGATTAGCTAAAGTATTAAATTTTTCACTCTTCACTTTTCGTTCTTCACTTAATTGCCTTTCCTTTATCTTCTTTCTTTCTTCCTCCATCCAATAATAATTGTTCTTCACAATCATCAGCATGTCGCCACTCTCCAGTTCCTCTTCCCTATCAAGCACCATGTTGCGGATGCCCTGGTTGAAGATGTTGGCGCGCTTGTTGCTACGAGTCACAACAATGGTATCGTCCAGTCCTACATGATGATAACTGTCGCCAAGCGCCTCGATGAGTTCTGCACCCGGCATTTCCCTGATATCCGAGAAACCAGAGAAACGGATTTTAGGCAGTTGGGTAATGTCATCGTGGGTAATCATCTGGCGGATACGGGTAGCATTAAAGAGAATACCCGACTGCTGACTCTGACGGACTACTTCGTTCAAATCGCACTCATAAACCGACAGTCCATACCCCTGGAGCATCGCAGCAGAAAGAGCTGGTGATTCTTCCTCACCAACAGGAGGCAACTGTGCCTTATCGCCAATCAGCAAAAGTCGGTCGTTACGTCCCTGATACACAAAATGAATCAGATCATCTAGCAGACAGCCGCTGCCAAAGGTGGTTCCACCCAATCCCAGATTGGCAATCATCGAAGCCTCATCCACCATGAAAAGCGTATCAGTATAGAGATTATCATTGAGATTGAACTGTCCATCCACTCCGGCAAACGCCTTTTCGCGATAGATGCGGCGATGAATGGTATAGGCAGGCATCCCGCTGTTCAGAGAGAAGACCTTAGCCGCCCTACCCGTAGGAGCAAGGAGCATCACCTTCTGGCGAACAGCACGGAGCGTACGGACGATAGCACCCGAAAGCGATGTCTTTCCGGTACCCGCACTACCCCGGAGAATCATCACAGCATGAGGATTACTATCCGTCATAAACTGCACGAAAACATCGAGCGCCTGAGCCTGTTCTGGGGTTGGCGGAAAGCCAAATTGCTGTAATATCTGATATTTTAACTCTTCAATGTTCATATTTCGAAAACTTTTAGTATCTTTGCAGAAAATTTACTGCACCTATTTGCTGTGCAAAAGTAATAATACTTTTTGAAATGAGAAAAAGAATAAAGAATAATTATATTTTGGGAGCATGCGTCATCATCATGATGCTACTCTGTATTCTGAGTGTAAGTCAGCCCATCCGCTTCCAGAAAGCCATGGCTAGCAGAGAAGCAGAGGTGAAGGAGAAACTGATGCAGATACGTCAGGCTGAAGAGAAATACAAGGCGAAACACGGCGTATATACAGGCGATTTCCCGACACTGGTAAAAGGCAAGTACTTACAGGAAGATGCCCAATACATTCCTTATGCCGACGGTAAGAAGTTTACACTCGCTGCCACGGTTATCGTAGGAAAAAGCGGTAAGCAGATTCCGGTGATGGAATGTGGGGCCGGTTATGAAACCTTCCTCGACGGACTCGATGAAGGTTCCATCCAGCAGAAGATAGAGGAGGCCAACTATGCCGGCAACTATCCCGGACTCAAGATAGGCGATTTAACGACAGATAATAACAACGCAGGTAATTGGTAACAGATATGCAAATAAAAGGTAACAACATTCAGCAAGCACGACTCACCATCCGCGTGAGCAGAAACACCCTCAGTTTTTCGGTAGTTGACCGTGAAGCTGAGCATCAGCTCATCTATGAACCTTATACAGTAAAGAGTGGTGTTTCGATGGCAGCCAACTTGCGTCAGGCTTTCAAGGAGAGTACTCTCCTGCAGCGGGGATACCAGAAGGTACGCGTATATCTCGATTCGCCTATCCTGCTGGTTCCTATCGAAGAATTTCATGAAGAGGATATCGATGTGCTCTATCAGCATGCCTTCAACAGTCATAACAGCGATGCCATTCTCTACAGAGTGCAGCCGGAACTGAATGCGGTAGCGGTATTCCCTATCAACAAGGATTTGAAAATGGTGGTAGAAGACAACTTCAAGGATGTCCGCTTCACACCTATCATGCAACCGATGTGGCACTATCTGCATCATCGCAGTTTCACCGGCATTCACCGCAAGCTCTATGTTTATTTCCACGACAAGAAGCTGGACGTTTTCGGTTTCGAGAAGAACCGTTTCAAATTTTTCAACTCGTTCAATGCCGAGCATGCCAAGGATGCCCTCTATTTCATTCTCTATGTATGGAAGCAGTTAGGATTCAACCAGATGCAGGATGAGTTGCATGTATCAGGCAATGTTCCTGATAAGGATTGGTTCCTCTACAACACGAAACTCTATATCAAGAAGACCTTCATTCTGAATCCTGCCGCCGAATTCAACCGTGCGCCCATCACAGAGATTAAAGGTCTGCCATTCGATTTGATGGCACTGTACCTAAGTAAGTAAGACAAGAGTTGATAGTTAAAAGTTGATAGTTAAGAATTCAACAGAATAGCTTATCATAAAGTTCAATGTTCAACATTCAAAGTTCAAAGTAAATATGAGAATCATAACAGGACAATATAAGGGACGCCATTTCGACATTCCACGTTCGTTTAAGGCACGTCCGACAACAGATTTTGCAAAGGAGAACATCTTTAATGTTCTGCAGGGATATATTGATTTCGAAGATACCTCTGCCCTCGACCTTTTTGCCGGTACGGGCAGCATTTCGCTCGAACTGGTATCACGAGGCTGCAGCCGGGTTATCAGCGTAGAGGCAGACCGCGACCATGCCAACTTCATACGCCAATGTTTTCAGAAGTTGGGCGAAGACAAAGATATTCTGATTCGTGGTGATGTATTCCGTTTTCTGAAGACCTGCAAGCAGAAGTTTGACTTTATCTTTGCCGATCCTCCATACGCCCTGAAGGAGTTGCCGCAGATTCCAGACCTCGTTCTGAATGGCGACTATCTCAACGAAGGAGGCATCTTCGTCTTTGAGCATGGCAAAGACTATGATTTCTCCGAGCATCCACGATTCCTGGAACACAGAAGTTACGGAAGCGTAAACTTCTCAATATTCAGATAGGAAAAAATTCCCGTTTGCACCAGACAAGATGCAAACGGGGATTTATTCGTTACAACAGCGGCGAGAGCAATCTTACCGTACTCTCGAAAAGGCGCTGCAGGAACGGACGTTTTACGAAATAAGATACATCATCTACCAGGATACTCTTCGCCTCATCCCGCAGATAGACAGCCTTCACGCGCTGTGCCATCTCCTCATCAAAGAAGAACGCATTCGCTTCGAAATTATTCTCAAAACTTCGGAAGTCAATATTCGTACTGCCTATCGTACAGAGATTATCATCACTTACGAGCAATTTACTATGATTAAAGCCTGCCGTATAGAGATAAACCTTTACGCCAGCCTCTATCGCTTCCATCACATACGAACGTGATGCCCACTCTACCAGTTTGGCATCAGCATGACGAGGCAACATCAGACGGATATCCACACCCGCCAGAGCTGCTGTTCGCATGGCAAACAATACAGGTTCAGTCGGCAGGAAATAAGGCGTTTCCATATACACATACTTCCGGGCCTGAAGCAGGATGCGGACATAGCCCTGCATGATGTCAGGCCAAGGACTGATAGGACTGCCCGTAACTATCTGTACGAGACAATTGTTGCGGATATGCGCACTGACCGGCGGATAATACTGGCGATTGGTAACTAATGTACGGTCTACGAAATACCAGTCTACCAAAAAGGCTCTCTGAATGGCGTAAACGCCACCGCCCTCAATACGGAGATGCGTATCGCGCCAAGCCTGTTTCTTATCACCTTTCACATAGCGCAGAGCTATATTCATGCCGCCGATAAAGCCCACTTTACCATCTATGACACAGAGTTTGCGGTGGTTACGATAGTTTACCTTACTCGTAAAAGCCGGAAAGCGGACTGGCATGAACGAATGTACATCAATGCCTGCATCACGCATACGTTCAAAGAATTCATCCTTCACCTTCCAGCAGCCTACATCATCATAAATCAGTCGCACCTCCACTCCCTGCTCCGCCTTATCAATCAAGGCATCAGCTATCAGATATCCCAAGGCATCGGCTTCGAAGATATAGGTATCGAGATGAATATGATGCTTTGCCTGTCCTATATTATATAATAAGGTAAGGAAGAAATCATAACCATCGGTATAAATATCCACCTGATTATCTTTAAAAGGCAGCGCCCAACTCTGGTTGGCAAAGAGATTCATCAGCGGTTTATTGCTGTCTGGCAGGTGAAGATTCTCCTGCTCTACGAACTCGAGCATGGAGCGCTTGGTGAGCTGGTCCATGCTGCGGTCGCTGATAAGCCGTTCCTTGCGGGTATTCTGTCCGAAGAAGAAATAAAAGATAATACCCACAAAGGGGATGAAGAAGAAGACCAATATCCATGCCATCGTCTTGGCGGGCTGACGATTGTCCATCAAGACGGTGATGATAGCCGGAACGGTTATCACGACATAAAGCAACAGATATATCCAGTGAAAATAAATCATATAGCATTTCTCCTTTTTTATTTTCTAATACTTCTTTACAGAGTTTCTCCCCACAAAACAGGGACTCCCGTTAATTGAAGATATTGTTTGCCTGGCTCGCCAGAAGCGTGTTCATCTGCTTGAGTTTCATAAACTCCTGCAGCAGTTCACGATTGGTCGGATTCTTGGCAAACTCCTGCTGAACCTCAATAATACGCTGAGCAATATAATGAGTACGGAAGCTCAAGATGTCTTTAAAGACAAACTGACGGAGTTTATCGGCGCTCATCTTCATCTGCAGACTAGCCGTAGATACCTCCTGGGCACCTGTAGGCAAACCTGCCAACCTGCTGATTTCCGGATTCGGATGATTGGCAAAATAAGTTTCGGCGACAAAATCATCTTCTTTTTCGAGATGCTCCACAGCCTCCTGCATAATCTGATTATATAAATCATTATGAAACTTAAAGCCATCTCCACCCAAATCAAGACTGATATACTGGGCCACAGCTACCTCCACATCATTGCCATCTACATCCTGTACTGTGATGAGCTGGTCGCCATGATGAATAATCAACTGTACCAGAAGTCCTTCTACTTCCAGAAGTTTATCCAGTGGGGTAACCGCTCTCATTGCTGATTGCGCCTGCTGCGCTGCCGCTACAGTCGAATCTTTCAATCCCGCAGCACGTCGCTCGGCCTTTACCTGCTCACTCATACCGTTGCGCACAAAATTGTTCAAGGCATTCACGATGATTGCCTCGTTCACGCCCAAACGGTGAGAACAGTCGGTGATATAAGAAGCGCGCGTTATCTGATTCTTGATTTTCGAGATGCTCTCTACAATCGAATTGATAGCCTGGCTTCGCTTTACAGGGTCTGTCACGCCGCGTAGCAGAATATCGGTCTTAAACTGTATGAAGTCGGTCTGATTCTCCTGAATATATCTTCTGAATTCCTCTGCCGAATGACTGCGGGCGAAACTGTCAGGGTCATTACCGTCAGGGAGAAAGAGTACCTTTACGTTCATCTCTTCTTCAAGCAGCATATCGGTACCTCGCAGCGCAGCATGAATACCCGCATTATCGCCGTCATAGAGAAGAACGATATTACTGGTAAAGCGGTGCAGCAATCTAATCTGATGCACGCTCAGCGCTGTACCCGAGTTAGCCACTACATTTTCGATGCCACACTGATGCATCGAGATAACATCGGTGTATCCTTCCACCATAAAGACACAATCCTCCTTGGCTATCGCCTTCTTGGCCTGATAGAGTCCATAGAGTTCGCGCTCCTTATGATAGATAACGCTATCAGGCGAGTTGACATATTTCTGGCTGATGCCCTTGGTTCGGCTGTCGAGAACTCGTCCGCCAAAAGCCACCACCTTGCCGCTCACGCTGAACCAGGGGAAGATGGCTCTGCCCGAAAAACGGTCAAGAATCTTATCCTCACCCGACTTATTGCCGGCTTCGTCCTTATCCACCTTGAAGCAGAGTCCCGTATCAACCAGATATTTCGGATTATAGCCAGCCGCCTTAGCCGCCTCAGCAAGAGCTGTACGCTTAGGGAGCGCAAAACCCAACTGGAATTTTCTGATGATATCATCTCTGAAACCTCTTCCTCGGAAATAGGCCATACCGATAGCGATGCCATCCACATCATGCAAGAGAACATCCTGGAAATATTTCGCCGCCCAATCGTTGACGATAAACATGGATTCTCTTTCGCTCTCGCGCTGTTTTTCTTCGTTGGTCAGTTCACGCTCCTGAATCTCAATTTTATATTTCTTGGCGAGCCAGCGAAGAGCATCGGGATAGGTCATCTGTTCCAGTTCCATCAGAAAGTTGATTGCATTGCCTCCCTTTCCGCAGGTAAAGCAATGACAGATACCTCTTGTTGGAGATACAGAGAAAGATGGATTGGAATCGTTATGAAAAGGACACAAGCCGACATAATTGATGCCACGCTTCTTGAGCGTAACAAATTCAGATACCACCTCTTCTATCTTGGTGGCATCCATAATTTTTGCTATCGTCGGTCTGTCTATCATTATATATATTCTTTTTTCTGTTTTTACTATGCAAAATTACTATTTTTCTTTGAAAACACAAAGAGAAACGGACAGAAAAGTAAAAATGAAACATATTAAAAACTAAAGGTTACATAAAATAAGGTACATTCGGATAGTTTTGGCTATCTTTGCAACCGGCAAAAACACATTGCTGACAATCGGAAAATAACAACAAAATAAATAAATATGAAACTAAACAACATCAAGCAAACATTCCTGGCAAGCGCTGCCCTGCTCTCAACTATCAGCATGAGCGCAGCCGACAGATTTGTGAATTTCAAGCAAGGAGACTTGCTGCTGAATGCCAATAACCGGGTAGAAATCTACATGGACACCAACGACTGCAAGGGAGTGAGCTATGCTGCTCATGCCCTGCTGAAAGATATCAAAAGTGTGAGTGGAGCCACAGCCACCCTCACCACGGATGCCGGTTTTCTGAAAAAAGCCGACACAGCCCGACCAGCTATCCTCGTAGGCACCATCGGCCATTCTGCAGCCATCGATCAACTGGTGAAACAGAAGCGCATCAACGGAAATCTGCTGAAGGGCAAACGTGAAAAGTTTATCATCACGCTCATAGATGGTCAGCTCGTCATTGCTGGCAGCGACCGACGAGGCACCATCTATGGCATCTACGAACTCTCGCAGCAGATGGGCGTATCGCCTTGGTATGACTGGGCAGACGTGCCTGTAGAGCACCACGATTCCATTTTCGTAAACAAGGGTATCTATACAGATGGCGAACCTGCAGTACGTTATCGCGGCATTTTCCTCAACGATGAGGCACCTTGCCTAACGTCATGGGTAAAGAACACCTACGGCACCGGATATGGCGACCACCGTTTCTATCAGCGCGTCTTCGAACTGGTATTGCGACTGAGAGGTAACATGATGTGGCCTGCCATGTGGGGCTGGGCTTTCTATGCCGATGACCCTGAAAACGAGAAGACGGCAGATGAGATGGGCGTAGTGATGAGTACTTCCCATCATGAGCCGATGGCACGTAACCATCAGGAATACGCCCGCAACCGAAAGGGATGGGGGCCATGGAACTACCAGAAGAACAAGACAAACCTGCAGAAGTTCTTCCGTGAAGGCATTGAGCGAATGAAGGGAACTGAACAGATTGTAACCATCGGAATGCGCGGCGACGGCGATGAAGCGATGAGCGAAGAGGCAGATACGAAGCTGATGACCAACATCATCAACGACCAGCGTAAGATTATCGCTGACGTAACGGGCAGAAAGGCTAGCGAAACCCCACAGGTTTGGGCACTATATAAAGAGGTATTGGATTACTACGACAAGGGCATGAAGGTGCCCGACGATGTAACCCTCCTGCTCTGCGATGACAACTGGGGTAACGTGCGCCGTGTGCCGAATGCCAAGGAACGCAAGCACAAAGGCGGTTGGGGCTTATACTATCACGTAGATTACGTAGGTGCTCCAAGAAACTCAAAGATGCTCAACGTTACTCCTGTGCAGAATCCTTGGGAGCAGTTGACGCTTGCTTACGAGAATGGCATTGACCGTCTCTGGATTCTCAATGTGGGCGACCTCAAACCGATGGAATATCCTATCAGCCAGTTTATGGACATGGCTTGGAATCCACGTAAATACGATGTAAACAACATCACCCGCCATACCCGCAACTGGTGCGCACAGCTGTTTGGTGAATCGCAGGCCGATGAAGCTGCCCGCATTCTGAACCTCATCTGCAAGTACAACGGCCGCTGCACCCCAGAGATGCTCGACAAGAACACCTACTGTCTGGAAAACGGTGAATGGCAGGAGGTGGTAAACCAGTATCTCCAGCTCGAAGCCGATGCGCTACGCCAGTACAACAGTCTGCCGGCATCCTATCACGATGCCTATCGCCAGATCATCCTCTTCCCTATCGAGCTGATGAGCAATCTGCACCAGATGTACTTTGCCCAGGCACAGAACCATACCCTCTATAAACAGGGCAATCCGAAGGCGAATGTATGGGCTGATGAATGCGAACGCCTCTTCAAGCGCGATTCACTCATCTGCGACTATTACAACCATAAGATGGCTGGCGGCAAGTGGAACGGCATGATGACCCAGAAGCATATCGGCTATAAGAGTTGGAATGATGATTTCGAGAAAGATACCTGTCCGGAGCTCTTCCGGGTAACCTCCAAGGATGGAGTGATTATCAGCGAAAACAACGGCGTGGTAGAAATCGAAGCTCCTTACTATAGCTGCAAGACGGATGCTGCCGAGGCAAAATGGACAGAGATTCCATTCATGGGCAAAAGCGTATCGGCAATGACTCTGATGCCATATACCAAGAGTGTAAAGGGAGCCAGCATCACTTACAAGTTTAAGATGCAAGTTAGCAAAACTTCGGATGGCAAGGCATTTAATGGCAAGCAGAAGGTTCGCATTCATGTGATTACCAAATCAACCTTGGATTATCTCAACAAGGGCGGCTTAACCTATGGTGTAAGTTTAAATGGCGCTTCTCCTGTAGAGATTAACTTCAACAAAGATTTGAACGAGAAGCCGGAGAACATCTACAATATCTATTATCCAACGATAGCCACTCGCATCGTGGACAAGGTGATAGAGCTAGAGCTGCCAGCCTCATCCGATGGCATCCACACCCTCACCCTCACTCCTAACGACCCAGCCATCGTCTTCGAGAAAATCGTGATTGATGGAAGAGGAGGGAAAAAGAGTGTCAAGGTGATTTAGACTGGCTGCATACAAACCTGCCAGTTTACATACGTTGGTTAGAGGGAAGTAAAGAGACAAATGTTCTACGTTTTACGCTAGATGACTATTGTCTCTTTACTTCCCGAACGACCGCAGGGAGTGATAACTTCTTTAACTTCTATAGTCGCTCTGTAGCCCATTGACGGAAACGCGTGCCTTGAATAGATTTTACACGATAGCCCACAGATATGATAACATCAAGGTTATATTAGGATCACTTTTTTTATTTCACTTCTCTCTCAACATCCATTCCCACGTAGGAAGAACATGAACCTGCTTGCCATCTATCTCAAGTTCTTCCTTCTCCTCCATCGTAAGAATATATCCCTCAGCCAAGCCATAAGCATTCATGGCTTCCAACAGCCCCTCGATTTCCCGCTTGCGAGTTTTCTCGTCATTCATGGCTATCATCACCTGATAAGCCTTCATGATTCTCATACCCTCTCTTACAACAAAGTCGCACTCCTTCTTATCGGCATGATAAAAAACATCATATCCGCGGCGTTTCAACTCGATGAATACATTTTTTTAAGTAAGCAACCAAATAAATCTTCATTTTTGTTCATTCAGAATGAGTAATTTCTATCATTTTTACTCATTCGGAATGAGTAATTCAGAGCAAAAACACTCATTCCGAATGAGCATTTCTTGAGAAACGCCTTTTATTCACCTTCTACCTTGCATCCACTGAACCCCATTTCCTGCGCCTTCTCAGGTCCGAAGGTGTAATAGATAGTCTCCGCCTCATCACATACCTCCCCCTGCGAATTGCCAAGGGTGGTAAGCGGCTCCGCGTTTATACCTTGCCCTTTATCGTAAAAGTTCTTACCTTT
>ERZ791815.146-NODE-146-length-77362-cov-19.238995_pt1 | contig 77362 bp, 65 predicted proteins | sample MGYA00510302_ERZ791815 | MGnify/ENA primary metagenome ERZ791815 (study PRJEB30046, sample SAMN00791995) | human gut metagenome | study: EMG produced TPA metagenomics assembly of the A metagenome-wide association study of gut microbiota in type 2... | reverse complement strand
CTCTTTCTATTACGGGATAATGTGTAACTTGTCCAACTTTTGGGGGTCACTTCAATTAGGGGAAGTTTCATACATTATCTTCATTTTTGCTTCTACAACTGAAGACAGATAAATCGTTACATTCGAAGAAGAATATTGGCTCCACGCTGACACTGACATAGGCAGGCTTTCAACCGTACCATCTTCCATATTTAGATGCCAGACATTCAGAAATTCTTTCTCATCTAAGAAATGTTTTCTTATCTGTTGGGATAAGATGCCAGCCAAAATACGTACATTTTCATAATTAAGTATCACTGATTCTTCTCTGCAACTGAAAGTGTTTGTGCTCACCTTATTAGTTTGTTCTAGATGATGTTCAAAACGATGGTCTTCTATCAGATTACGATAATAGTCCATCTCCAACAAATCAAGTGTATGCGTTCTTGCAGCATCTTCCATTAAAAGCACCAAATCGTCACCCTTGGGATTTAGAAAAGAGGTGCATCGTCTTTTATCACCTTGTTCACGAGACAAATGCCGTTCGACAGCTATAGATGTACTAACGTCTATAATCAGTTGGGTCCCATCGTTCATTCGTTCCTTGTCGTGTTTGCTCAAAGACAAATAATTGCCCTCCAGAGCTGTCAACTTTTGGGCAAATATGCCTTTATACAGGTCCTTTATAGACTTCACCTTAGATGTCATCACTTTTTCTGCAGGTAAAATATGCCTACATATGTTATGTGGAAACAAAAAGTCAAAGTCTGTGATGACAAGTTCCTTTGTTATACCCTCTCTTACAAAGTGGTCAGTCAATGCGGAGCCTAAAGTTCCAGAACCTATAATGGCAATTTTGGATAGAGTATCACTTACTCCATTTCTTATTACATTCTCTTGTCTTGAAGTCATATCCAACACCATTGCAACCTCCACTGGTAACTGATAGAACCATGCTTCAAAACTTTCCGTAGATAGTTTGCGTTTTTTTACCAGCACCTCACTAGGCGAACATATTGTCTTGATAACAAACAGGTTCTTATTAGATTGGGTTCCGGCCTGATCCTGCTGTGTGAAATATACTAGTAAGAGTAAAGGAAGTGTGGCTTTTCCAGCCACTGTCCTTTGGAGCAAAAGGAGGAGCGTGTCTGTCAATGATTCATGAATTGACGAGTTTATTTGCTGTAAATCCCCAAGCGTCCGTGGAATACGTGCAAAGTTACTCGCATAAATCTTTTCAGTTGGCAGCCAACAGGTGTAGTGAGTGGCATTTCTCTTTTCTACAAAATCCAGTGTAGATGTCAAATTCGATTTTTTAGTGTACCTTGCATATGGGTTCTTATCTCTAGGTACATTCATCAAACAGCACATCTCTTGGAAAGCAAAAAACACTTCTAATGGTCTGTTATCCTCATGAAGTTTATTTTCACTGTTTAGACTAAACCAACGGCGTATTGACGTAATATAGTCGTACGCATTGAATAAAGGACGAATATCTAAGAATGTAATATCTGAGATACATAAAGATACAGGCCTAGCATATGGTCTTGCATTGGAGTGTGGCAACTCTGTGGGAAAATTTTTTCGCAAAGCATATACCTCAGGAAGTGACATGTCTTCTTTATGACATATGATAGCAATCTCCTCTGCGCTCCTGATGTCATTGACAGGTTCATCGGGCACTTCCAAACATATCAGCTTTGCTCTAATGATTTCATCTCCATCGTTGTTGATGTAACACGACACATCTTCTGCATAGCAATGTCTGACCAAAGCAGCATAGATGCTTCGTGCTCTCGCTAAACGTAATTGTTCTCCTCGGATTTCATGGCCTCGGATAATATTTATATTATAATCCTTCATTGACCGGCACGTGGAGCAGGGTTAGCAATAGAGGGGGTTCCGGCTATAGCCGTTAGTGCCAACAGCTTTTTCCCCGTTTCTGAAATCTTAAACACAATAGGTTGAGGTATTTCACCTACTTTGTTATGAGTAGCTGTATTCACGAAATGTACAGATCCTGATTTCAATTTCTTGATATACTGTTGCTTTGCTTGATAACAAGGTGGATTCTTGCCGTCATTTTTTATTTCATCCGAAGATGCCACGACATGTGCAGCAGTACCTATCTGTTTATCAAGAATAGTCTCCGCTGAAGGAAGAATTTCTTTTTTATTGTCTGATACATTGAAGAACGACCAAGAGCAATGATGCGGTGATAGGAAGATATTCCATTTCAATTTTTCATCGTCGCTATTGTTGTCTAGAATATGCTGCCAGATATCATGTTCGGCATCACCGCCCATCAACACTCTAGTTTTATAATACACTTCCCCTGCTATTTCCACTTTAAACCAGAATTGCACGACAATTGATGTAGCATTTTTATCATCATACTTCTTACTGGTCTCTACATCTTCCTTAAAAGGAGCATGGATAAAGATTTCAAGCCAAGAGAAACTACTGCCATGAGCAGATGTTATCACTTTGCCTGGTACATAACAGTAACGACTGTCGAACTCCTTGTCTTGGTCGTAGCCGATGATACGCAGGTAATTTCCCCTGGATCCTTTGAAATCAGGATTATCGTCATATAGTTCCTTACGACGTTTAGCCTCTTTACGAACAGCTACAGCTGTGTCAGCCAGATTATTCTTCAATCCTCGAGGCGTTATCCAAAGTTCCTCGATGATAATCTCATTTTTGTTCTTATCTTTATCATAATCATTTATCTTGCCATGATAGAAATTATCTTCAAAGCCTTTGCAATGGTCATCATGTGGGTGGGTGCTGATAAACAGATCAACATACGGTCGGCCTGAGGTATCCTTTTTCAACTCTTTGAGTAGATCTGCCTTAACATCGTAGTTAATTTGTTTTCCCTTACCGTCTGTAAGGTCTGATAAAATCTGACAATCTACGATTATTGTCATGCCATTATCTAGCTTTATCAGCGTACAGTCCGCATTACCCACAGGGTAATATTTGATTGTATGTTCCATATCCAACTTCTATTACTTTTCTTTCTTTTTACTAACAATGTATTCAACACTTTTGCGCACGTATGAAGTTTGCTTGCGATATGCAAACAAAAACAACAAGGTCAAGCATGCAATTGCGATTAGCGCCATCCAAGAAGTATGCATAAATTCATTCACACACGGAATCAAGTTCAGACCGAATAATATCAACAACGTAAGGAATGTCGCCAGAAAGGTTCGATACATGTTGTTCTCTGCCGAAAGGATTCCTATCTTGGAGTCATAGGCCTCTGCATCCTTATAATCACTATAGGGAGCAAACACAACAAACTTCCATTTTTTCAAATAGTGTTCCAATAGTAATGAGCCGATTCTGCTTAATACCATTCCGGAACAGTAACCTCCAAATAACATAAGGAACACATTGTCCAAAGATAAGTCATAAATTCCTAGAATATCTACGAGTACCAAGAATAATGTTCCCGGTATCATATAGTTTAAGAATTGATATACTGAAATTTTATCAAGAAATTTGTCCATATTAATCATAGTCTTCAATTTCGTCAAACGCACTCATTGGCGTTTGATATGGTAATTGCCAATTAAAATTGTAATAAAAAACAAAGCTGCTGCAATCTGCAGTCTTAAATATTTTTGCTGTTGGTATCTTCTCTAGCACCATATTCACCAAACGTCTTGATGGATGATGGCTATCAAGGCCATTTGGTGGGCAGGAAATAATATACTCCTTTGCCATAATCCGTTGAATTAATGCAGGAGTCACATTTTTTCTGCTACCATGATGAGGTAATTGTAACACATCAATAGACTTATGCACCAAGCTAAATTGTGAGTCCTTATAGTCCAGTGCCTCTTCTATGCTATTCTTTCCTGCGTCAGCAGTAAGAAGATAATTTTTGTTGGGCATGCATAGCAAAGAGACAATACTGGTCTCGTTGATAGCAGTTGTGTTCTCATTTCGCCATGACATAAATCCTTTGATATAATGCACCAGTTTATTCATCGTCCTAGTGAACGTCGTAGTATTGTTGCTATCATCCAGAGTGGTTGGTGTTTTATCTGACTCAAGAAGTTTGCTGCGGTAAAGATCTTTTGATGGAGATAGTATAGTAAGGCAGCCAAAATAGTTGTTTCCTACTACGGGGTGTATGATATTGTTTTCTCCAATTTTGGATATAGCAACCTGTTCCAGCTGATAAGCATACTTGAACGCCTCAGTCATTCGTTTATTAACGCTCTTGTCCGTAATCCTACTGTCTGCAAAATAATCTGCTGTTATATTGGAGTCTCGCCAAGGACGATTCATTATCAGCTTCTTAATTGTCAACGACTGTTCTTCAAATAACCTTATTAGGCCGGAAATATGATCTATGTCGGGATGGGTGTTGATAACTAAGTCTATGACAGATATATTAAGATTTTTTAGATATGCAATAATCTTTTCGCCAGTCTCTTTATAACCACCATCTACAACAATAATCGTTGGTTTTTGATCTTCATCCAAAAGCCTTATCAAAATGGCATCGCCTCCTTTAGAAGCACTACCAACCTGAAAAAATCTTATTTCATATGCATTAATCATTTTTCTTTTTTTTAGTCAATGTCCCTTTCTACAGAATTTGATATAAAATTACGTTTTTTCCGTTATACGACAATAAATTCTCTATAGATTTAATGAAAATTATTTGTATGAGATAAATATTCTATAGCATGAAAATATTTTGATAAGATTAATATCGTATTATAGGTTTGAAGTTGTATAGCAGTTCTATTCACTTCTTTTTTGCAGGACTAAGTTATAGAAATACAACACAACGGTTGTTTTATTGAGGCATTTGCAGTAACTTTGCAATCAAAGCTAAAATGGTATTCTAATGAACATGACGACAAATAGAATGTCACCTGTGACTTCCATATCGACAACATGTGAAACGGAACAGGATATAAAAAATTGGTCGCAATACTCACAAGGTATTGCAGCTGCCATGTCTAAACGAATGGCGGAGCTCGGTTTGACACAACAGATGCTTGCCGAAAAAATGAACTGCACCCAACAATACATCTCCAAAGTATTGAAAGGGAAAAAGAACATGTCGTTGGAAACCATATGTAAGATTGAGAATGCATTAGGCATTGAGATTATCAAAGGCCTGAATACAAAAGAGTAACGGAACAGCATAATTATGACAATACAAAGTGAAGCGGCACTAGAAGCTGGACTTATCGCCACACTTCAGCAAATGGATTATGAGTATATTCATATTGCAGAGGAGGATAATCTTCAAGCCAATTTCAAACGGCAGTTGGAGATACACAATCGTAAGCGGTTGGAGGAACATGGCCGTACTCAGTTTACCAACGAGGAATTTGAAAAGATACTTATCTATCTTGAAGGAGGAACACGCTTTGAAAAAGCGAAAAAACTCCGGGATCTCTATCCGCTTGACACGGCAGACGGCAAACGCATTTGGGTAGAATTTCTCAACCGCCAACAATGGTGTCAAAATGAGTTTCAGGTGTCCAACCAAATCACGGTGGAAGGGCGAAAGAAATGCCGTTATGATGTAACCATTCTTATTAACGGACTTCCATTGGTTCAAATTGAGCTGAAGCGACGTGGAGTGGAACTCAAGCAGGCATATAATCAAATACAGCGTTACCACAAGACATCTTTTCACGGTTTGTTTGATTACATTCAATTATTTGTAATTTCCAATGGCGTAAACACACGCTATTTTGCAAATAATCCGAATATAGGTTACAAATTCACCTTCAACTGGACTGATGCTTCCAATCATCCATTCAATGAATTAGATATGTTTGCTGCATTCTTTCTCGAGAAATGTACACTCGGAAAAATTATTGGCAAATATATAGTGTTACATGAGGGTGATAAGTCTTTGATGGTTCTCCGTCCATATCAGTTCTATGCCGTAGAAAAGATATTGGATAAAGTAAAGAATTCAAACGACAACGGCTATATATGGCATACGACAGGTGCCGGAAAGACATTAACTTCTTTCAAGGCAGCCCAACTCGTTTCCGAACTGGATGATGTTGATAAGGTGATGTTTGTTGTTGACCGCCACGACCTTGATACGCAGACGCAGTCAGAATATGAGGCATTCGAACCAGGTGCGGTGGATGGTACGGATAATACTGATGAATTAGTAAAACGTCTACAAAGTAATTCCAAAATTATCATTACTACTATCCAAAAACTCAATGCTGCCGTCAGCAAGACTTGGTACAGTAACAAGATAGAAGCAATACGCCACTCTCGCATTGTTATGATATTCGATGAGTGCCACAGAAGCCACTTTGGGGAAAGTCACAAACGAATAATGAAGTTCTTTGACAATGCCCAAGTATTCGGTTTTACGGGTACTCCTATCTTTGCGGAGAATGCAGTGGACGGGCATACCACAAAAGAAATCTTTGGGAATTGTCTGCATAAATACCTCATCAAGGATGCCATTGCTGATGAAAATGTATTGGGGTTCCTTGTAGAGTATTATCATGGAAATGAAGAGGTGGAAAAAGAAAATGCCACCCGTATGGAGGAAATAGCAAAGTTCATCCTCAATAATTTCAGCAAGTCAACTTTTGACGGGGAATTTGATGCACTGTTTGCCGTGCAGTCTGTACCCATGCTTATCCGTTATTATAAGATATTCAAATCTCTGAATCCTAAAATCCGCATAGGTGCGGTATTTACATACGCAGCTAACGGCAGTCAGGATGACGAACAGACAGGAATGGGTACAGGGCAATATGTAAGTGGTAGTGTAGGAGATGCTGACGAATTGCAGGCCATCATGGATGACTATAATGAAATGTTCGGTACTTCATTTACAACAGAAAATTTCCGGGCATACTACGATGATATAAACCTGCGCATGAAAAAGAAGAAAGCGGACATGAAACCGCTTGATCTTTGTCTTGTTGTAGGAATGTTTCTTACCGGTTTTGACAGCAAGAAGCTGAATACGCTTTATGTGGATAAGAATTTGGAATATCACTCTTTACTACAAGCTTTTAGCCGTACAAACCGCGTATTGAATGAGAGAAAAAGATTCGGCAAAATTATATGTTTCCGTGATTTGAAATCCAATGTAGATACGGCAATCAAGCTGTTCAGCAATTCCAACAACCTGGAGGATATTATAAGGCCACCATACGAGGAAGTAAAAAAAGAATACAGACAGTTGGCATCGGATTTTTTGAAAAAATACCCTAATCCAAGTTGTATTGATATTCTGCAAAGCGAAAAAGACAAGAAAGACTTTGTACTGGCATTCCGTGATATTATCCGTAAACATGCTGAAATCCAAATATATGAAGATTACAATGAAGATGCGGAAGATCTTGGAATGACAGAACAGCAATTTAATGACTACAAAAGTAAATATCTCGATATTACTGTCGGATTTATCGATACACCTGCCAGTCCATCTGTAGTTGCCGAAGAACCTGTCCCTTACGGAAATAATCAAGGATTGGAGGATGTGGATTTCTGTTTGGAACTTCTACATAGTGATGTTATCAATGTAGCTTATATACTTGAACTCATTGCTGAACTTGACCCATATAGTGCCGATTATGCAGATCGCCGTCAGCATATCATTGACACAATGATTAAAGATGCAGAAATGCGTAGCAAGGCGAAACTAATTGACGGTTTTATCCAAAAGAATGTGGATGAGGATAAGGAGAATTTTATGGTGCAACGTAAAAAAGCGGATGGCACTAGCGATTTGGAAGAACGGTTGAATCAATATATTACTACAGAACGGGAAAAGGCAGTACGCTCTTTATCGGAAGATGAGGGTATTCCTTCTGATGTATTGACTCATTATTTGAAAGAATATGATTATCTCCAGAAGGAACAGCCGGAAATCATACAAAAGGCTTTGAAAGAGAAACATCTTGGCCTGATAAAGACAAGAAAAGCATTGACACGCATTCTTGACCGTCTGCGTGGTATTATAAGAACTTTTAGTTGGGAATAAAATATGAGTGACAATAAAGAAATAGGCTATGTATATATTCTTACGAATCCGAGTTTTCGTGAGGATTGGGTTAAGATTGGTAAAAGTTCACGTCCTGTTGATGTACGCTCAAAGGAATTGGATAACACAGCGGTTCCGCTTCCATTTGAAATTTTCGCCACTATTAAGACTGTTAAATATAATGAGGTTGAAAAGCATGTCCACAAGACAATTGACAGGTTGACAGATTTACGCATCCGTCAGAATCGTGAATTTTTCAATGTTTCTCCCCAATTAGCTTTGGAAATTTTTATTGATATTGCCAAAATGATAGATGATGCTGTTATTACTCGATATAAAGATAATAAGCCTATCAATGAAAGCATGAAAGAAAATGGAGAAGTCTTCAACGAACAAACAAAAATAGCGAAACGTGGCCGTTTTAAGTTTAGCATGGTAAATATCAAGGTTGGAGAATATATAACGTTTACTCCAACCAACCTACAAGTAAAAGTAGCGAGTGATGATACGGTAGAATATGATGGTCGCATTTACAAATTGTCTCCATTTGTAGGAACATTTATGCCAAAAGAAAGGCAAACACAATCAGGAGCTTATCAAGGAGCAAAATATTTCACATACAATGGAGAAATATTGGATGATTTGAGAACAAAAATGGAACAAAACAAAGAAGACAAATAATGTTATGATTAGATTAATAGATAATATAGACCTTGTATGGAAAAATAACCAGCCGTTAGGATGTTGTATTCATAATCGGACATGGCAAAAGATAGCTTTACAACAGGGTGATATGGATGGTGCATGCGCTGTGTATTCATTGATGATGTACCTTATCGCAATAAAGGTTCTTACTTATGCCCAAGTAAAAAATCTTAATACAAAATTTAATGGACAGACATCTAAAGGGCGACTGTTCAAGGAATTTTTTGAGAAAGAAGGCCTATGTAGAAACGGTTTTTATTTTTCCACAATTGTCGAAAAATTGAAACATTCTTTCTCGAAAGAAGTTTCTGCTGTTTCTTCCAATTATAACAGTACAGATTTCGATCAGTCAAATGCAGTACAACAGATTAAAGAGGCTATTGATGATAGCTGTCCAATAATGATTGCAGAAGTGTTTAAGGGAGGTGGTGCACATGCTATCTTGGCTGTTGGATATGAATTCTGCAATGATGAATTGACGAAAATATTTTGTTTAGACCCAGGCTATCCCATCGCTGACTATTCCTATTGGAATACTGTTATCAGAATTAATGATGCAAAGGGCAAAGTTTATTCTCATACAAGCATCTCTGACAAACAGATGAACGATATTTATATTGACGAAACGTTAAGAATAAGAAAAAGATAAGCAAATATGAGCGAAGAATTACAACAGAAACTCCGTGACCAGCTTTGGGAGGTCGCAAACCGTTTGCGTGGCAATATGTCGGCAAGCGACTTTATGTATTTTACCTTGGGGTTTATCTTTTATAAATACCTGTCGGAAAAAATAGAGAAATACGCCAACAGTGCACTTGAAGATGACGAAGTCACTTTTAAAGAATTGTGGGATATGACCGATGCCGATGCAATGGAGTTACAGGAAGAGGTCAAAAACCAGTGCCTGGAAAATATCGGTTATTTTATAGAGCCCAAATATCTGTTTTCATCTGTGATAGACACAATCAAACGAAAAGAAAATATCCTGCCAATGCTGGAACGTTCTTTGAAACGCATAGAGGACAGTACACTTGGGCAGGATAGCGAAGAGGATTTCGGAGGACTGTTCTCTGATATAGATTTGGCTTCTCCTAAGTTGGGTAAGACCGCTGACGACAAGAATACATTGGTCAGCAATGTGCTTCTTGCTTTGGATGATATAGATTTTGGTGTGGAAGCCTCACAGGAAATTGATATTCTCGGTGATGCCTACGAATACATGATTTCCCAATTTGCTGCCGGAGCTGGGAAGAAAGCAGGAGAGTTCTATACGCCTCAGGAAGTCAGTCGTATATTGGCGGAGATTGTTTCTATCGGCCACCAGCGTCTGCGCAATGTGTATGATCCTACTTGTGGCAGCGGTTCGTTGTTGTTACGTGCTGCAAGTATAGGAAAGGCAGTATATATTTACGGACAGGAAAAGAATCCGACTACCTATAACCTTGCCCGAATGAATATGCTTCTTCACGGAATCAAGTTCAGCAACTTCAAAATAGAAAACGGTGATACACTCGAATGGGACGCTTTTGGAGATACCCAGTTCGATGCAGTAGTCGCAAATCCGCCGTTCTCTGCCGAATGGAGTGCAGCTGACAAGTTTAATAATGATGATCGTTTCAGCAAAGCCGGACGACTCGCACCGAAGAAAACCGCCGATTACGCCTTTATCCTGCACATGATTTATCACTTGAATGAGGGCGGTACAATGGCTTGCGTAGCTCCTCACGGCGTGTTGTTCCGTGGAAACGCAGAAGGTATTATACGTCGTTTCCTCATAGAAAAGAAAAACTATATAGATGCTATTATCGGATTACCAGCCAACATTTTCTATGGTACAAGTATTCCGACCTGTATTCTTGTCTTCAAAAAATGCCGTAAGGAAGATGACAATATCCTGTTCATTGACGCAAGCAAAGAATTTGAAAAAGTAAAGACTCAAAACAAGCTTCGTCCACAGCATATACAAAAGATAGTTGAAACTTACCGTGACCGTAAAGAAATAGAAAAATACAGCCATCTTGCTTCCTTAAAAGAAGTTGCTGATAATGACTACAACCTGAATATTCCCAGGTATGTTGATACCTTTGAGGAAGAAGAACCTATCGACATCAAGGCTGTAATGGCAGAAATTAAAGAACTTGAAGCCAAGCGTGCTGAACTGGACAAAGAGATTGAGGTGTATTTGAAAGAATTGGGACTAGTTGAATAAGTGGAGGTATGGCAAAACGGTTTGAGATAAGAAACAGTACGGCAGAATTCCTTATCTTCGCTATTGAGGGTAAGGAAGATGGCATACAGGTGATGTATCAGAATGATACCATCTGGTGTACGCAGAAAGCTATGGCCATCTTATTTGATTGTTCGACAGACAACATTGGTTTGCACCTGAAGAATATATATGCCACTCAGGAGTTACAGAAAGAGGCAACTACCGAGTTTTTCTCGGTAGTTCAAACAGAGGGTGAGCGCCAAGTCAATAGGAAAACCCAGTTTTACAATTTGGACGCCATTATATCTGTTGGATATCGGGTAAACAGTATTAGAGCTACACAATTTCGCCAATGGTGCACTGCTGTCATTCGCCAATTCTCTATCCGAGGCTACGTGATAGACAAAAAGAGAATGGAAAATGGTTCTTTCATTGGTGAAGATTATTTTGAACATTTACTTGCCGAAATCAGGGAGATAAGGTTGAGTGAACGCCGTTTTTATCAGAAACTTACCGATATTTATGCTACTGCAATTGACTATAACCGTGATGCTCCGACCACAAAACTGTTCTTTAAAAAAGTCCAGAACAAAATGCACTATGCCGTACATGGTCATACTGCCGCAGAACTGATCGTGAATAGAGCCGATGCAGAGAAAGAGCATATGGGACTGACTACGTGGGAGAATGCCCCTGACGGAAAAATTGTAAAGACTGATGTAAGCATTGCCAAAAACTATCTGAAAGGCGTAGAACTGGAAGATATGGGACGTTTGGTCAATGCCGTGTTGGATATGGCTGAACGCATGGCGAAACGTCATATACCAATGACGATGGAAGATTGGGCAAAACGTATAGACATCATTCTTGAAGCTGGTGGAGATGCAATCCTTTCTGATGCCGGCAAGGTTACAGCCGAATTCGCCAAAAAATTTGCTGAAACCGAATTTGAGAAATACCGTGTCATTCAAGACCGTTTGTTTAGCTCGGATTTCGACCGCTTTAATGACGGTGACAATTTGTTACCGTTTGATATTAACCTTGATAATGAATAGTGATTATGGCAAATAATAACGATAAAAAAGTCCTTAATGTTCCGGCTTTACGATTTCCGGAGTTTACGGGGGAGTGGGAAAACATAACTATTAGAGAAGCGTGCTCGGAATTCCAAAGTGGTAAAAACATCAAAGCCGAAATGATAAATGATCAAGGACTTTATCCTGTTTACGGGGGAAATGGGCTACGTGGATTTACAGGAAGTTATAATCATGATGGTGATTATATACTTATTGGAAGACAAGGTGCTTTATGTGGAAATGTCAGAAAGGTAACAGGAAAAACGTATGTAACAGAGCATGCTATTGCTGTCTGTGCATCAAAGGAACATGAAACTACATTTTTACAACATCTTTTCCAAAAGATGAGATTGGGACAGTATTCAGACCAATCTGCACAACCCGGATTAGCTGTAAACAAATTGTTACGGCTAAATATAAACGTACCATCAAAAAACGAACAGGGAAAAATTGCCAAAATCTTATCCCTTATCGATGAACGCATTACTACCCAAAATCAAAATCATTGAGGATTTGAAAAAACTAAAGTCCGCCATTATTGATAAGCTCTATTCATCTACAAATGGCGAGATTTATTCTTTCCGTCAACTTTTTGAAGTAGTCAATGAGAAGAATAAAGCACGTGCTTACAAAAATGTTCTTTCAGCCAGTCAAGAGTTAGGTATGATTGAGCGTAGCGATATAAACATAGACATTAAATTTGAACAAGAAAGTATCAGTGGATATAAGATTGTCCATAAGGGTGATTATGTTGTACATCTTCGTTCTTTTCAAGGAGGTTTTGCATTCTCTGATAGAACAGGAATATGTAGTCCTGCATATATAATATTGCGTCCCAACGATTTAGTAGTGTATGGCTATTTGTCTCATTTCTTCACATCAAAGCCCTTTATCAAGTCTCTTAAACTTGTAACATATGGCATACGTGACGGACGATCTATCAATGTGGATGAATGGTTAGATATGCCGATTCTACTTCCTCCAGCACAAGAGCAAATACGCATTCTTACAATAGTAAATGCTATTGATGCAAAACTTCACAATGAAGTCAAAGTACAATTTTGCTTATCCAGTCAAAAGTCTTATTTGCTGAATACTATGTTTATATGAACATCTGTTTTAGCAAATAGGATTTTTGCGTATAGTATAGCCTGTGTATATATTTATTTGCTACTAATGATTTCTCTATCGCTTCAATGGTAAAAATGATTGATTGGGATTTTTCTTTCTCTATCAGAGGAAAACTCATATTTAATATGTCATCGCCATTGAGGTTTGCAATAGCCCCATTCCCTCCTTGCAGTGATTGATACACCTGCCTCTTGTATCTTTGTGATTGCATTAACCATTTTACAAGGGGATTTGATGTGCGATAGATGCCGCAAAATGCACCTATCGTAGATTGCCTATCGTTGAATGGATAATATGAATTTTTCCCTACAAGAGTAGAAGACCCATTAGCCATACAGATAACAATATCACCTTTTCGCAGAATTTGGCTTACAGTTGGTGTTTTATTCACGTAAACGACTTCCCTTTTATCTACATGGCTGCCATAATTCAAATTGTTTGCTCGGATTACAATTGTGGCGGCTTTATTTTCTGTAACATCTTCATTAGCATAGGTTAATCCTCTTACATAACAGCCTACATCGCCTAACTTGAAAGATTCACCGCTTTGATTGCACAACAGCATTTCAACAATGGCGGACATAACTGAAATTCAATCCTTAATTCAGGCAATATGCGATACCTTAATAGAAGCAGAACAACATAAAGTCGAATTATCTTTTAACGATTTTGGAGAGCCATATTCAGGTTTATCTGGTAAAAGTGCAGAAGATTTTGGTGAGGGATGCCAGTACATAACATATATGAATGTCTATCAGAATCAAATCATTGATACAACTGATGTCGGTTTAGTCAAAATCAATGAAACAGAACAACAATCAGTTGTCCGTTATGGCGACATTCTTTTCACCTTGTCGTCTGAAACGCCAAATGAAGTCGGAATGGGTGCTGTGTACTTGGGTGATACTTATCCTTTATACCTGAATAGTTTTTGCTTTGGTGTCCGTATTATAGACGAAAGTAAGATTTTCCCTCCGTTTTTAGCATACTATATTTCAACCAAATCATTTAGAAAGGCTGTTTTCCCATTGGCACAAGGCAGTACACGTTTCAATTTGCAAAAGAGCGATTTCATGAAAAAAATGTTTCTTTTCCCAAAGGTAGAAAAACAGAACAAGATATACACAACTCTCAAAGCCTATTCGGATAAGCTTTCTATTGAAAAGCGTATAGCCAAATTACTTTGTGAACAGAAAAGTTTCCTCTTACGTCAGTTGTTTATATAAACATCTGACGAAGTAGGTATTGCTTTTCTCTTTCATACGAACGTAACAAACTTTTCTCTATATCAATCTTTGTCTGAATCCTTGTCAGGGCGTTAGCAATATAGACTGCTTCATCCTCTGTTTTTGGAAGAGGAATGGAGTTTTCCAAGAAACGAGTATTAGTAATGTTGATAGTGTTTTTCGCTCCTTTCTGTATAAGTGGATACAAATAATTGAACGCATTGTTGGGCTGCATGAAATAGAAGTGCAGAATAACTCCGATGTTATCATTAATCGGCTTATATACACCATAGAGAGGTGATACCGCAACAGCGTTTTTAATATAGCTGCGTTTTACTATCCCATAAGGAAAATCACCTGTTGGGCTTTTTGTATAAACTATGTCACCATATTTAACGACATTGTAATGTGATGTTTCTTTGGCTGCAAAAGAGCGTCCAAGATATTCTATCTGATTTATAACACCTTGACTTACAGATACGGAACAAACGGTATAGCCATTTATATTCTTTTCAGTTCTCTCTTGTAGGACTTTGCTTAATTCCGTTTTCTGCCAATTCCCCTTGCGTATTCCATCCGTCTTTTTCTGATAAATAATTGCCTGAATTAAGGATTCATATTTCTCAATGATTTTGTTTTGTACCTCTAAACGTTCGTCAAGCATAGAAAGCAATTTTACAATTTTCTGTTGTTCCTGTAAGCTTGGATTATAAGTCTTGATTGACTTCAAATTTTCACCATATAAATGTACAACAGAAACCCCTTGAGCCAACTTAGCTATATCGGTTTTACGTTTACCGTTAAGTTGATAAGCCATAAAGGCACCATCATACTTATGTAAACGGATAACATTCATGTCTCCACCCAATAAAACATTGTCGAATGGAACACACCGGGCAACAGCAATATCAATAGCAGTTTCACCTGAACACGGTATAATTACATCATTTTGCTTGCTATGTTTCAACTTCGACTTCTCAATGTCGGTTTTGCTGATTATTTTGCTGATAATCTCTGATTTATACTTCGTGTATAACTCACCGTAAAGAATACATGGAGTTCCATTTTCAGACAATTGCTCTTTTGATATACCAATTCCTTTGGATAATTCTGCTATTTCGTGCAATTGTTCCCCTTGCCATTCTTCCGTAAACTCCGGAAATCGTAAAGCCGGAACATTATGGTTTATATTTCTCTAATTATAAGAACCAATTATTAAAAAATCATGATTCATAAAACTATTAGAGAAATTGCGGCTGCATGGAAAGAGTACAAGCGGCCTTATGTGAAACAGTCCACTATGGCTGCATACGTATTGATCTTGGAGAACCATATTCTTCCGACTTTCGGAGAGGATAATTCACTTCCGGAACAGAGTGTTCAAGCTTTTGTTTTGCACAAAATTGAAAGTGGATTAAGCACTAAATCGGTCAAGGATATTCTGATAGTCCTTAAAATGGTAATGAAGTTCGGAGTGAAGAAGGAATGGATGACTTATTATGAATGGGACATCAAATATCCCCCAAGTTCAGAGAACAAAGTATTGGATGTTCTGTCCGTTACTAACCATAGGAAGATATTAAACCATATCCAAAGTCATTTTACATTCATGGGACTTGGTATTTATATCAGCCTTAGTACAGGGCTACGTATAGGAGAAATCTGTGCTTTGAAATGGAGTGATATCAATGTCACTGATGGAATACTAACCGTTAATCGAACAATAGAACGTATTTATATTATAGAAGGGGAGAAAAAGCACACTGAGCTGGTTATAAACACACCAAAGACCAAAAACTCCTGTCGCGAGATTCCGATGAATAAAGAGTTGCTAGGAATGTTGAAGCCTTTGAAAAAAGTAGTTAACGAGGACTATTTCATCCTAACCAATGATGAACGTCCGACAGAACCACGTACATACCGTAACTACTATAAAAGGCTGATGGAGAAACTTGATATTCCAAAATTAAAGTACCATGGACTCCGCCACAGCTTTGCGACTCGTTGTATAGAAGTCGGTTGTGACTATAAAACTGTTAGTGTGCTATTGGGACACTCAAACATATCAACTACGCTGAACTTATATGTTCATCCCAATATGGAACAGAAAAAACGCTGTATAGATAAAGTATTCAAGTCGCTGGGGAAATAAAGTTATGTTATAGAGCGAAGAAATCTGATATAGTAGTTTCTTCGCTCTTAATTGTTTTTGCATTCTTCTTAATAATTTATATTTAACTTTTTACATTATTATTCAATGCATCAAGTTTTGCTGAAATTTTATTTAGAGTATTTAATATTTCTTCTATAGAAACCTGAACGGTTTTGTGAGGAGAGACTGAATGAGGCTTGACGAGACCTGCAACTAAATCTTGAACAGCGTCTTCCAGTGGACTTTGTACGAGCATATTAATACGGTTAACAAAGGTTTTGATGGGAATGATGGAATTTAAACTATATTTGCCGTTATAGCTTACTTCCGTAACAATATTAAAATCCTTGTCTTCCCATTTTTTATTAATATCTTCACACCATCCAATAAAGCAATTCCAAGATTTACCAGAAGAGATATAGACAGGGTTCTGGGAGGTATTAGTGTACATGTTGAGGAATTTATCATCAAGATTATTGATTAGATCTTCTCCAAATTTTATTATTACATTAGATGCGTCAAATTGGCTTGGATTAGATATTTGAAGAAAGAAGGCTTTTTTATTTACAATGACTCTACAGACGAGATGGGGACGATGTTCTTCTTCCCACTGTCGTTTGATTTCATTTAGTTGGGCTTGATTTTGTCTTAAAGTTAAAAGTGTTATAGCAATCATTGCGAATGATGCGATAGCTCCTATATAAGAGGCCCAAAAGGAAAGCCATGCTTGCGAATCACCAATAATCGGGAAGCAAGATGGTATTTGAAGAACAAAATTTAAAATAATCGGGATTAGTAACAATCCTATAAATAATATAAGTAGATATTTCTTCATAATAAATTCATTTTATGTTGGATATATAGTGCAAAGTTAAAAAGAACTATTGATGTAACCCCCGAATTTGTTGGGAGCAATGAATTAAAATCATAACGACTCTTGATAGGGTGAGAATGTTTTGTGTCACTTTATCCTATAAGGAGAGATAAATTTAAAATAACTTTGCTAAATCAAAACTTCAACTTTGATTGTAATTGTATCATATACAATATTTTAATACTATTCTGCTTAGTCCGGAGAGTATTATTACGTAATATAAAGATGGTAGATATTTTCATTTGCATAAAGCGAATGAATATTTTTGATTTTAACTAAATTTAATATTATCAAACGTGATTATATCTTTCTCCTTGGGATATGAAGGGATAATACAACTTTAAGGTTATCTAAGTTTGCTTTTGAAATTTTTCAGATTTATAAAATAATTCCCCCATATCCGGCAAGACTGGCGGACTATTAGCGGTCGCACGAGGCGACCGCTTTTTGTATGCCTGTTTCATGACTTTATCGTCTTAATCCTGTTCTCGGTTTCTTGCCCAATAGGAGGGTAGCAGCACGTGCACAGCGACGGGCCCATTGCAGGTCGTCATCGTCCTTGTCCCGCCAGGGAAGATCGCTTTGCGAACCTCCGCCACCACCTCCGGTAGATACGACAGGCGTGTCAAGCATCCCGACAAAGAGTACTACGGCTATGTCGGTCAGCTCGCTGCTGTTGGCAACCTCCCGGTAGTCGAACTCTTCATTGAAATAGTCAAGTACCCGCTCCGGGATATAGAAACGCTGTTCCGTTCCGCTATGGGAAGAAAGCGTGTAGGACACCGAGCCGGAACGATATTGAGTATAGTCTATATCGACTGCCGGTCTTTTAACAGGTTCCGGCCTATGGATTTGAGAAGTATTGACCTGAGCGGCAAGCCTCTCCCGGTAGTGGAGTTTTTGCCAGGTTCGGGGAAGTTTCGAAATCATCAGGTTACGTGCTACTCCCAGTTCGGAGGCCTTGTATTTGGTATTTCCTTTGAGGATTGCATATCCACGGAGAATATCTTTCTTATCTTTCCGTTCATATACGGAATAGCCTCTCCGGGCAAGTGCCTTCTTGTATTCTTCCCATGACCATGATGGCATGGTTCTCAATACCTCCATGCACTCTCTGCTTACCTCCGGAATGTTGCGACTTCGGATGTCTTCCGCAGTCACCCAGCCACGTTTCACTGCAACTCGCTCGGCTGCACGTTGTGCCCGAAGATGAATGTTATGGTCATTGTTAATGTTGCCGTTTTCATCAAAACGGCAAATTGCAGCATGGAGATGGGGAACTTTCCCTTTGGATTCCATGTGCAGGTAAACCGTGTATTTGCTGTTGGCCAGATTGGTCGGGCAGGAACGGACTTTCCCGTCCTTGCCGATAATCGTTTGTTTGTCGAACTCTTCAGCGAACTCGTGCCATAGCTTTTGCCAGTCCTCAATGTCGTAGAAACTGGTATGCTCAGGCGATGGACTCAACTCTATTCTGATTATGGAATTCTTTATCGGCCGATGCTGGGCAAGGGTCAACTGCATGGAGTTCCATATTCCCATAGCGTCCAGATCCGAGGGCAACAGATTGTCCAATACCCGATATATTTTTTCCGGATGCTTCTTGTGTTTTGATTCGCCAGTAATATAACGAAGGTCATTGATACCGTAAGATATGGCTTTGGCTTTTGCAATCATTTTTCTTCGGATTGAGGGTTGGACGGAATTCTGTTTTTCTCCTTTACGGCTTCCAAGAATTGGCAGACACCTTCGGCAACATTGGAAAGTTCTCCGAGCCAGCCGACCATAAACGGAATCTGATTGAACATTACCATCCGCTGCTTTGTGGACATTCCGTGAAGTGCGGAGGTATATTTTACAAGATCAGACCGACAATTGTCCAGATTCTGCAGCAGTGCCGCCTCTTCTTTCGTGAGCCTCGCTTTGGGCTTGAAGTTATACGCACATGACAATATGTAGTCGCTTACGGTCATGCCGCATTGTTCGGCCAGTGATTTTATATGGTCTCTCTGGCTGGGAGTGACTTTTGCCCCGACAAAGACGCTTCTTGTTTCTTTCGGGGAAGTTGATGTATTGACAATATCTTCTTTCATTTGAATCGTTGTTATAATGGTTGAAAAGGTGCGAGCTTGCGAGTACCGTACTGGCGAAGGAACTGAGCAGTCAAGAGCGCCAATGTACAACCGTAACGCAGTGAGGTTATACCTTGGCATATCTCGAAACAGTTACCTGTTTATGCTTCCCCGCAAGCCAGATCGGATGCGTATAATGAATTGGCACTTGGACAAGGAAATGCAGGATAATATTATCCACTAAAAGAGGGGAGAAAATGAGTATCTCACATGGTGATTTCCTGCCGACTTTGCTTTATTCTAATATATACGCCCCTGCAATAAAGTAAAGTTGTACTCAGTAATGGCATTCTGGATTGAGAATATAATTTTTCCCCTCCTTTATGACCATCTGCTTGTTGCCAAGAAAGGTGGCTACCTTGACTGCCTTGTTGTAGCCGAGCTTTACATTGTGCAATCCGTAAGCTTCCTTTAGACGTTCCAGGTAGTCATCATAACTGCCGATATTGCCATTGGCAAAAGCGGCATCCAGTGCAGCACGATGTACAGTCTCCGGAATCTCCCTCTCCGGATCGAACGGTTCTTTGGTTGGTCGCCCGCTCTTCTTCTCTTTGGACAGATATGGTTCTACCAGTTCGGGCAGGACGTCTTCGTTTATGCGGAATGCGAAAGGTTCAAAGTCCCGGTCCCGGATGTGCACGGCTTCGACCACGCTTATGGCTTTGTCCTCTTTGTCCACTTCTACCTGCAGGATGGTTTCCGCCTTGTTGTTGAGTTCCGTGCCGATGTGACCACGCGCATGTTCATCATTCTTGTTCTGATGCAGGACAGTATGGATATGGATTTGTTTATCGTCCGTCCACTGCATGAATTTCGAGATAACTTCGGTAGATTCACTGGATGAATTGATGTCGTAAAGGAAATCACGGATGCCATCTATAATGACCAGACCCAAATCAGGTGTGGTGCCAATAGCTTCTTCGACTATCAACAGGCGCACTCTTGGTGCGAACTTGCGCAGAGACAACATAATCAGATTTTCCGGCACCTTGTCATCCGGCATTCCCGCCAAACGCAGTATGCGCTTCAGTACCTGTTGACAATGATGGCGTCCCTGTTCCGTGTCGATATACAGAATCTTCCTCTTGTTCTCGGGAAACATGGAACGGTAACGAAGAACAGTGCGGCCACTCAATGCTGATGCGGCAATGGCCGAAACGTTGAAAGTCTTTTTGCTTTTGGCTTTCCCGATGGAAGCGCTGAAATTCCCCAATGTGCCTATAACAGCATCATCCACCATCAACACCGCCGGCGCCTCTTCATAGTTATTCGTGACGCTCACGGCTGCTTCCTCTATAAAAACAGCCAGTTCTTCACGTGAAGGTATCGTTTCGTCCGTCTTCTCCATCATTACCAGTTTTTAAGGTTAGGTTTACGGCGATGGGAAGCGAGCATAGCTTCGTTCTCTTCCTCGAAAGTTTGCGGAGCCGGATTCTTTCGGGAGGATTCCAGCCATTTGTCCAGTTCATCCCGGTAGATGTATAGATGTTTTCCTTGCTTGATGACTGGAATATCATCTTTTTTGACCTTGTAATAAAAGGTCGATAACGGCATTTTGAGATAGGCGCAAGCTTCCTGCACGGTCATGGGAACGTGCGTGTTTTCTTTTACTTCATGCTGCTTGGACAGTTTTTCCGTCAGCAGATTTTCCATGCTTGCAATCCGGTCGCAAAGTTCGCCGACTACTGCCGGCAAGTCATTGAATGTAAGTTGGTCTGTTTTCATATTATAACTTTTTAATCGTTTAACATGCTGCGAACCAACCCAATGAAGTTTTGCAGAACAATACAGACCGGATTAATTATTTCATCTGCATACGTTTTTTATTACGACTCATCGTTATCTGTTTCCAAATGGAAGCGATAGTCTCCCTTTTCAGGTACATCAATTGGAATCTGACTTGCTACCTGATCCCGCAAATTAAGCCTGAGATATTCAATACTCGCGTTTTCAAGTTCATATGGAAATGATTCTTTGATAAAGACGGCTCTTTTCGCCAACGGTACTCTCAATCGTTCACCTACATTCCACGCCAGATGACGAAGTCCCGGTGAACGTAGCGGATTATCAATATTGGAACGAATCGGTTTATAGAGTTCCGGCTGATCACAAGCCATGTACTCAATATTGGAAATGAGAGTCGCTATAGCCTCTTTGGAGAGATAGGGGGCAGTCTTGATGGTTACATATTCCCGAATCGCATCCATAACCTTTACTTGCCTTTTCAATTCTTTCTCTTTGAGTTCTTCCAGAATGGAATCATACTTTTCCAAATGAGATTCATTGGAGCAATCAGGGACGACAGGTTCTTGATTTGACTGTGGGGATGGAGAATACTCCTGTTCAGAAGAATCCGCCGGTTGTTCGGTAGGCGGTGTTTCGGCAATACAAACAGGCTCTGTGGTGCTCTCTGATTCTATAACTGGGGAGGATTGCTCACCAAAAGAGAAGTGGATTGGATTTTTCGTCAGCCAATTATAGAAAAATTTCTGCAGGACTCCACACAATATGATGGACATCGCCAGTCCGAGAATTACAGGAGTTGTTATGCGCATGATGTTGATGTCATGGCAAATGGTAAAATAAGTGGCTATGGCCGCAAAAATGATAACGGATAGCGCAAGGATAAAACTTATTTTCTTAGTTCGGATTTGTTCTGTATTTGTCATCTTCTATCACTATTTGGAATTACTGTACGTCAAAGTTATGTGCGTTATTCCAGATACTGATAAATAATGAGTTATAATCGTCCGATTTTACACAAAAATTACGGATATAGTCCGATTTTTCGCTCAAAATCAAACTATATCCGCTAAAACAGGTGGTCAAAATGCCTGTCAGTCTTTCCGCATCAGGGTGATTTTCTTGCTGGCTTCACGCTTGTTGCTGTCCACTACTTTCATGTACCTTTGGGTTGTGGTTATACTCTTGTGAGCCATCATGCTTTGTATGGTACGGATGTCCGTTCCGGCAGCCGCTTGCAGCGTAGCGAATGTTCTACGATAGGAGTGGAATGTGATCTTCTTGGTGATTCCAGCCGAACGGATCCACCCTTTCATGTAGGTCTGGGTCCAGCTGCGCTGTAATCCCTTGAATACCATTCCCCGCTTGTCGGGGCTGTAGCCGATCAGATCCAGTGCTTCCTCGCTGATGGGGATGATGTCCTCGGAGCGGTTCTTCTTGGTGATGATGTGTACGCACTTGCCACCGGCCGAATAGTCCACGATGTCCTCCCAGCAGAGGGCGAGGATGTCACTGATGCGCAGGCTGGTCATGCACGAGAAGAGCGATGCCGTTTTTAGCACAGGCTTCTTGCAGGGAGTCTCGGCCAGCTTGTAGAGTTCTTCCACTGAAAGATAATCCTTGACTACATCCTCGGTCTCGATCTTTTCGAGGAAGTCATTGACGTTGTTGCGGATCAGCCCGTTACGGTAGAGGATTTTCAGAAGTCCTCTGAATGTGGACCAATATCCCGATGCGGAGTTTCGTGTGATATTTCCGTTACGCTTGAGTTTCTTTGCCGTCAACAGGTACTCACGGAACTTGTTGCAGAGATCAATGTCGAGCTCCTCAAAAGTACATTTCCCATGCACGAAGTTGCTGAAATGGAGATAGACAAATTCCCACTTTGGGTCATGTTTACGGAGCTGATTACGAAAATACTCCAGAAAATCAGCCTTGAGTTTGTACTTGTCGAAGAAATCATACCGTTCATTCACTACCGACTCGAACCTGCGGCAACGGATGGCTTCAGCTTTCTCGGCCATTACCTCATTGAAGTCCTGTTCTCGCTTGTTCTTCGGATTGGCATATATATAAATGCCAAGCGATTCATGACGGATAACTTTCATTGTTTCCTTGTCTCTATACCCAGGATAATAATCCAGATAAAACGACAGCATCCTGTTTTTCAAAGGACGTGTTCTTAATGTTACGGTTTTACAATCGTTCATAATGTTATATTTTTTATGGTTGTTATTAATTCGCTGGCAAATCACTGTAATGTAACCATGCAGACCACCTTCAGTGAAGATTAATTTTGGAATAATTTACGGTAGCCTATAATCAGGTCACTTACGGACACCCATCACCCGGTCAAAATCCACTTTCAGGAAGCGGACGAAGCGCCCGTTCTTCTCTCGGCTGATCTGATGGAATTGTAGGATATTATAAACTGAGTCACGGGAGAGGTTGAATTTTTCCATCGCCTCTTTGACGGTGTAGTATTCGGCCTTGCTCTCTTCCGTAGAGTTTTTCGAGAGGTCGAAGTGGAGTTTGGAGTAGAATATCTGCCCGTGTTCTTTCTTTGAAGGAATGTTGTTACGGTAGACATGCGAACGGATGGCGACACGTGTCATGCCGTACTTCTCCTGAATATCTTCGGGAGTGTACCATTCCGTCAGGTCGGAGTCCACCTCATATTTGGCAAAGGCAGCATTGATATGTTTCTTATTGTAATAGTTGAACTGGCGGATTCTCACTTTCGGGACCTTGTGCTGTCGTGTATAAGTCCATACCCATTTGGCATTGACCTTATATTTCTGTGCAATCTCCTCGGCAGTGTAATACTCGGTGATGTCAAAGTCCTCTTTGGGCATGATACGTTCGTAAGGCTTGGTCTTCATCATCAGCTCGATGTCCGCACGGCGGATGAGCGACTTTTTCCCACTCAGACGGGATGCCCGCAGTTTGGATTCCTTGACTAGTTTATAGATGTATTGCCGGGTAACACCCATCAGCTTTGCAGCTTGGGCAAAAGAGAAGAAATCCTGCCCCTCGGCTGCTTGTCGAGGTTGCAATAATTCCTGTGATCGCTTCAACTGTCGCTTACGTTCCCTGATGCGTTCCTTGTAGCCAAGATTGGAACACTGATGGCTACAATAACAGGTTGTTGTCTTTTGAGCTATAAATGGCTTTCCGCACCATTGACAAATCTTTCTTATTTCCATATTTTCCTCCTTTACATTGGGGATAATTTCTTCTTATTTCTCCCGAATTTTGTCAACACATGTAAACCATTGTCAACACACGTCAACTAATGCGTCACTGTGACATTTGGGCAAACCGTGAATTTCCGTCACGGTAGAAATACGTATGAAAAATATGGATAAAAACCGTTACTTCCAAATACGGTCTGGAAAGTACATAAAAACAAAAGTCGCTGATATACAGCGACTTTATTCTAAATGACTATAGTTGGTTATGGTTGTTTACAAGCCATCATTTACCGATGCAAAATTTACTAAAAATATTTCCAAGTATTTCATCGGTAGAAATTTGTCCGGTTATTTCTCCAAGATAATGCATGCACTCTCGTATGTCTTGAGCCAAGAAATCTCCGGAAATACCCGAATGTAGTCCATCTAATACACGAGATATAGCTTCTTGAGCATGAAGTAAAGCTTCATAATGTCGGGCATTGGTAACTATTACATCATCTGTCCCCGTTTCCGGCAATGAAGCTACTGATACCAACTGGCTTTCCAAATCGTCTATTCCTTGATTTGTTTTGGCTGAAATGAATAGGATTGAATGTTTAAGAGGAATTAAAGATTCCACTAATTCTCTTTTTTCTTCACACTCTTGTCCGGTTAGTTTATCCGTTTTATTTAGCAAAACAAATAAAGTTTTTCCTTCACAATGCTGTATAATGCGCCCGGCAGAGCGTATAATATTTTCATTCATTCCGGTAGCATCAATCATCCACAATATTATAACAGCCTGATCAAGTTTTCTAAAAGTACGCTCTATTCCCATACTTTCTATTTTGTCTTGGGTATCCCTTATACCCGCCGTATCAATAAAGCGGAATGTGATACCCTGTAAAACAGTTGTGTCTTCAATGACATCCCGAGTCGTTCCATGTATGTCCGACACTAATGCCCGGTCTTCATGCAACAAACAATTAAGCAGGGTAGATTTTCCGGCATTCGTTTCTCCGATGATAGCTGTAGGTATTCCGTTCTTTATGGCATTACCTACCTTAAAAGAGTCTGCTAATTTACAGATTACCATTTTTATGTGTAATGCAAGATCTATCAGTTTTGAGCGGTCGGCAAATTCGACTTCCTCCTCGCTAAAATCAAGCTCCAATTCTATTAATGAAGCAAAATCGAGTAATTGAGTGCGAAGTTTTGCCAATTCATTACTAAAACCTCCCCGCATCTGATTCAATGCCAGGCGATGTGCAGATGCTGACGTTGAAGCGATAAGGTCTGCTACCGCTTCGGCCTGAGAAAGATCCATTTTTCCGTTGACAAATGCCCGTTGTGTAAACTCTCCTGGAAGCGCAGAACGACATCCGTTTCGAATCAATAATGCAATAATTTGTTGTTGAATATAGAGTGAGCCATGGCAAGATATTTCGATCGTATCTTCTCCAGTAAAAGAATGCGGAGCAACAAATCGAGCTACCATAACCTCATCTATAATCATGCCTTTTTCATCTATAATGTTACCGTAACTCAGTGTATAAGGCTTTTGATCTGTCAACAGGCGCTCCTTTCTTACGGGCTTATATATACGTTCAGTTATCAAAACCGCATCTTTTCCGCTTATACGGATTACTGCGATTCCTCCTATTCCGGGTGCAGTCGATATTGCACATATGGTATCATTCGTTATCATAAGTTATCTTATTTTATAATTCCCAATCGAAGATATTGTTTTGCGATTCCAAACGGTTCTCAAGTTCATCAGGAAGTTCCGAAAAAAAATCCATTCCGGTAAGCGCTTCCACACTATCTATCGATACGACATATGCAGACAATGGCGCGTCTTCTTTTTCATTTTTAAATACAAATCCGATTCCTCTCGGAGTAGTTACATAAGGAGATACGATAACTTTAAAAAAGGCATGAGGTATTTTTACTTCATTTCGTCCGATCGTTGTATCCCGTTTATCGACCAATGGTCCGCACACTATTGCTATAGCACTGTCTTTTTTCACCCATTTTCGGATACTCTCCTCCAAGTCTTTCCATGCCCCTCGATTTAGTCCGGGATTTTGCGGGCACATATTCGAGAAATAAAAAGATTCCTTCATCGCTGTTTTACTCCATGTCATGTCTGCAGCAGGAGCCATGTGTCCTCGATCAAAACCACTTCTGCGATAGTCGGCATTTGTCGCGCTGACACCGTTTACATAGGGGTCTACTACAAATTTATCTGTTCTTGATACCGTTCCCCGTAATTCATCACGAGTCAATTCATAAGCTACCCAATTAGGCAGACGCCAATTTTTATTGTACGATACAGTATAACCTTCATGCTTAATAATTTGTTCTGCCCGATCTTCTAACGGAAGCGGCAGTTCCAAATTTTTATACCTAATATCCGGTTTCCGATTCGCTTCACCTAATCGCTCAATTTTAGTAGAAAAAGTTGATAATGCAGACTTTATTTCTAAGCGGAAATAATAAGCAAACAGGAGTAAAATCGTAATCCAGAAAAATATCCAGAGAAACCTGACCGACCAGTTTATAGATTTTTTCTTTTTCCGTTTTTTTTTAGCCATTTAAAAAATCCATGTTTAAAAATTATCAGGTACAAATGTACAAAAATTTGTCTTAGAGCCTGTCTGAGTTCTCCGATAAAGAAATTATCAAACCTGACCTGAGTAAAATTAAACAGGATTTAAGTCTGCTTTCATAGGAAAATTTGTTATATTGTGAGGAGCGCAACTGATTGATAGATAGAATGTCTGTACAATACATTCAGGATATCTACAAATAATTTTTGAAAAAGAGTGATTATTATTGATTTGCCAAAAAATATTTCGAATATCTGTTTTTTAGAAAAAATTGAATACCTTTGTATCTGAATATTAGATGTGTAATTTAGATAGGGGTGTGTATTGTTGTAAGGCCGGTAATTATTAGAAATTAAGGAAAGGTCTTTTATATTTGTTTGTTTCCCCTATTTTTATGTAGATTATATGGCAGCTTCTTTACAGAGAAAGGCCTTTTGGGGAATGGTTTGGAATTTTGCAGAGAGTTTTTCTTTGCAGATCATACAGTTTATTATAGGCATTTTTATGGCCCGTATCCTCCAGCCTTCAGATTATGGGATGGTTGGTATGTTAACTGTTTTTTTAGCTATATCCAATTTATTGATTAATTCAGGATTCTATAGGGCGTTGATACAGAAGAAAGATCGTACGGCAATCGACTATTCTACTGTGTTTTATTTTAATATTGTGGTGGGGTTAGTCTTATATTTGATATTATTTTTTTCTTCTCCTTATATTGCTCTGTTTTATAATGTTCCTATTTTAGAAGATCTTACCAAAGTTATAGCAATTCCTCTCATTTTAAATTCGTTATCCCAAGTTCAAAATGCTAAGTTCACTATTGAAATGAATTTTAAGATGTTGGCTAAAATATCCGTTATAACTGCTATTATTACCGGTATTTCTAGCTTATATATGGCATATTCGGGATTTGGTGTTTGGTCGATAGCCTATTCTTCTGTTATCGGAGAATCTTCTCGATGCATTCTATTGTGGTTTTTTGCAAGCTGGATTCCGTTATGGAAATTTTCTTGGAAGTCTTTTAAGGAATTGTTTTCTTTTGGATTTAAGATTTTTATGTCGGCTATGATAGATACTATTTACAATAATTTATATATTTTAGTAATTGGTAAAAAATTTGTAGCTACAGAATTGGGGTATTATACAAGAGCGAATGGGTATGCCCAGTTACCTGTTGCTACATTCAATAATGCGTTATCTAAAGTTACTTTTCCGATGTTTTGTGAAGTACAGAAGGATGATGAAAGGATGATTTTATTATACCATAAATTATTACGCTTTACGGCATTTATTATATTTCCTATAATGATGCTGTTCATTGTATTAGCCCGACCATTGATATTATTTATGATAACAGACAAATGGGAATCATGTGTGATATTGTTACAAATACTTTGTCTTTCTTATATCTGGCATCCTGTTCAAATTATAAATATCAATATGTTAGAAGCTAAAGGTTTTATAAATATAACATTGAAATTAGAAGTTGTTAAAAAATGTTTGGGGGTGTTGGTTTTATTTGTTACAATACCTTCAGGTATTGTTTCGATGTGCATTGGATTAATTGTCGTATCTTTTACGAGTACCTTAATAAATATATATTTTACAAGAAAAATAGTGAATATTGGTATATTATCACAAGCGAAAGATTTGTGTCCTCCGTTATTTTATTCTCTTTTTATGATAGTTATAACATATTTTGTAACATCGTTGATCTTTCAAAATGGGCTGAAAATATTTGTAGGAGGATTAATCGGTATTGTGACTTATTTTTTTGTTGCATATCTATTTAGGTCGAAAGAACTTCAATATCTATTTGAGTTTATAAATAAAAAGAAATCGATATGAAATCACCGATAAACAGGATGTTAAGATTTATATCAAGTATTATTGCAAATATAAAGTTGGGTATAAATATTTATAAAACTATTTATATCAATTTTCGATTTTTGCCGTTTAAGCAAGCCTGCAAATTACCTATCTGGGTTTATGGGAAAATGAAATTTGGTTATAAATCAGGATCGATAATCATTGATGCTCCGGTTAGTCGAAAAATGATAATAATTGGTGTAAATATTTTCCGTTTTATGGCTCCTCAAGGAGTTTGTTTTTTGGATATTGCCGGAAAAATAGTTTTCAAGGGATCTGTAATTATGGGAAGAGGTTGCACGCTCGCTTGTCAGCAGAATGCGGTTTTGATTTTAGGTAAAGCTGTTCAAATATCGAGTTTTGTTAAAATAAGGGCTTATAAAAGAATTGAGATAGGAAATTTTACATCTATTGCTTCCGAATGTCAGATTTTTGATACCAATTTTCATTATATGCGTAATATAAAAACCGGGAAAGTAGATCCTATATCAAAAGATGTTTTTATCGGGGAATGTTGTTGGATAGGGAATCGGGCAAATATTATGAAAGGCACTGTTTTGCCGGATAACACGATTGTTTCGTCCAATAGTTTATTGAATAAAGATTATACCTCTACCGTACCGTCATATTCTATTATTGGCGGTATGCCGGCACGTTTGTTAAAGACCGATATGGCTCGAGTTTATCATTGGGAAATATATGCCGAATTGGAATCGCATTTTTCGACCTCGGAAGATTCTTATTTTACATATACGGGAGTAGAAGACGAAACTTCATATATTGAAAAATCTATGTTTATTTAATATAGGATAATATGAGAAAGCTTATACGAAGTCTATATGTGTTTTTTTTGCAAGGAATAAAGATGTGCCAAAGCTTTATTCTACTTCGTTTTTCTGTCCCGAAGGTAAAAAACTCTTTAGATACGATAGATTATATATTACAAAATAAATGTTCTGTCAGTCGTTTTGGTGATGGAGAATTTCTTATAATGCAAGGTTGGCATATCGGGTTCCAAAAAGAAGATATAGCATTGTCCCTACGGCTTAAAGAGATTATCCGTTCCGAGTTTCCGGGGCATATTGTTTGTCTGCCTAATGTGTTCAATAGTTTAAATATTTATACCGATAAAGCCCGTATTTTTTGGAAAGGCCATTTGCTTCATAATTATGTTGATTGGTACAGATATATAAGCATTAATAAACAATATTATGATACGGAGATTTCTCGCTTTTATATCGATCGTAAAGATAAAACCCAATCGCATTTGATTATCGATAAATTAAAGCAGATATGGAATTTTCGTGATGTCATATTGGTCGAAGGCGAAAAAAGTAGAATGGGTTATGGTAATGATCTGTTCAGCAACGTAAGCAATCTTAAGAGAATTTTATGTCCGTCAGAGAATGCTTTTTCCGCATATTCTCAAATTTTGGAAGAAGTGTCAAAAGTCGATAAATCCCGGTTAATATTAATTGCATTAGGTCCTACTGCAACAGTATTGGCGTATGATCTTAGTAAACAGGGTTATCAAGCTATTGATATAGGGCACTTGGATGTCGAGTATGAATGGTTTTTGCAATCGGCTTCAGATAAATGCATTATAAAAAATAAGTATGTTAATGAGGTTGATAATCGAGATGTACCGAATATTTTAGATCCAGTTTATCAAGATCAAATTATGTCTATTATAAAATAGTATTATGCCTAAAATATCTGTTATAGTTCCGATATATAATGTCGAAAAGTATTTAGATAAATGTTTGGATTCTTGTCTAAACCAATCTTTTAGAGATATTGAAATCATATGCGTAAATGATGGTTCTCAGGATAATAGTATTAAAATAATAGAGCAGTATCAAAGAAAAGATAATAGGTTTATATGTATAAATAAAAAGAATGAAGGTCTCTTATTAGCTCGAAAATCAGGAATTAGTATAGCAAAAGGTGACTATATTTTCCATCTTGATGGGGATGATTATCTTCCGAAAAATGCTCTTGAATTATTGTATGAAAAGGCATTGTTAACAGGTGCTGATATTGTAAGAGGAAATGCTAATCATGTAACAGAAGATGGAGTTTATATTTCAGCATTTAAATATCCTTATTTTGATGATCTTACTGGATTGCAATTTTTATCATATATGCTTAGATATTCATATCATAGCATATGGGCAGCTTTAGTTAAAAAAGAATGTTATGTTTCTAATTTTATATACCCTGAGAATGTAAGTATTGGAGAAGATCTTATATATATGTCTCAATTATCCCTATTTGCACATAAGGTAACTTATATTGAAGCTGTGGTATATTATTATATAAAACGTGGAAATTCTATGATTAATTCGGAACAAAAAGAAGATTTACAATGTCAATGTGATAGATATGATCAATATGTGAATTTTTGTTGTGCATTGGATTCAATTTTAGTTACGTATAAGTCAGAATTTTCTGAAGAAGTATCAAATCAATTGCAATTATATCTTAATGATAGAATTGATGAGAGATTATTTTCTTTACCTATAAAAATAAAAGAGAGGAAACGTATAGTATTCTCTTTATATAAAAAATATTTTTTGTTTAATATTCAGGTTCAGAAATTAGTTTTTAAAAGGTCATGGAAGTGTTATTTGTCTCAGTTATATAAAATCAGATTTTTATGAATATACTATTTTATTTTGATCGGCAAATAAATCCTGAACGAGGAGGAACTGAGCGTGTAACTTATAATTTGGCACATTATTTTCAGGGAAAAGGCAATCGGGTTATGTATCTGGCAAAACATAAAGTGGAGGAGGCGGATGCTTCTATTAAAACATTCTTTTTACCCGATAACGGATCTGTTGTTTCTGATGAAAATATTTCTTGGTTAGAAAATTTTCTGCGTGAAGAAAAAATAGATTTTTTGATAAATCAAGGGGCTAATGGCGATGATATATATTTATTATCTCATAAAACATTAGGTACCAAAACAAAAATTATTTCGGTATTGCATTTTTCGGTTTATCAAGGACTGAATTTTTTCTCTGCAATGCAACCTCTGTTTTTACACCGTACTCCGGTTGCTTTATTGAGCGATTTTGTAAGGTATATAAAAATGCCGTACAATAAATATAAAGCATATAAACAGAAGAAAATCCGATACCGTTATTTACAAGATAATATGGATGCAATTGTTCTTTTAGCACCGCAGTATGTCGATGATATGGTTAAGATAGGATGCTTGAAAGACAGACGCAATTTGTATGTAATCCCGAATCCGAATTCTTTTGAGTTAAAAGACTCTGTTAATTGGTCCGAAAAAAAGGATGAAATTCTGTTTGTCGGTCGATTGAGTTATTCAGAAAAACGTGTAGACCGTCTTTTGAAAGTATGGAAAAAAATTTACAAAAATTTTCCTACTTGGAGTTTGAATATTGTCGGTGATGGTGACGACCGGAAAAGATTAGAACAAATTGCTGTTAAATATAAGTTGGAGAGGGTGTTTTTTCGAGGATATCAGTCTCCCGAAATTTATTACCGACAGGCAAAAATGATATGTTTGACATCCAATCATGAAGGATATCCGATGGTACTTATAGAAGGAATGCAATATGGTTGTGTACCTATTGTTTTTGATAGTTTTGGTGGAGCATCCGATTTGATATCGAATGATAAAAATGGTTTTTTGGTAAAAGCTTTTGATATAGATGCTTACGTTCGGGTTATGATAAAATTTATGACTGATGTAACTATTCAAAGATCGATGATACCGGAGACAGTATCAACAGTTCAAAGATTTACTTTTGATAAGATAAAACAACAGTGGTATAGTTTATTTGAACAATTAAAGCACGAATGAATATTTTGATTTATAATTTTAATGAACCTTATCCTCGACAAGGAGGAATGGAACGGGTTACGGACATGTTGGCTCGTCAACTTAAGAAAAACGGGCATGAGGTGTATTTGCTCTGCAATTATAAAAATAGATTGGATGCGGTTTATGAGTCGGTTGTACCGATCTATTTTTTACCAATGCCTCATAATCAATCTGCATCTTCTAATAAAAAGTTCGTAAAGAGTCTGATTGTAGATAAAAAGATTAGATGTATTATAGATCAAGCGGAAGGAGGAATTGTCGGACGTTTTGGAATCTTTAAGAAAAAAAATGATTTTGTTTATGATGTGAAGTTGGTAGCGGTATTGCATAGCTCGGCTTTATCGCATATTAATAATTTACCGATATTGTTGAATTCGGCTTGTTGGGAGAGAATAAGTTCGATTTCTTTCGGTGTTCTTTTTAACATGTATGTATATATAAAAAAGAAAAGAGCTATTAGGCTTCGGAGATTCTTATATAAAAGATTAAATGCAGATTATGATGCGATCGTCATGCTGTCAAGAAAATTTTGGCCGGAGTTTAAATACTTCTGTCCCAAAGTTGATGAAAATAAACTATGGGCGATTCCGAACTTTAATGTTTATGAAAATATCTGTTTACCAAAGATTAAGTCTAAGACTGTGCTGTTTGTCGGCAGATTGCATAATTTATCGAAAGGTGTAGATCGTTTGTTGGAAATCTGGTCACGGGTATATTTTAAACATCCGGATTGGAATCTGAAAATTGTAGGAGACGGACCTGACCGGTCTCAATTGGAGAAAATGGCTGCGGAGTTGTCATTAGATAATATAAGCTTTGAAGGATTTCAATCTCCCGGTCCATATTATGAAGAAGCACAGATATTTTGTATGACTTCGACTTTTGAAGGTTTTGGCATGGTGCTTACAGAAGCGATGCAACATGGTAATGTTCCGTTGGCATTTCAGAGTTATAGTTCCATTACTGATATAGTGGATGACGGGGTTGATGGATATTTGATAAAACCTTTTGATATTGAAGAATATGCGTCGAGACTAGATGAGTTGATGGGGAATGAGAAACTAAGGATGCTTATGTCTTTAAAATGTATATCTGATGTAAAGAAGTTTGATGTGTATAATATTATGGGATTGTGGAATCACTTAATCGATCAAATGTAAAGAAAATTTTTAACCATTACAGGGTTGTCATTAGTTGGTCAGGGAGGGGGATTTTTTCTTATGTTCATGATTTGGCAATCAATTTTGTAAATGAGATATATTTAAGGTTAGGAAGAAAATATATTATAAAATAGGAAAAAATATAGCTCTCAAATAAATAGTTGTTTTTATGAAAATATGTTTTGTCGCTTGGAATCCTTTTGGAGCAGGAGGAATATCTCGGGTAGTATCGTTACTTGCTTCGGAGCTATCTAAAGAGCATGATATTTCGATATTGTGTTTAAAACGTAATCCGGGGAATTATTATAATATGGATTTATCTAAAATCCGGATGTCTTCTTATGAGCAAAGTTTATTTAGTAAAGTACGTCGGGAAATATTGAACCGGATAGAAAAATACGTACCTTTATACAAATTTGATATCGTAAATCGAAATTATATTAATATTCGATATCCGCATTCTTTTAGAAAACATATTATTGATTATATAAATCAAAATAATTTTGACGTAGTTATTGGTGCTACGGGATTGCAGGAAGCTGTTTTAATCGGGGGAATATCGAATAAAATACAGGCAAAGACTTTTGGTTGGCTACATACAACATTCGATTTATATTTTAATAAACAAAAAGGAAAAATATATTATGATAATACATTGATTCGTTCTCGGTATTTTTTAAATAAACTTGATGGCTGCATTGTTTTGTCTCACTATGATCAGCAGAAGCTTGCTATAGAGAATATAAAAAGTTATGTCATATATAATTCTATTCGGTTACCCATTGTTAAATCGGATATACATTCAGGAAATTATAAAAGAATAATTTATGCAGGAGCATTAAATCGTCATGTAAAGGGTGTTGATGTATTGATCGACGGTTTTAAAATATTTTCTCAGAAAAATCATGATTGGTGCCTTGATATTTACGGAGAAGGTCCTGATCGAGACTTTCTTGAACAGAAAATTATTGAATATGATCTTTCCGAAAGGGTTTCAATTCATTCATATACAGCTCATATAGAAGATGAATTTGCAAAATCAGATCTATTGCTTTTTACTTCACGCATAGAGGGTTTTGGACTTGTTATGATAGAAGCTATGTCAGTAGGATTACCTGTTGTCGTGTCCGATTTGCCTATTACCCGAGAATTAGTTAAGGATAGAGGAGTCGGGTGGTTATTCGAAAATGGAAATCCTGAAGATTTGGCTGATAAATTATTCGAGGCTGTTAATGCAGATTTGAAGCTTTATTCCCATAATGCGTTGCATTATGCTGAAACTTTTTCAGTGGAAAAAATTGTAAAGAAGTGGACTGTGTTATGTGAAATTAAAAAATAATTAATATAATAAAATTATGAATACAAGAAAACTATTTGTAGTTAGTTGGCTTTTTAAGTTTATACCTCCTACTAGGGGACATAGTATTAAAGCTTGTTTATTAAGATGGGCTGGAGCTAAAATTGGAAAAAATGTTGAGATAATGTCTTCCGCTAAAATTATGGGAGAGATGAATTTGATAATAGGAAATAATTGCTATATCGGACATGAAGCGATAATTATGGGAAACAAAGGCTCTAATATAATTATGGAAGATTATTCAAAAATAGGAACAAGGGTCATTCTTGTAACAGGATTTCATAAAATTACGCCTAATGGCAATTGCATAGAGGGAGAAGGAACATGTAGTAACATTCGTATATGTAAAGGGGCTGTTGTTTCTACACAATCATTAATATTACCGGGAAAAACAGTATATCAGATGTCTCATGTTGCTGCTGGTTCTGTTGTTACGAAAGATGTCCCTGAATTTATGAGAGTAGCAGGTGTTCCCGCAAGAATAATTAAAGATTTGCGGGAAATAAATGAAAGCAATCATAGTAAAGGCTAAAAAGTATAATGTAAATTAAGAATCAGTTTAATTTTTACACGGATATTTTTCGTGGAATGTTTTTAGAAGTGTGTTGTGGGCTTATTCGATGAGTAGGGACAGGAAAACAAACCGAAAAGAGATTAGAAAGTCAAAATTATAATTTTATCGGGAAATTTAGGCGACAGACTCTAAAAAAAGACTTGGATAAATATCTTTAAAATATTTCTTATTATGAAGTTTTTAGCATGGGTTATAGCTCTTTTGAGCGTTAATCAGATAATATGGCAAATTCCTAACGTCCCGCAGATGGTTTATTATGCTATATTTTTGCTTATGGCTATTGTAATGGTATTTTACTATCCGAATATAAAAATTAATGCTTGCTTGTTATTTTTCATGATAGCTATAATTTGTTCTATTCTTGTGAATTATATCCCGGACTATTTTAAGCCTTGGGACAGGTTTTTTTCCTTTCTTATGGTGATGTTGTGTGTCAGTCCGTTTTTATACAATTCCGGATTGACGATGTTCCGTAAAGAAATATTCGATAAAGTGAATATTTTATTTGTTATTATTGTGATAGTTTCCTTTTTAGGTTATTTGGCGGGAGTTTATTCTACGGCTGATTTTTCAGGTTTTAGAGGTTGTACAAGTCAATCGATGCTTTTGAGTCCGATAGCGGCTTTATCATCTATATTTTGTTTGCATAAAGCATTTTGTCTTGGTATTTCCAAAAAAGAAAAATATTTATTTTTAGGGATGATGGTCATTGCTTTTCTAATGTGTTTATTGGCAGGTTCGCGAGCGTCTTTGTCCGGAGGAATAGTTGGAATATTGTATTATCTCAAAGTCAGGTATCGTAGAAACATAAAACTATTTCTTAAAGTTTTTTTCTCGATGCTTATCGTTGTCTCTGTTTCATATCCTTTATGGGAACCTTATTTAGTCACGGTAGCCGGTAAAATGGAGCGTTCGATAGAAGCCGGTAGCATGACTACGACGAGGGATGCTCTTTGGGAAACTCGTTTTTTGGAATTTAAGGAATCTCCTGTGTGCGGTATCGGATTTAATTATGTGGACGAACATATCTTACCGGTTGCATATAGAGATGCCGCAAAGGTCGGGGTGATAGAACCCGGTTCGGGATGGTTGTTTTTGTTGTCGTCATTAGGAATTATGGGAACAATACCCTTTTTGTTGTTGTTTTGGAGACCATTGTTTCGGATTTATAAAAAAGCAGAATCGTATTCGGATGAGATATTGATAGGTGCATGTTTATCTTTTTTTGCGGTGCATTTGATTGCTGAAGGGTATGTGACATCATCCGGGTCTTTTTTATTTTTTTATTTGTGGTTGTTGATATCGTTAGCACAAATGCCAGTGCGTAAACAATGTTTTATAAAAAAAACTGCAAATCGAGAGCAGAAACAACGAACTTGTTCGATTGATTTTGCCGAGATGTCGCGTTGATTATAATGAAATTAAAATAGAAATTATGCAGTTCGTTTTTTGGCAAAATATAATAAGTATACATCAATCTACATTTCTTTCGACATTGTCGAATAGGCATTCGATTTTATTAGTCGTTGAACAACGGTTGGATCAGGAAAGAAAAGGGGATGGGTGGAGTATTCCCGATATGGGAAAAACTGAAATTATCGTTGCTCCTGATGATAAGACGATAGATAACTTGATCTTGGAAAATAAAGATGCGGTTCACGTATTTTCGGGAATAAATGCTTTCCCGATGGTATATAAAGCTTTTAAAAAAGTCGTTGCGTTAGACTTGAAAATATTGGTATATGTTGAACCGTATGTATGGTTCGGGATAAAAGGCTTTTTTAGAAGGTTAAAGTATATGGCCTTGAATTTATGTTATGGTAAAAATATTGACGGTTTGTTGGTTACCGGACAAACCGGACGTCGATGTTTCTTAAAAGCAGGATTTGAGAAAAGCAAAATTTTTGATTGGGGATATTTTACCGCTCAAAGGGCTTTTAATGAAGGTGCAATGTCGAATGAAAACAGACAAAAACCTGCAATTTTGTATGTCGGAAGAATAGATTGCAATAAAAATATACTGTCTTTAGTAGATATTTGTTTAAAACATGTCGGAAAATATGCCTGTTTAGATATTATCGGAGCTGGTCCGTTAACTGATTTGCTGATAAAAAAAATAGATAGGGCAGAAGATATAAAATATTTAGGGAGTAAGACAAATAATGAGGTGCTGGATTTGATGTGCCGTTATGATATATTGGTTTTACCGAGTTTGTATGATGGTTGGGGTGCGGTAGTTAATGAAGCTTTACAAAATGGGATGAGGGTGATTGCTTCTGAAAATTGTGGAGCATCGGTCCTCCTTGATGGTAAGGACAGAGGAGAAGCTTTTTCTTTTGTTAATAAAGAAAAATCGTTGGAGAAGATATTATTAAAATGGCTTGAAAAGGGAACGGTTTCTTTGGCTGACCGTCAGGACATCGCAGAGTGGACACGTTATTCGATATCGGGAGATTCGGTAGCTGCATATTTTGAAAAAATTTGTTCTTGCATATCAGGTGATTGTACACATAATGAGGTCATAGCACCGTGGTTGAGTTAAAATAATATAGATTGTGAAAGTATCGGAGTATCAGAGTTGGAAATTTAAAGTATTATCATTTTTTGCGATGATCTTGGTATTGTATGCTCACGCATATATACCGGATGCCGCACAATATAAAGTCTTTTATATTTTTGAGAAAAGCATTGCTTTCTGTTGGGGACGACTGTTTTTTCCATTGTTTTTTTTCATATCGGGTTATTTGTTTTATGTAAAATTATCCGATCCGGATTGGAGCGTTTGGAAACAAAAGTATCGAAGTCGTGTAAAATCTTTATTGATCCCATATATCATTTGGAATATTCTTTGTCTGTTACAAATGTTCATATTAAAATATATCCCTGTTGCCGGAAAATATATGAATAGTGATTATACTCAATTGATACATGGCGGCTTATGGGAATGGATTTATACACTATTTATTGTTCCGGGCGGTTTTCACCTTTGGTTTATACGGGATTTGATTCTGATTGTCGTTGTTTCTCCATTCTTGTATTTCTGTATCAGAAAAATGATATTTATCTATTTCCCGTTAATAATATTCTTTTCGTTCTATAATTCATGGTTTCAGTCTTTAACCATGTTCAGTATAGGAGCAGCATGTGCAATTTACAATATATCTTTAGAAGTTAAGCTTAAACATAAATGGGGGCTTGTCTTGTTGGGAACGGCTTCTTTGCTTTTGATGTTATATTGTTCTATAATCTTTATTCCCGGTACGAAAGAATTATATTTAGTCGCGATCCTCTTTCTGTTTGTATGGTTCTTATATGACTATTTATACCGTAAAGGCTGGCGTTTTGATTTTATAAAAAGATGGATTCCATATACGTTTTTCATTTATTTATTCCATATTCCGGCTCTTAGTATCGTTAAGAAAGTTATGCTATTGGTCGGCAGAGGAGAAGAGTGGAGCTATTGGATAACATTTCTGGTATCTCCGTTTATAATGGCTGCTGTCGCTATATGGATAGGAGGGTTATTAAAAAAATATTTACCAAAGTTATATTCCGTTTTGACAGGAGGACGATAAAATGAAAATATTACATACGATATCGGGATTGAATATCAGCAGTGGTGGGCCTACGTCTTGTACTTATAATCTTATTAAAGGTCTTCGGGATGAGGGAATAGAAGCAGATATTCTTACATTGATGCCTCGGGACGATTCGGATAAGATCATTGCAGATGATTCATTTATCAAGGCTTTGCCGAATGATGCCCGCACACCATTGGTTTATTCGTCCAATTTCAGACGTTATTTGAGTTCTCATATCGGATACGATTTATATCATGCGAACGGATTATGGACATGTCCGACGCATTTTACGGCAGAAATAGCAAAAAAACAGAATAAGCCCTGTGTGATAGCTCCCCATGGAATGCTGTATCCGCAGGCTTTGCAAGTTTCTGCATGGAAAAAGAAAATCGTATCGACGGTATTTCAGCGTAAAGATCTGGAAACGGCATCATGCTTGCAGGCTACTTGTATGGCAGAGTTGGAACATATTCGGGCATTCGGGCTAAATAACCCTGTTGCGGTTATTCCCAATGGTTTGGTAATAGATGATTCGTTAGAAATACGTAAAACTTCGAATTCGGTCCGTCGTTTCGCTTTCGTCGGACGGTTAAACCGAATCAAGAATGTAGATCTCCTATTGTCCGCATGGAGCAAATTAGGAGACAAGACACGTAATTGCGAATTGTTGATTATAGGTGATGGAGATACTGCTTATAAAAAAGAATTGGAAGAGTTTGCAACTGCAAATAAACTGAATAATGTTCGTTTCTTAGGATTTATTATGGGGAAAGATTTGCAGAAACTGGTTCATTCTATCGATTTCCAGATATTACCGAGCAAATCCGAAAATTTTGGAATGGTAGTTCCTGAAGCCCTAATTCAAGGAATCCCGGTAATAGCCTCTAAAGGTACTCCGTGGAGTGACTTGGAAACATTCGATTGCGGCTGGTGGGTTGATAATGATATTGATACGTTAATTAGTACCTTGTTGATCGCGATTAATTTGTCTGAGCAAGATCGTTTAGGAATGGGAGAACGAGGTAGGACATTAGTATTGAGACATTATTCTATAAAATCGGTCTCATTGAGAATGAAGCAATTGTATGAATGGTTAGTGTATAAAAATATTAAACCCGAATATGTATATGAATAAATTACCGCTATTGATGACCGCATCTGTCAGTACGAGAGGAATGGTAGGAGCTTGTTTTACAGATGAGGAACGAGAAAAGATGTATCGAGAGAGTTTAATGATATATGAAAAAATGTTAATAGGGAGGGTGAAACGTATAAAATAGTATTTGTCGATAATTCGGGCTGGGATTTATCTTCTATAAAGTCGTCAATAGAGGAAAATCCTTCTATTGAGTTTTTATCATTAGATTCTGAGGATTTTGATGTGACGAAGGGCAAAGGGTATAATGAGCTTCTACTTATAAATAAAGCGGTCGAAAAGTCTGTGTTCATAAGGGAGGCGGGAGGTTTCTTTAAAGTAACGGGTAGATATCCGATATATAATATTAAATATTTTATCGATTATGCAAGTAAATTTATATTGGAGTACAAAGGTCATTTATATATAGATATTAAAGACCATAACTTGTATGATAGACTCGGTTTGGGATGGTGTGGTCATTCTGCAGATGTAAGGATGTTTGCTGCAAGCCTCTCTTTTTACAATGAGTTTATCGGGAATAGATATACAGAATTGAATGATTATAAAGGTTCATTGTTGGAAGGACTGATGTATGATGTTGTAAAACCTATGATTCACAGGAGCGATGTTATTTGTCGTTTCAAGAAAGAACCTCATTTCGGAGGTTTGGAAGGCAGTAATGTAGCCGCTCTTTCTTTTTCGAAAAATCAAGATTCCTTAAAAGGAAAACTAAAACGTTTTTTAGGAAATGTCATACGATTGTTTTTCCCTCGTTTTTGGTTTTAAATAATGGAACAACGAATAGATTTATCTAAATATAGGAATGTCCTGACACGAAAACATCAGATAATCAGGATGCTTTGGTCTGTTGTCTGGACGATTTTTGCCCGGCCGTTGCCACGTAGTATAGGAAGTGGCTGGAAACGTTTTTTGTTACGGTTGTTCGGTGCGAAATTAGCTTCGACGGCAATTGTATATTCTTCTGCTAAAATCTATTACCCTGCAAATTTGATAATGGATGAATATAGTTGTCTTGCTTCCGGGGTGGATTGTTATAATGTAGCTCTTGTTAAAATCGGGGCTAATACGACAGTGTCCCAGGGTGCATATCTTTGTACGGCAAGTCATGATATATCGGATTCTTTAAATCCTCTGGTGACAGCACCTATTATTGTCAAAGATCAAGCATGGATTGCTACTGATGCATTTGTCGGTATGGGAGTGACGGTTGGACAGGGGGCTGTAATCGGTGCTCGGGCTTGTGTGTTTAAAGATGTAGAACCGTGGACAGTAGTCGGCGGAAATCCTGCCAAGTTTATAAAGAGAAGAGAAATAAAGAAATAAATAGAAGAATATGTTAGATATATCGGTAATCATATTGACTTTAAATGAGGAGCTTCATATCCGTCGTTGCATAGAAAATGTAAGATCTATAGCGAAACAGATATTTGTCGTAGATTGTTTTTCTACAGATCGGACAGCCGATATTGCAAAAGAGTTGGGGGCAGAAGTGTATCAGCATAAGTGGCCTGGGAATCAGGCTGCACAATTCAATTGGGCTTTAGAGAATTTGCCAATAACAACCGGATGGGTATTGCGGTTGGATGCTGATGAGTATTTGACTTCTGGATTGATAACCGAGATGGATGAACAATTACCGAAACTATCCGATGATGTGACGGCTGTGGTTTTCCCTTTAGGACGGGCCTTTATGGGGCGTGTTCTGAAACATGGAATTGTAAATAGTGTGAAAATGATACGCCTTTTCAGATATGGGAAAGCTTGTTATGAACAGCGTTTAATGGACGAGCATATTGTTGTGAAATCGGGTCGGACAGTTACTTTTAAAAATAAATTTATAGATGATAGTCTTCTTTCCATAAAGCAATTTGTAGACAAGCACAATCACTATTCTTCTCGAGAAGCGGCTCTGTTACTTGATGCGGAATATCACCTGTTCGATTTGGATACAGATGATGCGTCATATTGCGAAGATGTACAGAAAAAACGTGCACAGAAAATGAAATATGCAAAGATGCCTCTGTTCTGGCGTTCGTTTGCTTATTTCTGTTACCGTTACATAGTTAAACTCGGTTTTTTAGATGGTAAAGAAGGATTTCTTTGGGATTTTTTACAAGGCTGGTGGTATCGCACTCTTGTCGACGCGAAAATATTCGAAATAAAAAAGACTTGTGGGCAGGATACAGAAAAGATAAGAAAATATTTGAGAGATAATTACCAGATAAAATTTTGAAAACATGGGGGAAAACAAGGTTCATTATTATTGGTTGGATTTAGTCCGTTTTACTGCGGCATTTTTGGTTTTGATTTGCCATTTCAGAGGTGCGTTTTTTGTCGAATATACATTGCTGCCTGCAGAGCAGAAGAATCCTTTGACTTTTGCGTTTTATTCATTAACAAGGTTAGGAAACGAAGCTGTTCTTATCTTTTTTGTTATGAGTGGATTCTTAGTAGGCGGAAAGGCGATAGAGAGGTTGCAGCAAGGTGTCTTTGATATTAAAGGATATGCTATTGACAGAACTGTTCGTATCGTGTTACCTCTAATATCGGCATTATTGTTATTTATCCCGGTTTCCATTATTCAAGGTTTTAGTATTGATTGGAAAGCTTGGTTGGGTAATCTTTTTTCTCTACAAGGTATTTGCACTTATTCTGTAATGGCTCCACTTTGGTCGCTTTCTTATGAGGTTTGGTTTTATATATTAATGGGTATAATATCTTTGTTTTTTGTGCGTCAAAAGATTGTATTTTATAAAATCTTTGCTATTCCACTCTTATTAATATGTTTCCTTGTTTTTACAAAATTATCTCCACATTATTTATTTATGTGGTTTATGGGGGCATTTGCATATTTGATTATTCCGAAAAAAATTAATAAGTTGTTTTTGTGGGGCAGTTTTATTGTGATGATATGCTTTATTATATTGCTTCAATTAACAAGCGGATCAAGATTGAATGAGGGCACTGATATATCACAATATTTACCTAATCGACAAGCTCTTGAGCTTCTTTTTGCTTTTTTCTTCAGTTTGTTCCTTCAACAGCTTGTAATTATTAAACCGACTAAAAAATGGACTTTAAAGCTTAATGAGATAGGGACAAAATTGGCGGCTTTTTCTTATACTCTTTATTTGACACATGTATTGGTATTGCGTATGTTGGAATATTATAATGCTCCTAAAAGTGAAAGTGTCGATTTTATTTCTATTTCTTGGTATATAGGAGAGTTGACTATAGCTTTATTGGTTGCCTATGTAGTGTATTGGTGTTTTGAGAAACGGACGGCAGAAGTGAAAAGTTGGGTTAAATCTAAATTATAATATAGTAATTAACTTATAAAGTATTGAATTTGTAAGATCGATGTTTTTAGCAATATTAATATAAATAAAGAGTGAATTAATGAAAGATATTCAAAAGACGAAAAGATTGCCCGGATTGGATATTGTGAGATCTTTAGCTATTTTATTTGTTGTTGCACAGCATTTTAATTTGAATACAGAGTTCCGCCAGACTGTTTTTGATGGAACAAATCTTTTTTTTCAAGGAATGTGTGCATCAATATTTTTTGTTGCAGTGCCGTTATTCCTTTTGTTGACGGGATATTTAAATATCAATAAACAATTATCATTCGGGTACTATAAAGGAATTGTACGTGTCTTAGAAGCATATTTGATATATTCATTGTTGACGATTGCGTATAGATATTTTGTTAACGGAGAATATTTGAGTGTTTTATTATGGATACGCCAGATTTTAAATTATGAAGTGATTCCTTATGGTTGGTACATTGAAATGTACATTTGCCTGTTTCTTTTGATTCCGTTTTTGAACCTTATATACAAATGTTTGGATACACAAAGAAAAAAACAAATATTGATTGTTACTTTTTTAGCTCTGACAGCGATTCCAATTTCTCTTAATTGGTCGGCAACTCAATTATTCCCAGCTTATTTCACTTCATTATATCCGGTATCATTTTATTTTATAGGAGCTTATATTCATGAATATAAGCCAAAGTTTAGAAAACTTTGGCTATGTGTTATACTTATAATTTTATGTACCGTAGATCCTGTTTTTAATTCAATTGTACATTTAAGAGAAGGTTTTGTCTCGTTGTTTATGATACGGAACGGTATTTTTAATACAATAACTGCAGTTATTGTTTTTCTGTTGTTTTACGATGTCGATTTCAAGTCGAAATTGATAACGAAAATATCACTTTTGTCGTTGGATATGTATCTGTGTTCATGGATATTCGATAACTTATATTATACCTATTTTAAGGCTCATTATTTTGAAAGCCAACAGCAGTTTTTCGCATTTTTTCCGATTATTGTACCGTTGGTGTTTTTTTCGTCTTTCGGAGTAGCATGGTTGCGGGAAAAAGGGAATTGGGGAATAAAAAAATTTTTGTAAAAACAAAAATTGTAAAAAATGTTTATTGAAGCGAATATAATAAATAATTTTTCTGATATAAAGTATAATTAATTATGATAGAAAAGAAACGCATCCCAGGACTAGATTTTATAAGGTTTTTAGCAATATTATTTGTTGTTGGGTCTCATTTTTTTCAACATATAGAATTTCGTTATTCTATTTTTGAAGGAACAAATATGTTTATACAGAGGACATTTTTATCGTTACTTTCAGTAGGTGTCCCTTTATTTCTTTTGTTGACAGGCTATTTAAATTCTACTAAAGACCTTTCTGTCAGATATTATAAAGGAATTGTTCGTGTTTTAGAAGCATATTTAGTGTATTCGTTATTGACGATTGCATATAGATATTTTGTTAATGGAGAACATTTAAGTATTTTCTTGTGGATACGCCAGATTTTAAATTATACGGCTATACATCATGGATGGTATATTGAAATGTATATATGTTTGTTCCTTTTAATTCCGTTTCTTAATATTGTATATAGAAATTTGGACTCACAAAAGAAAAAGTTGTGGTTAATTATTACTTTTTTAGGGTTAACGTCACTTCCTGTTTCTGTAAATTGGACTGCAACAAAACTATTTCCAGCCTATTTTACTTCTTTATATCCAGTAACATATTATTTTATAGGGGCTTATATTCATGAATATAAGCCAAAGTTTTCTAAACTTTGGCTATGTGCTATACTATTGTTGTTGTGTATGATGGATCCATTATTTAATTCTATAGTACATTTATCTGATAAGTATAGTGTTGTGTTTGGAATACAATACGGTCTCATTTATACAGCAATAGCTGTAATTGTATTCTTATTATATTATGATGTCAATTTCAAGTCGAAATTGGTAACGAATATATCGTTGTTATCGTTAGACATTTATTTATGTTCATGGATATTCGAGAATTTGTATTATGGTTATTTCAAGGCCCGCTATTTTGAAAGTTACCAACAGTTTTTTGCATTTTTCCCGATTATCGTACCATTGGTGTTTTTTTCGTCTTTCGGAGTAGCATGGTTGCGGGAAAAAGTAAATTGGGGAATAAAAAAAATTTTGTAATATGAAATCTATGAAAGTTTCTATTATAACATGCACATACAACAGTGCGGCAACAGTAGCCGATACGATACGTTCGGTCAATCGGCAGACCTATGATAATATCGAACACATTATCGTTGACGGGCTTTCTAAAGACGATACCATAGCCATTGTAAAAGCCAACGCCGGAGACAGACAACGAATTATAGAGGGAAAAGATAAGGGAATATACGATGCTTTCAACAAAGGAATATTGGCTGCTACCGGAGATATAGTGGGAGTACTCAATTCCGACGATTTCTTTACCGATGATTATGTCGTAGAGATGGTGGTGAAAGCGTTTTTATTACGTCCCGGAATCGATGCCGTGTATGGGGACATTCATTTTGTAAACCCGGATAATCTTTCGAAACCTGTGAGATATTATTCTTCGCGGATCTTTCGTCGGGGATTGATGCGTTTGGGATTTATGCCGGCACACCCGTCTTTCTATGTTCGCAAAGTTTGTTACGATAAATTGGGGATTTATAAGATCGATTATAAGATAGCTGCAGATTTTGAGCTTTTGTTACGATTCATTTTTTTGAACCATATCCGCATTCATTATCTTCCTGTTGATTTTGTAACGATGCGTACGGGAGGGGCAAGTACCGAGTCGATGGGAAGCCGCAAGTTGATTATGAAAGAGCAGTTAAGAGCTTGCCGTGAAAATAACATATATACTAATATATTTATATTAAGTCTGCGCTATTGGTATAAAATTGCAGAACTGTTGGTTTCTAAATTGTTTTTCAGATTATCCGGCAAATAGTTTGATCTATAAATATTGTAAGAGCCTGTTTAAATTTTGCTCGGGTCAGTTTTATCTTTATAAAAGCAATAGAACATTCATAAAAGAAATTTTCAGAGTTGATCCGGACAAAATTTAAAACAGTCCATAAGAATATTTTAAAAAAATATTTTTTTAAGATTTGTGAAATACAAATTAAATATTTTCTTATATTTGCCGATGGTGTAAGGTGATATGTGATTTGGGAGCATTTTTTTTGAGTTTATCCGATTTTTTGTAGGAAATTAAGGCGAACACAGGTACTTAGGGAAAAACATGGGGATGTATTTTTTTTCTGAGTTCATAATGTGAAAGGATAATTTCTTGAGAAGTATGCTCAAAACTATTTTTTGTGAAAATTGTTTACAAAAAATAGGGATGAACTCTTAATGTTATTAATAGGTGTGTGAAAAAAATTTGATCGTATGTTACAACTTTTTTCATTGTTGGCTTTGGTGTTGTCTGCTTACCTTTCATTTTTGGTAATACCGAGACTTGTGTTTGTTTCGGTAAAGAGAAGGTTATTTGATGTGCCGAATAGTCGGAGCTCGCATACGAGGGCAGTTCCCCGTTTAGGTGGAATAATATTTTTACCTTGTATGATGTTTTCGTATGCTTTTGTATTAGGGCTTCGCGAACTGAATGGAGTCGGTGTCGCAACGGAGTTGAGGGAGTCGTTATTGCTCGAAATGCTGTTTTTGATATGTGGCCTGACAATTATTTACGGTATCGGTGTTTTGGACGACCTTCGAGGTGTCTCTTTTCGTAAAAAATTTGTGGCGCAGATTCTTGCTGCGATCTTTTTCCTTTTCGGAGATATTCATATAGACAATTTGCATGGAATATTCGGGATATATGAGTTACCGGTGGCAGTATCTTATGTGTTGACGATATTTATAACGGTTTTAATTATAAATGCGATCAATTTGATCGACGGTATCGATGGCTTAGCGTCCGGATTGAGTAGTGTAGCTCTTGCGGTATATGGATTTTGGTTTCTTTCTTCAGAATTGTATGCCTATGCTATGTTGGCATTTTCACTGTTAGGGTCGGTTATGATATTTTTCTTGTATAACGTTTTTGGTAAAAGAATGAAGCTGTTTATGGGAGATACCGGATCTTTGATTTTAGGTTACTGTCTTGCATTTCTTGCCATTCGATTCTGTCAGCTTAACGCTACACCCGAATTCGGAGTAGTAGGTGCTCCGATTGTTGCATTTTCGACACTGTTTATTCCTATTTTCGATGTTTTCAGAGTGTTTATTGTCCGGATAAAACACGGTAAATCACCTTTTCTTCCGGATAAAAATCATATCCATCATAAATTATTGGCATTAGGTATGTCCCATCGGCAGGCGATGTTAACGCTGGTGATAGCATCCTCTATGTTTATAATTCTCAATTGGTTTTTAGTTAAGATTCTCGGGGAAACTGTAATGTTTCTGTTCGATATATTTTTGGGATTATGCTTGGTATATGGCTTGCAGCGTTTTATAGTCGATAAAGAGCGTAAATTGGTAAAGCGTAAAGTTCGGTAAGAAAATTTTTAAGAATTTACGGGGATGATAGTTGGGCTATTTGACGAGAGAAAACGTGAAAAAAGCCGGAAGAAAACACAAAAATGACTTGATAATATTTTTTGTTGAAAAATTTAGACAGGCTCTTAAACTTTTATTTATATCTTTGAATATTTTGAGATAAGTATATAATGCAAAATAATCATGTGGTAATAATGGCCGGAGGAGTAGGCAGTCGTTTCTGGCCGATGAGTACACCCGAACATCCCAAGCAGTTTATCGATGTGTTAGGATGCGGACGCACATTGTTACAGCTTACTGTTGACCGTTTCAGCGGGCTTGTTCCCATGTCCAATTTTTGGGTAGTTACCTCTGCCCGATACAAATCGTTAGTAGAAGAACAACTTCCGGATATTCCTCGTTCCAATATATTGTTAGAACCATGTATGCGCAATACCGCACCCTGTATTGCTTATGCCGGTTGGAAAATTAAACGACGTTATCCCGATGCTAATATAGTAGTAACATCTTCGGACCATGTGGTAACCGATGTTGAAGAATTTCGTAGAGTTATTGTAAAATCGCTTGATTTTACATCAAAATCGGAATCTATACTTACATTAGGAATGAAGCCTACCCGTCCCGAAACCGGATATGGATATATTGCGGCAGAAATAGAGGACGGTAGCGAGATAAAACCTGTAAAGGCATTTAAGGAAAAACCGACTCTTTCTGTTGCAAAAGAATATTTATCGGCCGGTAATTATTTTTGGAATGCCGGAATTTTTATATGGAATGCACATACACTTGAACAAGCCTTTCGGACCTATTGCCCGGCTATGGCTTCTGTTTTCGATCTGTTGACACCTTGTTTTTACAGAGATGATGAGCAAGAAAGGGTTGATGAACTTTTCCCGACTTGTGAAAGCATCTCTATCGACTATGCCGTCATGGAAAAAGCGTCCGAAATTTATGTCTTCCCGGCATCATTCGGTTGGTCAGACTTAGGCACATGGGGATCTCTTCATGCCCGTTTGCCCCACGATACTCATCATAATGCATGTGTGGGAGAAAATGTGAAGTTGATAGAATCTGAAAATTGTATAGTACATGTCCCTAAAAATAAAAAGGTTGTCATTCAGGGACTTGACGGATATATTGTTGCGGAAAAAAACGGGACGCTTCTGATTTGTAAACTTCAAGATGAACAGAGAATTAAAGAATTCTCAAAATAATTTCCGGTATGGGGAATAAAAAGGTTTTTGTATCAGGTTGTTATGATATGCTGCATAGCGGACACGTTGCTTTCTTTGAAGAAGCTGCCCGGTATGGCGATTTGTATGTAGGCATAGGTTCGGATAAGACGATATTTGAATTGAAAGCCCGGAAAACGATCAATACCGATGCTGAGCGTCTTTATATGGTAAAGGCTCTTCGTGTAGTTAAAGATGCGTGGATCAATAGCGGAAGCGGACTACTGGATTTTGAAAAGGAATTGAGAGAACTCAAACCCGATATATTTTTTGTAAATACCGATGGCAATACCCCTTTGAAAGCACAACTTTGTAAAGAATTGGGTATCGAATATATTGTGAGTAAAAGAATTCCACATGGAACTTTGCCTGTACGTTCGACAACGATGCTGCGAAAAGAGTGCCGCATTCCCTACCGGATCGATTTGGCCGGGGGATGGCTCGATCAGCCTTATGTCAGCAAATATTATCCAGGTCCGGTGTTGACCATTTGTATAGAACCGGATTATGAATTTAATGATCGTAGCGGGATGTCCACAAGTTCGCGTAAAAAGGCGATAGAGTTATGGCAGACCGATATACCCGAAGGAGATAAGGAAAAATTAGCAAAAACGCTGTTTTGCTATGAAAATCCGCCCGGAACGCCTTATGTAAGCGGTTCTCAAGATGCTTTGGGAATTGTTATGCCGGGATTGAATAAATATGAATATAACGGAGACTATTGGCCGGAGTCGATAGAAAGCAATCTTGATTCGGAAATTTTGGAATGGCTTGAAAAATATATTTGGTTAGTACCTTTATATCCGAGAGGTCAGTCTTATAATGTTCTTGCCGATACGTATATCGATGCGGTTTCGGCAAAGGCGTTGAGTGATGCTGCCCGTTGTTGTTGGGATGCAGTCCTTAATAAAGACTTGCAAAATTTCGGTGCACAAGTAAAGGCCAGTTTCGATGCCCAAATAGCGATGTTCCCCAATATGGTGAATGATGATATCTTGGCTCAGATAGAAGAATATCGGGATTCTGTATTAGGTTGGAAATTAAGTGGTGCAGGCGGTGGAGGATATTTGACTTTTATCAGCGAAAAACCTGTGGAACATGCTTTGCAGATTCGTATTCGCAGATAAAAAATTTTGCTTTTGATGTGTATAGATTTCTTATATTTGCAACGAAAGTTCGAATATGGAAATTTGAGGGATTAATAATTAATTTTTAGCTTAGAAATGAATACTAAAGTCGCTTTGATTACGGGAATTACCGGGCAGGACGGTTCGTTCCTTGCTGAGTTTTTATTGCAAAAAGGATATGAAGTTCATGGCATCTTGCGTAGATCTTCGTCATTCAATACCGGACGCATAGAACATCTTTATTTTGATGAATGGGTGCGCGATATGAAACAGCAAAGAACCATTAATTTGCATTATGGAGATTTGACCGATTCAAGTTCTTTAATTCGCATTATACAAGAAGTGCAACCTGATGAAATTTATAATCTGGCAGCGCAAAGTCATGTAAAAGTAAGTTTCGATGTTCCCGAATATACGGCCGATGCCGATGCGATCGGTACGCTTCGTATGTTAGAAGCCGTTCGTATTCTTCATCTCGAAAAAAAGACCAAAATATATCAGGCCTCCACTTCGGAGTTATTCGGATTGGTTCAAGAAGTCCCGCAGAAAGAAACAACACCGTTCTATCCCCGTTCTCCGTACGGTGTAGCGAAACAATACGGGTTTTGGATTACCAAAAATTATAGAGAAAGTTATGGTATGTTTGCCGTGAACGGTATTTTATTCAATCACGAAAGCGAACGTCGCGGAGAGACTTTCGTTACCCGTAAAATATCCTTGGCAGTAGCCCGTATCAAACAAGGAGTACAAGACAAACTTTATATGGGAAATCTCGATGCCCGTCGGGATTGGGGATATGCCAAAGATTATGTACAGTGTATGTGGATGATTCTTCAACATGAAACACCCGAAGACTTTGTGATAGCGACAGGAGAGATGCATACTGTCCGTGAATTTTGTACGCTTGCTTTTGCTGAAGTCGGCATTAAGATTCGTTGGGAGGGGACAGGCGTCGAAGAAAAGGGAATAGATGAGGAGACCGGACGGGTATTGGTCGAGGTCGATCCCAAATATTTTCGTCCTGCAGAAGTCGAGCAGCTGTTAGGCGATCCTACTAAGGCCAAAACTTTGTTGGGATGGAATCCTACTCAGACACCATTTCCCGAATTAGTGAAGATTATGGTAAAACATGATATGGAAAAAGTTGCCCGGATGATCAAAAATAAACATTGATGGAAAAGAATGCCAAGATATTTGTAGCCGGTCACCGAGGATTGGTGGGATCTGCTATATTAAAAAATTTGCAAAAAAAAGGGTACCAAAATTTTGTACTTCGTACCCATAAAGAATTGGACCTTTGCGACCAACTTGCCGTAACCCGTTTTTTTGATGAAGAAAAACCTGAGTATGTTTTCCTTTCGGCAGCTTTTGTAGGTGGTATTATCGCAAATAGTCTGTATCGGGCAGATTTTATTTATCGTAATTTGCAAATACAGAATAATGTAATTTATAACGCATATCGTACCGGAGTAAAAAAACTGCTTTTTTTGGGAAGTACTTGTATCTATCCTCGGGATGCTCGGCAGCCTATGGATGAGAACGTATTACTCACTTCTCCACTGGAATATACGAATGAGCCTTATGCAATAGCCAAGATTGCCGGATTAAAGATGTGTGAGAGCTTCAATCTTCAATATGGTACTAATTATATTGCAGTTATGCCTACAAATTTATACGGGCCTAATGACAATTTCGATTTAGAACGCTCTCATGTTCTTCCTGCTCTGATTCGTAAAATTTGTTTGGGGCGTTATCTCGAGACCGGAAATTGGGCAGCTATACGTTCCGATCTCAATAAACGTCCGGTAGAGTCGGTCAATGGAGAATCTGCAGAGCAAGATATCCTTGCCATATTGGATAAATATGGAGTGCGTAAGACGGGAAAAGGAAATGTTCAGGTCGAAATATGGGGAACAGGAAGTCCGATGCGAGAATTCTTGTGGAGTGAAGAAATGGCAGATGCCTGTGTTTTCGTAATGGAAAATATCGACTTTGAGGATCTTAAGCCTAAAAATACGAAGGAGATACGAAATTGTCATATCAACATCGGCACCGGAAAAGAAATAAGTATCGGAGATGTCGCCCGTTTGATAAAAAAAACTGCGGGATTTGAAGGCGATTTGTATTTCAATGCCGATAAGCCGGACGGGACGATGAAGAAACTGACCGATGTTTCGAAATTGAATGCATTAGGATGGCATCATAAAATCGATATTGAAGAAGGTGTGCAAAAAATGATCGATTGGTATAATAATAATTAGGTAAGAATTTTATTGAATTTTTCGATATGAAAATATTACCAAGATATTTTTACGTTTTCTTCCGGTTTGTTTTCCCGTTTTCACTTATCGGATAGTTTACTATCTTCTCGTAAAAACAGAAAAATATCCCCGAAAAAACATATAAGTACACCCCAATCCCTTCCTGAAAGAAGAGGTTGGGGTGTATTCATACTTAAACTTTCTAATGGTAGATTTTGTTGGTCGTCGCAATTATTCTTTTCTTGATAGAAAATTTAGACGACTATCTCTTGAAGTATTTTTAAAAAAGCACTTTTCCTTTTTCTTTTCCTGCTGTAACGAAATATACCCCTTTATTAAGAATCGGAATACGGTTAATCCCGGCATTCCCTTTGACCGAGAAAAGAAATTTTCCGTTTATACCATATATGTTTATCTGTTCTTCTTTAGATAAAGTTATGAAGATATTTTGAGAATCTTTCCTGATTTTCAGTCTATTGTTTATTGCCTCTTTTGATATTCCCGATGAGGAGGAAGATATGATACTTTCCCATGTAGTACCAACCCGTATTCCATCGACAATAATATCCTGTCCGGTATGGCTTGCACGGAACATCAGTCCGGCAGGATATATATCTCCTTTAGAAGCATTATCGGATAACGGCCCTAATAAAGGTTGCTCTGGTTCTTGATCCTGTATGCGATCTAAAAGATATAAAGAAACTTTATCATTGTTATCTCCCGGTACTATTTCATATTTGATTACGAGGAGATAAGTTTCTCCGATTACAACAGGTTTATCGGTCGTGTAGACCGCTTTTTGATTATCATAAAAAGATAAACCGATATTTAACCTTGAATCGAAATCAGAATTCTTCTCACCGTATATTCGTCCGTTAAAGGCAAATTTGGTATCTGTCCCGCCAGCCCAACTCGGCATATTTCCGTCCCATAAAGTGAAAAAATACTGGCTTTTAAGATTGCTGTTGAACTGAACGAGAAAAGACACATAGACACACCCTTCCGATATTTGCGGGAATGTATGTCGGGCGGCATTTTTATTTTCCTCTTCTATCTGTAGTCCGTTTCCGATACCTGATCCGGCATATCCTTCGAATGTCAGTCCCGGACAAACTTTCAGATATGGATTATCGTTTTCGAACAACCAGCCATGCTTGCCTATTTTATCACCTATGGGATATTCAAAATTTTCTGTCCATACAGGGGTTTGAGCGATGATACTAAAACTGAAAATGAAAAAAGCGTGGAAAAGCCACGCTTTTTTCGAAAATATAAATTGACTCATTATTTGACAACTTTAACTACTTTAGAACCTACTTTTACAAGTGTGATGTCATAAACTGCATCAAGAACATTGATTCCAGAAACAGCAACTTTTTCGGCAACCTTTTGACCGGTAATGTTGAATAGTTCGATTTTTTCACCGCCAATAGCATTGACATAAATCTTACCATTCGAGCTGTAAATAGTTATATTGTCATCTGTTGTAGCGGCTTTTACTCCGTCAAGTGTAGATTCTGTGATACTTATCGGATATATTTGAGGTGTTCCTTGGTAAACCGATACGAATCCGATAATATCCCATTTCTTCGATGCTTCGAAAGTTCCGTCAATAACTCTGAAACTGTTACGGATAGTCATTTCTTTATCACCGCTTACTACTATTCCATTAGTAGTTTCGCCGGTTTCGAATGTTGCATCTTCCTTAAATACAGCTTCTGACAATTTAATATATTTATATACGTCAGCGGTTGTAATTTCTGAAATGTTCATTGTTACAGGTTCAGCCGGTGTTCCGCTTACAGCATCAGGTGCATATAGAGGGAGCATTTGAGTTATATCTTGATAAACTCCATATTCTCCGATTAATCCGGTTATTACATCGCCTTCTTTATATTCACCGACAGCGTCTCCATAAACTAATAAACTGCCACTTTCATCTTGTATATAAAGGTTTATGCCGTTTTGATAAACTACAGTTACAGGACCGGTAATTTTATATGCTGTATTTTCTTTTGCAGTTGACATGTATTCTGCTATATTAGCTACATTTTCCGGAACAGAATAAGTTGCTTCGGTGATAGAGCTGTTGGTAAGTCCTTCTTTTATTGCGATAGCTTTTACTGTACATGTTTCAGAAACAGGGAACGGTCCATTATAAAGAGTTGCTGACTCTGATGGTTCGCTTCCATCAGTAGTATAGTAGATTTTTGCACCATCAGTTGAACATTCGAGAGTGACTTCTGTCGATTCTCCAAGAATATAACTTGATCCGGGAGTTATTGTCGGTTGTGCTACCTGACCGGTTGCTTCATCATTGGTTGTGATGGTAATCGATGTAAAATCGAGTTGACCAGCTTTTCCTGAACCGTCGGTACCGAAATCAGCTTTATCTCCGACAGTTATGGTTACAGATGCGGAAGAACCGCTCCATTCGCATGTAAAATCGGGGTCACCTTTAACGGTAACAGTACCCGGTTCTGCCGTGCAAGGAGCAAGACGTTTTTTTCCTGCAGTACTGATCCCGAAAGCAATATTTGTAATGGGTTTTCCGGAAGTTGAAGTAATCGTTATCGAACCTTTGGCGTATATACGCACATCTTTTGCTGATGTATTATACGTAGGAGCTGTTTGTCCGTTGTTTTTTACTGCAGAAATATCAAACCCTTCTGCAGATCCGGATATTTCGTTCTTTACAGAAGTGTTCCATGTAACTGTACTACAATCTATCGTAGTAACTGTGGCGTTGGAAAGAGAAGTCATTCCTGCCAGACAAAGAATGAAAAGTAGAGTTTTTTTCATAATCGTTTTATTTTGGTTAGTAAATAAAAATACTTTTAAATTTTAATTTGAGTTTAAATAAAAAAGGGGAAGAGAAACAAAAGGAACGGGTATTTTGATTTTTTTCATCCTATCCAAACAATCGTTCGTTTTTATCATCCCTTTAAAATCTAAAACACATTCTTCAATTGTTCAGAACAATTATCTATTTATGAATAAGATAAAGTTCTGTATTTACCATATACAACTTTTATTTAGACTGTCCAATTAAACGAAGGTTTATTTGGACAAGAGACTATTTCCCGTAGTCTGTTCATTTATTTTACAAAGATAGCATATATTTTTATCTTTTTTACTACAATTTCATTGCAATTTTATGTCATTTTTGTATTCCTGTATAATGATGAACTTTAAATTTTGTTTGGAATTTTAGAGACTGTTCTTGATAGGATTTGGAAAGGTCTAATAAAAAATTGCGAGGTCTATATATAATAAGGTGTACCGTTTTCCGGAATAGGTAAATTTGGGTAGATTAGAGAAGTTTCTTAAAGTAAATATTTTGTATATTAAAACATTTAACGTACCTTTGCGCCGCTAATGCAAGTAATAACAATTTAAAAAATTTCAAATGGCAACTAAAATTAGATTACAGAGACACGGTCGTAAAGGTTATCCGTTCTATCACATTGTAATCGCCGATAGCAGGGCACCACGTGATGGTAAGTTTATTGAAAGGATAGGTTCTTATAATCCGAACACTAATCCTGCTACAATAAATTTGGATTTCGAAAGAGCTTTGTATTGGCTTCAAACCGGTGCTCAACCCACCGATACAACTCGTAATATCTTGTCTGCACAAGGCGTGTTGATGAAAAAACACTTGTTAGGCGGTGTCAAAAAAGGTGCATTCTCTTTAGAAGAAGCTGAAACCCGTTTCCAAGCCTGGTTGAAAAACAAACAAAATGCTGTTGAAGCTATAAAGGCTAAGCTTGCCGATGCTAAACAGGCTGATGCAAAGAAACGCCTTGAAGCAGAAAAAGAGGTTAATAAGGCTATTGCTGAGGTTGTCGCTAAGAAAAAAGCTGAAAAGGCTGCTGCTGAGGCAGAGGCTGCTGCGGCTGCGACAGAAGAAGCTCCGGTCGAAGAGACTCCTGCTGCTGAAGCTGCTCCTGCAGAAAGTGCTGAATAATATATGCAGCATATACAGAAAAACGCTCCGTTTTCGGAGCGTTTTTTTTGTGTCTTGTTTGGCGAATTTGGAAGATTGTCAATATTCCCGGATAGAATAGTTTATTTGGGAGTAAGATAAATATATGATATATTTGCCGGGTAAGAACCTGTCGTCTAAATTTTACTCAGGGCAGGTTTGTGTGTTTCTTTTAAGGATGATAATGGCTTATCTGACAAGTGAAAATGTAAAAATAACTTGATTAAATCTGTTTTATCGGAAAATTTTAAACAGTCTGTAAGATAATTTTATGAAGATGAGTAAGATTTTGATTGTCGATGACGAAGACCAGATACGGAAACTGTTAGCAAGAATGCTCGAATTAGAAGGTTACGAGATTTATCAGGCTGCCGATTGTAAAACAGCTTTATCCGAGATGAAAAGGGCAGTTCCGGATGTAGTGTTATGTGATGTCTTTCTGCCTGATGGGAATGGGGTGGACTTCGTTGTCCGTCTGAAAAAAGAGTTTCCCCTGTCGGAGGTGATATTGTTGACGGCACATGGTAATATTTCTGATGGTGTACAGGCGATTAAAAACGGTGCATTCGATTATATAACCAAAGGGGATGATAATAACCGTATTATACCTTTATTGAGTCAAGCTTCGGAAAAAGCTGCTAAAAATAAGTCGGTAAATAAAGAAGAGCGAATGGATGAAAGACAATATTCGTTTGACTCTATTATCGGAAGTTCCCGTTTGCTTTCAGATGCGATATCTTTGGCTAAGAGAGTAAGCATGACCGATGTTCCGGTATTGTTGACCGGAGAGACCGGAACAGGGAAAGAAGTATTTGCTCAAGCAATACATAAAAATAGCTTGAGAAATAAAAAATCTTTTGTTGCAGTCAATTGTTCGGCTTTTAGTAAAGAGTTGTTGGAAAGTGAAATGTTCGGTTACAAAGCCGGAGCCTTTACCGGTGCATTAAAAGACAAAAAAGGATTGTTTGAGGAGGCTGATAATGGTACTATCTTTTTAGATGAGATCGGAGAGATGGCGTATGATCTTCAGGCAAAATTACTTCGTATTTTAGAATCAGGAGAATATATAAAGATTGGGGAGACGAAGCCGACAAAAGTAAACGTTCGGGTCATTGCTGCAACCAATAGGAACTTGGCACAAGAGATTGAAAACGGAAATTTCAGGGAAGATCTATTTTACAGGCTGTCGGTTTTTCGGATACAGTTACCAGCCTTAAGAGAACATCCCGAAGATATTCCTTTATTGGCAAATAGTTTTATACGATCATTCGCTGAGAAACTGTGTATATCGATTCCGAAGATAGACTCTTCTTTTTATGAGGTGTTGTGTCGGTACACATGGAAGGGAAATGTACGGGAATTAAGGAATGTAATAGAACGCAGTATGATTGTTTGTAATGGGGAGATTCTGACATCGACAGACCTTCCTATTGATATTCAACAGATAAGTGAAAACAAGAGTATCGGAAGTAGTTCATGTTCTGATTTTGAGTTGGCGTCAATAGAAAAGCTACATATTATTCGTGTTCTCGAATATACTAAAGGAAATAAAACCGAAGCGGCTCGATTACTTAAAATCGGGTTGACTACCCTTTATCGCAAGATAGAAGAGTACGGGTTATAGAAGTGTGATTACATTTTTTCAAAACGGGGTGCAGCCTTTTCATTTTGAAAAGGCTGCACCCCGTTTATTATAATAGCCTAATCATATAAAGTGTTCATTTTTAGTATAGTAGTATTTTGCTTCCCATTTTGGCACATCATTCGCTATAAAGCTGGCATGTTTAATTAAAAAGAATGACAATATGAATGAAGTGCTATCATTTATTATTATGTGTTTAAGTGGAGCTGCATGTTTTTGGCTCTTTTTAAAGTGTATAGATTGGTTTGAGAAAATCTGAAAAGAAAGGAGTTTTTATGTACACAATTTTATTTATTATTAGTTTGGTTTTGTTTGGGTATTTGATGTATGTGCTTGTCAATCCCGAAAAGTTTTAAAATTCGTAACAGTTAATAGAAATGAATACGGAAATATTAGGATCTGTTTTGCAAATTGTGATTTTGCTGGTATTTAGTTATCCGCTGGGAAAACATATTGCAAAAGTATATAAAGGAGAAAAGAGTCGTTGGGATTTCTTTACTCCTGTAGAAAATTTTATTTATAAGCTGGTAGGGGTTGATCCGAAAGAAGAAATGAACTGGAAACAATTCCTGAAAGCATTATTGGTTTTAAATTTAGTTTGGTTTTTCTGGGGAATGATATTGTTGTGCACCCAGCAGTGGCTGCCGTTAAATCCGGACGGGAATGCTAACCAGACGGCTGATCAGGCATTCAATACATGTATCAGTTTCATGGTAAATTGTAATCTTCAGCATTATAGCGGAGAGAGCGGTTTGACTTATTTCACACAATTGTTTGTTATTATGCTTTTCCAATTTATAACTGCGGCAACCGGTATGGCGGCAATGGCAGGAATAATGAAAGCTATGGCGGCGAAAACGACAAAAACAATCGGGAATTTCTGGTATTTCTTGGTACGCAGTTGCACACGTATTTTATTACCTCTTTCCTTACTTGTCGGTTTTGTTTTGATTCTTGAAGGAACACCGATGGGATTTGACGGAAAAATGGAGGTAAATACATTAGAAGGCGGGACACAAATGGTTTCGCAAGGACCTGCCGCAGCAATTGTTCCTATTAAGCAATTGGGTACTAACGGAGGTGGATATTTCGGAGTGAATTCCTCTCATCCGTTGGAAAATCCGACATTCTTGACCAATATTTTCGAATGTTGTTCGATATTGATTATTCCGATGGCTATGATATGGGCTTTAGGATTTTATCTGAAACGGAAAAAGTTCGGAGCAAGTATTTTTGCCGTAATGTTCTTTGCTTATATTGTCGGGGTAGGTATTAATACCTATTACGAAATGAATGGGAATCCTGCAATCGATAACATGGGAATAGCCCAGGAAAATGGTGCTATGGAAGGTAAGGAAGTTCGTTTGGGTGCTGCCGGAACAGCATTCTGGAGCGTTACCACAACTGTAACATCGAATGGTTCGGTAAACGGTATGCATGACAGTACGATGCCGTTGAGCGGGTTGATCGAGATGTTGAATATGCAGATCAACACTTGGTTCGGTGGAGTCGGCGTCGGTTTTATGAACTATTATGTATTTATTATCATTGCAGTCTTCATCAGTGGTCTTATGGTAGGGCGTACTCCTGAATTTTTAGGAAAGAAAGTCGAAGCCAAAGAAATGAAAATCGCAACGATCGTGGCTTTGCTTCATCCGTTCGTTATTCTGGTAGGAACAGCTTTAGCATCTTATTTATATGTTCATAATCCGGCTTTTGTAGAATCGGAAGGAGGTTGGTTGAATAATCCGTCTTTCCATGGGTTGAGCGAAATGTTGTATGAATATACTTCTTGTGCAGCCAATAACGGTTCGGGATTCGAAGGATTAGGAGATAATACGATGTTCTGGAACTATACTTGCGGTATCGTATTGATTCTTTCTCGTTTTATTCCGATAGTCGGACAGGTTGCAATTGCCGGATTGCTTGCTGAAAAGAAATATATTCCGGAAAGTGCCGGAACGTTAAAAACCGATACTGCAACATTCGGCGCTATGACATTTGCCGTTATCTTTATCGTTGCAGCACTGTCTTTCTTCCCGGTTCACGCATTAAGTACTATTGCCGAACATTTAAGTTTATATATTTAATTAAGAGTCTGAGATGAAAAAGAATATTTCAACTTCGCTCTTTCAGAAAGAGCAGGTTTTAGCAAGTATAAAACAATCGTTTGTAAAGCTCGATCCGCGCATGATGATTAAAAATCCGATCATGTTCACTGTCGAAGTCGTTACACTATTGATGTTACCTATAACGTTCTATTCGTTAGTTGATCCTACTCAGGGTTCATTTGGGTATAACATGACTTTATTTATAATCTTGTTTGTGACTTTACTGTTTGCCAATTTTGCAGAAGCGATAGCCGAAGCAAGAGGGAAAGCTCAAGCCGATAGTTTGAGAAAGACAAGAGAGGAAACTCCGGCAAAGAGGTTGTCTGGAGATAAAATTAAAGTCGTACCGAGTTCTGAATTGAAAAAAGGAGATATCTTTTTGTGCGAAGCCGGAGATGTTATTCCGGCAGACGGAGAAATTATCGAAGGTTTGGCTTCTATCGATGAAAGTGCGATAACCGGAGAAAGTGCCCCAGTCATTCGTGAAGCCGGGGGGGATAAGAGCTCTGTAACAGGTGGTACTAAAGTCCTTTCCGATGTTATAAAAGTTTTGGTGACAAGTCGTCCCGGTGAAAGTTTCTTGGATAAGATGATTGCTCTCGTTGAGGGCGCATCTCGGAAAAAAACACCGAACGAAATAGCATTGACCATATTGTTGGCAGGATTTACTCTCGTTTTTGTGATCGTTTGTGTAACCTTAAAACCATTTGCAGATTATAGCGGTGCTACAATTGCAGTCGGATCGCTTATCGCACTGTTTGTCTGTCTTATCCCTACGACGATCGGAGGATTGCTTTCTGCAATTGGTATAGCCGGTATGGATCGTGCTTTGCGGGCTAATGTGATTACGAAATCGGGTAAAGCTGTTGAGACTGCCGGTGATATAGACACATTGCTTTTGGATAAAACGGGTACGATAACGATCGGTAACCGGAAAGCGACGAAAATGTATTGTACAGATGCTTCGGTAGATTTTAAAACATTTGTTTCATGGTGTGTGCTCTCTTCACTTTCTGATGAAACACCGGAAGGTAAATCTATCGTTGAGTTAGGTAAAGGGCTTGATGTAAATGCTTCAAGACAAGGTATGATGGTAGAACGGATGATCCGGTTTACTGCCGAAACAAAGTGTTCGGGAGTGGATATGAAAGACGGGATGCAAATCAGAAAGGGTTCTTTTGATGCAATCCGTACGATTACTACTCAGGCCGGATATACATTCCCGAAAGATGCCGAAGAATTGGTCAATGTGATTTCAAGTAACGGGGGAACTCCTTTGGTTGTCAGTGTAGATCGCAAAGTAGTAGGAGTTATTGAGTTGCAAGATATTATTAAGCCGGGAATACAAGAACGTTTTGAACGTCTGCGTAAAATGGGTGTGAAGACCGTTATGGTGACCGGAGATAATCCTCTTACAGCTAAATATATTGCAGCAAAAGCCGGAGTTGATGATTATATTGCAGAAGCTAAACCGGAAGATAAGATGGAATATATCAAGAAAGAGCAAAACAGCGGTAAGTTGGTTGCAATGATGGGAGACGGAACAAATGATGCTCCTGCTCTGGCACAGGCTAATGTCGGTGTCGCTATGAATAGTGGGACACAAGCTGCTAAAGAAGCCGGTAATATGGTAGATTTGGACAACGACCCTACAAAATTGATAGAAATCGTGGAGATAGGAAAACAGTTGTTGATGACACGTGGAACTTTGACAACTTTCTCTATTGCGAATGATGTGGCAAAGTATTTTGCAATTGTCCCGGCTCTGTTCATGATTGCCATTCCGCAACTTGCAGCGTTAAATATAATGAATCTGCATAGTCCTGAAACGGCTATCCTCTCGGCAGTGATATTCAATGCATTGATTATTCCGGCGTTAATTCCTCTGGCTTTGAAGGGTGTGACATATAAGCCGATAGGGGCATCCGCTCTTCTTCGCAGAAATCTGTTGATATACGGACTTGGAGGTATTATCGTGCCTTTTATAGGAATTAAGTTGATAGATATGTTTGTAAGTTTATTCTTTTAAATAATAATGATAGAGATGAAATCAATAGTTTGGAAATCGATAAAGATAACGCTGGTATTCTGTGTATTCTTTTCTTTATGCTACATCTTCGTTTTATGGGCTTTTGCCAAAGTAGCAGGACCGGGAAACGGAAATGCCGAAGTTGTGACGTTGGATGGAAAAGTCGTTGGAGCGGCGAATGTCGGACAAAAATTTACTAAGGATATTTACTTTTGGGGACGTCCTTCTGCTGCCGATTATACCGCAGATGCGTCTGCCGGAAGTAATAAAGGTCCTACAAATCCCGAATATCTCGAAGAAGTAGAAGTGCGTATTGATACTTTTTTGGTGCATCACCCTTATTTAAAACGGAATGAAGTACCTGCAGAAATGGTAACAGCCAGCGGTTCGGGACTTGATCCTCACATAACACCGCAAAGTGCAGAAGTGCAAATAAAACGAGTAGCAAAAGCTCGGGGTATGCAAGAAGATAAGGTCCGTAAAATTGTAGAGGAAAATACCGAAGCTCCATTATTAGGACTTTTCGGAACGGCAAAAGTAAACGTATTGAAACTGAACGTTGCGTTGGACCAGCAAAATAAATAATTAATAATAGGATATATCAAAGATAAGAAAATTGGAAATGAAAAAGTTTATAATTATATTGTTGAGTGTCATATCTCCCGTAGTTCTCAAAGCACAAGAAGAAAATAAAGGAGTAAGTTTTAATGTACAGGGAGATTTAGTAAGTTCTTATATTTGGAGAGGTATGTACCAATCTGGAGCTGCTGTTCAGCCGACATTAGGTCTTCAAGTAGCCGGTTTTTCTCTGACGGCGTGGGGCAGTGTCGATTTTACAGGACAAGGTCATAAAGAAGCCGATATTACGGCAGCTTATACCATTGCAGGCTTGACTATTTCTGTTGCCGATTTATGGTGGGCAGGTCAGTCTGGCATTTATAATGACCGTGAAAACGGTAAAAATAACTATTTCAATTTTGATAATCACACTACAGATCATATTTTTGAAGCGGGGTTGTCCTATGCGCTTCCGGTAGAGAAATTTCCATTGAGTATTTCTTGGTACACTATGTTTGCCGGTGGTGACCGTAAGACGATTTCTGATGGTAGCCGTGTCAACGCCTATTCTTCTTATATGGAATTCGGGTATCCTTTTACCGTTAAGGGAGTGCAGTTGAATGCTGCCGTCGGTTGTAGCCCTTGGCGTTCAGAGCAATATAAAAATGATGATTTTGCCGTTACGAATGTGTCATTGAAAGCGACGAAAGAAATCCATTTTAATGAGCGTTTTTCCTTGCCGGTTTATACACAGGTAATTTGGAATCCTAATCGTGAAGACGTACATTTCGTTTTCGGGATTACTATACGATGATAAAGTTGTGTTGTTCTATTTAAATATGTTTTGTTTATATCCCTCGGTAATTAGCGACACCGGGGATATGTATGTTTTATAAAACAGTAAAGATGGATAAGGAGAAAAGTGTCCAGCATTTTTTAGATTTAATAAAGCAATCGAGACGGGGCAAGTTTAAGATATATATCGGTATGATTGCCGGAGTAGGGAAAACTTATCGGATGCTTCAGGAAGCGCACCAATTGTTGGAAAGCGGTGTAGATGTACAGATCGGTTACGTTGAGACTCACGGTCGTACGGATACGGATGCACAATTGAAAGGACTGCCCGTAATACCACGCCGGAAAATCTTTTATAAAGGCAAGGAATTGGAAGAAATGGATGTAGAAGCGATTATCCGAATACGTCCTGAAATTGTAATTGTCGATGAATTGGCGCATACTAATGTGGAGGGAAGCTTGAATGAAAAAAGGTGGCAAGATGTTCTTCAGCTTCTTGATGAAGGAATTAATGTAATCAGTGCGGTTAATATCCAGCATATAGAGGCGTTGAACGATGAAATTCAGAGAATTTCGGGAATAGAGGTAAAAGAGCGTATTCCGGATAGCGTTTTGGAAGAGGCAGATGAAGTCGTAAATATTGATTTGACGGCAGAGGAACTTTTGGCACGTCTGAAAGCAGGGAAAATATACCGTTCAGATAAAGTAGAATGGGCGTTGTCTCATTTTTTTAATGCCGACAATATTCTGCAATTGAGGGAGTTGGCATTGAAAGAGGTTGCTTTGCGTGTCGCGAAAAAAGTCGAAGATGAAGTCGTAGTAGGTAATGTAGGAGTAAGACATGAAAAAATATTGGTGTGTATTAGTACCAATGAAAAAACACCTCGTAAGCTGATACGGAAAGCTGCACGGTTGGCAATTCATCATAATACGCAGTTTTCGGTTTTATATGTTCAGACACCGAAAGAAAGTGCCGATAGAATTCCGTTGGCGGTGCAGCGACATTTGTTGAATCATTTTAAATTGGCGACGGAACTTGGGGGAGAGGTAATTCAGTTGCAGAAGTCAAATGTAATAGACGGAATTATAGAGGCATGTGCAAATAATCATATTACTAAATGTTGTATAGGTAAACCTGAATTATCCTTTTTCTCGGCAGTCTTTTCTATTATGAATTATAAAAAATTAGTGGACTTTTTATCAAGTTCCAATATAGATTTAATTATTTTGGCTTAGATTTGGATTTCAAAATCTGAAAGAGTATGAGAATAAAAAATAAACTTACGTTAGGCATTTGCATCCTTTTTGCGATGATTCTTATGTTAGGTACGCTTGCCATAAGTTCGGTATATGAATTAGACCGGAATTCAAGAAATATTTATGATGCGAATAATAATTCTCTGAACTATGCCCGTAGTATGCTTGTGGCATTGGAAAAGATCGATTCAGATCCTGCCGCTTTAGATGTTTTTATTGAAAATTTTAGGTTGCAGGAGAAAAATATTACAGAAACAGATGAATTGCAGGCAACCCGTATTTTAAAAGAGCATTTAGAAGAATATCAAAAAAATCCGGATCGAAAATCTATCGGAAAAATGCGTGCCGATTTATATCGTATCATGGAGTTGAATATGATATCTATTTCTCATAAAAACCAGATGGCGGAAGCGGCGGCAGAGAACTCTCTACTATGGATTTCTGTTTTGTTCGTTTTCTGTATTTTGGTTTCTATAGCTCTTTTAGCCTATTTCCCTAAATATATCGTTAAGCCGATAAAAGAGTTGATCAAAGGAATTCAAGAAGTTGCTGATCAGAATTATAAAAAACGGTTACCGGCCGGGTTGGGAGTAGAGTTCGGAGGTGTTGCAGCTTCTTTTAATAAAATGGCGGAAAGGCTTGAAGAGTTTCATGATAGCTCAATATCCGATATTTTGTCGGGGAAGAAATACATCGAGGCGATTGTAAATAGTATTACAGAACCTATTATAGGCTTGAATGAAGAGATGCAGATTGTATTTGTCAATGAAGAGGCACTTAATTTATTACATTTAAAAAAAGGCGACTTGCTGTATCGTTCGGCAACAGAAGTTGCATTAAAAAATGATCTGCTCCGTCGCTTGGTGAAAGAGTTGGTGTCTCCGAATGAAAAACAAGAACCTCTGAAAATTTATGCAGATAATAAGGAAAGCTATTTTCAGGCAAAATATATCCCGATTCGGATTGTTGAAGCCGGTGAAAATGAACAGAAGAATATAGGAAATATTATCTTGTTGAATAATATCACGGAGTTTAAAGAACGGGATTCGGCAAAAACGACGCTTATCTCTACTATATCTCATGAGCTGAAGACTCCTATCTCGGCGATTTTAATGAGTCTTAAACTATTAGAAGACAATCGGGTAGGAGAATTGAATGATGAACAGAAACAACTCTCTGAGAGCATAAAAGAAAATAGTAACCGGCTTTTGAGTATCACGGGAGAGTTGTTGAATATGACTCAGGTAGAGACCGGCCGATTGCAACTGATGCCTAAAATAACAAAACCGATAGAATTGATAGAATATGCGATAAAAGCAAATAAAGTTCAGGCAGATAAATTCGGTTGCCAGATAGAAGTCGAATATCCTGAGAAAATCAGTAAATTGTTTGTCGATAGTGAAAAGATTGCTTGGGTGATCACGAATTTGTTAAGTAATGCAATACGCTATACTCCGCAAAACGGACGTATAATTATCGGAGCGAAACAAGAGGGCGATATTGTGGAAATTTATGTGCAAGATTTCGGGAAAGGAATAGACCCCCGTTATCATCAAAGCATATTCGACCGTTATTTCCGAGTTCCGGGAACAAAGGTACAAGGTAGCGGTTTGGGGTTATCTATATCTAAAGATTTTGTCGAAGCCCATAACGGAACATTGACTGTGGATAGTGAATTGGGAAAAGGTAGTCGGTTTACTCTTCGTTTTAAAGTTTAATAAAGTATTCAGCCAAATGAAACAATACACCATTTAATCCTCTCTCGAGAGATTGTATAAAAACTCAAAAACAAATAATAATCCATCTGTTTTCATTCCTATTTTAGAATGAAAACAGGAATAACCCGACTGTACCAGCTTTTATTTTACAACCTATTCGGTCCAAGTAATCGTAAAAGTAGAGCTCGGTCGGACAGATAGGGGAGAATAGGCCTTACGTCCTGTCGCATTATTACCGGTTGTATTTATACTGTATTTATTGGAATACGCCTGATAAATTTGTCTATTAACAAATCTATCAGGCATATACTGATTATCTCTGTTGATCCCGTCTTCTATGTTGTTGAACAGAAAACTTTGGTCGCGGAATTGTAGTCTCCGGTATTATTTCTCTTGGATTTGGACAACCGCAAGTAATAGGTTCTTACTACTTAATAAAATTTTAGACTCTTTTCCTCTATCCTATATGACTTTTTACACAGTATCTCAAAAGAAAAACCGACTATTCATGCGGATTTTTTTCAAACTTGATTCGAGCAAGATTTAGTAGACAGGCTCTTAGAATTTATTCCGACCGGTCGAGTTTTTCATATTCTTTATCTGAAACAGGTTCAAGCCATTCGTTGGAAGCATCCTTACCGGGAATTTCGAATGCAAGGTGGGCAAACCAGCTATCGGATGCAGCTCCGTGCCAGTGTTTGACATTCGCGGGAATATGAATAACTGTTCCGGGAAGAATTTTTACTGCCGGTTTCCCTTCTTCTTGATACCAGCCACGTCCGGCTACTCCGATGAGCATTTGTCCACCACCATTTGTTGCACGGTGGATATGCCAGTTATTGCGGCAACGAGGTTCGAATGTAACATTGGATATATTTACCTGCTCGTGTGAAATAGGTGCAAGATAGCTGTTACCTATAAAATATTGAGCGTATGCGGTGTTTGGTTCTCCGATAGGGAAAATCATTTCACGCTGAAATTTGGCTTTTGCGTCGTTGCCGACACTGTCCTTTGCCCATACCTCTTTTGCGAGGTTGAAGGCAGCCCAAGCTTTGGGCCAACCTGCATAAAAGCCGATATGAGTGATAATTTCGGCAATTTCAGTTCGTGTAATTCCATTTTTCTTTGCTGATTGAAGATGGAAAATCAGAGAATTGTCCGTAATACCTTGACTGATAAGGGATGTGATCGTAACCAGACTCCGGTCACGTAGCCCGAGTTTGTCAGTACGACTCCACACCTCACCGAAAAGAACATCGTCATTAAGCTCTGCAAATTTAGGAGCAAATTCTCCCAATTGATCACGTCCGGCCGTTTGTTTGATTTTTTCTTGTGCCATAATAAAAGGGATATTTATAACTAATGCAATAAACGTATATAAAATTTTATTTCTCATAATAATTCTTATTTAATTATTTGCTGTTATAAGTTCAAAAAAATTAGTATAGTACTATTTTTGCAAGAGTGCGAGAAGAACTCAGTAGTTGTTTCGGTTATACCTGAAACATCGTTTACTCCTTTTTCCCGGAAAAATTTGTGATCCATAGCTTTCTATTTTTTTTGTTAAGATTTCTGATTACAAAATTATTATGATAAGATAAATGGACTTGTATATGATTTACGGATAATTGTACCCGAATCCCTGATTTTGAAACGAAATATATTTATTTTAGGAGCGATAGAATCTTTTTATTTGAAAATTAGTTATAAAGATTTTGCAAATATAGGGGGGAGATAGAGATGCTGTTCGAAACTAAAAACAGATCAATTTATATATTATCCAAATAAATTTCGAATCGACTATGGGGCGCGAAAGCATGTCTTTTTGTGACCTTTTGTGTCTTAAGTCACAGACATTATACAAAGAAAAACTCCTACAATGACTTGATATTGTAGGAGTTGTACATTTACTGTCCATTTCTGTCCAGCGTTTCTGTGATCCGCCTGGGGCTCGAACCCAGGACCCCAACATTAAAAGTGTTGTGCTCTACCTGCTGAGCTAGCGAATCATCGCTTGCATTTGATTTTCCAAATGCGTTGCAAAGGTACGCTTTATTTTCGTTTCTGCAAATTCTGTATATACTTTTTTGAATTTTTGTTTATAACTATCTAATTTACAATAACGATAGAACTACTCTAAATTCTCCATTGGAAAAATATATATTCAAATTTTTAGACAGACTTTTGATTCTTGCTAATATTTTTTCTTCTTAAATTATATTTTTGACAATCTGTTATAAAATACCCTATTTTAATTTGTGTTTTATATAAATTGATGCTGTAATATTTTAAAATATAACCATCTATTTCCCTTACAAATATTTTTTATATTGATTTTTTACTTTTGATATTTCACAAAGAAATAAAATAATACATTTGTGAAACATTTTGCTAATATTATTGCTTTTATTAAAACAAAATGATCTTAATAATGAAAAAAGTGGATCAAATTAATATTGAAAGAGGACTGTATGATGCTTCTTATGAGCATGACGCTTGCGGTGTCGGGATGTTGGTAAATATTCATGGAGGCAAATCTCATGATTTGGTCGATTCGGCTCTTAAAGTTTTAGAGAATATGAGACATAGAGGAGCTGAAGGTGCTGATAATAAGACAGGGGATGGTGCTGGAATTTTACTTCAGATTCCTCATGAATTTATTTTATTACAGGGAATTCCAGTTCCGGAAAAAGGGAAATATGGTACTGGGCTAATATTCCTTCCTAAAGATGTAAAATTGCAGGACATGATATTGAGTATCATGATTGACGAGATAGAGCGGGAAGGATTGACATTAATGCATTTGAGAAAAGTTCCGGTAAATTCGTCTATATTAGGTCGTGAGGCTTTAGCAACAGAACCAGATGTGCGTCAAGTGTTTATTACAGGGTGTAATAATCAGCAAGAGTTGGAAAAAAAGTTATATCTCATTCGTAAGCGGATTGAAAAGAAAATACGTTTGTCGGATGACACGATACAAAAGGATTTTTATATCGTGTCGCTTTCTTCCCGAAGTATTATTTATAAAGGTATGCTTTCCTCTTTACAGTTAAGGCATTATTATACCGATCTTACTAATCACTATTTCACGAGCGGCTTGGCGTTGGTACATTCTCGTTTCAGTACCAATACTTTCCCGACATGGAGTTTGGCACAACCGTTCAGATTATTGGCTCATAATGGAGAGATCAATACAATACGGGGGAATCGGGCTTGGATGGATGCTCGAGAGAGTGTTTTGGAATCTCCTGCATTAGATAATATAGGAGACATTCGTCCTATCATACAGCCGGGTATGAGTGACAGTGCTTCATTGGACAATGTGTTGGAATTTTTAGTGATGTCGGGATTGAGTCTTCCGCATGCAATGGCTATTCTTGTACCGGAAAGTTTCAATGAAAAAAATCCTATATCCGAAGATCTCAAAGCTTTTTATGAGTACCATAGTATTCTTATGGAACCGTGGGATGGTCCGGCTGCGCTTTTATTCTCGGACGGACGTTATGCCGGTGGAATGCTTGATCGGAATGGACTACGTCCGGCTCGTTATCTTATTACTAAAAATGATATGATGGTGGTAGCTTCGGAAGTCGGCGTTATGGATTTTGAGGCGAACGAGATAAAAGAAAAGGGGCGGTTACAGCCCGGTAAAATATTATTGGTCGATACCGAAGAGGGGAAAATTTATTATGATGGGGAGTTAAAAAAACAATTGGCAGAGGCTTTCCCTTATCGAACATGGTTGGCTGCTAACCGAGTTGAACTTGATGAGTTGAAATCCGGGCGTAAAGTTGAACATCGTGTGACCGACTATGACCGTATGTTACGAGCATTTGGTTATACACGAGAGGATATAGAGCGTGTTATCATACCAATGAGTGTGAATGGTGCAGAGCCTGTATCTTCGATGGGAAATGATACCCCTCTGGCAATATTGTCTTCCCGTCCGCAGTTATTATATAATTATTTTCGTCAACAATTTGCACAAGTGACCAATCCTCCGATCGATCCTATAAGAGAGGAGCTGGTCATGAGCCTGACAGAGTATATCGGAGCTGTCGGTAACAATATTCTTGTTCCGAGCGAATCTCACTGCAAAATGGTAAAACTCAATTATCCCATATTGAGCAATACTCAGTTGGATATCCTGTGTAATATTCGTTACAAAGGTTTCAATACGATAAAGTTACCTATGCTTTATGTGGTAGCAGAAGGAAAGGACGGAATGCGTGATGCTCTTGATCATTTGTGCAAGAGTGCCGAACAAGCAGTCGATGATGGAGTAAATTATATTGTATTGAGTGACAAGAATGTTGATAGAGTACATGCGCCTATACCCTCATTATTAGCTCTTTCTGCAGTACATCATCATTTGATTTCTGTACAAAAACGAGTTCAGACGGCATTGATTGTCGAGACCGGAGAAATGAGAGAAGTTATGCATGCTGCTTTATTATTGGGATATGGAGCAAGTGCCATTAATCCTTATATGGCTTTTGCCGTGTTGGATGAATTGGTTCGGAAACAAGAAATCCAGTTAAATTACGAAACGGCAGAAAAAAATTATGTAAAAGCTATATGTAAGGGCCTTTTCAAGGTAATGAGCAAGATGGGCATTTCTACGATCCGAAGTTACAGAGGAGCTAAAATATTCGAAGCAGTCGGTTTATCTGCCGAGTTGAGTAAGAGTTATTTCGGCTCTACGACAACACCGATAGGAGGTATTCGTTTAGAAGAGATCGCTTCTGATGTGGCAGCGTTTCATTGGGATGCTTTTGGTGGAGATATAGGTGCTTTTCTGCCGAATCGGGGAGTTTATTCATATCGTAAAGACGGAGAAAAGCATGCATGGAATCCGGAAACGATATCTGCTTTGCAGTTAGCTACACGTTTAGGCAGTTATAAGAAATTTAAAGAATATACACATAGTGTCGATGAAAAGAGTGATCCTGTATTTTTACGTGATTTTCTAACGTTTAAAAAGAATCCTATTCCTATCGAAGATGTAGAACCCGTTTCGCATATTATGAAGCGTTTTGTTACAGGAGCAATGAGTTTCGGGTCTATCAGTAAAGAAGCTCATGAGACGATAGCTTTGGCAATGAATAAAATTGGCGGACGTAGTAATACTGGAGAAGGAGGAGAAGATCCCGTTCGTTTCGTTCCTTTGGAAAACGGACTTTCCATGCGTTCGGCAATAAAACAGGTCGCTTCCGGACGTTTCGGTGTTACGACAGAATATTTGGTGAATGCCGATGAAATACAAATAAAAGTGGCACAAGGGGCTAAACCCGGAGAAGGCGGACAACTGCCCGGTTATAAAGTGAACGACGTCATTGCAAAGACGCGTCATTCCATTCCCGGTATTTCCCTTATTTCTCCGCCACCGCATCATGATATTTATTCGATTGAGGATTTGGCTCAGCTTATATTCGACCTGAAAAATGTGAACCCCAAAGCGGAAATAAGCGTCAAGTTAGTTTCTGAGAGCGGAGTCGGAACAATTGCCGCCGGAGTTGCTAAAGCCAAGGCCGATCGAATTATCATTTCAGGTGCTGAAGGAGGAACGGGAGCTAGTCCTGCCAGTTCTATTAGATATGCCGGTATGCCTCCTGAAATCGGGTTAAGTGAGACTCAGCAAACACTCGTATTGAACGGACTTCGCGGACAGGTGAGGTTACAAACCGACGGACAATTGAAAACCGGAAGGGATATTGTCTTGATGGCTCTTCTTGGGGCAGAAGAGTTTGGCTTTGCAACTTCAGCTTTGATTGTTCTCGGGTGTGTTATGATGCGCAAGTGTCACATGAATACATGTCCGGTAGGAGTTGCTACACAAGATGAAGAGTTACGCAAACGTTTTCACGGTCGTCATGAATATTTGGTGAATTTCTTTACGTTCCTTGCAGAAGAAGTTCGGGAATATCTTGCAGAAATGGGATTTACAAGTTTAGATGAAATTATCGGACGTGCCGATTTGTTGGAAAGAAAGGATATACGTAGTAACCCAAAGTATGACCTGCTCGATTTTTCACGGTTGACTTATTTCCCGGAACAAGCTGCAATGACGGCAATCCGGCAGATAAAAAGTCAAGATCATCATATCGATCATGTAAAGGATAGAGAGATAATTCAACAAGCCGCAGCGGCAATCGAATCTCGGAAAGAAATATCTTTAGATTATACGATTGCCAATACCGATCGTTCTGTAGGAGCTATGTTGTCGGGACACATTGTTTCTTTATATGGAAGAGAAGGTTTGCCTGAACATACGTTGAACGTAAAATTCAAAGGTTCTGCAGGACAAAGTTTCGGCGCTTTTTTGGTAAATGGAGTTCATTTCAAACTCGAAGGTGAAGCGAATGACTATCTTGGGAAAGGATTGAGTGGAGGACGCATCAGCCTGATGCCTCCAATACGTTCTACATTTATCGCTGAAGAGAATACGATCGCAGGAAATACATTACTCTATGGCGCTACATCGGGAGAGGTGTTTATAAATGGACGTGTCGGAGAACGTTTTGCTGTTCGCAATTCAGGAGCAATAGCGGTTGTTGAAGGGGTAGGCGACCACTGTTGTGAGTATATGACCGGAGGAAGAGTTGTGGTTTTAGGTGTTACCGGACGGAATTTCGCTGCCGGAATGAGTGGCGGAGTTGCTTATGTTTGGAATAAAAATAATGATTTCGATTATTTCTGCAATATGGAGATGGTAGAGCTATCTTTGATCGAAGAAAGCTGTTATCGAAAAGAGCTACACGAACTGATCCGTATGCATTATTATTATACGGGGAGTAAATTAGCTAAAGTTATGCTTGACGAGTGGGATAAGTATGCAGATCAATTTATTCAGGTTGTTCCTATTGAATATAAAAAAGTCTTGCAGGAAGAGCAGATGCGTAAATTGCAGCAGAAGATTGCTGACATGCAAAGAGATTATTGATACTTTTTCAATATCTTAATTTTTAGTTGTTTATTAGATAAATTGTTAAAATATATATATAATGGGAAATCCGAAAGCATTTCTTACTATACACCGGCAAGAAGCCGGATATCGTCCGGTACATGATCGTATCGAAGATTTTAGTGAAGTGGAACAAACATTAAATAGCGCTGATCGGAAAAATCAGGCATCTCGTTGCATGGATTGCGGTGTGCCGTTTTGCCATTGGGCTTGTCCTGTCGGGAATAAACAACCTGAATGGCAAGACTTGCTTTATAGGGGAAAATGGCGGGAGGCCTATATGATATTGGCGGAAACTTGCGATTTCCCGGAATTTACAGGACGCATCTGTCCCGCATTATGTGAAAAAAGCTGTGTGTTGAAATTAAGTGCGGATGAGCCTGTCACGATCCGGGAAAACGAGGCCGCTATTATGGAGGCCGCTTTTAGGGAAGGATATGTAAAACCCGTATCTCCGAGGCGTAACGGGAAAAAAGTCGCTGTGGTCGGTTCTGGTCCAGCAGGTCTTACTGTTGCGAATCGTTTGAATCATAAAGGGTATGAAGTTACCGTGTATGAAAAACATGAGCTGCCTGGAGGTCTGCTTCGTTTCGGTATTCCGAACTTTAAATTAAGTAAGGTTGTAATAGATCGCCGTATTCGCCTTATGAGAGAAGAAGGAATCAATTTTGTTTTGAATACAGAAATCGGAAAAGATATTCCGGCAAAAGATTTGGTTGAAAAGTATGATGCCGTGTGTATAGCAATCGGTGCGGAAGTCCCGAGAGATTTGCCGATTGAGGGACGAGATATGAAAGGTATATATTTTGCGTTAGAATTGCTCGGACAACAAAATCGAGTGTTAGAAGGTATTATTCCGCAATCTGAAGACTTGATTTCAGCTAAAGGAAAAAAAGTTTTGGTCATAGGGGGTGGAGACACCGGTTCGGATTGTGTCGGAACATGCAATCGTCATGGAGCTGCGAAAATAACGCAGATAGAAATTATGCCGAAACCTCCAGTGCATGATAATCCAGAAACACCTTGGCCTATGTATCCTATGGTGTTGAAAACAAGTAGTTCGCATGAAGAAGGCTGTGAACGGCGTTGGTTGTTGAATGCTATCAGATTTATCGGTGAAAAGAATAGGCTAAAGGCCGTAGAGGTAGAAGAAGTGACTTGGAAACGAGATGAAAATGGCCGTATGCAGATGCTTTCGACAGGTAAAAAAGAGGTCATTGATGCCGATTTGGTATTTTTGGCAATGGGCTTTGTACACCCTGCATTGGAGGGAATTGTTTCCGAGTTGGGGCTTGCTGTGGATGCTCGGAAAAATATAGCTGTCGATTCTTTACAAAAAAGCAATGTAGATAAGGTCTTTGCTTGTGGCGATGCGACTACGGGGGCAAGTTTAGTAGTAAAAGCGATGGCTGCCGGAAAGAAGACTGCTGAAGCCATAGACCGATATTTAAAATAACCAAATAACAATAAATGATATGTGTGGGATAGTAGCAGTATTAGATATAGCTTCAGGAGATGTAACGAAATTACGTTCTCAAGTTTTGAAAATGTCCGACAAGTTGCGGCATCGTGGTCCGGATTGGTCCGGTATTTATACCGGAGAGAAAGCGATTCTTGCGCATGAAAGGCTTTCGATCGTAGATCCTCAGTCAGGAGGACAACCGCTTAAGAGTAAAGACGGAAAAATCATTTTGACGGTGAATGGTGAAATTTACAATCATTTGGCGATTCGTGAACAGTTAAAAGGTGAGTATGAATTTCAGACGGGTTCCGATTGTGAGGTGATACTTGCTTTGTATCGGAAAAAAGGAATTCATTTTCTTGAGGATCTGAACGGGATATTTGCCTTTGTGTTATATGATGAGGAAAAAGATGAATATCTGGTTGCCCGTGATCCGATAGGGGTTATCCCTCTCTATATAGGTACAGATAATGCCGGACATATTATGGTAGCTTCAGAGTTGAAAGCTTTGGAAGGGTATGCCGTTCATTATGAACCCTTTTTACCGGGGCATTATTATTATAGTAAAGAGAAAAAACAAGTGCGTTGGTATGTTCGCGATTGGATGGGGTATGATGCTGTAAAAGACAACCCGGTCGATATATCTGATTTAAAGAGGTCTTTAGAAGCTGCTGTACAACGGCAGTTGATGAGTGATGTCCCTTACGGAGTTTTATTGTCCGGAGGCTTGGATTCTTCGATAATCTCAGCTATTGCGAAAAAATATGCGGCAAAACGGATAGAGAATGACAGTAAGACGGATGCCTGGTGGCCACAACTGCACTCTTTCGCTGTAGGTTTGAAAGGCGCTCCGGATCTGAAGGCCGCTAAAAAAGTCGCGGACTATATCGGGACGGTTCACCATGAAATCAATTATACGGTGCAAGAAGGATTAGATGCTATACGGAACGTTATTTATTATATCGAAACTTATGATGTGACTACAGTAAGAGCTTCGACACCGATGTATCTTTTAGCTCGAGTTATCAAGTCAATGGGGATTAAGATGGTATTGTCCGGAGAAGGAGCGGATGAAGTATTCGGAGGATATCTCTATTTTCATAAAGCTCCGGATGCAAAAGCATTTCATGAAGAGACTGTACGAAAAATTAGTAAATTGTATCTATATGATTGTCTGCGCGCTAATAAATCCTTATCGGCTTGGGGAGTTGAGGGGCGTGTGCCTTTCCTTGATAAAGAGTTTCTTGATGTTGCCATGAGATTAAATCCCGAAGCTAAAATGTCACCGGGAAAAGTTATTGAAAAGAAAATTTTGCGGGAAGCCTTTTCTGATATGTTGCCGGATGAAGTTGTATGGAGGCAGAAAGAGCAATTCTCGGATGGCGTAGGGTATAGTTGGATCGATTCTTTAAAACAATTGACTTCAAATTTAGTCTCGGATGAAGAAATGGCTCATGCATCCGAAAAATTTCCCGTACAAACCCCTATGAATAAAGAAGAATACTATTATCGTTCGGTATTCGAAGAACTGTTCCCGAGTAGGAGTGCGGCGTTAACAGTTCCGTCTGTTCCATCTGTCGCTTGTAGTACGGCTGAAGCGTTGGCTTGGGACGAGGCATTTAGAAATTTGAACGATCCTTCAGGTCGTGCGGTAAAAGGAGTTCATGCCGATAGTTATTGAGCTCTTTCAATATTTATAGTTGGATGGTATCAAGAGACTGTTTCGTTTTGAAGTGACCCCCAAAAGTTGGACAAGTTACACATTATCCCGTAATAGAAAGAG
>ERZ791815.131-NODE-131-length-80736-cov-3.948724_pt1 | contig 80736 bp, 81 predicted proteins | sample MGYA00510302_ERZ791815 | MGnify/ENA primary metagenome ERZ791815 (study PRJEB30046, sample SAMN00791995) | human gut metagenome | study: EMG produced TPA metagenomics assembly of the A metagenome-wide association study of gut microbiota in type 2... | reverse complement strand
ACGATGGATTTGCTTATGAGGAAATGGAGAATATAACTTATGAAGAGATTATTTAAAATATTTAAAAAACATTATAAAACAGGATATACATATACTGTGAAACTTAGTGATATTATTATTCAACCTGGTTGGAACTATATTAAGACTTGGAAAATGAACGAGAAGATGAACTATTTCGAGAAAACGGGTCGCTTCGCTTCCACTATTATTATTGATAAAGATTTTGTACTAAGAGATGGATTTACTTCTTACAGAATTGCAGAAATCAAAGGTATAAAGTATGTGGATGTATATTTTGTTGAATAAATAGAAATTTCATTTGGAGAATATATAAGTGTAAATAAAAAAGGAGGATTCAAAGTGTATTGTTTTCAAAAGAAAGATGGAACAGTAAAGAAATATTACAAAGAAGCCATCGACTACATTCTGACTGCAACAGTTCAAAAACATGAAATAATGGTTGGAAGATCTGATGAAGTTGGAAAAATATATGAATGCTATACAACTAAAAGGAAAAGATTTTTAGAACCCAAACGAAATACAATTCAATCTAAAATCATTGACATATGTGCTGAATTTGGTTGTTATACAAATCCGTGGTATAGCGGTTATCAAGAAATTTCACTTGAATTGCATGGAGATAATGTGGAATTTATGCTAAATGAACTTAGAAAATATTAATAATAAACAAAAGGAGGATTTATGGCTGGTATTAGCGTACCTCAATATGAGATTTTTAAAATTGGAACAAACAAACTAAAGTATTCTAATTGGGATTTACAGATTACCAAAGAAGAGGCTTTTAAATATCAGGAACTCATATCACTGTTTGAAGCTCAAGAGTTCCGCATAATGGCAAATAAGATTTTAGAAAAACCTATTTGGAGTATTGATTTTTCAAAGATATTTATGCAGGTAGTTGTTGATAAAAAATCTGATTTTGCAAGAGTGACTGGTAAAAAAGGTGTTACTATAAATGGTGTTAATTATAAGCGTTTTGTTGGAACTACTGGTGGATTAAAAAACAATACTCTTCTCTTCTGCAATTCACAGTACATTGACAAATTAAATGAATTATGTGAATGCAAGAGAAATCCAGATACTAAATTAGTTCCTGCAAAATACGAAGCTTACAAAGCATTAACATGTTCTGCATCACAACCGATTTGTGATCCACATGGAATCTTAGTCGTAAAAGATTGTATTACACAATATTTTGCAGATGTTATATCACTCGATGATGGTGGCGATTCAAAAGAACCGACAAGAGAAATTATTAAAGATAAAGTTCTTGAAAACAATGTATCTGACGGTTTTAATCTTTGTACTATACAATATATGCAGCGAGTAGCTGAATCTTTAGGTCTTGATTATATTCCTGGCGGTGTGTGTTTGAGAAACGCATGGCTCAAAGGAATGCTCTATCCGTTCCCTATTTATGAATTTATTGAAAAATACAATAATGGAAATTACATGATTGAAGATATTTGGGGAAATATGCAAGATATTCGTCAATGTGAAATGATTGTCACAGAGTCTTCTCTTAAATTATGGGGAGCATATGATAATATTGAGCAATATGTGAATGCATATAAGGAATGTGGATACGGATTTTCTGTAACAAAAATTTCACCACATATTCTTGAAGAACAGAGAGAATTGAATTACCAATATCTTCAGTCTTATGAATTTACAGACGAAGATGTTGAGGAATTATGTACACCAACAATCAACTATTTAAAAGATGCTATGTGTGGTGACTACTCTTCTACCGTTAAATTTCTTGGTATTAACGAAAATACTGATGTAAATTCATGGCAACGTGCTTTATATACAAGCGAATATATGTTGGGAGATCCATATATAATCGACTCTGTACATAGATATATCAAGAAAAAAATGAATGATGCAAAGATTGGTAAATTATTTGTAAATGGCAATTATCAGATTGCAAGTGGTGATCCATTTGCTCTTATGCAATCTATTTGTGGTTTGGAAGTTACAGGTTTATTAAAAGCAAATGAATGTTATTCAAAATTTTGGATTGATAAAAATGAAGATGAAATTGTACTCTTTAGAAGTCCAATGACAAGTCATAATAATATTCGAATGTGTAATATCAATAATTCGGATGAATGTCGGTATTGGTATCAATATATGAATACTATCATGATTATAAACGGTTGGGATTCATTTTGTATGGCTGAGAATGGGGAAGACTGGGACTCGGATCTGAACTTTTCTACTAATAATTCTGTTATGAAAAGACGCTATAGATACCTACCTGCTATTGAATGTGTCCAACGAAATGCGGAAAAAATTGTTGTCACTGAAGCTGCCATTAAAAAGACAAATAAAGCAGGTATGGGAAATCAAGTTGGAACAATCACTAATTATGTCACATCTATGATGGAAGTTCAATCTCATTTCGAGAAAAATTCACCTGAATATAAAGAATTAGAATATAGAATAGAATGTGGTCAGCTCTATCAGCAAAATGAGTTGGACAAAATTAAGGGAATCATTGCAAAACCAATGGAAAGTAGTTGGTACAATTTAGGTGCTTGCGGAGAGAATAAATATTTGCAATCGCTTTGCGCATACAGAAAGCCCTACTTTATGATTTATGTTTATGATGAAACTAAAAGACAGTACAAACAGTATATCAAAGAAAGTAATGCTAAGTGTTATGCTATTTATAAATGTTCTATCAAAGATTTGTATAATAAAGATGACCTTACAAAAGAACAAGAAGATTTCCTATTTTGGTATGAAAGAAAAATGCCAGTTGGTACAGGGAATTGTTCTATGAATCAGATTTGCAAATATGTTGAAAGTCAGTTAGATGGTTACAAATCTCAATTACATAAGGACTCTTCATTTGATTATAATACATTGAAGGTTAAAAGACGTTGTACTGAAGAACACAGACAAGCTTTGCGAGAACTTGAACAATATTATTGTGAATGCATTAAAGAATATAAAAAGAAGCAGGGAAAAGAAAAAGGAATACAGCTAAATAGAAATGATATCTTTGATAAACAGGATGAATTCGACAAATATTATCAACGTGCAAGTATGGTTGAAATGTTTAAGAAGAAAGCTGAAGAAATATGTCCAAATGATGATGAGCGTATGAACATCATTCTTGATATGACTTATGGATATAAAGGTAATAGACAGTTTTGTTGGGATTGTATTGGAGAACTGATTATTAAACGTTTAGAAGAAATGGAGGAAGAAGTTGTATATACTGAATGAAAAAGAATATATTAGAGAGATATTAGCGTCTGGCAACAAACCAGACAATATCTCGAATGGATATCTAATAACATTGATTGCTAAGTATTATTTTGATAGAGGTAAAGATCCAAATATTCTAATTGATACAGTCAAAGCAAAGATGCTTGAATTCAATATTGAAGGATATCAGGAATATAGATATGCCAATAAAATCAAAAAAACATGTATTGATTTATATGATTCAGAATCAAAAAATCTCTTTAGGGAACTTGAGTATGTTCCTATCTATGAAAAAGAATTAAAAGTCGTGGAATCTCTTCCAAATGATCGCCAAAAGAAATTTATGTTTACATTATTTGCTATTGCAAGATATATGAATAGTGAAGGATGGATAAATAAAAAAGACTCAAAAGGTCTTTCAGAAGTATTTAAACTTGCCAATGTTACTCTCTCATCTGATAAAAAGAATGAATTGTTGCATGAGTTATATAGTAATGGTTATATTCATTTTGGGAAAAAGGTGAATAATCTTAATATAAAAATAGATTTAGGAGATACAGATGATGATGTTGCATATAAAGTAACTAAATTTGAAAATATTGGAAACCAGTACATAGGAAATTTTAAAAAAGGCTACAAGCAGTGTGTAAATGGATGTGGAAGAAAAATTAGGATAAAAGGCACAAATGATAAGTATTGTAAATATTGTGCAAGAGAAAAACAACTCGAATGGCAAAGAAATAGTATGAGGAAATCAAGAGAAACTTCAATGTGTGAAGTTTCTTAAAACTCTGAGAACCCTTGATTTATAAGGTTTTTTGGTATATTTTCACAAAAAAATTCGTTTTTCTTAAATGTAGATATAGTGAAATATTTACAAAAATATGATACAAAAACGATTGTCATGGAAGAAACAAACCGACAATCTTTGTATGTCTGCTCTGCTGCTCTTCTGAGTGGCATTGCAGATTTAGAATGAAATCAGCTTTTCTTGGCTGATGAAACAGAGAATATAATAATGTAAAGTTCGTCTAACATATGGCTATAAGTTAGTTGCTGTGATGCTATGTGAAAAACTTGTGCATGTGTGATAAAACCAGTTAAGTTCAGCAAGCGAGACTGTACCATGCATTTCTGTGGAAGATATATAGGAATCAAACCTATGGGGAACGATTCGAGGCGTTTTCAAACAGAACAATTCTAAAGATCATTTCTAAGATTGGTACATATTCATATTGTACTCCTCTTCTTATATGTGTCGGTGGCTGTGCTACAATTCTTGCAGCATGGTTGCCGATTATTCTCAAATATATTATTGCTGGCGAGTGAAACGGATTATCACGCATGACTCATTCTCATGAAATAACAGGTTCGACTCCTGTGCTTCAGCAACTCTCCCATTTTATATGGGAACTGGTCGGTTTCGGATCAGGAGATGTTAAATTTCAAAAATAAGCATGGCGACATGTATAAAGTGGTTCTTATCGTATTATAAGGCTGCGACTGTGAAATACAGTTTAACGGAAAACACATAAAATCTACGCCTGACCTTCTATTCAAGGACAACTGTTGGCGAATATGGTTGATTGGTGGGTGTCTTGAAATAGGCACTGTAGTAACACAGAAATGTGGGTATGATTTGTGTACTATTGGTGGGAATACCGCAAGTATAACCGCTGGTAGGATTTTGGTAATATCTCTTAAGTTGAAAAACAGGGATGGAATCAAAAAGTAAGGAGATCGCAATCCGAGCAGGATGGTGATGATTGGGCTGTACTCAAAAGGTACGGATGGTCAAATGTACACCTCATCGTCCATAATAAGTACATACTTTTGAAAAGAGAAAAATTATTTTAGGTAAATAATATTTAAAAGAAGATTACAAAACAGCAAAAGTGTGTGCGACCACAAAGAGAAAAACAACTTATTCACTTGCAATATGGTGACATGTAACACTCGCAAGGTGTTATATGAGAAAGTACAAGTACGTGCAACTCTAATAGGCTGCAACCTATGAATCTCGCAAGGAAGAATGTGCAGAAAGGAAATCTATAATACTTTGTGGTAAGAGTTTGCCGATTATGTCAAAATCGGTGTTGTTGCTAACTACAAGCTAATCGCTTGTGTGATAAACTGTGTCCAACCACAGTAGATGTTAGTGTATTGAGTCAAATATCTCAGCTCATATTAAGTAAGAATCTCATACTTCGGTATGGGATTTTTTATTTAGAGTGTGTAGCTCAGTTTGGCAGAGCACGTGACTTTTAATCACGGTGTCGATGGGTTCAAATCCCTCCACGCTCATTCTCTTCTGCTATTCAGCAGGAAATAAATCAAGAAAGAAGTGAAAAATTATTTTATTAATTAGTAAACAGACAGCTCTCAAACTTAATAAAATGGGTATCCAGTTCGGATATGAGGGCATTAGCTCAACAGGTAAACTTAATGGGAGACATAAGTATTATTTGTGTGAGAACAAGAAAAATCTATCTCTACTTGCTAAGTTAGAGAAATAATTATGAAAGGCGGTGTGAATACCATCGCAAAGAAAAAACATGAAATAACCGTGGAAATTATCGGAGGTAACGCAGAAGGTGTTACTGGTAGTTGTACTCGAATAAAAACTTCTGAACATTGTTATCTTTTTGAGTGCGGAATGATTCAAGGCAATCATACTGTGCTTGAAAATTACAGAGCCAATATGAAATATATTCAAAAAGTAAGACCACAAGAAGTCGAATTTATTATTGTTGGACATCTTCATGCAGATCATATAGCTATGATTCCAACATTATACGCTCGTGGAAAATGTAATGCAAAAATAATTGTTCCTAAAGGTTCAATTTCTATTCTAAAAGAAATGTGGCTTGATTCTTCGTATATTAATTGTAGAGATATTGAAGTAATAAATTTAAAAAATGAAAGAAATTATGAACCATTTTATACAGAAGATATTGTATATAAAACACTTGAATTTGTTCAAGAAATTGATTCTGATAAAATAGTAAATTTATCTGATGAACTTGCTATTAGATATACTGATGCAGGACATATTCTTTTATCAAAACAATGTGAAGTATATATTAATGGTTCTTCACACACCAGAAAAATTCTGTTTTCAAGTGACCTTGGTAATATTGCCACACAAGATACAAGAGTTTTTGTCGAAGATTTTAAGCCTGTGTCTTCAGCCAATATTGCAATAATGGAATGTACTTATTGCAGCAAAGAAAGACAATGCACTGAAGAAACATATAAGAAAGACATTGAAAAAATCAAGTCTGTTATAGAACAATATTGTGTTGATAACAATGCAAGAGTTCTTATTCCGTCATTTTCGCTTGATAGAACTCCGTATATCTTATGGATTCTATATTCTTTATTCGGGAAAGACGAAAATTTCAAAGTACCAATTTTAATTGATAGCCCATTAGCAAATAGATTGTTAGACTGCTACTCTTCTATTCTTGAAGGTGATAAAAAAGAATTATTCGATGATATGATGTCGTGGAAGAATGTTCAAAGAATTATTCAACCAGAAAACAGTAAGGCAGCTATTGCAGACAAAGGTGCAAAAATCATTCTTAGTAGTTCAGGAATGTTGACAGCAGGGAGGTCAATTAAGTGGAGTCAGAGTATTTTACCACGAGAATCAGATTGTATTTTATTTATGGGATATTCTGGTGAAGATACATTAGCATGGAAAATAAAACATGGTAAAGATAACAAGACAATCAATATTAATGGTAAGCCTTTTAAGAATAAAGCACAGATTTACGATTTAAAGTCATTTTCTAGTCATATGCAACGACAAGACATGATTAATTATTATAAATCTATAAATTGCGAAAAGATTTATTTAGTCCATGGTGATTCAAATAAAATTGAGTTTAAGCATGATTTAGAAGATGCAATATCTAATTGTCTTAAATCTACAAAAGTTGTTGCTGTTAATAGCGGTACAAAAATCTCATTATAGAGAAATATTAAGAAATTGGAGGCTTAATTGCCTATGAAAGATATTAAAACAAGTATGATGCTTTATCAGGGTGAGCAGTATGAAACAGACGACCTTGAAAACAGAAGACTCTTTATCAACGATGTTATTGATTCAGATGTTATTGATACTATTGTGTATCATATTCTTCGTTATAATCGTAAAGATAAAGATATTCCAGTTGAAAGCAGAAAGCCGATTTTATTGTATGTGAATACAAATGGAGGTTCAGTTCCCGATGGGTATGCATTAATTGATGCAATAATGACAAGTAAAACACCTGTCTATACAATAAATCAGGGATATTGTTATTCAATGGGATTCTTAATTTTTATTTCTGGTAAGAAGCGTTTTGCCATGCCAAATTCAACTTTTCTCATGCATGATGGCTCAAGTTTTGCATGGGATTCTACTGCTAAAATGAAAGATCGTGTTGATTTTGAGGCAGGACAAGTTGAAGTGCATACAAAAAATTATATTATTGCACAGACAAAAATTGATGAGAAGCTTTATGATGAGAAATATCGTGTTGAATGGTATTTTTATCCAGAAGAAGCTAAATCAGTTGGTGTTTGTGATTGTATTGTTGGTAAAGATTGCACAATTGATGAAATTATTTAAGGAGGGCGTACTGCTCTACTATTTTATTGGAGAAAAAGGAGATTGAAAAAATGGCAGCTAGTAAATTAAAGTTCACAAGAACAACTACAGATAAGTTAACAGTAAAGGCAGGTACACTCTCAGAGGATTGTACTACTATTACATATACAGATGAGAATGATATGGAACAGGAAGTAAAGGTGGCTGATCTGCTTACCTCATTTAAAAATCAGGTAATTGATTTTACTGTTGCATTAAAGACAGATGAGGAGCTGGATGTTCCGTCTGATAAAGAGTAATAGAGAGTAGGTGGACATTATAATAGATTTATCTAAAAATCCTACAGAGACAGAAGAACAATATCTTTGGAGAATTGGTCAATTAGTTGATTCTGGTGAAATTGAAAGTTGGGAATCAGTTAATCAGACTGTTAATAGAGAAATTCTAGGTGAAGATGAAGAAAAATATAGGACGGAATCGGCTTGGCGAAAACGCTATCAGAGTGCCAAGAAGTTCTATGATGGTTGCTTTTCCAAAATGGAATCTGAGGAATATCAAAAGAAACTCGATGTATTAAATCGTGAGTTACAAAGAAATACAATTAAATTTAGAGACAATCGCAATGCATGGAACAAACAGAATTATGCAGATTCTCGAATTGACGAGACGATGCAATTAATTGAGGATTTGTTGCCTACTGTTGGGAAAACAGAATTTGAGATTCATGATTTACCAAATATAAACGGCGATATTTCTCTTCTTGTGTGTCTATCAGATTTGCATATAGGACAAACTTTTGATTCTTATTGGGGTTCTTATAATTCTGATATTGCAGCTAAAAGATTAAACGAGTATTTGAATGAAGTTATCCGTATTGGTAAATTACATAATGCTAAAAGCATTCATCTTTGCAGCATCGGAGATCAGATTTCAGGAGCTATTCATACTACGATTCAGATTACAAACAAAGAAAATGTTATTGAACAGGTCAAAACTGCAATTGATTTAATTTCTTCTTTTGCTTATGAATTGACAAAACATTTTGAAAATGTGTTTTTCTATGATGTAAGTGGAAATCATTCAAGGCTTAATCCAAATAAGGATTTGACTCTTAGAGACGAAAGATTGGATAATTTAATTGCATGGTCAGTTTGTAAACTGTTATCTCACATTGATAATTTTAGAGATATGACACACAGAAGGTTTGATGACACTATCGCCGAAGCCAATATCGAAGGTAAAAATTATTTATTGATTCATGGTGACATGGATTCAATTAACAAAACTGGCATTGGTAATTTAGTTACTATGTTAGGGTTCTGCCCTGAATATATTGTTTGTGGACACAGACACACACCTGCTATGAACGAATTTAATGGTATTCGTGTATATCAGTCTGGTTCAATGCCTGGTTCTGGCGATGACCACACTGTATCACATAGAATGTCTGGGAAGCCATCACAGACTGTATTGGTATGTAATAGCAAAGGCGTTGTATGTGATTATAATGTAGATTTAACATAAAATGCTAATCGAAAACCATTATTTTGATTGTAAGCTTGTATGTTTTTGCAATCATTTTGATTGGTTTTTTGGCTGACGAAGCCATTATCAGAGGGAGTGTACCTTATATGGACACTACCCTCTTTTATATTACAAAAAATATTAAGGAAAATAAAGGAGAAAATTAAAAATGGTAAAGAATGAATTAGTAAGCGCAATCGCAGAAAGAATCGAAGGAGCTAAAAAAGGTGACATTGCTGTTGTACTTGATACATTTGCAGATGTTATTACAGATACATTAAAGGGTGATACTACAGAGTCAGTTCCTGTTGGAAAGCTTGGAAAGTTTAAGGTTAAGACAGTTCCAGAGCGTAGAGGAAAAATTATGATGGGTGATCGCAAGGGTGAGGAATATGTAACTCCACAGCATGACGAGATTACATTTAAGATGTCAAAGACTGCAAAGCAGCTCTAATCTGAAAGGTCGTGAATTGTTTGAAGAAAAATAAATATGAAGACATTCAGATGATTGATCTTGAGGATAAGGTTGATGACATTATCTCTATTTATATCAATAGATTATATCATACTGATAAAACAGTTGGTGTAATTGTAAATAAAGAAATTGCTGAATATATCATGGAGGAACTTTTTGCACTTGATGAGACAAGTATTAAAGAGATTGACCTTGTTGATTATATGAATATAGACGAATATTTGGTATCTGTTGATGATAGTGGTGTAATCACTATTGTTCCTATTGAGGACTTTTGTGTTCTTGATAAAACAGGTATCTTCTACATTGATATGGATGGTGATATTTCACAGGATATTATTGATTACTGTGTAAATGAGGATAAGGAAGTTATTCTGTTTGGTCAGGAAGATAACTGCGATGGTGATTGTAAGAACTGTCCTGCGCATGATGAGACTTATTTACATACTTCTGAAGACGAAGATGGAAATACTCACGGATTTACTGCTAGTAAGTCAGATGGCGACTCTTATATGAGTTATTCATACTACTCTAGTGATGAGTTAAGTCATGAAGATATTCAGAAGATGTTAAAAGCTTTTGGATTTTAGATTTTTGGGAGTGTGTGGTGTATGCTACACACTCTTTTTGTATGCATCGGTGGTGTAATTGGTAACACAGCAGTCTCCAAAACTGCGAGCTTATGGTTCGAGTCCATACTGATGTGCTTTTTGATGTTTCTGAGTTTTGGGAAAAAGAGAATGAGATTACGCAATTTTATGTGTATAGGCTTTTATTTATTATACGGAAGGAAGTGAGATTTAATGAGTAGAAAAATACAACATAACAATATTGTTACTGATGAGTTATTGGCTCAATGTAATAAAGAAAATATAGAATTAGGAAATGATTTTTTGGATTATCTTCGTTCAGTTGATAGATCCCCAAATACAATCAATGCGTATAGACGTGACCTTTACATTTTCTGGGTTTATCTACTTCAGCATTGTAACAACAAATTTTTTATTGATTTATCTAAAAGAGATGTTGCTCGTTATCAGAGTTTTTGTCTTATTGAATATAAATGGTCGCCAGCCAGAATGCGTAGAGTAAAATCTACTCTCTCATCGCTTTCAAATTATGTCGAAGCTATATTAGATGATGAGTATGAGAACTTTAAACCGATTATACGCAAAATTGAAAATCCTGTAAATGAGAAAGTGTTCACTAAAACTGTATTATCTGATGAGCAAGTGCAAGGAATGCTTGATTATTGGGTTGAAAAAGGTAAGTATGATAAGGCTTGTATTTTAGCGTTAGCTGCATTTAGTGGTAGACGTAAGAGTGAGCTACCACGATTTAAAGTATCCTATTTTAATGATGAAAACATAATATATGGTTCTTTGTATAAAACACCTGAAAAGATCCAAACAAAAGGAAGAGGCTCTAGGGGCAAAATGTTGACGGTATATACACTTGCAAAGCCATTTAAACCATATTTTGATTTATGGATGAATTATCGAATAGAACATGGAATTGAATCAGAATGGTTATTTCCTAAGAAAGTAAATGGGGAATATATAGATGAACCTATGGATTCAGGAACGCTTGACAGTTGGGCTGATACATTTAGTAAACATTTAGGAGAAGACTTCTATTTTCACAGCCTTCGTCACTTCTTTTGTACCTCATGTTCCAGAAGTGGACTTCCTGATGATGTAATCCAAATGCTAGTCGGTTGGAATTCACTTGACATGGTATCTGTATACAAAGATATAGACGCAGATGAACAGTTTGAAAAATATTTTGCAGATGGCGAGATTAAGAAAGTTGAGCAAAAATCACTTTCTGATTTATAGCCTACGAAACTCTAATTTCAAAATTTTATCATTAAAATTAAATAGTGCGAAAAAGGAGGATTGGCTTGCAATTTATTTCTTGAATTTTGACTTTATATATTTATAAAGTATTTTTATTACAGGATTTATAATGATAAATAAAAATATAGCTAATTCTAATACTAAAACAGCGATACCAATTAATGCTATCAAAAATAATATGGCTTTTCTTTTACCATTAGATAACGAATAAAGTATTATAATAATATAAAGAACCAATGACTCAATTAATATCCTAAAAGCATATTTATCAACCTTAGAAGAATATTTATATGTTTGAAAGATGTTTGGTTCTAAATATCCTAGTCTTCTACGGAGATATGAATGTTTATTAATTATATTATTCTTAAAATTTACATACGTTTCTTTATCTTTATTCTTATAAAACATATCAAATGATTTTAATGTTGATTTATCAGCATATTTACTGTTTTCATTTAAAATAGACGATATTTCATGAAGTAATCTATCAAGATTATTAGTTTTGTTAGCTATATTTTTAAAAATTTTCCCATTTGTCATTTTATAAATTGGAAAATATATTTTATCATATGCAATTTCCATCTTATCCAATGGCACATTTTTGCCGTAGTTGTATCTTGCAACAAAAAATGAGAATATGCCTGTTATAATAGCCGGAAGAATTATTTTTAATATTTCAATAAGTAACTCCATAATATACCTCGGTTGACGTTTGTAATATTATATCATATTAAGACAACTCCTGTCAAAACATTCTATACAATAGAGAATAAACAAATATAAGCCGCCTACACTTTCACGAGAGTAGTTGTTCTTTATTAATTCGTCAGTAGAGTTTTACAAAACAGTTCTCTTAAACAGAGAATATATAATTGCCAGCAGACGTGCCGACCAGTATGTATTGATCTTGCAAGATCAAGAAAAAGCATACTGTTACTCATAGAAACTTGTGAAGCCTATGGATTGAAGTGCTCACATCTTGGCATTTCTACGTCCTGTAGATTGTAAGTCCTGCTATTATTCTGTTTAGACTCTTGTAGCCAAGCAGTATCTTGGTGGATTGTATGAAACCTTGTGATATATTCGTATATTGTAAAAGTCATATATGACGAGTCGAGTGCGCACGAATAACATGAATAGTACAACCTTCTATCCCACCGACATCTAGGATTATCGGTGACTCTCAGCCTTAGAAATGAGAAGATGTTCGTGATTCTCTACGTTAATGAGAACCTTAATTGTCAGATAAGAGACATGAAATCTTATCGAGAGGTCTTTGTTACAAAGACTGAAAATATGTGGAGAATAAATAATAACATATCAGAGAATTTTCAATATTCTCTTTGTCGGTTGACTGGTAATCAATTGGCAGTAGATCTTACTAATCTATACAATATGGGGAGGTCGCTCCTCTCCTATTATCATAGCGGAATGACGAGCAATGGAAGCTCACTTGGCTCATAACCAAGAGAATGCAGGTTCGAGTCCTGTTTCCGCAACTCAACGATTAAAAGGAAAACGGAAAAATAAAAGAAAGGAGTACGTATAATGGCATATTTACAGGTTACGGAAAATGACTTAGAAATTGGTGATGTATTAAGTATTACAAGTGATAATGGTAAAACTTTAAAAGCTTTACAGATGCTTATTGGAAATCAGACAAAAGCAAGTATGAGTGTTGATTTTGATAACAATTGTCTTGTTTTTAAAGTAAATGATACAGATATGAATTTGCCACAATTACAGTGTAATTTGTCAAAGTCTACCATTAAAAATATGATTTGCGGATTAAAAGAATTTTACAATTTATTGAGTGAGGAGGCAACAGAATAATGAAAATTTTACCTGAAAGAAGTATTGAAAATGATATTTATACTACAGTAATTAAACCGACAGAATTTGGCACAGCTACTGTTACTGCCGATGCAGAAATTGAAATGCTAAAAGATACACCCCAGATTTTGAGATATGCAGATATTGATTTTAAGGATAAGTTTGTAATTACTGATAAAATTCCTACTATCTCATCTGATCCAGGTGCTGTTGAAGTATCTCTTAATTTAAACAATAAAGAGTTTACTATTGACGAAAACTTTGAAGTATCTTTATCTGTTGATGCAAACAAAATTGTTGATGCGGAGTTAGATAGCACTGTATTTACAGATAAACATGATTTAGCAATGGCAAAGGTCATTCTTTATGAAACAAAAGTTATTGCACAGATTAAGAAATTACTTGATGTTGCAAGAAGTCATGTTACTACTTTTGAACAGACAGTAGAACAGACTTTATAATAAAAATAACCCCCCCATAAAACGGATTATGGGGGTTGTGATTATAAGTTTATATGTAATTTATTCTCTGGTGTAGCTTTTTGACATTGATACGCGTCTTTTATGTATTTATCACAATTGTATTTAAATTCGTCCCACTTAACTACGGGGATATAACCGTTATCTATGTTATCTTTTAATATCGGAAACAAACTACTCTCTGAATAATAGTCATAGGAATTATGTTTATTTGGTAAAATAACAGCTAAAATGGCATTTCTTTGACTCGTATATGAGCTTCTAGGCGTTTTTCTCATTGAATATGAAATTTCCCACGGTATCCATTGAGATTTTTGATACTTGTGATAGTCCTTCATGTTTGGTGAAATCAAAACAATTGTTAATGAACTATCAAAGATTTTATCTTTTAATTTCCCATAAATATATGCTTCTGAATACTTTGACAAATCATCATTATCGGACTCCCCTTTGTAATAATGTTCAGTCCTGTTGGTAAATTTGTCTTCAAGCCACGACACATAATCTCGAACCTTCGGCGTATCCTTTGTGAACTTTGGGACTGCTTTTACATCACTATCCCAATATTTGTAAGATACAAAAATTTTGTTTCCCATCTTTTAACCTCCCAGACTTGTTTTTATTGTGAATACAATTATTAGAATTGTAATTCCACCATACATAGGTAATATTGTATTTGAAAACATCGTTTTGATTAAACTACGTTTTTTATTTGCATACAATATTGTGTTTTGATTATTTGGGTTTAAATCATATTGAAAGTCTGTATTCCCATTTTTTCTCATTTGAATAACCCAGTCATATTTATCTCTATATTTTTGTTCTAATAAAAGGTAATTTGAATCTAACACCCAAAAGCATAAATTAACAAGAAGAATTGTGATTAAAATATACTCGTAATTTATCCCATTTTGAATTAAAACAAAAACACCAGTAATTAATGTCAAATTCCACCCTTTACATGAAAAAGAATTTTTTGACATGCGTTCTATACACGACTGCAATAAATCTATTTCTTTATGTATTGAAGCTTCTGTAATTTGAATTGGTTTATTTTCATTTTCCATAATAAACGAACCTCATATGCTTTTGTAATTATAAGTGTAGCACTTTATTCTTGTAATGTAAATATTTTAAACGAACTTTGTAAAAACATATCATATGTACAGAACTTTTCAACCGACTTTCAACAGTCGGTTTTGTTATATAAAAAATCGACTAAATAAAAAAGAAAGTGAGGAATGAAAAAATGATTTTATGTTCAGAATATGGCGGTCAGCCAAATACAATTATATGTAGTTTCGTGTGTGACTCTGTTGATGAGGTCAAAGATTTACCGACAACCAAAAAGCTAGGAAGCGGTTCGTTTTCAGATTTCAACCATTATGCAAATATTGGTTCGACAGTAACTATTGGCAATAATGGCGCGACAAAGGTAATGATGTTATTCAGTTCTGGATGGCAGGAGGTATAAGATATGGGAATTAGTATTGAAACTCTTGTCGCAGCGAAGAAATTTACATCTGAAACTGTACTTGGTGGTGGTGCAGTTGTTGGTAAAAGCGTCACTATCTCTTCTATTACTCCAATTGATGGTGGAAACAGAATTACATTTTCTTACACATTAGATAATGGCACTGCAAAGACTTCTACTCTCGATGTAATGAATGGTGTGGATGGGAAAGATGGTTCAGGTTCTTCTACGGGCGAAGAGAATGTTATTGAATCTATAAAGGTTAATGGTGTCACACAGTCTGTTACAGAGGATAAATCAGTAGATATTATTGTACCAACCGTAGATGTAGATAAGAATTATGTAGATACAGAACTCATTAAGAAAGCGAATGTTTCTGATATTCCGTCTCTTGATGGATACGTTACTGAGGAAGAATTAAATACAAAAGGTTATCTGACCTCTCATCAGGATATTAGTGGCAAGGTTGATAAAGTAAAAGGTAAGTCACTGATTGCTGACACTGAAATCGAAAGATTAAAAAGTATCAAGAATTATGATGATACAGATATTAAGACTGAATTGGCAAAGAAAGCTAATTCTACTGATGTTACAAAAGAAATTTCTGATAAGATTGCAGAGGTCATTTCTGATGCGCCTGAGAGTTTCAATACTTTAAAAGAAATCAGCGATTGGATTTCAGGTCATGAGAATGATGCGTCTGCTATGAATAGTGCTATTAAGGATAATAAGAGTGCTATTACAGCATTACAGACTGATAAAGCGGATAAGACGGAAATCCCTACCGTTCCAACAAATGTATCTGAGTTTACAAATGATGCAGGATATCTTACTGAACATCAGGATATTTCTAATCTTGTTGTTAAAGAAGAAGGTAAAGGCTTATCTTCTAATGACTATACAAGTGAAGAAAAGAATAAACTTGGCGGTATAGGAACTTCGCAAGGTAGGAATATTATACCATATCCTTATTCTCAAACTACCAGAACTGTATATGGAGTAACATTTACAGACAACAAAGATGGTTCTATCGGTATTTCTGGAACACAAGATGGCAGTACATCAAGACCTTATATGGGCATTGGCATATGGTGGAATGAAACAGATAAAAAAACAAGTAATATTCCAATTTCTGCGAATACTGATTTTACTATCTCTGCTAATTGCGATTCTAATAATGCAGGACTTCGTTACTATGTTTATGATGAAAGTGGTGCAAAATTAGCTGATAATGTAGTTTATGGAAACGCTACAAAAACATTAAAATTTGATGTTGATACATGGGTTGCTTTATGTATTGAAACAGCTGCTAATGGCGGAATTTATGATTGCATATGTAAACCTCAATTAGAGTTAGGTGCTATTGCTCATGCTTATGAATCACCAATAGAGAGTAATGTAAATATTAAAAAAGAAATTGACAAAATTTCTACTTCACAGGGAAGAAATTTAATATCTTATCCATATTATAATGGAACAAGTTATGAATTAAACGGAATTACATACACAGTAAATGAAGCCGATGGCACTATTACTGTCAATGGTACAGCTACAAAAGAATCTGATTTCAGATTGATAAATCCATATGAACCTTCTGGCAGAAAAACGCTTGAACTTGGACAGACTTATACATTGTCAGACAGTGTGAATCAGTCTAATGGTAGTGGCTATCAAGCACCTATATATTTCCAGTTTGTAAGAATTGATACGACAAAGAATGATTTTAATTATGGTATCAGTACAAATTATGGAAATATGACTTGGACTGCAAGTGATGCTAATTTGTTACAGTATGGAATCAGAATTGTCGTTAGGAGTGGCGTTACTGCTGATAATGTAGTAATGAAGCCAATGCTTGAAGTTGGTGCTATTGCACATAGTTATGAACCAACTACGGAAAGTAATGTAAATTTAAAGAAGTCCATCGAAACAAAAGCTGCAATCAATGATACATCTACTACTTCTACCACAGAAACATGGAGTGCAAAGAAGATAAATGAAAAAACAGCGTATAATTTTGACAATAGAATTATTTTATCTGTATCTAGGAGTTCAGGCACATATACTGATACGGCTAGATTAAACAGTAATACTGGGGCATATCTTTATTGGTCATCCGTTGCAGGACAAGAGAAATATTCTGTTGGTGTGATTTTATATGTTTATAATGATTGGCTTGTCATTCCTATAAAAGAAACTGATGGTGGAACATATATTAATTTTTCTATTAAAGATAGCGTTTTAACAATGGAAAAAAATAACACAACATTCCCTTGTGCTGGTGGAGTTATTGCTTTAGGTACTGATATTTAAAAATTATAGCAGTTGAGTAGTTATTGCTACTCTTCTGCTTGTTGGTAAGAAAGAGCTGTTTCATGCGAAATGAGATGGCTCTTTTTGTTATGTAGTATTGGCAGAGTTGGTATTGCGCCTGATTGCTAATCAGAGGTCATCGTTTATTCGGTGCATAGGTTCGAGTCCTATATACTACGCTTATGCCGTGTGTCCGATTGGTCGAGGGTGCTGTCTTGAAAACAGTCTGGATATAAAAGTCTTTGGGGTTCGAATCCCTAACACGGCGTATGCACCTATCTTTTGGCAAGAATGAAGTCTCCAAAACTTCTAACCTGTGTTCGATGCGCAGTGGGTGTGCTAAGTGAAGTAAATTGCACTTTCATTGGAAATTTAATATTGGAAATTATGAGAAGTCATTTCGTATAAAGTGGCTTCTTTTTGTATTGGAATAAAAGGAAGGAAGTGATTACTATAGCTAATTTAAAACAAGCAAAAACAGATGATGAAATTAAGAAGCTAACTGTAAATTCGGTAAAATCAGTATACCATGAATTAGCTTTAGACTACAATCATCTTCTTAATCTGGATTATGTATACTGCCCTCATTGTGGAAAATGGAAAACTGTAAAGGCGTTTTATTCATCTACTGAGACAGCAAGTGGAATTGAACATTTTGCATGTAAAGAATGTTTAATAGATATGTGTACTGATAAAGACAAGGATGGAAATCGAATAGATAATAAACAAAAAACTATAAATACATTTAGAAGACTTGATTGGGTGTTTATTGATTCTGATTATGAGTCACAAATTAACACATTAGCTGAAGGTGTTGGTGAAAAAAATCGTGCCACGGCAGCACAACAATATATTGTTATGGTTAAATCATTACCACAATATAAAAATAAACATTGGTGCGATTCAGAATTAAGTGTTGAAGATGACATAGAAAATAATTCTGAAGATGTAAAAATTGTACAAAAAACATTACGTGCAGCTAAAAAGAGATTTGGTACGGATTATAATAATGAAGAATTAATGTTCCTTGAGAATGAATATCAAGACTGGATTTCGAGATATGATTGTTCACAAAAGGCACAAGAAGAAACGTTTCAGAATTTGTCAATACTAAAACTTATGAAACGAAATGCAATTAAAAAGGGGGCTTCTACAAAAGATTTAGATTATTCATATCAGCAATGGCTTGATACAGGTAACTTAAAGCCCAAACAAAATACTCTTGATACATTTTCAGATGCTCAAACAATGGGTACTTTAATTCAGAAGTATGAGGAAACACGCCCTCTTCCTGAAATAGATCCAGAACTTGCAGATGTTGATAAAATTGGCACTTATATAGATGCTTTTTATAGAGGTCATGCGTCAAAAATGCTTGGTCTAAAAAACAGATTTTCAAATATATATGAACGAGTAATGGCAAAATATACTGTCAATCCACCATCTTATGATGAGGAATCAGATAGTGAAATTCTATTCGATAAGATTTTTGGTAGTAAGGATGATGAATAATTATGGCTACCACAAAGAAAGAAAAGAAAAAGTCATTACAAGAAGTATATCAAGAAAAATCTGAGCGTGTATTAGAAGGAGTTGCTTATTGGGCTTCATTCTATAGGAAAAATCCACAAAGATTTGTACTCGAATATCTGAATGTGAAATTAAAGCTATTTCAAAAGATTTTAATATACATGATGATGGTTAGTACAAACTTTATGTATATTGCAAGTCGTGGTAGTGGCAAGACATGGTTGACAAGTTTGTACTGTGTTGTGCGTTGTATCCTGTATCCTGGGACAAAAATCTGTGTGGCTTCTGGATATAAATCTCAATCACTAGAGGTCATTCAAAAGATAAATGATGACTTTATGAAAAATTATGGTTGGGGTTCAGCCAATCTTCGTTCTGAAATTTCTGAAATTTCTACTTCAATAAATAATGCTCATGTTGATTTTCGTAATGGTAGTTGGATAAAAATCGTTAGTTCAAATGACTCAGCTCGTCATAACAGAGCAACGCTCATAGTCGTGGATGAGTTCAGGATGGTTGATTTGAATACAATTAATACAGTTCTTCGTAAATTCTTAACAGCTCCACGTTCACCTGGTTATCTTAATAACCCAAAATATGCTCACCTTCAGGAGCGTAACATCGAAATGTATATGTCATCTGCGTGGTATAAGTCTCATTGGAGCTTCGAGAAATTAAAAGCCTACTATGCAAACATGCTTGATGATACTAAGCGTTATTTTTGCGTAGGATTACCTTATCAATGTGCTATACGAGAAGGCTTGCTATCTCGTGAACAGGTCGAGGATGAAATGTCTGAGGCAGACTTTGATCCTACTGCATTTAAAATGGAAATGGGTGCTGAATGGTATGGTGACACTGATGGTGCTTTCTTTAAATTCGATGATATATCTCCAAGAAGAAAAATACGAAATTCTTTCTACCCTCTTGAAATTTATAAAAACCATCAAATAAAAATTCCAGAATTAGTTCCAAATGAAAAACGAATATTATCTGTCGATGTAGCTTTGCTTGCAAGCAAAAAACATAATAACGATGCAGCTGCTCTTATAATCAACTCTGCTATTCCAACAGAAAAAAACGATTATATATCTAATATTGTTTATATAGAGACACATGAAGGAATGACTACAGATGAGTTAGGTATTCTTGTTATGAGATTATTTTACCAATTCAACTGTACAGATTTGGTGTTGGATACTAATGGACAAGGTATTGGCGTTTATGATTTTATAATTAAACCTCAGTATGATGCCGAGTATGGAGTTACATATGAAGCAATGACTTGTATCAATGATGATAATATGGCTGATAGATGTAAAATTAGAAATGCAAATAAGGTTGTATGGTCTATTAAAGCTACTGCTGATTTTAATACAAAGGCAGCTATTGCATTGCGTGCAGGATTTCAGAATGGTTCTATTAATCTTCTTACTTCTGAATTTGAAGCAGAAGAATTGGTAAAAAAGATTCGTGGATATTCCAAGATGACATCAAAAGAACAAGCCATGCTTAAATTACCATATATACAAACATCATTTATGGTTAATGAATTGATAAACCTTGACCATGAAATAAAAGGAACAAATATTAAAATTATAGAAAAACCAGGAATGCGTAAAGACCGTTTCTCAGCACTTGAATATAATTTTAAAATTTGCACAGATTTAGCAGTAAAATTAAAACCAAAAAATACAGACTTCGACATCACCAAAATGGTCGGTGTCTCAAAACGACCTAAAAAATGGGGATTCTATAACTAAGGAAAGGAGGAAATCAGAAATATAAATGGCAACACAGAAAACAAATAATTCTGCAAAGAAATCAGTACAGACAGAACCATCGCCAACTCGTAAAAATGAGCTGACTACTTCTACTCAGAAGTATGCACAGATGATTAACTTTCAGGAATTACAACGTATCTTACAGCAGAATATATCCAAAGGTACATCGAAGACATATACTCAATACACAAAAGAGAAACTTCAATCATATATAAAAAGTCCTCTTGCTAATATTGATAATCTCCGTGATATATCTGCTTTCTTATATCGTATCAGTCATAACTATAAAAAGATTATAGAATATTATGCTTACACTCCTATCTTTAGTTATAACGTATCTTACAATACTCCCGATTGGGCAAATCCCCCACAGGATGCATCTGAATACATTAAAGGATATCAAGAACTTTGTACCAGATTAGATAAAATGGATCTAAAAGAAATGGGTTCACAAATGATTGCCACTTGTTTAAGAGATGGTATCTATTGTGGATTTTGTTACGATGATGGAGATTCGTTCTTTATACATCCACTTGATCCAAAATATTATAAAATAGGTTCTCGTGCAGAAAAAGATACATGGATTGTAAAATTCGATGCTTCTTATTTTGACTCTGGTACCAACAAGGATTTCTTATATGGTACTGGTAGTGAAACTGATTCAGAAGAAGGCTTATGGGATGATGTTTTTGTAGAAGGCTACGAAACATATAAATCAAAAGGTAATGACTATAAATGGTTTGAATTACCACCAGAGAAAACTATCTGTATTATATGTGGTGATGATCCAGTTGTACCACTGCCCTACTTCCTACCTGTGTTCGTATCTCTCTTAGATTTGCTTGATTACGAAGCTCTTATTCGTTCTAAAACAGAACTTGAAAATTATGTTCTTCTCTTATCAAAAATCCCTATGAATGAAAATTCAGGCGAAGTAAATGACTTTGCCGTAGATCTTGAAATTGTGCAAGCTACTCAAGCTGCGATTGATGAAGTATTACCAAGTCTTGTTGGTTCAGCATGGACTCCATGTGAAGTTGAAAAGATTGAGTTTGGTAATAAAAATCAGGTTGATGATACCAATGTATATTCACAGGCAATTAAGAATCTATTCTCTTCTCTTGGAATTTCAGAAATGATATTTAATGGTCAAAAATCTGGTTCTGTTGGTCTTAAACATTCTATTACAGTTGATATGACACTCCCTATGGAATTATTAAAAAGAATCGAAGCAAACATTCAGAGATATGTCAAATTAAATATCACAGAGGATTTTGAATTTTATTTCCATTATGTATCTGTATTTGACCTTGATGAAAAGATGTCTCAAAGAAAAGATAAAGCTACGTTAGGTATAGATACAATGGATTATGCAACGTTGGATGGTTCTTCACCTTCAAGAGTTGTTAATAATGCTTTTATGATGAGGTCATTAGGATTAATGAATTACTTTATTCCTCTCTCATCTTCATATACGCATAGTGGTACGAGTGATAATGAAGGTGGTGGTCAGACTAAAAAAGATGACCAAATTGCAGACTCAACAGAGGAAACTCGTGACGCTGAAAAAAACGAAACAACTAAGGCAGGAAAATAAGGAGTAATCGAATGGAAGGAAAATTTTTAATTACAGCAGATGCTACTACTGCTTCTGCTCTTGTAAAATGTGGTTTTCAGAAAATGGAAACTGGTAATAAAAACATCTACGCATTTCTGAATAATTCTTCTATTAATTTTTCAGATGGTGTTGATATAAATAAAGTAAAAAGCACAAACATACTTACATTTTAGTCGTCTTCCTAGACGGCTTTTTATTTTGTCGGAAAGGAGGATAAATGGCTAAGAAGAATACAAAACGTCTTTTATTTATGGAAGATCTATATGATTTTTATTCTAATAAATATAAGCGTTCAACACATTTTAGTGCAGAAAAATCAGGACATCAAATTTTCGTACAAGTACCTGCTGAATTTGAAGTAGATAAAAACGCTGATTATAAGGATGAATCACTTCTATTTTGCAAAGTCAAGTTAATGCATTCTGGCGAGAATAGAAATCATTCTAGCGTAACAGATGAAGCATTAAAGAAAGCTTCAAAAACATTGGCATACAAGCCTGTATTGGCAAATTTTATGGAATATGAAGATGAAGAAACTGGTGAGACATTAAAAGATTTCACTTCACATGATATGGAATTAAACGATGATGGCTCGGTAAATTACATCGAAAAACAGGTTGGTTGTTTTACATCTGATAAACCATTCTTTGAAGTTGAAGAAGAAACTGGACATAACTTTTTATACGGATATTGTGTTATTCCAGTTGATTATACTGATGCAGCTTCAATTATAGAAAGAAAAAATGGAACAAAGATTAGCGTAGAACTTGCTGTTAATGAGATGGAATATTCTGGGAAAAATAAGATTCTTGAATTAACTGATGTTGTTATTATGGGTGCGACTTTACTTGGCAAAGATCCAGACACCAAAAAAGATATTGGTGAGGGGATGCTAAATGCAAGGTTAGATATTGCTGATTTTAATGCCAAAAATAATAGTCTATTTTTAGACTATGATTCTACTTTAATTGATTTACAAGAACGACTCGAAAAACTTGAGTCTGCTTGTTTCAATAATAAAAATGATATTAGTGGAAAGGAGGAAACAATCGAAGTGGAAAAGGAAAAATTTGAAGAAGAAGTTACTGAAACTGTAGAGGTGACTGAAACAGAAGAAACCACTGAGGAGGAAGTAACTGTAACAGAGAATGAATCTGAGGAAACAGTCGATGAAACCTCCGAAGAAACAACTGAAAATGCCGAAGAAGATCTAGTTGAAAATACACAGGATGAATCTACAGATACAGGTGTAACAGAGAATGAATCTGTAAATCCAGAAAAATATTCTGTAACAATGTCTGATGGTTCTGTAAAAGAGTTTTCTTTATCATTAGATGAGATTACTATGTCTCTTTACAATCTTGTTAATCAGATGTATGGAGAAGCAGATAATGCTTATTATGGCGTAACTGTTTATGAAGATAATACTCTTATTATGTCTGATTATTGGAATGGAAAATATTACAGACAGTCATTCAATAGAGATGGAGACAATTTCTCATTAGTAGGCGATAGAGTTGCTGTTCACTCTGTATGGGTAACTGACGAAGAAGATGCTTCTCTTAATGAGATGCGTTCTAACTACTCTTCTGTTGTAGAGGAATTAAACACATATAAATCTGCTGAAGTATTTGCAGACAAGATGACTGTATTTGATGACGAAGCATATTCAGAATATCTTGATACAGATGAGTTCAAAGCACTTATGTCTGAGGATTCTGTAAACAAATATTCTAAAGAAGAGTTATCTGAGAAGGCTGATGCTACTCTTGGAAAACTTGTTAAAAAGAATAAGACATTCTCTTTTGCAGGTGAAACACCACAGAAGAAACATGTGAGCAGAGTTGCATTTAATGCAGAAAAAGAAACGGAAGATACATATAAACCATATGGCGATCTGTTTGATTAAATCAAAAACTAAATAACTTTATGAATTAGCACTTATGGAAAATCCATAGGTGTTTTTTATTGCACAAAAATTAGAAATTTTAAGGAGGAAATAAAACTATGGCTAGTAATTTCATTTCATATACTAAGCACGGTGTAGCCGAATCAACACTCTTAAAGGCTACAAAAGTTGGTCATCACTACAACTTAGTAAATGAGTCTAAGGATATTGACAATGGTTCTGTTGCTGTAATTGGTGACAGAAAGAAAGCAGATGTGTTTGAAGCAAAAGTTCCTGCAAAGGGAGACAAAATTGTTCTCATTTTAACTGCTCCAAAGATTTATGGGGAATATACAACAAAGATGCAGGAGGAATCTAACTTCTACAACGGTAAGGGTGAAGTTATGAGAGCTTACGAGATTCAGGACACTGATAGATTCACACTTTCTACAGAAGCTTTCAATTCTGATGCAGAATTAGCTGTTGGAAAATATGTATTCGTAGATGGTACGGACTTCAAACTTACAACTGGCGAGAAGCCAGCTATGACTGAGTATGGTTTTGTAGGACATATCTACGAGGTTGCTGCAAATGGAAATTATCGTATTTGGGTAGATAAGAATGCCCAGGTATATGCGTAATTCGGTAGAAAGGAGGATTAATATATTATGCAGAGATTAAGATTTAATGAAATGAGCGATGTAATCGTTGAAAAGTTTGATGAGACAAAATATAAGAACTTCTCTCGTCTGTGTGTTGACACAGCAAAAGGTACTGTAAAGCAGTATTCTATCGAAGAGGCAAATGATAAGATTCGTAAGACAATTATCGAGATGGCAGGTCTTTCTGAGACTCCGACTCCTAATGAGGTAAGAAAGGCATTTAAGAAACAGTCTGTAAGAGAAGCCGTATTTGAGGTTATTGAAGAGACTGTTGAAGATACTCTTGTATCTGGTTGGACAAGTTCACCTGTATTCCAGAAGTATGTAGAGGTTAAGACTCTCGCTCTTGGACAGACAAACAAATTCTATACAAAAGATCCTTGCATTATCACTGTTGCTGAGATTGCTGATGGTCATCACAGTATTGAGAGACAGAGACTTGGTGCTGGTAAGGAATTTGGTGTAAGCGTTAAGTCTTATGGTGCAAAGGTTTACATGGAAATGTCAAGATTCCTTCAGGGCGTTGAAGATTGGAGTGAGTTAATCAATAAGATTGCAGAAGCATTCACAAGATTAATTAATACTCTTCTTCATGAAGCTGTTATGAGTGCTGGTACTTCTCTTCCTGTTCCTGCTAAGTGGAATATTCGTGGTGAGTTAAATACAGCTAACCATGATAAGTTTGTAAAACTTATTTCTGATGTTCAGCTTGCTACAGGCGGTGTCGCTACTATCGTTGGTACAAAGGTTGCTCTTGCAGGATTAAAGAACCTTGGCGATGTTCAGTGGGTTTCCGAAGCTGCAAAGAACGATGTTTACAACACTGGTAGAATTGGTACATTTGAGGGTACTCAGATTATCGAGCTTCCACAGGCATTCAAGGAGAATGACGTAGAGCATTACCTTGAAGATGATACAAAGCTTCTTATTCTTCCATCTAACATCGACAAGTTTGTTAAGATGTACTATGAAGGAATGGATGAGACTAAGGAAGTATCTGAGTCTGGTGACAATGCCGATGATACAAAAGAGTACGAGTTCAAGTCTCGTTTTGGTATCAAGACTATGACTAACATAAGATTTGGTACTTGGACAATCGGTGCGTAATCCATAGAAATATTGGGACTGTATATCTAAATGATATGCAGTCCTTTTTGAATTGAGTGAAAGGAGAAAATATAAATGGCTTATCAGAAGAAAGCTACAACTACTTCTGCCGCAAAAACAAAGGCAGAAGATGCAAAGGTTGAAAAAGATACAGTAAAGGAAACAGTTGCAGAGGTTAAGAAACCTAAGAAATATGAACCAGATGATTTAATTCCATGTCGCTCTATGTACGCAGGTACTCTTCTATTTACTGGTGATAAGACAAAGATTACATATGAGTTTAGTAACATGGGTGATTTCAGATATATTGAGTATCAGGACTTACTTTCAGCTTTACTTGTTCGTAAGAAGTCTTTATTTGCACCTTATATCATTATTGAGGATGAAGAGTTGCTTGAAAATGTACATTGGCAGGAAGTTAAAAAAATATATGATGGTTTATATGATAGAGAGGATTTAATAAATCTTATCAATCTTCCGACTATGCGTTTTAGTGAAGAGTTTAGAAAACTCCCATCTGGTTTCAAGAGTACAATCGCAACAATGGTTTCTGAAATGATTTCAGAAGGAACTTTTGACAGTATGAATAAAATCAAGATTATTGATGAGGAATGCGGTACTGATTTGAAGTTGCTTGCTGAGTAATATATTGGAGGTGTTATATGAATATCTCCTACGAAAAAGTATTCGACAGATACTTTGGATTAATTGATGATGTCAAAGAATTGTCTTTAAAAGAGTCTGATTTGCATGAAATATTAGCAGAACGTTTACATTCTGCTATCTCTAGTCCATTTATTCGTAGATTATTTTCCACATTAAAACTTGATGATAAAATGGAACAGTTTGAATTTGAATTAACAACTTCTGTTGATGAGTATTCTGATGAAGAATTTGTTATTGAACTATTTAGCAAAGGTATGGCTATAAAATGGCTTGAGCCAAAAGTTAAATCATTGGAAAATACTGTGAAGTTTTTCGGTGGAAAAGAAGAGAAAAAATTGAAAGACGATTTTTCACTAAATAAGGCATTGCTGAAAGAAATGAAAATTGAACAGCAGAAACTTATTCGTGATTATGGTTTTGCTTTTAAACCATATTCGTCAACGGAGCCCTAATATGCAATACCTATATGGTGACTTCACAGACAAGCAAATCAATGAAGCAGTTCGTGCAATGCATGGTGACATTCACAAACTACTGCTCTATAAAGACAAAACAATTGAAGAGAAAATATTTGAAGATGATGAAGCATTTCTCGTCTTCTTTGAGAATGTTATGTTTAAATTAGGCGGTACAAAAACCTTATTTAACGACAACGGACTTATGGTAACTCTTATGGCAACCTTACAAGGTGCTATGGATAATTTTAAGAGTGACCATTTCAGTTACAAAAAATTCCGTAGGGCAATCTTAGATTCTCACGGATATATTAAACAGATGTTTGAGGGAGGTGCAAGCGATGCCGAGTCTACAAACAGCTAGGCGTGTCGCAAACGCCAAGAACAACGGAGCAAAAACAATTGGTCAGATTTATAAGGAACAGTCTGACGAAATGATGAATTGGACTTGGGATAATGACATCCAAAGTAAAGTCTGTTATATTTATGATTTCTTCCACGATGATCAGCCACGATTAGCTGAAGGTATGACATATGAAAATACAACAAAAACACGCATAGATGCAAAATTTATTGTTAAATCATATCAGTCTATGGATAAAGACCAAGTGGATTATTATGTTCAGTTTAAACCGTCTCAACCTGTTCGATTTACAGAAGATGATGAACTGTATTATTTTGAAGTTGACTATAAATCAACCTATGGAAACACATTTCCTGTTGGATGTTATCTGGACATTCCAGATGATAGGAATGTTTATCATAAATGGTTAATTTGCCGAGAAGAAAAAGCTAATCAGTTTCCAAAATATCTTGTACTCCCTTGTGATTACGAATTGTGTTGGATTGAGGTAAAAGGTAAAGATAGAATTAAGCGTAGAATGTGGTCTGTTCTTCGTATGCAAAGCAGCTACACCATCGGGCAGTACACAGATCGAGTATTTACAAGAACTGATAACCAAAATAAAATCTGGCTTCCTCTCAATAAATACACTGAGAAGTTTTGGTATACGACTAATGAAGATACAACAATGCGTATTGTAGTTAGTGCTCCAACTGAACATCCTCTGATATGGGCTTGTACAAAAATTGAGAATATTCAGCCTGTCGGAATTCAGAAACTTACTATATATCAAACTGTATGGTCTGATAATCGAGACTATATCGAAAAGGACGAGAATGGTCATATTATTGGAATGTGGGCTTCATATTTCGATTCAGGAATCGCCCCAACAGATCCATCTACTCCAACCACTCCACCATCTTCTATCACAGCAAGAATCTCAACATCCACTTCAACTATTAAAGTTGGTGGCTCTTATAAAAATCTCACAGTAAATCTATTTAATGATTCCAATGAAGATATTACAACTGGATATGCTGATGCGACCTTTACATGGACTTGCTCTATTGATAATGAAGACTGGACAGATAAAGTAACATGGCGAGCTGGTACAGAGTACAACCAAAAGAAAGTAAAGTTTCCTAGTGACACTTCCGTTATCGGCAAAATACTGTCTGTTAAGTGTGAAATTGTTAAGGATAACTTGCCGATTGAATCTGAAATTTTGTCGTTAGAATTAACTGAATAGGAGGTGTTTTATGTCAGAAAAATTAGTTACAAAAAATGATTTGTTAAATAAGCTTCGTGCATATAAGACTACTCCTGATGATGAAAATATTCAGTATAAGAAAAAGATTGAAAAAGCACTTATGCTTAATCCATGTCTTTTATATGCACTTAATGAGAAGTCATTAGAGTCTGAACTTTTCGATGATGATGGAAATATCAACTGGGAATGGAACGAAGATACAAAAGAATATGAACCTCTTGGGGAATGGGATAGATATTTTGGTGGAACATCTAATATTCGTCCTTATTTGTTTATCCCTGACACTCAGACGGAGGTAAAACATTATATCTGTTACCAAGTATCTTTTGATGAAATGCCTCGCTATCAGGATACATTAAAGTATACGAATGTTACATTTACTATTTTTGTTCATGGTAATGACAGAAATGATAAATTAACAGGTATTCCAAGGCATGACCTCATTGCTTCTATTATAAGAGAGCGATTTAATTGGTCTAATATATTTGGAATGCAAACACATCTCATATCTTCTAAAGAGTCCACGACAGATAATAATTATATCGTTCGTACTCTTATATTCCAAGTTGTTGATACTAATGGAATTTATAAAACGACAGATGGAAAGTCTTCTATCATGAATTATAATGTAAGGCGGTGATTGTTGTTTGGATGTATTAGAAACCTTAGATAGTCTTCAATCTGCTGTCGAAGAAGATAAAAAAAAAGAACAGAAAAAATCTAAACAAGAATACCATTTTGATAAACTTAAAATGTATTTTGGTGAGGACTATACAATAAATGGTATAACTATTTCAATTCCAACTATAGGGGATATTTTAGAAATAGGTGAAGCAAGATTCTATCAAGCAGTATCTCCGTTTTTAAATAACCCAACGTCCATTCGAGTCTTACTTTACGATGTGTTTAAAATGGATTGGAATAAAACAAAAGATATCGAAGTGTTCTATATCATGTTACAAATGGTAAAGGATAAAGAGCCATTAAAATTACTATTTAAAAATATATCTTTTGAAGACTTCAAACTAATAAATGCAAAAAAAAATGAATTTGAAAAAGATTATAAATGGTTAGCATTAGTTAGCCCGTCTCAAAATATTCTAATTTACGAAGATCAATATTTAGAAATTGCAGAATTTATTCGTGATATGCTAAATGTTCATCCTAAAACTGAAAAGGCTAAAGGAAAGACTACGAAGCATTGGATGTTACAAGAAGACAGAATGAAAGCGGAACAAAATCAAAATGAAGAGAACAAATCTACTCTTCTACCACTTGTATCTGCCTGTGTAAATCATCCCGGATTCAAATATAAGTTGGAGGAATTAAAACAAGTAAACATATGCCAGTTTATGGATTCTGTACAAAGAATACAGAAATATGAACAAGGCGTTGCAGCTATGCATGGAATCTATGGTGGATTTGTAAACGCCAAGGACATTCCACAAGATTTAATAAATTTTATGAGCGATTTATGATCGCTCATTTTTTATTACAAAAAAATAGAAAAACTTAAAGGAGGAAAATAACATGGCATTTAAATTAGGTGATGTGATCGTTGATAGACTTCAGTTTGGTTATGGTGCAAAGTCTAATGGTACACCATTGTATGCTTTAACACAGCTTACACAGGCGAATATTGACATCACAGCGGATTCTACTGACATCAATGATAAAGACGGAAATCTTGTATATCGTAAATATACAGGTAAGAAGGGTGAGGTTACTGCTACAAATGCATTTCTTAACCTTGCGATTGTAGAGGCTATTTCTGCTACCGATGCAGAGATTGCTACAGATAAGAAGGGCATTGTAATGCCAATGATTCAGATTGTAAAAGCAGGAGAGACGCTTGACATCACTGGCTACGTTGATGGGACAATCCATGTAAACGCCCTTTCGCCAAAAGGTTCTATGGGTAAGGAAGAGTTTACAAAGGGATCTTCCGCTACTGCTACAGAATATGCAATTAAGCATACAGACGAGTCTGGTACAAGTGGTGACCCAAACTATGTTGCAGCAAGTGATGTATTAGAACCGCCAACAGTAGATGGCGAAACTAAGTATATTGTTAAGTTCAAGAAAACAATCTATAATGGCGCTAAGATTACCAACTCTGGTAAGAAATTCCCAAAAGCACACGAATTATTCTTTAAGGCTTTAGTAGTTGATAAATGTGATACTGAAACTTTAAAAGCCGCTATTATTCATATTCCATCTTTTATGCCAAGTCCAGAATTTACGCTTGCGCTTCAAGGCGGCGATTCTCAGACAATGGACTATAAGGGTGCTATGATGCTTAACTCTTGCTCTGCTGATTCCGAATTATTCTCTATCTATTACATTGATGAGGAAGAGGAAGATATCTAATTAAGATCACGGGCGGTTTAATTACCGCCCTATTCTTTTAAGGAGGATAAATGGCAAAGAAAGATTTAAGAACTTGTTGTGTTTGTCGTCAGAAATTCAGTTTTTGTCCTGTGTGTAATTCAGAAGATATGAATAAACCGTTATGGCATTTTGCTTATTGTGGTGAAAATTGTAAAAATATTTATGAGATTACTTCTGCATTTGAAGATGGACGCATGACAGATATTGAAGCAAAAGAAAAATTAGAGAAATTGGATTTAAGCAGAAAAGAATATTTTGGCGAAAGCTATAAGGATTCTATTGCTTCTATTATGAAGGCAAAGGCACAAGTTATTAAGAAAGAAAATAAAAAGACAGAAGTTAAATCTGTCAAAAAGAATATTGTTACAAAAGGCGAAAATGAGGCTGAAAGTAATGTTGAATAGTGATTTTAAATAAGGGATTATAACATAACACACTATTCAATGTTATAATCCCTATTTTTTACGCTATTTACGTGAGGAATAGAAGGAATGATAAAGACAAATTTAAAATCAAGAGACTATTCAATACACGAAGTTGTGAGAATAGTTAATCCAAAGCAATATTTGTTATATATCAAAAATGACGTATATCCAATAGATATGTACACAAGTATTGATGAGGATACAAATAACATCATTTTGGCTGTTGTATTTTTAAAAGAAGAAACAACAGACGTTTATAAGAAATGGTGTAATCATGAATTAATATAGAAAAATAGGTTGCTCAAGACAATGAGCATAAAAGTAGGTGTCATACCTGTGAGTGAACGATTACGGAATTAATAGTCAGGTCGCTACTACTATCCTATAGAAAGGAAAATTATGAATAAAATTAACTGGAAAGTTCGTTTTAACAAAGAGAATATTTTATTTATTTCGCAGGTTGTAATTTCTGTAGTAATTCCAATTCTTACATATTTTGGATTACAAGCTTCAGATTTAACAACTTGGTCAAAGGTATGGGAAACGTTTGTACAGGCAGTAAGTAATCCTTATGTGGTTGTAATGGCATTAGTATCTTTATTTAATGCAATTACTGATCCTACAACTAGAGGCATTGGAGATTCTACTACTGCCCTTACTTATAAAAATCCAAAGGAATAATTTTGAAAGGAGGAGTTTGTTATGGCTGTATTATGTGCATGGGCTTCTGCAAACGAATATGGTAAAACAACCGGAGGTAAAGCTGGTGATCAGACTGGCAAAGAAGTCAAATGTGGAAATATCTATAATTTTGGTCAGACAAGAGTTTATAGATGTGCTGATAGAAAATATGCCGTTAAAATTGGTGCGGCGGCTAAAGCCATTGCATTAAATAACAATTTTGGTTATTGTCAGGGGCACAGGATTACATCGTATAACGCATTAAAAAACGCTAATTGGATTGTAGCGAATGTAAAAACACCTGTTGGAATTGACTGTTCGATGTTAGGTGGTTGTTCTGTGAATGTTGCTTATGGCAAGCAACTTATTTCGTCTTCTGTATATTCTGGAAATATTGGAAGTGCTTTATTAGCAACGGGATTATTTAAAGAATTGAAAGCCTCTAAGTATCTTGGGAAATCTGAATATATCGAATGTGGTGATATTATTGTTGCACCTGGTAAACATGTGATTGTTGCTTATACAGATGGATCTAAGACCACACAAAATACTATTACTACTACTATTCATGGTGTGACTTCTGGGAACAAATTAGTAAAGCGCGGTCAACAAGAGGCTATTAAGTTCACTGGTGTAAAAATAGCAACAGATGGATTAGTTGGCAGCGAAACAAACATGATGAAAGCAAGAGTTTTGCAACATGCTATCAATTTAGATTATAAATCTGGATTAGTTGAAGACGGTAAGTTTGGATCTGCTTCTAAAAAAGCACTCGGCTCTCATTATGTAAAGACAGGAGAAACACAATGTATGGTAACTGCCGCAGAAATACTAATGTATCTTAACGGCTTTAACCCGAATGGAGTAGAACATCCTGGTACATATGGTAGTGGTCTTGTTGCTGCTTCTAAAAAGAAATTTGGAGATGATGGATTAAGGATTACCGCATCTGAGTTCCTTCAGTTATTGTAGAAAGGAGGAGCTTTATATGGATGACAAACAGTATACAGAAATGGCGGTGAAGCTACAAGAAGTTGATAGTCGTTGTCGTTCTAATGAACATCGTCTTGACGAATTAGATGGTGAAATGGATAAGATCCAAGAGACACAAATTACTCTTGTGAAACTTGCCAATGGCGTTGATAAAATGGCAGATCAGCTTGTGGATATGAAGGCAGATATTAAAGATGTAAAAACATCTCAAAAAGAATTGTCCGATAAGGTTACTACGCTAGAAAATAAACCTGCGGTAGAGACAAAAAGAAAATGGGACTCCATTTCTGGAAATCTATGGTGGTTATTTATTGGTGGAGTGGCTGCATTTTTATTAGGACAAGCATTACCTGGAATCTTCTAGCATATTTTAACAGATATTGCCATTCGATCTCACGTAAATGTGTTAAAATAAATCAAAAAGTTGGTACGGACACGTACACTTATTTTTGGTAATATTTTCTTAGGTTAAAAAATTTAAATCTTCCAAACACTAATAAAAACAACTCGGAGGATTTAAAATGGAAGTCATTAACCAATTAGGATATATCCGCGAAACAGTGAAAAACATATCTCAAGAACAGTTATCAAGAATAAGCGGGGTTAGTCGGCATACAATAAGCGAAATCGAATTAAAGAAACGTGTGCCTTCATTAAAAACTGCTCTCTTGCTTGCTAAAAGTTTAAAATGTTCTGTAGAGGATATCTTTATGCTTAAATGAAAGGAACAATGTCTTATGAGGTTATATTTTAATTTGATTTGTGAAGAAATGGAAATTACAGGTGGCAAAGTTATTCATGTTGACAAGAATGCAGGAAGCATGGACGAGGTTCACAGAATTGTTTGTGAACACATTGAAAAACATCCCAACGCCAAATGGGAGTTATATCCTATGATACTCAATGATTAAAACCAAATACATACAACAATTAAATATAAGAACTATGAAAGAGCGGTTTCTTCGGAAGCTGCTCTTTTGTTATGTAAAGGAGTGAAAGGAAATAGCACAGAATCCAGGAAAGATTTTTGAACAGTCGATTAAAGATTCTGTCCCCAATACGTGTTGGATTTATCGTTTCAGGGATAATGCAGCATCGTTTGGGAATGGAAATAATACTAGATTTGCTAGTAGTAATATTTGTGATTATCTTCTATTTGATGATGATTCAAAGACATTGTATTTGCTCGAATTAAAATCAACTCAATCAACAAGTCTGCCATTATCAATGATTAGAGATAACCAGATTAAATCCCTACAAGAAGCAAGTAAACATAATCTTGTCGCAGGATTTATTTGTAATTTTAGGAATGAAAACAACGACACATTCTTTATAGAAGTCTGTGACTTTGTAAAGATGATGGAGAATATAAATAAGAAGTCGTTCAATATTAACGATTTAAAAAATAATAATGCTATTCAAATAGATAGCAAAAAGAAACGAACTAGATATACATATGACATTCAGAAGTTTGTCAACGAGTCACATTTGTAAAGGAGAAAAAGGAATATGAGACTTTTAGAATTTGTAGAGAGATACAATAACATGGCAACTCAGCAGTTAAAGGATAGATTTGTTAAAGAGAAAATCAAAATCACTCCATACATTTCAATCATTAAGAAAGATGCATATGCACAGTTAATCGTAAATAAAACAACATTTGAACAGGAAGCTTATGACGATAACGGAGAAACAAAGTATCGTAAAACAGATAAGATTAGAATTAATTCTGTCGCTCAGTATATACAGTTTTGTCGTGCCGTAATTGAGTTATATACCGACCTTGAGATTGATGAGAACGATAAAGGTTTTATTAATGGATATGATGCACTCAAATCTTCTGGTTTGCTTGATATTTTAATGGTTGGCTCTGATAAGGCTTATCCGCTTATCCCTATGAGTGAATTAAATGAGTTCAAGACCATTTTAACAATGAAACAGTCTGACACTCAGTTCAATGAGACAACTACTCAGGCGTTTATTAACAAACAGATTGATAGAATCTCTGATTTGGCAAATGTTACTATTACACCGCTTGTTGATGTTGTGAATAAGAAACTTGATGAGATTCCAAAGGAAGATTTAGATAAGGTTGTTGAATTTGCTAAGAATGGTGGATTTAAAGAGGTGTAGGTATGAAGATTGAAAATGAATTTTATGTACTAATTAAACTTGGAACAAGAGACAAAGGTGCTTTTAGAGCAAAAGTAGGTATTGGAGATATTGACACAGATACAGTATTTTTAGGTGCAGATGATGAATTTGTAGATGATATTAAACAGGCTGTTAGAGCAGTAAATAAAAAGACTGCGATGGCATTAATTCAGGAATATGAACGTAACCACGATTATGAAAAATCAGGGTTTACACCTATTCTCGTAACAGAAAAACTTACATGGTAGGAAATTCAAATTTCTTGTGAAATAAACAGGCTCTATACGTGTTAAAGCGTATAGGGCTTTTCTTATGGAGAGTGGTAATGCTGCTCTCTTATTTTAGTGTAAAAATAGTGAAATTATAGTGAAATTTTGGAGGTGATTAGATTGGGACTAAATAAAGACACTGTTAAATATTTGGAAAAACAGGCTCAGAAAAAAGCTTCCGAATTGGCACACGAAGCTCAACAGAGATTAACAGATGGTTATGTGTCGTTTATTGATTTATATTATAGCGATTATACACCACAACAGTATGTAAGAACTTATAACTTATATAGGTCTTACAACAAATTTTATAAAAATAGTCACGGTACTATTTTTTATGGTGGTGTCGAAGTAACGCCTGAAAGAATGTTTGATAACTATGACCAAATTACACCTTCAGATCTTATGTCAGATTTTATTTATAATCCGAAAGGTACTTATCATGGTTGGTATAACATTCCTGCTAGTTTCAGTGTGTATAGAGAAATGCACAAGTATCACGAACGATTAAAGGATGAATATAGAAAACGTTGTACAGTTTAGAAAGGATGTGAATAAATGGCTAATTCAGATATTATTAAGATTGGTTTTGATTATAGAGCTAGTCTTGAACAATTTGAAAAAGAAACAAATGGTGTATTCGATGGTATCAGTAATAAAGCTGGTAAACAGAAAATTACAATTCAATTAGATGCAAAAGATGATAAAGTAATTGATAAAATTAAGGAATTGCAGAAACTCAAATTAGACAAGTTCACGTTCGAGTTTGGTAATTCTGGATTAAAAGAACAGCTACAGACATTTGATAAATTAGAGAATAAGATTAATGAGATTATTAATTTATCAAAAGGAATTGACTTATCATTTAATACCAAAAACAAGACAGATGCTTATAACCAGTTAAAAAAATATGCAGATGCTTTTAAAGACTATTATGGTAATGAAGAAGCAATGGCTACCAATGCAGGTGCAAAGGCTGGTTATGCGTACTACAAAGCCTATGAAGAAGCATTGCGAAAAGGTGTCGCACAAAGTAAATTAGAAAAAGTAACTATTGATTTTGATGTAAACGATTCATTTTTCAGTAAAGAGAGAATCGTAGGAAATAGAATTAAAGAGTTTGAAAATTTTCAAAAGTATGGTAATGCAGATGAAAATAATTTAATTGCAGAAATCACATCACTAGAAAATCGACTTTTGAAATTTAATTCTGCTTATTCTCAAGTAAAAGCTAATTTAGGCGATGCACCAATTACACCTGAAATCACAAAAAACATTGAAGAATATGTCAGGTTATTAGAAGTTGCAGAAAGCAGAGCAAAAGATGCAGAATTATTTGGTTATTCAAGCGAAGATATCAATTCAGATAAAGATCTTGCAAATATGTATCTTGACTTTGCGAAAGAAGATGCTACTGCTGAAAATAAAAAATATATTGAATCATTAAAACAAGAAGAGGCACAAGCTATTGCTACTACTGAAGCTGAACAGAAATTAGCAGAAACTCAAAAGGAAACAGTTTCTAATACTTCTAATTCAAATAATTCTCAAATTGAAGAGCTAAAATCTGATATTCAAGAGGTAAAAACTGAACTTGGTGATGTAAAAGATAGAATTTCTTCTATTGAATCGAATGGTTTTGAAAATGTACTAGATGATGTTGAAAAGACAAAGGAATCTGTAAAAGAACTTAATAGTGAACTTACAGAAATGAAATCTAACCTCTCTTCTACTTCACAAGAATCGAATATTTCATCTGCTTCTACAGAATCTGTTACCAATTCCATCAAAGAAGAGAATAATGTATTAGAACAGAATACTCAAAAAGTTAAGGAAAATACACAGGCTAAAGAACAGAATGCCAATGTAAACCTTAATAAGTATGATAAACGGTTAGATTCTTACAATGGTAAGGTTGATAAATATCAAGCCACTATTGACAGATTTAATGATGGTGGTTGGACAAGTGATGCGTACTTAAAGAATGTGCAAGCTGTTAAAAATGCAGTTGATGAGTATGAAACTCTGCTCAAAGAATTAAAAGGCAAAGATGCTAGTTTGGTGACAAGCGATGATATTTCTAAATTGGATGAGTATGAAAAGAAAATCAAAGATACTATCGCTACTGTTACTAATATGTCGGCTGCCGAAAAGGGATATAACTTTGTATCGGCTCAGAAGGAATTAGACAAGATTCATAAAATTCTAACTGAGAATAGTAGAATGTCTTCTGATGCAAAGAATAAGATTAGAGCTTATTACAAGGAAATTGAAAGTGGTAATCCTAGTATGAGTCTTGACAAGATTCATGGCGAAATAATGAAAATTGTTAATGCAGAAGTTGAAGCTGGTCGTGCTGGTAAAAGTTTCTTTGACACTTTAAAGAATAGTGGATTCCATCAATTAGCTGCTCAGATGGCAGGTATGTTTGGATTTTATGATGTTATTAATGGACTGAAACAGGTCGCTTCTACTATTAGAGAATTAGATACTGCATATACAGAAATGCGCAAAGTATCAGATGAATCTACACAATCATTGAAAAACTTCCAAAAGGAAAGCTTTTCTACTGCTGACTCGGTTGGTACTACTGCTCTTGCAATGCAGGATGCCACAGCAACATGGATGCGTCTTGGTGAATCATTGGATGATGCTAAAGAATCAGCCAAAGATACAACTGTTTTATTAAACGTATCAGAATTTGACAATATTGATGAAGCAACAGACTCATTAGTTGCAATGTCACAAGCCTATAAAGAGCTTGACAAAATGGAAATTATTGATGTCCTGGATAAAATCGGAAACGAGTATAGTATCAGTACCGATGAGCTTTCAACAGCATTGAAAGATTCGGCTGCTGTATTAAAAACTCAAGGCAACGATCTTGCCGAAAGTGTAGCTCTTATTACTGCTGGTAATGCCATAACACAGGACGCTTCTAAAACCGCAGGTGAAACATTGCCTGAAAGATATAGAAATATATTTTATAGAACATATTTAACTGCAAGGGCAGCCTAAAGCTCTATGCCACAATATAGAGGAAACTACTATATGATGGATTCAAAAGTTAGAGATATTACAATGGCTTGTTTGCAACGAAGTACCCTAACGTATTCCGTAGATCATACGGTACTTAAGACGAGGGTAAACGCTCAACGATCATTCTCCGATGAGGAGATTCAGACTAGTGAATAAAGGTGGAAATCCTGAATATCTGAATCATAAGAAGTACGGCTTAATCGCAAATGAAGTCGGTGAAAATCCGTTAAATGGAAAAGGTATGTTCCCTAATGCATAGCAAGGGAATAAGACATGATCTGTTACTCTTTCGAAAGGTAGAGAGATACTATTATATATGAGGAATAAAGGGAATGAAGAAATTCGATAAAGAGTATTCAACTCAATTTTCTCCAGAAAAGGAGTATTTATTACAGCATGGTATTAAACCATCTTTTGTAAAAGAAATAAATGAAGTAAGTATACGAAAACGTCAGAGTTATTTAAACTGCTGGCGATTTTTTATGCACAAAATTAGAAAGGAACAGATAATATATGGGTGATAGTAAATTGAAATATACAACAGAATATTTAAAAGAATTATGTAATGAAAAAGATTTAATTTTAGTTGGTATAGACAACAAAGAATTGAATGGTAAAAACAGGCGTTGTGCTTGTATTTTATGTAATAAACACAAAGATAAAGGAGTACAATGGATTCCTGTTGAAAAAATAGGTAAAAATAAAAAGCCATGTCAGTATTGTAATCATTCGAAATTAAAAGAGACATTCAAAGAAGAGATGGCTATTATAAACCCAGACATTGAAATATTATCCGAATACAAGAACTGGAATACAAAAGTAAAGTGTAAATGTAAGGTGTGTGGTCATATATGGGATGGTACTGTTTCATGTTTGTTATATGGTAATGGATGTAAAATATGTGGTCATGTAAAGCGTTGGGATTCAAGAGGAAGAAAAACAACGCAAGATATTATAAATGAAGTTGCAGAGGTGTCGCCTGAAATAGAGGTATTAGGTGAATACACTGGTAATAAAAATAAAATCTTATGTCGTTGCAAAATCCATGATACAAAATGGAAAATTCAAATTAGCACATTATTAAATGGTGCTACTAATTGTGAAGAATGTCAATTAGAAAATGCAAGAAAAAAATTTGGATTAAACAAGGAAGATGTGTATGCAAAAATCAATGAGGTAAATCCTAATATTGATATATTGTCTGAATATATAAATATTAAAGAAAAAATGAAGTTTTATTGCAAAAAACACAATTATGAATTTGAAGCAGCTCCTTCTTCTTTTCTTTATAAAGATTCATTATGTTGCCCAATGTGTATGTATGAAAACGATAGATGCACAAAATTAATTGATGATGATTTATATAAATATTATGTAGAAGATGTTCATGGATATATTTATAAAGATAGAGAAGTTATCAATGGACATACAGTAATATCTTTCTTGTGTAAAAATCATACTGATAAAGGTATCCAAAAAGTACCATTTCATAATATAAAATCTTCAAAATGTTGTTGTAGATATTGTAACGGATATTTTAGAACCACAGATGAATTTAAAGAAATTATAAAAGAGAAATTACCAAATATCGAAATTACAGGCGAATACACATTAGCTGGCGAACGAATTGGATGCAGATGTAGAATTTGTGGGCATGAATGGACACCGCTTGCATACAACTTGATGACTGGATCTGGTTGTCCAAATTGCAATGCTTCCAATTCTGAAAACAATGTAGGAAAAATATTGGATAAATTTCAGCTTAATTATGAACGTCAAAAAAGATTCGATGATTGCAAAGATGTGAATACTCTTCCATTTGATTTTTATCTTAATGACTATAATGTTGCCATAGAATACGATGGCGAGCAACACTATATGCCTGTTAATTGGAATGGTAAAATGTCAGACGAAGAACTAAATAGAGCGTTTGAATTAGTCCAATCTCACGACAAAATAAAAACTGAATATTGTGAAAAACAAAACATTCAATTAATTCGTATTCCATATTGGGAAAAGAATAACATTGAATGTTTTTTATTTGATAACTTATTAGAATTAAATATATTACAAGAAGTATCATAAAAAAGAGAATAATATAATAGTATCTGATACAAGAGTTGCGACTTGTATCAAACATAAAGGGTGTTCGTACAATTAGTCTGCGACTCGCAGGAACTGAAGAAGCGAAAGATGAATTAGCTTCTTTGGGCGAAGACGTAGATGATTTTGTTGTACAAACCAGTTCAAAAACACAGCAAATAATCAAAGATTATACTGCTGTTGCATCTAATGCATATCAAGGTGTTGATGTTTTAGATGCTAACGGAAATCTCCGTAATACATACGATATTCTTTTGGATATCGCTAAGGTCTATAAAGAGATTCAAGAAGAAGATAAAAAGGCTGGAACAAACCGAGCAAATGCTTTAGTGGAGGCTATTGCAGGTAAGAACAGATCCAATATTGCTTCTAGTATCCTGCTCAACCCAGAAATGTTAGAGTCTGTGTACAATTCTGCACTTGACGCAGATGGAGCAGCAATGAAGGAACTTGACTCTTATATGGAATCTCTTGATGCCAAGGTAGCACAATTCCAGAATAGACTCCAAGAGCTTGAATCTGATTTAGTAAGCTCCGATTTTCTGAAGGGTATAGTTGATTTTGGTACAGGAGCAATCCATGTATTAGATCAACTTATTGACAAATTTGGTGTGTTACCAACTCTTGCTCCTGCTATTGCAGCAGCATTTTCATTCAAAAATGTCGGCATTGATACGTTAGTGGCGTATTAATCAAATCATTGTTATTGTTTTGAGCGTACCGACATCATAGGGTTTCTAACGGATACGATAGTTTGGACTATGATAAGTATGCTATACATACGATAAACGAAGACGCAATATGCGAGGAAGGCTGTAAAACTCATGGTACTACCCTATTATAAGGAAACTAAATAGGCACAGTAAAAATTCATGAATTCAGTTGGTTCGCAGGGATAGACCTTTAAAATGGTAAGCCCTCAGAGAGTGACAACCGTTGGTAGTAGTTATATGAAACGATGCTACTATAATATGCATTCCGTACTCATGGCACGACATGTTAAATGATATGAACTTATCTCATACCTCGTGTAAATCAGTTTGACCTCTCAGTTCCTAGAGGTAGATAAGATGGAACGAAACCAAGTAAATCTCGATTTCATATCGAGCAAAAATAGAGAATATAAATATGACACCACTTTAAACAAGTGATGTCATAGAGGTGTGATGTATCTTGCTAGATACATTTATATAATATCATACATTTCTTTATTTTAAAATATTATTTTGCAATAGAGCACAATAAAATAGAGAGCAGTTTTCTCTACTCTCTTATGTAAAATAATATAATAGTCCCTACTAGGCACACCTATAATTTAAGGACAGCCGCCAAAATTGTAATTGTAATCACAAGTTTGGTTAAGCTGTCTATGTTAATAAATAACATAAGCATTACCTCCTTCATACATTGGTAACTTTTCAGAAAAGTTACGTGTACTCAGTGAAGCATGGACTTAAACCCTCGTAAACGGCGACCGAACCATGAGAGGTGATACCTAGTCCCAAGAATGAAAATCACTCTTACACATTAAACTACAATGTCCACCGCTAATTGAATTATATAGCAAACTACAGAATTAAGCAACCCAGAACATAAGTTTTGTCGAATTATGAAATACGAAAAATATTCGATTTCCGTATAAACTATTTACAAAGTTTACCATTTGTGTTACTTTCAAAATATCAAAAATTTTGATTTTTTTTTGAAGGAGGTAACATAGTATGGATTATACTTTAAAGACAAGATCTCTTCAGTCACTTGTAAAGGACATGGAAAAAGGAACTATTTCTCTATCACATAAGTTACAGCGTCCAGAAGGTCAGTGGAATAAAAAGCAAAAATCAAATTTAATAGATTCTTTGCTGCGTCATTACCCTATCAATCCAACTTATGGAATTGTTGAAACTAATGGTACTTTATCAATTATAGATGGAGTACAGCGTCTTTCTACTATCAGAGATTTTATCGGGAACAAATTTTCTTTATCTAAAGACATGGAAAGTGTTATTATCAATGGAGAAGAGAAAAATTTATCTGGTTTAAAATTTAATAAGTTGGATGAAGATACTCAAAGCGAAATTCTTAATTCAGAGCTTCAGGTATATAGAATGTCTGATTGTACTGAAAAAGATGTCCGTGAAATGTTTGCCAGACAGAATGCAGGAAAACCTTTATCAAACAAACTTATGCGAGTTGTGCATGAATCAGATGATTTTAGCAATGTGGTCTACTCTCTTACTAACCATCCATTTATGGATAAAGTTATGTCGCCAGTACAGCGCAAAAATGGAACTGATAGGGATATAATTATCCAAGCTATGATGCTTATCTCTTCTAATCAGGAACAGGAATTTACATCTTTTAGAACAAAAGACATTGATGCTTATGTAACTGATTACGCAGATCAGTATCTTGATAGAGTTGATACATTAAAAGAAGCCATGGATAGATTTAACGAATCATTTGATGATGAAGTAAAAATTCCATCTACAAGTATCCCACAAATTTTATATAGCGGCTATAGGATTGTTAAAGATAAGAAATCATTCTCTCGTCTTGCAGAGAAGGTATCTGAGTTTATTGCAACATATGATTCTAACGAAGAATATAAACAGTATGTTCAGAGTGGTACAGGCAGCAAAGAGAATGTTAAGGGACGCTTTGATTATTGGAGAGATATTGTAAGACAGCTTCAGTAATTATGCTATTTAAGAGTAGTCATGTTTGGCTACTCTTCTTTTATTTCTCCCCTAATGAATCAATTAAAATTTTCCATTCCCGTTCGTTGATTACTACCGCTATACCATCTTTAGTTTCTATCTCGAAGAATTCATCGTTATTGATCACATTTGATAATAATTTTTCTGCATTCTTTTTTAATTCTTTTGTATTAACTATTCTCATCTTTTTGTAAACCTCTTCTATAAATGTTGAAATGCTTTGTACACTCTTTTACATAATTTACCACAAATTACTATTAAAATAAAGAGAATAAGTATATAAGAGTAATATTGGTTTATAGAAACATCGTAAGTATAAATGCAGTCATTTTTACAAACATAAGTTCTTATTGTAGTAATTTGAAAAATTTGGTAATATAAAAGGAGATTATTTTTACATGTTAGCATTTTGGGAATCAAACTTAAACAAAAGAAATAGGAAGGCGAAAATCATGAATTTGGAAAGTATTTTGAGCAGTGTAAAAACAAGCAAAAATTCTTTTAAACTTAATGATTCTTTTAAGACAATAAGATATATTTCAGATGAAGAGTATTTAGAAAATGTCCACAAATATGTGGAACCGATGTTTACTGAAACTACACATTCTCCAAATGTTCATTCACCTCGCTTCATATTATTCTCTGCTCCTGGCGCTACTGGTAAAACGGCTTTAGCTCAACATATTTGCCATTCAAAGCACGGAATATATTGGGATTTACCCGATAGTAAGGTAGCAGAATTTAGTTTACAGGGTGCTATTCAGAATGCGGTCGGTGCTGAATGTTTGAGTGATTTTTATAAAAGCATAAAGAACGGTGACGATTTCTTGGTTATAGATGCTTTTGATGAAGCCGAGGCAGGTTCAGGACGCACTGGTATTGAATTCTTCTTGAGAGACTTGAACACAATCACAAATGATTGTGATCATATTTGTGCGATTTTAATGGCTAGAACTGAAAGCGCATTATTTATAAAAGATTATTTATTACATAACGATATACCTTTTATACATTATGAAGTAGGATATTTTGCAGAGTACAATGCAAAAACATATATAAAAAATGGTTTAGAAAAATCGAAAGTCCCTGTTACAGATATTGTAAACCAGTGTATTGAGGCGCAGTTTAGAGAAATAAAAAGAATTCTTTTAAATAAGGATACTGAGTCGTTCTTGGGCTATGCCCCTGTTTTAAATGCGTTATCCGCATCATACGATGATGAAAGAAATACTTTGAACTTATTAACACGTACAAAAGATTCAGATAATAATTGCCAGTTATTAAAAAAGATTCTTGACGATTTATTAATAAGAGAAAGAGGAAAATTTTTAAGGGCTTTAAAGATAAAGTTGCCTAAGATAGAAAACTTTTCTGAAAGTATTTACGATAATAATGAGCAGATTTTGAGAATATTTGGAGCATTGGCGTATAAAGATGTGACTTTGTTTGTTCCGAATATTAATGAATCAATTCCTATTGAGTATCACGAAGAATATTTGGAAGTTGTAAATACTCAGTTGTCTCAGCATCCTTTTGTCAAAGTTCTTGAAAGGAATGGTCAAACAGAATACGATTTTACCGGAACAGCTTTTCGTGATTTCGTAATAGCTTATGTTTTAGCAAATAAAGAATTAACTGATTTTGTGCGGGAATATATTGGTGAATGTAATAAATATTGTCCTTCACAGTTGTTAGTAGAGTTTTACAATATTTTCTCAAATGGCAATATAGAAGGTAACGATATTCCGTTAATGTATAATTCATTTAAGGCTCATGCACAGGTTGGTGACAAAATAACTCTTCATATTAATGGAGATCGCGATGATTGCTCTGTTGAATTTATATTTGAGAAAGATAACGCATCAATTGAGTCTCTTGAATTTGAGATTACCAATTTAGACAATGGTATCTATATAGATCAGTTATCCAATTGTTATGTTGATGTAGAAGGTAAAGTTTATGTAGGAAATTCTAAAAACGAGGCAAGAATTTATAATTCTGTAATTAACTGTGATACTATAGTTTGGAGAAGTGAGAAGGTTTCCATTGAGGCGTATTCTCCTGGCGAATGCTCTTTGGTTGTTAATAATCTTGATTATGCTACTGATATGTTACCAATGTTTGAAGTCAAAGCAGATGACAAAAGGAACTTCAAAGTAACTTGCAGTAACCTTAAGGGCTATTATAAGTTAATACCTTATCAGGTTAACGATATGACGAACAATCCAGCAGATGATTATATATTTTTTGCTAATATAATTAGAAGAATATTTAGTTGTCTTCGTTCTCACAGTAAGGATGCACCAGCTAGAAAAATTGACTTTATAAACAATCGAATAATAAGTCTGAGCGATTATAAAAAGAGCATTTTAGCGTTTCTTTTAGATAATGGGATTTTGTACACAGACGAACAGGATTGGCTTTATAAGTTAAACACTGACAAGCTTTCGATATATTCGATAAAATGGCACGATGTTAGAGATGGAAACTTTGATTCATTAAAAATGTTGTATCAGACTTATAAAGAAACTAACAAAGACACCCAGTAAGGGTGTCTTTTTATTATGTAGCAATTTCTCACTACTCTTCTATCTTATTTAAAAATCTGAGCCACAGTCATTGTGGGTTCAAAAGGATCTAATGATATACTTTCGGAGTTGGCACAAAGTCTATACTTTAAATATAAAGAACAACTATCAGTATTACAATAGAAAAATATTATAAGAAAGGTTGTAGATATAACTTCAAAATATGATAATACAATAGATACAAATATAAATTTTGAGGTTATTCGAAAAATAGAAAAGAATGGGAATATATTTCACAAATGATTATTTTAGTGACGATTATTATTTGATGGTTTTAGAAGATATACAGGATAGAATATTTATTAAAAAATATCCGTTTTTCAAAAGTCAACTAAAATTGTCAAAAACATTAGATTTTAAATTAAAAATATATGACGAAGATATTATGAGAGAGGTTACATTTAAGCCTCTCTCATTTTAATTTTTAAGCTCTCTATCTTTTAATATTCTCACTACTCTTCTCTTGTGGTATAGTCGGAACATTTGTTTTATCCGATTTGACATAGTGGTTCTCCTATTTATTCTGACTTAACATATTCTTCACAAAACAATCCATCGTCTGCAATATACATTAAAATAGTCCAGTTACCATCGGAATCTACTTGGTAAATATAAATATAAATGAAAGGAAAATAAAATGATTAGTAATATTGTTAAAACGCAACTTGAAAATGAAAAATTTGAAAAAGAGGTAATCTCTCCATTATCAGACAAGATAATTGCAGAAATCACCTCAAATAAGCTTACATATAATCAGATCTTTGACTTACTTCGAGCAATTGAAGGAAAAATAAAAAATTTTACTGTTTATTCTGAGTAAGTTTTTCTAAAAGATTTTCAATTGAATCAAGTCTATTGTTAATTTCAAAAGAGTATGAATGGTCGCTTCCTGTGTTATCATTTATACTCTTTAGCTGTTCTTCAATTTTCTTATTTACAACTGAAAGTCCATTTGTAAAAGATATAATTGATTCAACTGAACCTCTTAACATACAATTTTGTATGTCACCTTCGTCAAAGCAATTATTATTCATTACACAGTTATAGTTGCAATTACCATTGGTTAATGGGCAAAACAATTTATCCATATGTATTCCTCCAGAACATCATTTAATGATAATATTTTACCATTTATTGCCACATGAGGATAGTCGGAACGTTAGTTCTATTCCATCTCTACTCTAACACTTCTAACGATTGAAATTACGCCAGGAATGATAAATAGACTCAGGCATATAGCGTTAGTTCTGGATATCTTAATCAAATCATCCAATAACACTCCTACAACATCCGCAATTCCGACCATCATTGTAAATTGTTTAATTAGAAAATAGATATTTATAATCCACAAACCAATACTAGATGCTATTGTGATTGCGGCACACACTTTGTTTTTCAAGCTAGATTGTAACGAAAATTGCAACATAAATATGGTAATCACAAACCCAGTCATCAGTAAATAGTTGCCGTTTTGGAATAATACAAATGAAATGGCTGAAAAAATTACATCTGTTATTATCAAAATAATACCTTTTATTTTATTATTTTTGCAATAGTTTATAGCAGACACTACAAGAAGTATTAGTCCAATAAAAAATAAAACATTTAAAAAAGTATAACTTAGTCTCATCCCATCTTGGTACATTTTTATTGTCATGTTGAATGGTTTTGAACTAAAGGATATTGTTTTATAAAAAGTATTCCTACCTTCACTTAAACCATTACTTGTAACACTTCCAATAGAAATAATAATAAATAATACTGATATTAAATTCATGATAACTGAAAAGTTTTTCTTTACAAAATTCATACACTTCTCTCCTATTCAAAATATTTTTCATAACTTCAAACATTATGATAAATATTATACCTTAACATAGTGTGACATTCAAGACAATAGACGACAATGAAATTTAATACATAAATAGTTTTCGTACATATAAAAAAGACCTGTTTTATATATAGCAGGTCTTTTCTGTGTGTATGAAAATATACATATATTTTAAGAAAGGATGTGATTAAATTGGTTTAGTTTAATATTTTTATTTCTTTTTGTTACCAACATATAATATTGCAGATATAATGGATGAAACAGCGCATACTCCAAATGCTAACTTAAATGCGAAATAGTATGTTTCAGGTGTATATCCAATACCACTTGGATCTGGTATCTTAAATATGAATGAAATCGAAGCGAAGTATGATAATATTGTAAGCAAAATTGGTACTACAATATGAATTATTATTCTCTTTTTGTTCATAGGTCTACTCTCCTATTTATATAATCTAGTGTTTTCTATTTTATCACATAATTTTAAAACAAGCAACAATCATTCTTCAAACAAATGATTGATATGGTATCCTCAAACAATACCTTTGCTAACAATAGTATGATATTTAAAACAATAGACAGTTCTGTTGATAAATATCGTAAACAAAAAAGAACTACCATTTATGATAGTTCTTTAGAAGTGGTTAAATTGGTTTAATTATTGTTCTTGTATACCGTTGGATAATTCTTCGTAAATGTTATTTAATTCTGCATCTAGGTTTGTGAACCATTCTGACGATTTTTTATTCCCATTTGATACAAGAAGTTCTTTTTCTGATAATAAGTATTCAATTTTCAAATAGTATCCTATGATTTTTGTTTTTACATAACTTTCTTTTATTGCACTTTGATTGCTTATATCTGGCTTGTCATCTTTGTGTGATTGAAGATTTTCTACAGAACTAATACATTCTGAATCTGAGAATTCAAAACTTGAAAATGTATTTTTATCTGATTTATCATAATAGTATTGGATAGAAATAAGATATATTTTCAAATCATTTGTTAGTTCTTTGCACTCATCATTTATCATAAAGTCATCTGATATAGAAATTGTTTCAAATCTATTTTTTTCTGATTGCTGTTTAGAACATGCAGTACAAAAAATGACGATTAAACAACATATTATTATATACATTCTTTTATTTTTCATAATAATCTCCTCGTATAAATATTGTTTTAAGTATATCACATAAATTCATAAAATCAAACACCTAATCCTCAAACAATTAGGTTTATATGGTGACTCAAACACACCATTTTAGAGTTCTTCGAACAAACTCTACGAGATTCTTCAAACAAATCTCAACAATCAATAGTATGATATTTAAAACAATGGACAACGAATTAAAGGTATTCGGAAAAACAATACTTACTACGACAGAGCATTTAAAGAATTTAGAAACAGTAAATGCTACCGTATATAATAAGAATGGTCAGTTTAACCTTCAAGGATTGTCTATTAACACATCACAATCTGTTGGCAATTTCACAAAGCTAAACAATGCATTTAAATCATATAATGGTAATTTAACAAAATCTACCCAGTTACAGAATGCATATATTAAAGCTGTTGGAAATCAGAATGGTGCTTTAGGAAATTATTTAGCAGGTCTAAATGGAGCAAAGGCTTCTATGGGTGGATATATTAAATCGCTTATTGGAGCTAAAGCAGCAACAATTGGATTGCAAGTTGCTTCTACTCTATTAAATGCTGCGTTATCACTTGGACTATCTTTGGCTCTTTCAGCCATTGTCTCTGGAATAACCCATTTAGTTAATAAAGAAAAAGAAGCAAGAGAACAAGCTATTGAAAATGCACAGACCGCAAAAGAAGAAGCCGATAATTTAACAGAATTGTTAAATAAGTACAACCAGCTTTCAGAAGAGGTAAAAACAAATACTGGCGTAAAAGATGATTTATTAGAAACGCAAGGGGAATTATTAGAATCGCTTGGCATTGAACAATCTCAGTTAGATGGATTGATCAAGAAATATGGAGACTTAAATACGGCAATCAATAAAGTCACTCTTGATTCATTAAATGACGCTCAAGCAGATTTAATGGTTGCAGTTGATGCACGAGAAAAAGAGTTAATAAATGTTGGGAAAGATTATAAACACTGGTTCTCTCCAATAAATAGAAACTTAATATCGACAGGCGGTGAAGAATCTAAGCAAGCATACGACATTTTAGCCAAAGCAGGAGTTATATCGCAAGGCTCAGTTGGAACAGGTGGTGGTGTATTTACCCTTGTTGGTGATGATAAGACTGTTGATGGTATATTAGAAAACTATCAAAAATTGAAAGAAGCTCAAACTGCTTTAAATGAAGCTGTGTCTAATGGCGAAATTTCAAAAGAAGATACGGGTTCTAATCCATTATATAAGGCTATAAACTCACGTTTAGACGAATTAAAAACAGCGGTCGATGATTATAATTCTGCTATTAAAGATGTAAATGAAAATTCAGCCAATCAAGAAATTATATCAAATCTTATTGGTAAAGACCTTCCACAAACTGAAGAAGAATTTGAAACATTTAAGCAGAGTCTTATTGATTCAGCACAAGTGAGCAATAATTTCATAGGTTCTCAAGAAGATATTAAAAATTCTATTATTGATGCACTTGCTGAAATGCCAGAGTTTGAAAAATATTTTGAGGATTTAGCTCAAGCTGAGAGCGATGTTCAACATGAAACACCGATTTCTTCCACCGACATCCTCGCACAAGTTCAAGCCCTCTCAACAGGTTTAGACCAGCTTGATAAAATCTATGCTGATGTCTACAACAAAGAAGATTTTGATTGGTCATCCATCCTCAATAATGACGGATTCAAAGAAGCGTTTGGTAACATGACAAATGTTACTGAAGAATATAAAAATGCTTATGATGACTTTATTAAGACCATTAGCAACAACCCGTCTGATTTATCTGCTTGTCAGTCTGCATTTAATAATCTTGCAACGGCGTATATTTATAATTCTGATGCATTAAAAAATGTTACAGAAGACACGAAAGCATCTGCTATTGCCATGCTTGAGCAAATGGGTATTGCCAATGCTGAAGAAGTTGTTACAGCGCAAATTGCAAACAATCTATTAGAAGCAAGAGCGGCTACTTTAGACTTCGCATCTGCTACTGATGCAGATATAAATTCTCTGGTTGCTTATGCAAATCAGTTAGGACTTACGGCGGCAGACGTTGCTCAATTATGTTTAAAGCAAATAGACGTTTCCAATAATCCTATAAAGACACAATCTTCATTAGCAAATTTACAATCGCTAATTTCTATGGCGGGCGTTACAGGTGATAAATTAACATATTTATTAAAAATGATAAATGCTGTTAATAATGTTGCTTCTCTCGCTGCGTCAGGAAAAGCTACGCAATCACAGATTACAGCGGCTGGTAGAATAGTTGAAAATCTGCAAGGTCAAATGAAGAACATATCTACAGCCAATGTAAAACCACAAGTAAGTTACTCTGGTGGTACATCCACTAAATCAGCAATAAACAAAGCCAATAAATCATCTGGCAGTTCTTCTAAAGACTCTAAAGAAACAAAAGAAACATTCAACTGGGTCGAAACGGCAATAAGTCGTATACAACGTGCAGTAACAAATCTTGGCAAAACTGTATCTGCAACTTATAAATCATGGTCTACACGCAACTCTGCTCTCTCATCTGAAATGTCAGCAGTTACACAGGAAATATCCGTTCAGCAGTCTGCATATCAGGCATATATGAACAAGGCAAACTCTGTAGGTTTATCAGATTATTATAAAAATCTTGTTCAAAATGGCGGTATGTCTATTGAAGATGTCACAGATGACACACTTAAAGAACAAATTCAGACATACAAAGAATATTATGAGAAGGCTCTTGCCGCTTCGGATGCCGTTCAGGATTTGAGAGATAATCTTGCCGAACTTGCAAAAACCAAGTTTGATAATCTAGCGAAGAAGTTTGAAAATGAGCTAGATCTCATTGAGCACAAATCATCTATGTTAGATAAATATATTGACCAGACAGAAAAGAAAGGTGAAATTGTATCCGAGCATTTCTATACAACCTTAATCCAGAACGAGCAAACAAATGTGGACAAGCTTCAGAATGAATATAATTCGTTATTTAATCAATTACAGGACTCCCTTAGTACAGGTGGTATTGAGGTGTATTCTGACGATTGGTATGAAATGGTGGGTCAGATAAATGATGTTGAAGAAGCACTCGTAGATGCAAATTCCGCGTTGGTTGATTATGAGAAATCCCTTCTGAAACTTAGATGGGATAATTTTGATTATTTACGTGACTGCATTAGCGATATTATATCTGAAACAGAGTTTTTAGCTGATCTATTGGATAATAAGAAATTGTTTGATGATTCCGGTCATTTAAACAACTACGGTGAGTCTCTAGGGGCGTTGTATGCTATTGAATATAATACATACATGAACCAGGCAGATGAATACGCAAAAGCCGTTGACGAACTAAATAAAGCCATTGCTGCCAACCCAAATGATAAGGATTTGCTAGATCGTAGACAAGAGTTATATGATGCACAGCGTGAAGCGATCAAAAATGCCGAGTCCGAAAAGAATGCCATTAAAGACCTCATCTCTGATGCATACGATGCCCAGTTAGAAGCTTTGCAAAAGCTAATTGATAAGCGCAAGGAATTACTAGACGCAACTAGCGACTTGTACGAGTATGAAAATACAATCAGTGAAAAGACTGATACAATCGCAAGCTATCAGAAGCAGTTACAGGCTTATCAGGGAGATAATTCAGAAGAAGGTATCGCAAATAGACAAAAAATCCAAACCGAACTTGAAAAAGCTCAGAAAGATTTACAGCAGACCGAGTATGAAAAGTGGAAATCGGATCAAACTGCTATGTTGGACGATTTATACAGTGAATATGAAACCATGTTAAATAGTCGTCTTGACGACATAGATGCTTTGGTGCAGGATGTTATAAACCAAAGCAATGCAAATTCAGTTGAGATCCAAGGAACAATAATTGATGTTGCCAACCAAGTAGGCTACAATGTTTCCAATGATCTGCAAACTATTTTGGATACCAACAATGGTATGTATGATATGGTTGCATTTTATAATGAAAATTTCACTGGCTTACTTACGACAACCAATATGTCTATTAACGGTGTCACCGACAGAATCAATGCAATGATAAGTTATTCCGACTCAAATACGGTGAATATTATAAATAGTATCAATACTGCCGCGAACAATATTGTAACTGCGTCTTTGCAGGCAGCATCTGTTTATTCTAGCACAATTGCATCGTTACAGTCTCAGCTTACGCTTGCTACTATTGCTGCAAGCAATAATTCTTCTAATCATAGTGGCGGTTCTAGTGGATCTAGCAGAAGCGGTGGGTCTAGTAGCTCATTGAAACCTGGCAAAACTGGTGGAACGATTAAGAAGCCAAATCGCACTATGACTGGTAATAATGGTTCTCATATGAATCATGGTTGGAATATAGCAACACGTTATGCTAAAGGTGGCAATGTATCTTCAAAAACAAAGTCACCATTTGATGATTTAGCACAATCTATGGGTGAAGACACAATGGTTGCTGTTAAAGAGGGAGAGCGTATCTTGACTCCTGTTCAGAACGAAATGTGGGAACAGTGGACTTCCTCTCTTCCACAGTTGATTGATTTGTCTGATAATATAAAAATACCAGATTTTAGTAAAACTGCGCGGAATGCTTCTCAAAGTAATATTAACATTGGTATAGATAATATTCAGATGAATGGGGTAAATAATCCGGAAGAGTTCACAAAGCAACTTGTTCAAAGCGTTCAGCAAAATGGCAAGGTGCAATCTGTATTAAAAGATTTGACATCAAATGCGTTACTTGGCAAAAATAGTTTAAGAATTAACAAATATTAGTTTAAAGAGCAAGGTGGCTTACTACTGTCTTGCTCTTTTTTGTATGGAGATAAAATGAAGACAAGAGAAAAAGTTTTAGAATCGGCTCTAAAGCGAGTAAATAAAGAAAACGTACTGTTAGTTGAGGAAAATAGAAGATTAACAGAAGATCTAAATAAACAGCGAGAATGTATCGCAAAAATGGAGGCGGCATATAAGGAATATCTTGATGTTGTTGAAGATCTAAAAAAATATAAAAATGAATACCACGATTTGGTAAAAGAAATTAAATTATTAAAAAGTGAATATGATAAGAATGTTGAAAATTCGTGTAATAAAGTTTTGCGCGATATAAGAAAGGTTAAATAGTGTATGGGTATAAGACCATATACGGAAAGGAATTTATATGGTTTTGAAAGATTTTGGTTATGATGGAGAAAAACTGTCTGATTATGGTTTTATGCCTTGTGTTATTAACAGTGATGGAACAATAGATTTTGGCAGTACACTTAAATTTAACACTGTAAAAACCGGATGTACTGGTATTAACAGATTAGTGTCTTCTGAATATGAAAATGTGTGTACCGCAACATTTGATGTATGTAAGACCCCGTGTAAGTTTGAAAATTTCGGCATAACAGATATAGAACTTAGACAATTATCAAGATGGCTGAACAAACGACAGTATAAAAAATTTAAACCAGTTTACGAGAATGGGGAATTTGATGACCTGTATTTTCTTGGAAGTTTTAATCTAACTCCAATTAGTATTGGTAATAATATCGTTGGCATTACATTGGCATTTACTTCTAATGCTCCCTATGGATATGGAGAAACAGGGACAATGGAATACACTATTGAAAATGCTGATGGTTTTTTCTATTTTTCGGATACATCAGACGAGATGGGATTTAATTACCCTTCTACTGTTAAAATAACTTGTGCTACAAGCGGTGATTTAAAAATCACAAATGATGCAGATGAAAATCATACTGTACTAATAAAAAACTGCAAGACTAATGAAACTATAACGTTGGATTGTGTTAATGAGATTATCACTACTAATATGTCACACACAAAACTGTTTAATGATTTTAACTATAATTATATTCGATTTTATAATGAATACGATAACATTCAAAATAAGTTTACTGTATCTCTTCCATGTAAAATTAGTATTGACTATTCTCCGATTAGAAAGGTTGGTATAATTGTATGAGTACATTATTAAATAAAGATGGCTCTCTTAAGTCTCATACTTTAGTTCTATCTAGCCGAAGCTACATCCACTATGGAGAAGTTTTGTATGACAAGGATACACTAAATATTAAAACGAATTTAAATTCTGCGGACGAAATTTCATTTACAGCATACAAGGAATTAAATGGTAAGAAAACTAATTGTTGGGACAAATTAACAGATCTACGTTTAATATGGGTCAAAGAACTCAATGAATATTTTCAAATAGAATGTCCTGTTAAAGATTCAATGGCAATAACGAAAAGTGTGTCTGGACGTTCTTTATGTGAAGAAGAACTGTCACAAACTATATTATATGATACATATATAAATACAGAAGATGACATTGCTCGTGACGATTATAAACCTACTAAATTCTATGATCCGTCTGATCCATCTGCTTCTCTCCTACATCGTGTCCTCTCAAAAGCACCGCATTATAAAATAAAGCATGTCGATTTATCATTATATAGCATTCAAAGGGCTTTCTCTATTGATAGTACAAGTATCTATGATTTTCTTACAGGCGAATGTGCTGACGAATTTCACTGCTTATTTCAATTTGATTCTACTGATCGTTCCATATCAGTGTATGATCTTGAAACAACATGTAGTGATTGCGGGTACAGAGGTGACTTTACAGATGTATGCCCAAAATGTGGCTCAACAAACCTTTCGTATTATGGAGAAGACACAACCGTATCTGTAAGCAAGGATAATTTAAGTGACGAAATTGATTTTTCAACAGACGTAGATAGTATAAAGAACTGTTTTAAGCTAAAAGCTGGTGATGATTTAATGACAGCCACTATTGCTTCTATTAATCCGAATGGATCTTCTTATATTTACTATATTCCACAGGAACAAAAAGATGATATGTCTGAGGAGTTGGTTGAAAGATTAGATTCGTATGATGAGTTTTACGCTTCATGCACAAAGGATTATTCGACAATCATAGAGAACTTATATGATTGTATAGATAAGATCTTATATTATACATCATCAATGATGCCAACTATAGAGCAAGCTACAATCACTGCATCTACCGAAGCCGCAAAACTCACTAGTGCAAATTTAAGCCCATTAGGACTATCATCTGTTTTAAGCACAACTTCTGTTGCTACCGTAAACTCAGCTCTTAAGAATTATGCAAAAGTATATGTAAAATATGGATATGTAAAGATTGAAATCGAGAATGGGAAATTTGTGTATGGCGGTAAAAATGACGGACAAGGTAACAGTTATGGAACATGGACTGGTAGGTTCAAGGTTACAAATTATTCCGATGAAGATGATATTGCATATTCACAAAATCTAACCATTAAAGTTTATGATAATTACTACGACTTTCTTAATCAAAAAATTCAGAAAAGCATTGCAAATTCGAGCAAGAATGACGAGTATATTTACAACGTTCTTACCATAAAAGATCTTGATCAGTTTAAACAAGCCTTAACTTACTATGCATTGAATCGCCTCACTTCGTTTTACGATGCAGTTCAATCCTGTTTGGACGTATTAGTTGAAGCACAACAGGGCGATGAAAAATCTGAACTTTATTCATCCTTATATGTGCCATACTATAATAAATTACGAGCTTGTCAAGCAGAAATTGATACCAGACAAGAAACGATAAACCAATGGATAACAAAGCGAGATTCTTATGAAATTCAGGTAAAAGAAATTCAAAAAAATCTAAATTTTCCACGGTATCTTGGAACAGATTTATATCTTGAATTTTGTTCTTACAAACGCGAAGACACCTACTCTAATGATAATTACATTTCTGACGGGCTATCAAATACGGAACTGATTGATAAGGCAGAACAATTTTTAAGCGTTGCAAAAAAAGAAATTGTTAAGTCTGGCGAATATCAGCATAGTATTACTTCTACCCTATATAATCTATTGGCGATGAAAGAATTTCAACCAATAGTTGATAAATTTAAACTGGGCAATTGGATTAGACTGAGGGTTGATAATGATATTTATCGCTTAAGGCTAATCGGTTATGAATTGTCTGCGTCAGATATTACCAAGCTAAATGTTACATTTTCAGATGTTACAAAGACGGCAAATGGGATGAATGATATAAATAGCATCTTAAAAAGTTCACAGTCTATAGCCAGTAGTTATAATGCTGTAACAAACCAGGCAGAAAGTGGAAAACTTGCGTCTGATACTTTTGAAAAGATTCAAAAAGAAGGTTTTGACTCTGCACTGTATAGGATTAAAAACGCCGATACAGAAGATATTGTATTTGATAAACATGGGCTGCTATGCAGAAGCCATGACGATGTGTTAGACGATTACAGTCCAGAACAGTTTATTTTAACACACAACGTATTGGCATTCACCGATGATAACTGGGAACATCTTAGAGCTGCGCTTGGAAAGCAAAGTTATACCTTAAATGGGGTGAAGTATGAAGGATACGGTTTAAATGCAGACTTTTGTATTGCGTCAATGATTATTGGTGCAACTATCAACAACGGCAATAGTACATTCACAGTTGATCCGAATGGTAATATGACTGCAACTTCCGCTACGATTAAGGGAACGGTTACTGCGGGTTCTGGGAGTTCGTTTGGACGTTGGAAAGTTACAGATGCATGTATCTATAGGGATAATCCAACATTTGCAAATCAAGATAGTATGTACTTTGGAGATAATGGTCTAAGTCTATCTAATCAATTCTATGTTGACAAAAACGGCGCAATGACATCGACATCTGGGCATATTGGTGGTTTTAAAATTGGAGATACGCAGTTATGTTCTGACAGTAATAATATCGGCATGAGTTCGTCAACTTCTGACTGGGCTTTCTGGGCTGGTGATGTGATCGCGGGAACAGATAGGCATATTTTTTGTGCAAGCCATGACGGTACTGTGTGGGCAAAAAATATTAGAATATCTGGTGGTGAATTAGCTGGATGGGTTATAGATGATACAGCAATATATAATGACCAAGCTGATAATATCGGTGTTGGCATGAGTAAATATGGTCGCTCATTGGCTTTTTGGGCTGGGGCTAATATAGCCAATGCGGGTAACGCCCCATTCAGAGTTACGCATACAGGTGAGTTATATGCTACTGGTGCTCATATTAAAGGTGACATTGAAATGACAAATGGTTATATGCATATCATATCATCCTTGGGAGCAAATGATTATATTACTCTTGGTCGTTCTAACAGTACACGAGTTGTTGTTGGAACGGATGGCTTTGCATCTTATGAGTTTAATGGATACACCGATGAACAATTTGAAACTGGGAGTTGGAATCGTGGATTGATTTTGTCATATAGCCAAGTTAAATTAGACAGTCACAATTCAGGCGGAGATTTAGTAACTGTTATATTAGAAAATGGTAAGGGCGTGTCGTCTTATGGATGGGATAGTTATTCAGATGAAAGGTTGAAACACAATGTTGGAAATTTAGACATACAAAAAAGCGCCGAATTTATCTTCTCTCTACAAGCTAAAAGATATATATATAAATATCGTAATGACGATATTTACGATCACGGCTTTATAGCACAAGATGTCCAAAAACTATTAGCTTCATACGATAATAAATGGTCGATAGTATCTCATTCCGAAATGAACGGAGAAGACTATCTATCATTAAATTACCAAGAATTTATCCCAGATATTATTGCAACATTGCAATCAATAAATGAGAGGTTAATTAGATTAGAAGGAGAAAAAAATGACTGAAAAAATAAATAAACCAGTCTCTTTATGTGTAGAAGAATGTAAAGAGAATTTGATAAATGTAGTGTCTGAAAGCGGATTATCACCGCTTTTATTGGAACCGATCACAAAATGGTTATATGAATACATGCATCAGATGTATTTGACACAGTTAGATAACGAAAGAAAATCATACGAAAATTTATTAAAGCAAAGTAATAATGATAAGGGTCAGTAATGATCCTTATTTTTTTTATACAAGGAGGTTAAATATGGGTAATCTTATTGATCCTATAAAAGTGACTATGGACTTTTATAACAGCGAAATAAAGACCATACGAGCCAAACAATACGATAAAAAAAGTAGATATATAGAGATCACATGTACAAGTAAAGGTGTCCCAATCGCTCTTGATGGTAGTATAACAAAATGTTATATGAAAATGGAGACACCCGATGACCGTGGAATATATAACGAAGCAAAAATTCAAAGTGACGGTACTGTTTTAGTAGAACTAACAGAAACGGCTCTTGCTCATCCTGGTAAGGCACTCCTTGAATTAGATTTTGTATACCCTTCTGAAGAAAAGGGAAATGACTCGTTATTATCTACAATGAATTTAGACATCATCATTGAAAAAAGTGTATATTCAAATGATAAAATTATAGCAAGCGATGAATTTAATGTTCTCACAGACTTAATAACAAAGGAACAAGGGCGTTCAGATTCTCTTTCAGAGCTAGAAGATTCTGTAAGAAAAGCCGAAGAAATCAGAGTTTCAAACGAAACTGAAAGATGTAACTCCGAAGAAAAACGCAAGGTTTCAGAGGAAAAACGAGAAACTGATACAAAGACTGCAATTGATAAAACAAATGAGATTATTTTATCTGCTGCAGGCGCGCTTGAGATTGTAAAGCAGAAAGCCGAAGAAGTGGAAACAAATGCTACTAACGCAGCAAAAAGTGAATCTAATGCAAAAGTCAGCGAGCAAGTCGCTGCAAAATCTGAAGAAACAGCTACTGAAAAAGCAGACTCTGCATTAGAATATGCTACTAAGGCTCAAAGTTATGCCGTGGGAGGTACAAATAACCGAGAAGGAGAAAATTCTGATAATGCAAAGTATTATTACGAGCAATCAAGAGATATCTCCGAAGGACTAAAAGGCGGGTTACAGCCGCATGGAACAATCGCATTTTCAGATATTCCAAGCTTATCAGATATTGAAGACGGTTGGATGTATAATGTATCGGATGAATTTACTACTACTGATGATTTTAAGGAAGGAGCGGGCAATATAATACCCTCTGGATCAAATATCTATAAAACATCAGATAGCAAATGGGATGTATTAGCAGGTACTCCTGTGACTGGCGTTAAGGGTTCTGCTGAAGATGGATACAGAAGGGGAAATGTAGATATCACCCCAGCAAATATCGGGCTTGGAAACGTAGACAATACGGCTGATGCAGATAAATCCGTTGCACATTCTTCTTCTTCTGATTTGGCAAAGTTTACGGGATATGCAAATAATGTATGCAATCAACTTACGACTCGGACATACAAGGGAACGGCGCGAGATAATGGATTTATGTATATGCAAGCAGACCTAGATAATCAAGCAGTTATAGTAGGTATTAACGGACTAGGTGAAACTGGTGTTGCTTATGCAAAGAGTGCTAATAGTGCTAACGCTGCGCATTGCATGAGAACCTACGCTGCGAATGGGACAAGTCATGGAGATAATTTTAAATTACTGTGTAAGTATAATACAAATGGCGATAATAGATTCTTTTTGCAACTTGAAGGGGGAACACATGAAGTGTCTGTCGCACATGCCAAATATGCAAATTCTGCGGGAACTGCAACGGATGCTACAAAAATGCCGATAGCTGGCGGTACTTTTACGGGGGCTGTCGGATTTAAAAATAGCACATGGAATCCCGTTGGTGATGATTGCTATATGGGAGACTTTAATGCGGCGGGATGCGTAGCATTTAAAAGTATGTCATCTCAATTAACAGGTATCGCCTTGGTTGGAGCCGGAAGCAACATGTACGGTCGGCTTTTGGTACAAAATGATGGCGGTGATATGTATCTTGCGACAAACGGCGCGTTTTATGTTTCCACTGGAGATAATTCTGCCAGAGCAGTTATTCACGCAAGTGCATTTGCACAAGATTCATCGAGAAGGGTTAAAGAGAATATTATAGAAGTTTCAGATGAAGATGCTATAAAGTTATTAGATTTAACTCCAGTAAATTTTGATTATATCGGAGATAACGCAGCCAAAAATTGTGTTGGTCTAATTGCCGAGGATGTTGCTCCATTACTTCCAAAGTGTGTCGTAGGGGATGTTAATTGCGAAGATGATGATGAGAACGCCATTAGAGCTATAGGAATTGATTATTCAAAATTTACACCATATCTTATTAAGTTAGTACAAATGCAGCAAACACAGATTGAAGAACTAAAAGAAACCGTTAATACTCTTTCAAAGAAGATTACAAATTGAAGATTACAAATTAATGATAGGGAACACTATATTTTAGTGTTCCCTATTTTTTTACGATTTCCTATAATATTTTTCATACCAACGTTCTTTTCGTATATAGCCACAATCGACATTAGGATCAATTCGCTCTTGATAGCTGCATTTTGTTTTTGATAAGCACTCTTTTTCTGTTGGTAGATAATATGGACACTTGTTTATGCCTTTATCAAGATGACATTTCATTGATTTGACTCCTGTTCATATGGAATATTTAATATTCTTTTATTTGAATTTACTACAAATGATTTAGTATTTTTTCTTATATTCATTTTTAATAATAACTCATTATATGATTTGCAGTCAAATTTATTTATTATAAAACGTATAGACGGCGTTCCAGGTTGCCTGTATAAATCATAGTCATCATACTTGACATAATTACCACCATTTATATTATTATAGTTTTCAATAAAACATTCTTTGAGTGTTTCAAGCGTATAACGATTATATGAAGAGTAATATTCAGAGTATTCATTTGGGAAAAATGTATCTCTAAAATCCGTCATAGAATTTGATCCAAAAATTCTCTTAATGACATTATAAGTAGGTAGTGATTTCCCCAAATTTCTTTTTGTTGGGAATACACCATTATTATCAATTAAATACTGCTGAAAAGCATCTAGTATATTATTTCTATTCCAACGGACTAACGGCATATCCTCATATATCTCTGTTAACAACATCACAATTTGAGTATTTTTTTTATTCTTTTTCAATTCTTCAATAGCACGTAACAATGCTTGCTTCCTAGTCATTTTAACATTCCTTTCGTTTTTTCGACTAGGTATAATCATTCCGATGATCATCGGTGAGATCCGCCGGTATCTGCGTGACAACAACTCGATCCGCGTCAGCCGTTCCCTGCGCGACACCGCCTACAAAGCCATCCACACCCGCGAGATTCTTGCCAAAACCTCCTGCAAGGAACCGACATTAGAAGAGATTGCAAAAGTCTCCGGTCTCACCCAGGAGGAGATCGTCTTCGCCCTGGATGCCATCCAGAGCCCTGTCAGCCTCTACGATCCGGTCTATACCGACGGAGGAGACACCCTCTACGTCATGGACCAGATCAGTGACAAAAAAAACCGCGAGGACAACTGGATCGAAGAACTCTCTCTAAACGACGCCATGAATCATCTGAACGAGCGCGAGAACTTCATCCTGCGCCTCCGCTTTTACGAGGGAAAGACACAGATGGAAGTCGCCGAGGAGATTCACATCTCCCAGGCACAGGTCAGCCGTCTTGAAAAATCCGCCTTAAAATCCATCCGCACCTATCTCTCCCTGTAATGCCTACCGCTCCCACTTGTTGCAGAGTTCATTGATCTGGTCCGCAAATTTGCCAAGTTCGCGGTTCGGCATACCCTCGCACTTGCGGATCACCGTCATCAGGCGCTCGCCGGCTGCCACAAGTCTTGCAAAGATATTGTTGACTGCGCGGGTACTCTTCTTCTCCACCGCCTCTCTGGAGCCCTGTGCCACACAGGCGCCTGTCAGCAGATCAAACGCATCACCGCTGAAGGGCGCGTAAGCCTCCAGCCCCAGCTCCTCGTGAATATGCGCCGCAAACTGCTCCGTCACCTTGTCTTCGCCATGTACGATAAAAACGCGCTTCGGCTTCGGGTCAAACATGCTCACCCATTTAGTCAGCTGGTTCACGTCCGCGTGGCCGCTGATTCCCGGAAGGTTCTCGATCTTCGCCTGCACCTCGATCGTCTCGCCAAAGAGCTTCACTTCCTTTGCCCCGTTTAACAGCATATTCCCGAGCGTGCCCGGAACCTGATATCCGACAAACAGGATCGTGGAATCCTTTCTCCATAGATTGTGCTTCAGATGATGCCGGATCCGCCCCGCCTCGCACATGCCGGACGCAGAGAGAATGACTTTCGGCTTGTCGTTAAAATTGATCATCTTCGACTCGTCGCTGGTGATCGCCATCCGAAGCCCTGGAAAACCGATCGGGTTGATGCCCTGCTGCACAAGTGCGAGCGCGGTGTCATCAAAACAGTCCTGCACATTTTTGCCGAAAATCGTGGTGGCTTCCACCGCGAGCGGACTGTCCACATACACCTCAAAATTCTGGAATTCCGGAAGCAGATTCTCCATCTTGATCCGACGGATAAAATACAGCATCTCCTGCGTACGTCCCACCGAGAACGCCGGTATGACCAGATTGCCGCCTCTCGTAAACGTATCGCGGATCACGCGGGCAAGCTCCACGGCATAATCCGGCGGTGTCTCATGCGTGCGGTCACCGTACGTCGACTCCATGACCACGTAATCCGCCGATGTAAGATACTCCGGATCCTTGATGAGCGGGCGGTTCCCCGGTCCGATGTCTCCGGAAAATACGATCTTGCGCTCCTCCACACCCTCAGCAGTGTTCTCGGAGATCCACATCTCAATACTGGAAGATCCAAGCAGATGCCCCGCATCCACAAACCGGACTTTTAAGCCCTCACAGACGTTGATCACGCTGTGGTAGTCGCAGGATACAAAATGTCCCAGAACCCCCACCGCATCATTCATATCGTAGAGCGGTACGACCTCCGGCCTGCCGGCACGCTTCGCCTTGCGGTTCTTCCACTCCGCCTCAAACATCTGGATATGCGCGCTGTCCTTGAGCATAATCTCGCACAGCTGATGTGTCGCCGTCGTCGTAAAAATCTGCCCGCGGAAGCCATGATTATATAACATCGGAAGCAGACCGGAGTGATCGATGTGCGCGTGTGTCACAAACACATAGTCGATCGTCGACGCGTTCACCGGTATCTCCTGATTGACATACAGATCCGGTCCCTGTTCCATACCACAGTCCACCAGTACATGCTTATCCGCAAACTCCAGATAATGACAGCTTCCTGTCACCTCGTGTGCAGCCCCCAAAAATTCAAGCTTCATATGCATTCCCCCCAGCATTTTTTTGATAAGACCATTATACACGTAATGTCCTGCGGTTACAATTCTTTTCCCTTGTCTCTTTTTTCACAATCCTGGGCAGCGCTACTCAAAGCGGACAATTTCTTTCTTCAGGCGTCCCATGATTTTTTTTTCAAGACGCGAGATGTAGGACTGGGAAATCCCCAGCATATCCGCCACCTCTTTCTGCGTTTTCTCCTCCCCTCCCGCCGTGTTCAACCCGAAGCGCAATTCTATGATCATGCGCTCCCTGCCGGTCAGTCCGGCAATTGCTGTCATGAGCAGCGAGCGCTCCACATCCGTCTCAATATCCCGGTAGATCACATCCTCATCCGTTCCTAAAATATCCGACAGCAGCAATTCGTTTCCATCCCAGTCCACGTTTAACGGCTCGTCGATGGACACCTCCAGCCTGGTCTTGCTGTTTCTGCGCAGATACATCAGAATCTCATTTTCGATGCAGCGCGACGCATAGGTTGCCAGCTTGATATTTTTATCCGGATTGAATGTGTTGATTGCTTTGATGAGACCTATGGTACCGATCGAGATCAGATCCTCCACGCCGACTCCCGTATTGTCGAACTTTTTTGCGATATATACCACCAACCGCAGGTTGTGTTCAATCAGTTTTCTCCGCGCCTCCTCCGCCGCATCTGTGGCAAGCATCCGGATGCACACGCTCTCCTCCCCTGCATCCAGCGGCGGCGGCAGCACCTCCGCGCCGCCGATATAGTGCACCTCATCATTCTCCCCGAACAAAAAGCGTCCGATTCCGTTCAAAATTCCCCACATCCCGTAATCCGGGACCATCCATTTTATGTACATGTAAGCTCCTTTCTTCACTGTCATCCCAGGGATGCATGCAGAATCAGATCATATTCTTTGTCCTCAAGCAACCCCTTCTGTGCGATTCCAACCGCCATATGTTCATACCGCCGCATCTGCCTGCCATCCTGCAGTATCATCTCATCCACATCCATCACCGCAAGAAGTCCGTCCTCTGCTCCAAGAGCACGGTACGGCACAAACCGGATTCTGTCTTTTGTCTGATCCACAAATTTTTCCGCCAGGCTATAGCTCAAAATACAGATCGGCTGCCCGGTATAGGGATCTCTTAACTGGTTCCCGCTGTCCCAGTAGGCGCTTAACGCCATCCGGCGCGCATCTTTTCCAAGCCATGCCCGGCGCACATGGCTGCCAAAGGCTCTTCTTCTCCCAAGATACCGAAGAAGACCGCACGTTACCGTCACTGCAGCCGCAATCGCCACTCCTCTGCTTTTTGATAAAATACCGCTCTCCTGCAGCCACTCAAACGCCCCGCCGAGCAAAAGAACCACCAGATACACCGCCACCCAGTTCTCAAAGAACTGCCTCCTGTCACACCTCCCGAAACAGATGACTGTCATCAGTGTGTTGATGAGAAAATGCGTGAGCAGACAGTACAGCAGATAATTGCGGCAAAGCAGGATGCAGCACAGCCCGAACACTGCGGAAACAGCCGCCCCAAGCAGCAGCCACCGCATTTTCCTGCATCTCTTCAAAAAAAGATTTGCCCCTGCAACGGCAAGGAAATCCATGAGAAAATTCTGGATCAAAAATACGTCTGCATAAAATACATATATTTCCTTTCACCTCGGTTTTTCTCTGACATGCCACCTATTATACGATGCCGCCGTCTCCTTTTTTGTCAAAAGTCCGCTCTATAATGCGGCGAGTCATCTGCCCGGTTCGACATAATCTTCCTGTAACACAAAAACTGCCATGTGCAAGTCCTGTAATCGGACTGACACATGACAGTTCATATTATGTCACTGTAATTCTATTTGCGTGAATTCTTCAGGAAATCCGGAATCTTGATGTCCATCTGCTGCACCGTGCTCTCCGGCTGACGCGGTCTCTGGATACCCGGCAGAGGCGGTGTTACTGTACCATGTCCTCCCTGCGGCTGATAGGTCGGAGCAGCGGTTCCTGTGGTTCTTCCGAGTGTGGAACCGGATACCGGTCTGGTCGGTGTCTGCGTTGCATAATTCAACTTCGGCATGATCTTGCTCGTTGCGCCCGGATTCTCAAGTCCTGTCGCAATGACGGTGATCGTAGCCTCATCGGTCATGGACTCATCGTACTTCGCACCGAAGATGATGTTGGCATTGTCGCCTGCGAGATCCTGTACATAGCTTGCCGCATCATTCGCATCCATAAGAGAAATATCACCGGAAATATTGATGATGACGTGGGTAGCACCGTTGATGGTTGTCTCAAGCAGCGGGCTGGCAACTGCAAGCTTGACTGCCTCGATCGCCTTGTCGTCTCCCTTGGCATTACCGATACCGATGTGAGCCATACCCTTGTCCTTCATGACGGTAGACACATCTGCGAAATCGAGGTTGATGAGTGCCGGCAGGTTGATTAAGTCTGTAATACCCTGTACTGCCTGTTGCAATACCTCGTCCGCCTTCTTCAATGCATCCGGCATCGTGGTACGTCTGTCCACGATCTCAAGAAGCTTGTCATTCGGTATCACAATTAAAGTATCAACGCTCTCTTTCAAGCGGTCGATACCGGAAAGCGCATTGACCATACGCTGTTTTGCCTCGAACTTAAACGGCTTTGTCACAACTCCGACCGTCAGAATCCCCTGCTCTTTTGCGATCTTCGCTACAACCGGCGCTGCGCCTGTACCGGTACCGCCGCCCATACCACAGGTAACGAATACCATGTCGGCGCCCTTCACTGCCGAGGAGAGCTCTTCCATACTCTCTTCCGCTGCCTTCTCGCCGATCTCCGGCTGTGCTCCGGCTCCAAGTCCCTTCGTCAGCTTCTCGCCAATCTGGATTAAGGTCGGTGCCTTGCAAAGTGTAAGTGCCTGCTTATCCGTGTTGATCCCGATAAACTCCACTCCACCGATATTTTCATCAATCATTCTATTTACAGCATTGTTACCAGCTCCTCCAACTCCGATGACTATAATCTTCGCACTGGTATCTGCTTCTGTCGTCATAATCTCTAGCAAGGTAGTTCCTCCTTCATTCTCTCCCATAATTCATGTCCTGTGGTAAACGGATGTAAACACACCATCTATCAGAGAATCATCCGGTGCTCCTCTTCCTACACCGTCTGTTCTGTATATCGTCTTTCAATGCAGTGCAGAATCCATACTGCCCGCTTATAAACTCATATACAATATAATATATTCTTTCTTTCAATTTATCAACTAATTTTTTCACTTTTTTGAACAAATTAAGGATTTTCTAATCTCTGTCAAACACAATATCTGTGGTGTCCGGTGTCCATGTGTCCAGATGAAGTGTTCCATACATTCCCGCAAGCTGTGGAAGGATCGCCGACAGGCGCACAATCTTCTGTGACAGATAGTCGTCCGAACCGATCGAAACCTGTATGCCGTAGTAGGTCAGCGTCGGTTTCAAACTGCTGTCGTAGTGAATCTCCTGCGGCAGAAGGTCATATTTTTTCAAAATCTGCGTCAGGCTCAGAAGGTTGTTTAACACATCCGGCTGATCCAGCGGCAGTTTCTCGTAAAGCACGACCTCATCGCATGTCACTCCGGTAATCTTTGGTACATCCTCAATCTCGTCCGAAGAAGTCTCCACGACGAATCCGTCCTTGTCAAAATAGGCGTACTGCCCGATGGCGTCAATATAAAAGCAGCCCAGAATTCCCTTTTCGTATACCAGGACATGCACTGTATGCGGATCATCCAGCGTCACTTCCATCGTGTCGACAAAAGGCACCTTGCCGGTATCCTTGATGCGGTATTTCAGAAGAACATACAGAGAATTCCACGAATACTCATCATTTAACACCAGCTGCTCGATCTGCTCGGAAGAATAGAGCTCATTCCCCTCCACCACGACGTTTTCCACCGTGAATACTTTCCAGACGATCAGAAATGCAATCGCCAAAAGCATCAGAAGGATCAGTACAACCGTCAGTCCGATTTTCCGTCTTCTTTTCTTTTTTCTCTGTTCTCTAATCATACTTTAGGTAACCTCAAACTTTATTCCCCTTGACACGGACAGCGCAAGCCCCATTTCCGAGAGCAGAAACAGAATGGAGGTTCCACCGTAACTGACAAACGGAAGGGAAATCCCGGTATTCGGAATGGTGTTGGTCACAACGGCAATATTCAAAACCACCTGGATGGAAATATGCGCCATGATGCCGACCACAAGCAGCGCCCCGTAGAGATCTGCTGCATTGTTCGCTATCACCATAAATCTCCAGATTATCAGCAGGTATAAAAGGATCAGGCAGATTGCGCCGAAAAGTCCCAGTTCCTCACAGATGACGGAGAAGATCATATCGTTCTGCGCCTCCGGGATAAAACCGAGCTTCTGCATGCTCTCCCCGAGTCCCTTGCCGAACAGCCCGCCGGAACCGATCGCATAGAGTCCCTGCAGCGTCTGATAACCTTTTTCATACTCTTCCGGGTGCAGCCAGATCTGGATACGCTCGGCGCGGTAGGATGCAAGCGCGATAAAAATGACGCCGACTGCGAGTACCACGCCTCCCACAATCAGGAAATGCGAATATTTCGGGCTCGCCACAAACAGCATGCACACCGCGATGCCAAGGATAATAATCGCTGTACTTAAGTTATTGTATGCGACCACCCCGACGACGGGAAGCACGATCGCCATGACCTTGACCAGCGTCTTAAAATCCCCCACCTGCTTCGACGTCTTATAGATGATCGTCGCCAGGAAAATGATGACCGCAAGCTTCGCAAACTCGGATGGCTGGAACGAAAGCGGTCCGATGTAGATCCAACGCGCCTGTCCTTTGGCTTCCGTACCGATAAAGATAACCGCCGTACACAGTCCGAACGCCATCAGATACGCCAGACCGCTCACTCTCATCCAGAACCGGTACGGGATTCTCGAGACGATGATCATCGCTATGATTCCAAGACTTGTCGCAAACAGCTGCTTTTTCAGATAATACGCCGTATCCCCGAAACGCGTGGAACCATAGTAAGAGCTCGTGCTGTAGAGCATCACCAGACCGAAACAAAGCAGAAAGATAATCAAAAACAGCAGGCTGTAATCAAAATATCGAATTGGTTTTTGTTTTTTTTCTTTTTCCTGCCTTCGCGCCATTCTCCACTCCTAGTCTTCTTTTAAGGCACGCACATATTCCTTGAAAATGCGTCCGCGCTCCTCATAGTTTTTAAACATTCCCCAGCTTGCACATGCAGGGGATAAGAGTACCGCATCACCGGATACCGCGTTCCGGTAGCAGGTGTCGATCGCCTCCTCAAACGTATCACAGAGCACAATATTCTCAAATCCATGTGCCCGCGCACAGGCTGCAATCTTCTCCCGCGTCTGTCCGATCAGCACGAGCAGCTTGACTTTTCCGCCAAAGCTTTCAATCCACTCGTCATACTCCGACTGCTTATCATAGCCGCCGCCAATCAGAAGGGTCGGACGGTTCATGGCACAAATGCCCTTGATCGCGGCATCCGGGTTGGTGCCCTTAGAGTCGTTATAAAACTTCACGCCGCGCTTCTCCGTCACATACTCGATGCGGTGCTCGACTGCCTGAAAACGCTTCAGCACTTCGACAATCTTATCCATTGGAACACCGAGGCTTAACGCTATGCCGGTCGCAGCCATCACATTCTCGTAATTGTGCGTTCCCAAAATATTGAGTTCATTCACGTTGATGACCTTCGTGGTGTTCTCTCCGTCTGCATAGTAAATATCCTCGCCGTCCAGATACAGTCCGCGGTCTAACTTCTGTCTGCTGGAAAAATACAGCACGTTCGTGTGAAGCGTCTCACCGAATGCGCGCAGGACTTCATCCTCGTAATTAAGCACGCAGACCTCGTCTTCCGTCTGATTCTCCGCGATCCGCTCCTTCGTCTTAATATAGCACTCCATCGTGTGATGACGGTTCAGATGATCCGGCGTGATATTTAAAATAGCGGAAACTGCCGGGTGAAATGTGTGAATGGTCTCCAGCTGAAAGCTGCTGATCTCCGCCACCGTCACTGTCTCGTCCGTGGTGTCCGCAACCACGGAGGTATATGGAATTCCGATATTGCCGACCACTTTCACATCCCGGTAATAGTTTGCCATGATCTCGCCGCAGAGCGCCGTGGTCGTCGTCTTGCCGTTGGTCCCGGTGATCGCCACGATCCGTCCCTTCGCAAAATGGTAAGCAAGCTCGATCTCGCCCCAGATCGGAATCCCGTCTTTTTTCAGATCCTCAACCATCGGAAGATCCGTCGGCACTCCCGGGCTTAACACGACAAGATCCAGTCCGCTTCTATCTTCCGCTGTCAGTTCTCCGAGGATGATCTTCACATCCGCAAAGACCGGGTGCTTCTCACGAAGCGCCGTAAGATCCAGCTCCTTATTTCCGTCAAACAATACCACATTCACATTCTTCTTTTTCAGAAGTTCCGTCGCGGCAACACCGCTGATTCCGGAACCAACCACAAGCACTGTCTTACCTGTCAGATCCATGTTCTTCCTCCTATAATCCTAACAGGGCGATCATGCATAAGATCGCCGTTGTAATCGAAAATACTGCAACCACTCTCGTCTCGGACCATCCGCCCAGCTCAAAATGATGATGGATCGGCGCCATACGGAAAATCCGCTTTCCGCCGGTCTTTTTAAAGTAGGTCACCTGGATGATAACGGAGAGTACCTCGACCAGATAGATCAGTCCGACAATCACGATAAACAAAGGCATCTGCATCATATAGGCTGCCGAGACCACAAATCCGCCGAGCGCCAGTGATCCGGTATCTCCCATGAAAACACTTGCCGGATAGACATTAAACAGCAAAAATCCAAGCAGCGCACCCACAACCGCACAGGTGATCGGCGCAATGCCTGCATTCGTTCCGATCGCCACCACGGAGAAGAACGTTGCCACCATGATGGTGACGCTCGACGCGAGGCCGTCCAGACCATCGGTAAAGTTCGTACCGTTGACGGTTCCGATGACCGCCAGATACAGTACCGGGAACGCTCCCCAGCCGAGGTCTAAATATTTTTCTCCGGAGAACGGAATCAGCATGGTGAGCGGGACATCCGAGTAGCATCCCATATAAACTGCGAACACGGTCGTCACCACAATCTGACAGAGCATTTTCTGCCATGCAAGCAGTCCGTCCGATCTGCGCAGCACAACCTTCAGATAATCATCCAGAAAGCCGATCACACCAAATCCGACGGTCATAAACAGAATCGGAACAATCTTTGGGTAATCTTTTACATAAAACACCGATGTGATGATAATACTTGCCAATATCATAAGTCCGCCCATCGTAGGCGTTCCGTTTTTCTTCAGATGGGATTCCAGTTCCTTCCGCTCCGTCTGTCCGACTTTGAGTCTTCGCAGGAAAGGAATTACAATCGGTCCCAACAATGCACTGATTGCAAAAGATACGATTACCGGGATTACAATTTCATACGTCATAATAAACACCTCATGTATTTTATCTTTGCCGAAAGCAACATGTGCTTTTTAACCCAACTAGTATACGTTATTTTTCATGATTTATCAAGGTAAGGCAATATGTTTTCCATAATTTCTTTTACGACCGGCGCCGCAATCAGACCTCCGTAATAGGTGCCCTTGGGGTTATTGATAATCGCAATCACAAGCACTTTGGGATCGTCCGCAGGAGCAAATCCGAGGAACGAGGAAATATAGCGGTGCTCGCTTCTCGGCAGCGTCTGGGAAGTCGCGGTCTTGCCGCCGATCGCATACCCCTCGATCTTCGCATTCTTTCCGCCTCCCTCCGACACCACTTTTTCCAGCAGATACTGCATGGTCTCCGAGGTCTCCCCGCTGCAGATCTCCTCTCTCTTATCATAAGAAAATGTCTCGACCAACGTTCCGTCCGTCTCACGGACCTCCACTCCGAAGTGCGGTGTGATGCGCGTTCCCCCATTTATAATAGAAGAAACGGTCGTCACGAGCTGGATCGGTGTGATCTGGAACGACTGTCCGAACGAGATCGTCGCAAGTTCCACCGGGCCGACGTTTTCCTGCTTATGCATGATCGTCGCCGCCTCTCCCGGCAGATCGATTCCCGTCTTCTGTGTCAGACCGAACTGTTTGAAATATTTGTAATAGTTTTCCACGCCCAGCCGCTCGCCCAGTTCAATGAAGACGGGATTGCAGCTGTTCATAATGCCTGTCTCAAACGTCTCTGCCCCGTGTCCGCTTGTCTTCGCGCACCGGATTCTACGATCCTCCACCAGCTTATAGCCGGGACAGTAGAACTGATCTGTCAGCGACACCACGCCCTCCTCGAGCGCTGCCGCCGCCGTGATAATCTTAAATGTGGAACCCGGCTCATAGGTGTCGCTGATACACGGGTTTCTCCACATGCGGTTCAGCAGTTCCTGCTTTTTGTCCGCAGACTCCGTCCCATCCGCTCCCATCTCCTCAATTAAGGTAAACGGTTCGTTCAGATTGAATTCCGGATAATTTACCATCGCCATGATCTCCCCGTTCTGCGGGTTCATGACAATCACGGACACCTCATCCGCCTGCTTTTTTATGTATGCCTTTTCCGCCGCCTGCTCACAGTATTGCTGGATATTGCTGTCCATGGAAATATATAAATCATAGCCGTTCACCGGCTCAAGCCGCGTCTCTCCCGCATTTTCAATCTCAATCCCGCGCGCATCCGTGAGGGTGAGGATCTTGCCGCTCGTTCCCTGCAAATAGGAATCGTATTTGACTTCAAGCCCCAGAATTCCCTGGTTATCCGCACCCGTAAAGCCGAGCACCGTGGACGCCATGGTATCCAAAGGGTAATACCGCTTGTAATCCTCGTCGACCTTGATTCCGGAAAGGCCGTAGGCACGGATGCGGTCTCCGGTCTCCTTGTCAACATTCGTCTTGACCCGCTCAATGGAGCTGACCTTCTCCACCCGCTTTCTCACTTCCTCCTCCGTGAGCCCCAGTTCTTTTTGCAGTGCCGCAATCACCTTCTCCGGCTCATCGATCTGACTGTGAATCACGGAAATGGTACAGACCGATTTGTTCGTCGCAAGGATTTTTCCCGTGGCATCGATGATTCTTCCCCGCGCTGCCTTGATATCACGCTCTCTCTCATGAAGATCCTCCGCCTTCTGCCCGTAGTATTCCGAGCAGAAGACCATCAGATAGACAAGCCGTCCGCCCAGAAACATCAGCACGAAAAACACGGCGAGGAACATCAGCCATATTTTTCTGCGGTTGAATGTCTTGCTCCGGTAAAATGCATGTTCCTGTGACATATAGAAAAAACCTCACGAAAGTTCTCCATGAAATTTTATTCATCCTTTCGTGAGGTTATGTCTGTTATTGCTGTCCGTTATCCTGTGGGATGTCTCCACTATCCTGCGGTTCATCCCCGTTATCCTGCGGGGTGTCTCCGCTATCCTGCGGTTCATCCCCGTTATCCTGCGGCGTGTCTCCGCTATCCTGCGGCGTGTCTGTGCCTTCCGCCTCCTCTTCATTTCCCGGCAGGGTATCCGTTGTGTCCGGCACATCCAGTCCTTCTTCCACCGGAGTCTCCTCGTTTACAACGTCCGTCATCGCTGTCGCTCCGGTATCTGTTCCCGTAATGTCCCACCCTGCATGAATTCCGGTGGTCTGCTCATCGCGGTAGATGTTCATGTAAGGAAGCACTTCCTCTAAGATCTCACGCACAATATTCTGTGCAAAAGAGCTGTGGTACTGCTCCACCGCATTCGGCTCGTCGACCACGCAGTAAATCACAAGCTGCGGATCGTCGACCGGTGCAAATCCAATAAACGATACCAGATAGTTGACGCCGTCACGTCCCGCTTTCTGTGCCGTTCCCGTCTTGCCGCCCATTGAGTAGCCGTCCACTTTCGCTGTCGCTCCGGTACCTGAGGTAACGGTGGAATACATATACTGCCGCAGCGTCTCGGACGTACTCTCCGAGATGGTTTCCCGAAGAAGTGTCGGCTGGATCTCCTGCACAACGTTGCCGTTCTCATCTGTAATCCGTTTTACCACATGCGGCTGATAGAACTTTCCGCCGTTTACAATCGAGCAGAAGCCTGTGGCAAGCTGGATCATCGTCGTGTTGAAGTTCTGACCGAATGCGTTTGTCGCAAGATCCACCACCGTCATGTTGTCGCCGGTATAGATCAGAGAATCGGTTCTCGTCTCTCCCGGCAGATCAATGTTGGTCTTCTGACCAAATCCGAAAATCTGCTGGTAGTTTTCAAAGTTATCTCTTCCTATTTTATAGGACATCTGCATCAGCGCATCGTTGCAGGAATTCATCAGCGTCTGCTCCAATGTCTCCATTCCGTGTCCGTCTCTCTTGACACAGTGAATGTCATGACCGGAGATCGTCTCATACCCGTCGCAGTAATAGGTGTCTGCCGTGGTCACCGTCCCGGTCTCAAGTCCTGCCGACACGGTAAAAGGCTTCGCCGTCGATCCCGGTTCATAGGTATACGACACGCAGAAGTTCTGCCACAGCTGGTTTAGTGCATCCATCTTTGCGTCATCATCCATGGCAGCGAGTTCTTCCTCGGTGTAATACGCGGAGAGATCTCTCGGGTTGCTCAGATCAAAATTCGGATAATTCGCCATGGCGAGCACATCCCCGTTATTCGGATCCATAATCAGGACTCCGATATGGGAAGCTCCCGCATCCCCTTCGCGGTAGGCGCCTGTGTACGCCTCGTTGAATTCCCGGATCTTGTCCTCCACCACGGACTGGATATTCGCATCAATCGTTGTCACGATGTTGTTGCCGTTTGTCGCCTGCTTGATCGTTTTCTCAAAATTATTATCCGTATTCAGATAGCCGAACTCACGCCCGTTGATGCCGTTTAACGTGCTGTTGTAATAATTCTCCAGACCGTTCACTCCGACATTTCCGGATGCCGTAAATCCGATCACCGCGCTGGCGAGCGATCCGTACGGATACTCTCTCTGATATTCCTTCTCAAACCATACGCCCTTGATGTCGGGGTTCACCTTTCTGCCCTTTTCATCCGTCGCATCCTGCAGTTCCACGAACGGCTGCATCTCGTCGTACGATATTTTCTTCTTCAGCACAATATAACGGTTCTGCGGATCATTCCGGACATATCCGTAAAGCTCATCGCTGCTCAAGTCCGGAAAACACTGCACAAGCGCCTGAATCGTCGGCGCAACGTAATCCTCATCGCTCGTTAAAACAGAACAATCCAGTATCACATTGTACACTGCAATACTGGTTGCCATCACTGTCCCCTTTGCATCGACAATATCGCCTCTCTGGTAAGGAATCACTTTGCTGTCGTATTCCTGCTGGGACAACACAATTTTCTCATATTTTTCACCGCTGGTATATTCAATATACATCAGGCGCCCGATCAGACCGATCAGCATGCCTGCCACAATGGTAAACATGACAATCAGCTTTTTTTGCATGCGCCTGGGAAATTTCAACAGCGGTCTTCTTTTTTTCTTTGCCATGCGCCTCTCCTGTCATCCTACTCACGCGGAATCTCACTGTACTGGTTCATGTAATCGTCATCGTTCACTGTATAGTACACAATCTGCGATTCCTTCGCATAGGACATGCCATATTCTGTCATCGCCGTATTCCGGATGCTGTCAAGATCCACGCTCGTATTGATCCGCTTGTATGCCTCGTCGTTGTCGGCTTTCAGATCTGCGATCTGGCTCTCAAGGCTTGATATCTGATTCATGCGCGCCGTCATCTCCGACTGGATGTGGATGTATGCACCGGTAAAGATGCCGAACACCATCACAGCCATCGTGAGAAATGCCACATAGCTCTTGCTCATGCGCAGAGCACGCTCCTGATTTCTTCTGGCTGCACGCTTTCTGTTCCTTAATTCAATCTCGCGTTCCCGCTCCCGTCTCTCGCGCTCCCTTCTCTCTCTTGTGACATGCTCCGGGCGGCTCTCTCTGATCCTGCGATCCGGTCTCGTCACTGCAGGCGCTGCTTCCATCCTGCGGACAGTATTCCCGTCAATATAATATTTTCTCTCTGCCGCTTCATTTCTCATAACTGCCACTTCCCTCACTACACTCTAAGCTCTTTCAAATACGCGGAGCTTTGCACTCTTCGATCTCGAGTTCTCTGCAAGCTCTCTCTCCCCCGGCAATACTGGCTTCCTTGTAATCACTCTTCCCTTGGACTTTTTCCCACATACACATACCGGGAAATCACTCGGGCAGGTACATGGATTCTCGTTGCGCTTAAAATTCGTCTTGACGATCCGGTCCTCTAATGAGTGAAAGGTAATAATACAGATCCTTCCTCCCGGATTAAGCAGATCGATCATCGTATCCAGATTGTCCTGCAACACTTCCAGTTCGTGATTCAATTCAATTCTGATTGCCTGAAACGTACGCTTTGCCGGATTTCCTCCGGTCTTCTGCACTTTCATCGGGATGGACTCCCGAATAATTTCCGACAGTTCTCCCGCCGTCGTAATCGGCTTCTTCTGTCTCTCGTTCACTATATGTTTTGCAATATTTTTTGCAAATTTATCTTCACCGTAATCGCGGATGATCCGATAGAGATCCATCTCGCTGTAGTCATTGACAATATCCCTTGCCGTGAGACTCTGTCTGTCATCCATGCGCATATCAAGCGGCGCATCGGCGTCCCGGTAGGTAAATCCCCGCTCCGGTGTGTCAAGCTGGAACGATGACACGCCCAGATCCAGCACGATGCCGTCCACATGCTCTATACCGATCGCATGAAGTTCCTCTTTCATGTTGGCGTAATTGCTCCGGATGATCGTAACCTTATCGCCGAACGGCTTCAAGCGCTCTCCCGCTGCCCGGATCGCATCCGCATCCTGATCGATGCCGATGAGACGTCCCTTTTCCGATAACCGTTTTGCCACTTCACTGGCATGTCCGGCACCGCCAAGCGTTCCGTCCACATAGATTCCGTCCGGTCTGATGTTCAGATGTTCAATTGTCTCTTCCAGTAGAACGGAATAATGTTTAAACTCCAACCTGCGCCTCCTGCTTAGATACTGAATCCAAGATCCGCCATGTGCTCTGCGATCTCGTCCATCTCATCCTCATCGTAGGTATTCTCCTGCCATCTGTCCTTATCCCAGATCTCCACGCGGCTTAAGACTCCCACGAGCACCACATCTTTTTGTAAATTGGCATATTCGCGCAAAACCGGCGGAAGCAGAATTCTGCCCTGCTTGTCCAGCTCCACTGCGGCTGCCCCAGCAAAGAAAAAACGGGAAAACTTTCTGGCATCCTTCGATGTCATGGAAATATTGCGGAACTTCTCCTCAATATTGTGCCACTCTTCGGCAGGGTACACAAATAAGCATCCATCCAGTCCCTTGGTAACCACAAATTCACTGCCTAACTGCTCTCTGAATTTGGATGGAACGATCAGTCTGCCCTTTGGGTCCACTGTGTGATTGTATTCTCCCATGAACATAACACAAACACCTGCCTTCAGTGGTTTTCCACAAAGTTATGAACTTATCCACCACTTTGTACCATTCTCCACCACTTTCCTCCACTTGTATGATAATATTACCCCACCTTGTACCAAATTGCAATAGAAAAAAGCCCAAAACTTGCGTTTGGGCATAAAAAAAGGACCTCGCATACATGCCTCGCATATATGTTCCGTCCTGTTTACTGTGTTTATTCAATTGTCAGACCCTGACACCCTCCTGACTCTCAAGATATTCTTCTATCAGCTTGTCCAGTCTGGTGCTTTTCTCGTAATAGTACTCAAACCTGTTCTCCTGCAACAGTGCTTCATCCAACTCGTGTCTCGCCGTCTCGATCTTCTTTTGTAACTCATAGATTCTGTTCATATGAATCCTCCTTAAAACGCTAAGATTCCTATGTCTGACGTTAACATAGCACTAAAGGTGGGCATTCCCACATAAATCTGCTCTTCACTGCCTGCCTTACATTCATTATATTACTATGTCCGAACACGAAAATCAACGAAAACAACCCGTCATTTTTCGACATTATGAGTGCCGGATTCTCCACTCGGCGCGTTTATTCGCCAATAACTTCATCATTGCATCCAGCGCTTTGTGATTCACCTCGACAATATGTTCTATATCATCCTCCACGCCATGCTTGTGCGCCAGATACTCGTCATGCGACTTCTGGATAAAAGCACAGATCGTCTCCGCGTCGATGAGCGGCTCTGCCTTTTTCTTATTCTGCAGCTTCTCATGTTCTTCCTTAAGCTGCAGCAGCCGGTGATGTCTGGCAGCCTCACCGCTCTTTAGGTACGATCTTAAGTCCCGCTTTAACTTCTCCTCGTAAGAACAATGATCCTTCAGGCTGCCCGGGTAAATGGTGTTGTGCGGAAATGTAAAATAATCCGCCAGATAATGGCTGATCTGTCCCAGATCCCGGTAATACTTGCACCCCTTTTTCTTCCGGATCAGCGCATCTCCCTCCGACAGACGCCTGATATGTCTGCTGACATAAGGAAACGTTCCGTCCATCTCGTGTCTCTTATAGAGAAACGAAGGCTTGATGTCCGGCAGAATACTTCCCAGATAAAAAGAAAATTTGTGATGTTTTAATTCTTCATCCTTTAAATTCTCCACCATATAGCGCGCCAGCGAAATATGTGACTTTTTTCTCATTCATCGGTTCCCCCTTTTGCACTGCATGACTTTTTTCCTAATTTTGCTTTCATTGTACTTCCATCAGGCGCACTTTACAAGAGGAAAATTCCACCGGAATGCAAAACGGGGAACCGTTTTGCATTGCCTCCGGCTCCCCGTCTTTTCTCCTATTTGCAGCAGAAACTTGCGCACTCTGTCTCGCCGCAGGAACAGGCGTTGCCCCCTGCGATGCCGATATGGTCCGCGCTGCATTTCTTATTCTCGTTAAACGTGCAGTTGCAGGCCTCACATGCCACATCGATCTTCTTTGACTCATGCTCTTTTACATTGCATCCGCAGTTTTTCTCCCCGCGCTCCACAAAGCTTCCGCAGCAGGTCTCATTCTGATGCACCGCCTCGCTTCCCTCAACCTTGATGTCGCCCTTGCAGCAGCAGCGATCCTCGTTGTAAGCACATCCGGTTACCGCACAATCCAGTAATGTCATATCTCTTTTCTCCTTTCGGTCCTTGTTCTCTGGAATGATACATTCCCATTCTTAAGTATCTCCGGAGCAATTTCTTTTATAACCGGTTTTCTTTTTCCACAGCAGGAAGAATTTGCCTATTACACAAAAAAGGAAGTACCACATACCGGTACTTCCCTTGCACTCTGCTTCCTGTGCTTACTTTCCACAGCAAAATTTGTATTTCTTGCCGGAACCGCACGGACACGGATCGTTGCGTCCGACTTTCTTTCCGACGATAACCGTTCCGGACTTCTTCTGCTCCAGATACAGTCTCTTCTTCGTCTCCGGGTCAAAAATGTCATTCCACATCGGAAGCTCATAGAGCCAGTCTGCCTTCGCGTCGACCATGTTCTTGTACAGCTTCTCCTTGTCGAATACGAGGCTGACCTTCGTATCTTCCTCCATGGTGTCGATCGGGTTCGGCTCTACCAGGCTCTCGTTGATACCGTCCAAGAAACCTGTCATATCCATGATGCTCAGTCCGTATTTATCTGCAAGCTCTTTGACCGTTCCCTCTACCTTCTCATCCGGGTTCGTCAGAAGCTTCTCATAGACACCCTTTTCCAGAAGAAAATATCTCTGCCAGAATCTCTGCAGTTCTCCTCTGTCTGCCTTCTCATTATAAGCAACTTTCTGCCACTGCTCTAATAATGCCATATCTGATTCCTCGATTTCATGATTATTTGCATCTATCTGCCGGATTGCTTGTCCGACATCTGCTATGTCAAAGATGCACTATAGTATTATAACAAATTTTCCGGCATATTTCAAAGACTTTTTTACAGAACCCGCCAAAAGCAACGGGGTGGCGCTGGAAACAGACCGTTAATTTTGATGTGACAGGCAATAGGATAAGAGACACATCCCACCGATTTCAGATGGAAATGCAGATGGAACATTCGTTGAGAAAAATGTGTGCATTTCTTCCTGCCGGATTTTTGCATCGGATTCCGTGTCTCTTCCACGTTTTGACAATCCACGGAAT